>Ga0194127_10002297_pt1 | contig 26363 bp, 27 predicted proteins | sample TA2KigC100mmetaG_FD_148624 | JGI IMG/M metagenome (GOLD analysis project Ga0194127, IMG submission 148624) | Freshwater microbial communities from Lake Tanganyika, Tanzania - TA2015036 Kigoma Deep Cast 100m | ecosystem: Environmental > Aquatic > Freshwater > Lake | place: Tanzania: Lake...
ACAACCTTGTTCATCCCCAGCAAGCCCGGGTTGACACCGTCTCCACGCAAGCCATTGATATGGGCATAGCGTTTGTGCCCTGACAACACTGAAAGCAATAGCGTCCCCAGCACATTGCGTTTTCTCGGGGCGTTGGGGCTAACCCAGCGTAAAGGGCATCGTGACACCCAATCTCCAAACAATCCGCTGATGTGCAAAAATTCTATGAAAAAGGGCAATTGCCCCATCGCCGTCACCGATGCTTGTGGATCCCATTCCACATGGATCCTGCCGCCAAATGTTTCTACCCTGACAGGTTCAGCATACGGAATTAATGCCTTCGGTTCGGGTTCACCCAAAGGGTGAATGATCTGTTCTGCCATAAGCGCTTCCTTGCCGCTTAATTTCAAACAGTTAACAATTTTTTGCAACCTTAAGATGCTCTTTTAAGGTTAATTCTTGAACCTTGTTGTGCTTTCATCTATATTCATAAGATAAGACGGCCTGGTAAACACTCATGGCAACGGCAACAACGGAATTTCAATTTAGCGGCTTGGCAAAATGCCTGATCCAGGAGGGTTTGCTTGCCGAAAAAGACGCCAAAAAGTACATTCAGGACGCCCAAAACAACAAGATTTCTTTGATTTCGTACTTAGTGGCTAACAAAATAGTCGAAAGCAGGGCTATTGCTTCCAAAGCATCGATTGAATTTGGCGTTCCGTTTTTCGATCTGGACGTCATCGATCCGCGCAATTTACCCGTTCATGTCGTTAATGAAAAATTAATTCGTAAATACAATGCCTTGCCCTTGTTAAAACGGGGTAAAACGTTGTACATCGGTATCTCTGACCCAACCAGTACACTTGGATTCGATGATATCAAGTTCCAGAGTATGCTTAATCTGGAACCGGTTTTAGTCGAAGAAAACAAACTGCTCAAAACCATCGCAACCGCCTTAGAATCCGCCGATACTTCGATGGCCGATCTGATGGATACCGACTTAGACAACCTGAATGTCCAGGGTGGTGAAGACGAGCTTCCTAAAAACGATGTTAATGCCGACATAGACGACACGCCGATCGTCCGGTTTGTTAATAAGGTTTTGCTGGATTCGATTAAAAAAAGCGCTTCGGATATTCACCTTGAGCCGTACGAAAAGAATTTCCGCAACCGCTTCAGATCGGACGGCATCTTGCACCAAATCGCCAGCCCGCCCGCGAATATCGCCAACCGTATCATTTCCCGCATTAAGGTCATGTCCAAAATGGATATTGCCGAACGCCGGGTACCGCAAGATGGGCGTATTAAAATGATTCTTTCCAAGACCAGAGCTATCGATTTCCGGGTGAATACTTGCCCAACGCTCTTCGGCGAAAAAGTAGTTTTGCGGATTTTAGACCCTACCAGTGCGCAAATCGGCATCGAAAAACTGGGTTTTGAGCCGGAACAGGAAAAACTCTACCTGGACGCGATCCACAAACCTTACGGCATGGTGCTTATCACCGGGCCGACCGGTAGCGGTAAAACAGTCAGCCTGTACACCGGTCTGAATATTCTCAATAAAACCGAACGCAATATTTCCACAGCCGAAGATCCGGTGGAAATTACCGTTGAAGGGATTAATCAGGTGAATGTAAACGTCAAATCAGGCCTGACTTTCGCCAATGCCTTGCGGGCGTTTTTACGGCAAGACCCCGATATCATCATGGTTGGCGAGATTCGCGATCTGGAAACAGCGGAAATCGCGGTCAAAGCCGCACAAACCGGGCATTTGGTATTGTCCACCCTGCACACGAACGACGCCCCGCAAACGCTGAACCGGCTCATGCAAATGGGTATCGAACCGTTCAACATCGTATCTGCGGTCAATTTAATTATGGCGCAACGTTTAGCTAGGCGTCTGTGTGAAAACTGCAAAAAACCGGTTAACTTGCCGGAAAACGTCTTATTGTCTTTCGGTTTTAAGCAGGAAGAACTAAGCACATTAAAAATATACGGACCGGAAGGTTGCGAATTATGCAACCAGGGCTATAAAGGCCATGTCGGTATCTATCAAGTCATGACGCTCAGCGAGGCGATGCGAGCGATGATTTTAGCAGGCGCTAATGCCATGCAGTTGGCGGAACAGGCAAAAGCGGAAGGGATTAATGATTTAAGAGCATCAGGTTTAAATAAAGTCCGCATGGGAATCACCAGCCTGGACGAAATCGATCGCGTAACCAAGGAATAACAGATGGCAGAACAACCCGAACAAGTGGATTTTATCTGGGAAGGCAAGGATAAAAACGGCAAAGTCAACAAAGGCGTTTTCAGCGCGAAAAGCGAAGCTGTTGCTAAAGCAGAATTACGCAGACAAGGTTACCGCATTACCAAAATCAAGTTTAAACCCAAACCGCTGTTCGGCAAACGCGCCAAAGCCATCACGCCTGGCGATATCGCTATTTTTTCCCGGCAACTTGCCACCATGCTGAAAGCCGGGGTGCCGCTTGTGCAATCCTTCGATATTGTCGGTAAAGGGAATGAAAATCCCAGTATGCAAGACCTTCTACTCGGCATTAAAGCCGATATCGAAGGCGGCGACCGTTTGGCCGAAGCCTTAAACAGACGCCCTATTTACTTTGACGAGCTGTTTTGCAATCTGGTGGAAGCCGGCGAACATGCCGGGGTGCTTGAGACCCTCCTCGACAAAATCGCCACCTACAAAGAAAAAACCGAATCGATGAATAAAAAGATCAAAAAAGCCTTAACGTACCCGATTGCGGTCATCGTTGTGGCCTTCATCGTAACGGCTATCTTATTAATCTTTGTGGTGCCGGTGTTTGCCGACTTGTTCAAAAGTTTCGGCGCCGATCTGCCTGCTTTTACCCAAATGGTCGTTAACATGTCCGAATGGCTGCAGGAATACTGGTGGATACTGCTTCTTATCATCGGCGGCTCGATCTACGCCTTTATGTATTTTAAGAAACGATCCCGTGCTTTCAACCACTTTCTGGACAGAACTTTACTGAAAGTGCCGGTGGTCGGATTAATCATGAACAAATCGGCCGTCGCCCGGTTTGCCCGCACCTTATCGACCATGTCGGCAGCCGGCGTACCTTTAGTGGACGCCCTGCAGTCGGTGGCCGGCGCCCCCGGCAATATCATCTATGCGGAAGCGGTCATGAAAATGCGGGAAGAAGTCGCTACCGGCCAGCGCCTGCAATTTGCCATGTCTCAATCGGGACTTTTCCCTCACATGGTGCAACAAATGGTCGCCATCGGCGAAGAATCCGGATCGATTGACGCCATGCTGGCGAAAGTGGCCGATTTTTATGAAGAAGAAGTGGACAATCTGGTCGATAATTTAAGCAGTTTGATGGAACCGATGATTATGGTGGTGTTAGGAACCTTAGTCGGCGGCCTGGTAGTCGCCATGTATTTACCTATCTTCAAAATGGGTTCGGCGATCTAATTAATAAACTGTCTTGGCAAAATTTCAAAAATTATAGTTAAGGTTATCGCCAAGTATGCCGGATTAAAGGCTCACGCAGAGCCTGTGCAAAACTTACGGAATTTTATGATTCCGGCAATCATCAGGCGATTGCCGTAAACTCTCAAGTTACGGCAGTAAAAAGCACCCATGAGCCCATTAATTAATGCAGCATCATCGCTGTAAAACCTGATTAACACCCATAAAATTATGCAACTTGTTGACTATCTTGCCCAGGAAACGGCAGTTTTTCTAATGATTACCGGCCTACTGGGATTAATGGTCGGCAGTTTTTTAAATGTCGTGATCTACCGGTTACCGGTGATGATGCAAAATGCCTGGCGGCAAGAATGTCTGGAGTTTTTAGGTCAGGAACAAGATGCGAAATCCGACGAACCTTTTAACTTGGCCTACCCGCAATCACGCTGTCCAGGTTGCGGCGCAGAAATCAAACCCTATCAAAATATTCCTGTCATCAGCTACCTCTTACTGAAAGGTCAATGCGCAAGCTGTAAGATTCCGATCTCTAAACGCTATCCATTGATAGAAGCCTTTACCGCACTCCTTTCCATCATCGTCGCATGGCGCTTCGGTTTTACCCTACAAACCGGTTTCGGCTTGCTGTTGACTTGGTCTTTAATCGCGCTGAGTTTTATCGACATCGACCACCACTTATTACCCGATACGATCACCCTTCCCATGCTTTGGCTGGGTTTACTTCTCAGTATTTTCGACATATTTACAAATAGCCATGCCAGCATTACCGGGGCTATTGCCGGATATTTAATTTTATGGAGCGTTTTTCAGCTCTTCAAAATTCTGACCGGGAAAGAAGGCATGGGTTATGGCGATTTTAAAATGCTGGCTTTGTTCGGCGCATGGCTGGGCTGGCAATACTTGCCCGTCATCATCCTACTGTCTTCATTGGTCGGCGCCGTTATCGGCTCATTAATGATTCTTTTCATCAAACACGACCGCAATACACCCATCCCTTTTGGTCCCTATTTAGCGGCTGCCGGCTGGATTGCATTAATATGGGGCGAAACCATTAATCAAACGTATCTTAAGATTTCTGGATTATAACTACCGTGTTTAAAGTAGGCCTTACCGGCGGTATCGGCTCCGGCAAATCCACCGTCAGTGCTTTATTCCAGACTTTAGACGTACCTGTAATCGATGCCGACGAAATAGCCCATGCCTTAGTGAAGCCCGGAGAACCCGCGTTACAGGAAATTTGCGCGCAATTCGGCGAACGCCTGCTGAATCCTGACGGCAGTCTCAACAGAGATTTATTAAGAACGATAGTATTTAATAATCCAGTTGAAAAACAAAAGCTTGAAACTATACTACATCCACGTGTCGAAGCGGAAATTAAAGTAACGAGCGACTCATTAACCAACCCATACTGCATTATTAGCGTGCCTTTATTATTTGAAGCCAATCTGTGTCATCTGGTCAATCGCGTTCTAGTGGTCGATTGCCCGGTCGATCTGCAACGTGAGCGCGTCCGGCAGCGAAGCCACTTAACCGAAGACAGTATTCGGGCGATTATAGCGTCGCAGACCAGTCGGGATTACCGTTTGCGCCATGCGGACGATATCATTGACAATACGGTATCGCATGGCGAGCTTGCAGATCGGGTTAAAAAACTGCACAATCTTTACCTTTCCATCAGCACCGCCAAAGGAACCGCAAAGACGTGAACGATCCCGTTATCTATGAGTTTCCGCTCAACGAGCGAATCCGCGTGTTCATCCGGCTGGAACAGTTATTTCAGGAATACAGCCATTTTTCCGCCGGCTCGACCATTCACGACAAACGCGCCGCCATTAATGTTCTACTGGACATCGTGTCGATATTCCGGCGCAACGATCTTAAATCCGAACTGCTCAAAGAACTGGATCGGCACAGCAAAATACTCGGCAAATATGTCGACAGCGCCAATATCGACACCCAGCAATTACGGTCGATACTTGATAAAATTTCGCAAATCAGCAAAAAACTGTACGCCACCAGCGGCAAAATCGGCCTGGAAATCATGGAGAGCGATCTTTTCCAAAGCATTGCCCAGCGCAGTTCCATACCCGGCGGAACGTGTTCGTTCGATTTGCCCGAATTCCATTATTGGCTGGAACAGGACGAAACCGCCCGCGCTAAAGACCTTGAGCGCTGGGGTGCGCCGTTTAATGACATCCGCACAGGCATTAGTTTAATCATAGACTTCATCCGCACCAGCAATGCGCCTAGCGAGGAAGTAGCCGAAGCCGGATTTTTTCAAATCGCCCTGGACAAAAACCTGCCTTATCAATTAATTAAGGTATCGATGGATCGTTCGCTACCCTGCTTCGCCGAAATCAGCGGCGGCAAACACCGCTGCACCATACGTTTTATGGTGCCGTCGGCGGATGCTCAACGTCCGACGCAAAGCCCGGACAACATCCACTTCTCATTAACACGTTGTTTATTTTAATGACAGAAAAAGCCGGTCAACTCACCGTAAAATGCCCGCAATGTGGCAAACCCGTGTACTGGACAGGCGAATTTCCCCATAAACCTTTTTGCTGCGAACGTTGCAAATTAATCGATCTGGGCGCCTGGGCGGCAGAAGAAAATACTATCCCTGGAGAAGAGATAGCCGCCGACAATGACAATTCCGGCTATTACCAATAAAATACCCGCCGCGCACCCGCAGTTAAACTGCCGCAACCGGTAAGTTGCCCGGCAAACACTGCACGACTGTAAATTTCATTCACCGTTACCGCCAAGCTTATTCAGCTCTGCCATGACCAATATTAATACCGATAAACTGTCCAGCGCCCGTTTTGCCGAAGCAACCGACGCTTTTGTCGAAGAATTTACCGCTTCCGTGGAGTTCGACAAGCGCATGGCGGCGCAAGACATCCAAGGGTCCATCGCCCACGCCACCATGTTAAGCAAAATTGGCGTTCTTACCGCAGATGAACGCGACGCCATTATTAATGGATTGACCCAGATCGGCCAAGAAATCGCCGATGGCCGTTTTTCTTGGTCGATCAAGCAGGAAGATGTACACATGAATATCGAAGCCACACTGACCGAGCGCATCGGACCGGCAGGCAAAAAACTGCATACGGGACGCTCGCGCAACGATCAGGTCGCCACGGACATTCGCTTGTACCTGCGCGACGCCTGTCGGCACATCGAAGGCGAATTGCTGCGGTTGATGACAGCCATCGTCACACTAGCGGCAAAGCATACTGACACCATCATGTCCGGCTTTACTCACCTGCAAGTGGCGCAACCCATCACCTTCGGGCATCATTTAATGGCCTGGTTTGAAATGCTCAAGCGGGATCACGAACGCTTACAAGACTGCCTGAAACGCATTAATGTCATGCCGTTAGGAGCTGCGGCACTGGCCGGCACCAGTTACCCCATTGACCGGGAGCATACCGCACAACTGCTCGGATTCAAACAGCCGACGGCCAATTCGCTCGATTCCGTTAGCGACCGCGACTTCGCCATTGAATTTACGGCGGTTGCCAGCATCATCATGATGCATCTGTCGCGCTGTTCCGAAGAATTAATTCTGTGGTCAAGCGCGCAGTTCGACTTTATCGACATCCCGGACGCCTTTTGCACCGGCTCGTCCATCATGCCGCAAAAGAAAAACCCGGACGTGCCGGAACTGGTGCGCGGCAAATCAGGACGCGTAACAGGCCATCTTATGTCCTTGTTGATGTTAATGAAAAGCCAGCCTTTAGCGTACAACAAAGACAACCAGGAAGACAAAGAGCCTTTGTTCGACACGGTCGATACGCTCATTAATTGCTTGCGGGCTTACGCCGACATGGTGCCGCATCTAACCGCGAAAACCGGCAACATGTATCGCGCCGCCCAGCAAGGCTTCGCCACCGCCACGGATCTGGCGGACTATCTGGTTCGAAAAGGATTGCCCTTCCGCGACGCCCACGAAATCGTCGGTCAAGCCGTACGCTTAGGTATTGACAGTCAACGCGACTTAACGCAATTAATGCTGGCGGAATTACAGCATTTTTCGCCATTAATCGATGAGGATGTTTACAGCATTCTCAGCCTGGAAGGTTCGGTTGCCTTACGAGACCATTTCGGCGGCACCGCACCGGAAGCGGTGAAAAAAGCCGTTCAAACTGCGCAACAATTTTTACAAACTTTAGCAACTCATTAATAAATAAATGATTAATGCAAAATACACAGCCTGTATTAATCGTTAAAACATGACTTACCGCAATGCTTTAACAGGCGGTCGAAATTCCCGCCTTTTCCAGCATGGACGAATAAAACTGTATTTTGTATAATATAAAGTTTTACAGAATGCGTGACATCTGTATTACTCTGCAAGTAATTACCCTGGAGAAACTCAATGCCTATTAAAGTAGCCATTAACGGTTATGGCCGTATTGGACGCAATATTATCCGTGCGCTGTATGAATCAGGCCGCACCAATGAAATTCAAGTCGTCGCCGTTAACGATCTGGGCGACGTCAAAACTAACGCCCATTTGACCCAATACGACTCAGTCCATGGAAAATTTCCTTTTGAAGTAGGCATCGAGGGCGATTGCATTGTCATCAATGGCGATAAAATCAAGGTGTTCGCCGAGCGCGACCCGTCTAAATTGCCTTGGGGCGAATTAGGCGTTGACGTTGTGCATGAATGTACCGGCATTTTCACCAGCAAAGCCAAAGCGTCCGCTCATCTTGCCGCTGGCGCGAAAAAAGTCATCATTTCCGCACCCGGCGGCAACGATGTCGACGGCACGATTGTTTACGGCGTCAACCACAACACGTTAAAAGCTTCCGACACTGTTATTTCCAACGCTTCATGCACCACTAACTGCTTGGCGCCTTTGGTTAAAGCCCTGCACGACGTCATCGGCGTGGAACACGGCCTGATGACAACCATCCACTCATACACCAACGACCAAGTATTAACAGACGTTTACCATAGCGACCTGCATCGCGCGCGTTCGGCCACGCAATCCATGATCCCTACCAAAACCGGCGCCGCCGCCGCTGTAGGACTGGTTTTACCAGAATTGGCCGGAAAACTGGACGGCTTCGCCATGCGCGTACCGACCATTAACGTTTCCGTTGTGGATTTATCTTTTAAAGCTTCAAGAAACACAACAAAAGACGAAATCGACCAAGTCTTGAAAGCCGCTTCCGCCGGTTTCCTGAAAGGCATTCTCGATATCAACGAGAAACCGCTGGTTTCAGTCGATTTCAACCACAATCCGGCATCTTCCATTTACGACGCGGCCTTAACCAAAGTCGTCAACGGCGATTTTGTGAAAGTCCTGTCTTGGTACGACAACGAATGGGGTTTCTCAAACCGGATGCTGGACACCACCGTAGCTCTGGTTAACGCCAAGTAACTATTAATTACCGTAGAAAATCGAATGTTAAGACGAACCAAAATTTTAGCGACTTTAGGTCCCGCCACAGATAAACCCGGTGTCCTCGAAGAATTAATCAAAGCGGGCGTTGATGTCGTGAGGATGAATTTTTCGCACGGTTCGGCGCAAGACCATATCGATAGAGCGCTAAGCGTACGGGAAGCCAGTAAAAAAACAGGTCGGCGGGTGGGCATTCTTGCCGACCTGCAAGGCCCTAAAATTCGTATTGCCCGTTTCAAAGACACCAAGGTATATTTGCAGGAAGGCCAGGATTTCGCTCTGGACATCAACCTCGATCCGTTAGCGGGGGATAATACTCAAGTCGGCATCACCTACGAGCCGTTAGCCAAAGAAGTCAGCCTAGGCAGCCGTTTATTGCTGGATGACGGGCGCATTGTATTGGACGTGGTCAATGTTGAAAACATGCGCGTCAATTGCAAGGTTGTGGTCGGCGGCGATTTATCCAATAACAAAGGGATTAATCTGATGGGCGGCGGGCTTTCCGCTGCCGCATTAACTGAAAAAGATATCGAAGACATCAAAACCATCGCCAAAATCCAATGCGATTATGTCGCCATCTCTTTTCCGCGCTCTGCCGATGACCTGAACTTCGCCCGCAAGCTGCTGTTGGCGGAAAACTGTCATGCCGGCATTGTCGCCAAAGTCGAACGCGCCGAAGCGATCGTGCCTGAGGTCATGGACGAAATTATCATGGCTTCCGATGCGGTCATGGTAGCCCGCGGCGATCTGGGTGTTGAAATCGGCGACGCCAACCTGCCCGCCGTTCAAAAACGATTAATTTTTCGTGCCCGCGAATTGAATCGCATCGCCATCACCGCTACGCAGATGATGGAATCCATGATAGAAAACCCTATCCCAACGCGTGCGGAAGTCTTTGATGTTGCTAATGCGGTATATGACGGCACCGACGCCATCATGTTGTCGGCGGAAACCGCATCCGGCAAATACCCCATCAAAGCTGTCGAAGCCATGGACCGTATTTGTGTCGAAGCTGAAAAACAACGAGTAGTAAGGGTTTCCGATCACCGCATGAATATCCAGTTTGAACGCGACGACGAAGCCATTGCCATGTCTGCCATGTATATGGCCAACCATGCCAATATTAAAGGCATCGTATCACTAACCGAATCCGGCTCGACGCCGCTATGGATGTCCAGAATCAGCTCCGGCATTCCCATTTTCGCCATGAGCAGTTCGGAAGAAACGCTTGGCCGGGTCACTTTATTTCGCGGCGTTTTCCCGATCTACCACAAAATCGACGAAAGCCATGACCACACCGAAGTTAACCGCGCCGTCGTCAAGGAATTACGGAAATGGAATCTGGCCAAAGACGGCGATAAATTCATTATCACCAAAGGCGACTTGAAAGGCATTAAAGGCGGCACCAATGCCTTGAAAATCATTGTAGTAGGTCAAGGATTAACACCCTGACCATCGATTATTTTTCACCGGTAACATCCTTTCAAAAGATGTTACCGGTTCGTTATAAGCCCTATTAATTACAACGCTTCCAACTGGGCATAATTGAGCATCAGCCATTTTACTCCGGCCTGCTTGAAATTAATCTGCGCCCGTTCTTGTGCGCCCTCGCCTTCTATTTGCAGGACGACGCCTTCGCCGAATTTGGCATGACCAACCCGTTGCCCCAAATTGAAGCGATGCGATTGCACTTTGAAACCGGTAGTGTTTATTGGGTTTCCCGGCCTATTAATACTTCCGCGCAACCTGACTTCCTGAATTAATTCAGGCGGAATTTCACGGATAAACCGCGACGATTTAGGATAGTTTTCTCTGCCATAAATACGCCGGGATTCTGCGTACGTCAGATATAGCTGACGCATGGCGCGGGTCATGCCGACATAACACAGCCTGCGCTCTTCCTCCAGCCGGATAATATCGTCGGCCGATTGTTGCGCCGGAAACAAGCCTTCTTCCATACCCACCATGAATACCAGCTTGAATTCCAGGCCTTTTGCGGAATGCAAGGTCATTAATTGGACGCAGTCATCAAAGTCGTCGCCTTGCATGTCGCCCGCTTCCAATGCGGCGTGAGCCAAAAACAAATCCAGTTCGCTTAAATTCTCTTCGTTCTCTTGTTCGGCGTCAAACAGTCGGGCGGCGTTAATTAATTCCACCAGGTTTTCCAGTTTTTCTTCGCCGCGGTCGCCTTTTTCGGTTTGGTATAAATAAACCAAACCGCTGTGTTCATTAACCAATTCAACTTTCTGGTAAAGTTCCAACTCGCCCGTTTCTTGACTCAACCGTTCAATCAAATCCATGAAACCGGCTAAGGCGGTGCGAGCGCGAGGGCTGGGGGCTTTTTGTTCAACCAGCAAAGCCGACGCCTGCCACAGTGAAACCTCTTGTTCCTTGGCAAGTAGTCGGATATCTTCGATGGCTTTTGCGCCCAAGCCGCGCGCAGGGGTATTAATGACGCGCTCGAACGAGGCGTCATCGTGCCGGTTAGCCATTAATCGCAGATAAGCCAAAGCATTTTTAATCTCCGCGCGCTCGAAAAAACGCAAGCCGCCATACACACGATAAGGCGTACCGGTGGACATGAGTTTTTCTTCAAACTGGCGGGATTGCGCGTTGGAACGGTACAGAATCGCAATTTCGCTACGTAATCCGCCCTCATTTACCCAGGCTTTGATGCGTTCGACCACAAAGTATGCTTCGTCCAGTTCATTAAAGGCGGCGTAGAGAGAAATCGGCTCGCCATCGCCCGCGTTCGTCCACAGCTCTTTGCCCATTCGCGCTTCGTTCATGCTGATGACTTTATTGGCAGCATTCAGAATATTGCCTGTCGAGCGGTAGTTCTGTTCCAGTTTAATTAATTCATGATTTTTATAATGTTTTTGAAAATTAAAGATATTTTCAATTCGCGCACCGCGCCAGCCGTAGATGGATTGGTCGTCATCGCCCACTACAAACAGGTTGTCTTTGCCTTCGGTTAATAGGCGAAGCCAAGCATATTGAATGGTATTAGTGTCTTGAAACTCGTCGACATGAACCTGTAAAAAGCGGCGCTGATAAAAATCCAGTAGATCGGGATTATCACGCATTAACTCATGTACGCGCAGCAATAACTCGGCGAAATCGACTAATCCAGTTCGATCGCAGGTTTCTTCGTAAGCTTTATAGACCGCCAGCATTTGCCGCAGATAAAAATCGCCGGATTCTAGTTGATGCCGGGCCCGCTTGCCTTCGTCTTTCTGAGCATTAATAAACCACTGGATTTGTTTGGGCGGCCAACGGCCTTCGTCCAGGTTCATGGCTGCCACAATCCGTTTGATCACCCGTAACTGATCGGCGGAATCCATCACTTGAAAGGTGTCGGGCAATTTTGCCGCGTTGGCGTGACGCCTTAATAAGCGGTGCGCCAAACCGTGAAAGGTGCCGATCCACATTGTGTGTGTGGAAATATTTAATAATTGTTCGATCCGCTGCCGCATTTCCCGGGCGGCCTTATTGGTAAAAGTCACCGCCAGAATGCTGTGAGCAGGAATGCCTTCAACCTGTATCTGCCAAGCAATGCGGTGTACCAGCACACGGGTTTTACCGCTGCCCGCGCCAGCCAGCACCAGCATGGCGCGGTTAGGCGCTGTCACCGCCGCCCGTTGGGCGTCGTTTAAAGGCTCGATAATTTTAGTAAAATCCATGTTATTACTTGCACTTTTTTATTGACTGTGTGTATATTGCGAATGGTTCTGGCGGCAGAATAACAGCACCGAAATTATAACCATAACAAACATTAAAATATGCCTGGAGGAAACACAAAATGAGTTTTGATATTACGCGTATGACCAAATTCGAACACAACGTTGGCGGCAAAGAAAAACAATACCGTCTTTACGGCGGCGTAGCATTATTGGTCATTTCCATTTTCTTGGGAGAACCGTTTATGCTGATTATCGGCCTGGTGTTGGTTGCCACTGGTTATTCCGGCTGGTGTCCTATTTATTCAGGTCTAGGCAAAAACACCTGCTCCGCAGTGGAAACGGTATCGGTAGCAGCCGCGCCTGCCGCTTCTGCATCTGCCCCTGCCGCGGAAAAACCAGCAAAACCGGCCAGCAAAGCAAAAAGTAAAAAATAACAGCTTGCATCAAACTACAAGGACGTAGTTTTTGCCGACTAATTAATCCTCATCCTTACGAAATTCGCCTTCCAGCACATCGTTTTCTTTCGCACTGCCCCATCGGTATTGCCCGCCAACCTGAACCAGATGGTTATTAATGATGTACTGGGCTATTTTCCGGCGGAACTGCGGGATTAAACAGATAAATCCCATCGTATCGGTAATAAATCCCGGCGTCAGCAGCAATGCGCCGCCCACCAGAATGATAGGTCCCTCAATCATCTCCTGTGCGGGAATTTTGCCTTGAGCCAGATTCGCCTGTAAACGCTGAAATGTTGCAAACCCTTGCTGCCTGAGCAACCAGGCGCCCAAACCAGCGGTAAAGACGACCAGAAAAATCGTCGGCAATGCACCGATTATCCCGCCCACCTGCAAAAGCAGATAGATTTCTACGAAGGGAATGATTAATACCAACAAAAAAATACTTGGAAAACTTTTCATCTCTCTCTTACTGCGGCAGTTATTGGTATAATATAAGGCTATTTGTAAGCAATTCCTAGAAAATCCGCGTTATTAATGACGCCACGCCGATGCAAATTTTGAAATGACCAATGCTCACGTCATCTTTTGTACTTGCCCGGATCAGGCCACAGCAGAAAAAATCGCCCATGCGCTGGTAGAAAAACAGTTAGCCGCTTGCGTGAATATTCTGCCCCATGTGACTTCCGTATACCAATGGCAAGGTCAGGTGGAGAGCGCCGCCGAATATTTATTAATGATTAAATCGCCAGTACAATCGTATACCGCTATCGAAACCGCTATTCGCAGTCTGCATCCGTATGAACTTCCTGAGATAATTGCACTCTCTATCGCTCAAGGATTGCCCGAATACATTAATTGGATTCAAACATGCCACGCTTCGCACTGATCGTCTTTTTGCTGATTAATTTTCTATCGGCCAGCAGTTTCGCTGCTGACGCCAGCGGCCTGTTGCCGCCGGAACAAGTATTTAAAGCCACGGCGCAAAGCGCCAGCCCTGATCGGATAACCATTCAATGGAAAATTACGAAAGGCTATAGTTTATACCGTAAAAATATGCGGTTTTTAGCAAATACGCCCGGTGTTGTTCTGGGCGAAGCGCTCCTCCCAACCGGAAAAATTAAACACGACGAACTGCTGGGCGATATTGAACATTACCGCGACCAGCTGACTATTAATCTGCCGGTTAAATATCCGTCCAGCTTAACGGAGGCGCAGCTAACGGTGCGTTATCAAGGCTGCGCCGATATCGGCGTATGTTTTCCTCCGCAAGAACAAAAACTTTACGTCAAATTATTGGCTCCAGTCATTGCTGCGGCGGCGTCTCCGGTCGATAACCTGATAAAAGGTCTATCCGCCCTTAAACCGGGAGCCCAGCAAACCGAATTGCTGCCGCCGGATCAGGCATTTCAATTTATCGCAACAGTAAAAGACCCTAATACGGTCCACGTGAGTTGGGTGGCCGCCGAAGGTTATTATCTTTACCGCGAAAAGCTAAAGTTAACATTAATCGAAAACGGCAATGTCAAGCTTGGCGAATATACCTTGCCGCACGGCACTCCTAAAGAAGACGAGGCGTTCGGCCATGTGGAAATTCTACACGGCGAAACGGCTATCGACGCGCCATTAATCAGAACCGGAACAACACCGCAAACGATTCAATTAAAAGCTTTCTATCAAGGTTGCGCGGATCGCGGCGTATGCTATCCGCCGATGAATAAAATCATTGACCTGCAACTGCCCAGCGCCACGGTTACTTCAATTAATGCAGCCTCTCCGATATCGGCCATTCCGAAAACCGAACAGGATCAATTCGCCGATTCTTTAAAAAACAAAAGCTTAGGTGTTACATTGCTGGCTTTTCTCAGCGCGGGATTATTACTGTCTTTTACTCCCTGTGTATTTCCCATGATTCCGATCCTGTCAGGCATTATCGTCGGCAAAGGACAGAATATTAATCCAACGCGCGGTTTCTGGCTTTCGTTCAGCTATGTTGTTGCCTCGGCAGCAATGTACACCGTGTTCGGCGTAATGGCCGCCTTGTTTGGCGGCAACTTGCAGGCAACCTTTCAACAACCCTGGATTATCGCCTTGTTCAGCGCTGTTTTTGTGCTGCTGTCGCTCTCCATGTTCGGCTTTTACAGTCTGGAATTGCCGGATTTTATCTGCGCCAAATTGCATAATTCGTCGGAAAAACACCGCGACGGCTCCATGATGGGTGCGGCGATTATGGGTGCGCTATCCGCATTAATCGTCGGGCCTTGCGTCGCCGCGCCTTTGGTCGGCGCGTTGATTTACATCGGCCAGACCGGCGACATTATTCTTGGCGGCAGCGCCTTGTTCATGCTCGGCATGGGCATGGGTGTGCCGCTGTTAATAATGGGCGCATCCGCGGGTAAACTGTTACCGAAAGCCGGAGCCTGGCTGAACGCTACGAATGCTGTGTTTGGGGTATTAATGCTGGCTGTGGCGGTATGGATGCTGTCCCGCATTTTATCGCCAGAAATCACCATGCTGTTATGGGCTTTATTATTAATCTTGCCCGCGATTTACCTAAATGCGCTCGATCCTTTGCCGGAACACAGCTCCGGCTGGCGCAAGTTATGGAAAGGTATCGGCATTACCATGCTGGCTTACGGTTTGCTGTTGTTAATCGGCTTCAGCATCGGCAACAGCAATCCGTTGAAACCGCTGCAAGGTTTCGGCATTGCCGCCGCCAGAACCAATCAGGAAGGTATTCGATTCGAAAAAATCGGCACCTTAGCGGAATTGGACGCGCGCGTTCAGCAGGCAAAAGCCGTTAATCAGCCGGTCATGCTGGATTTTTACGCAGATTGGTGTATATCGTGCAAGGAAATGGAAGCCTATACCTTTACCGATCCTGCCGTGAAACAGACATTGGCTAATTTTGTCTTGCTACAGGCGGACGTTACCGGCAACACGGATGCAGACAAAGCTTTGTTGGCAAAATACGGGTTATTCGGCCCGCCCGCGATACTTTTTTTCGACAAGGGCATGGAAAAATCATCGCTGAGAGTTATCGGCTATCAGGAAGCAAAAACATTTATACAAACATTGAACACTATCCAACAATGCCGCACTCAAACTATCACCTGTTAATTTTCTTATTCATTAATCGATAAATTTATGAAAAAACAGTTATTATTCATCGGCATTGCCGCGCTTTCATTAATCGTCGGCCTGCAAACCCGGTTATTCGTCTCCGAAGCCAGCGCGGAAGCCAATTCACAAACCCTGCCGGATATCAGCCTTCCGGACACAGCGGGCAAACAACACAACCTTAAAGAGTGGCAAGGTAAAATCCTGATCCTTAATTTTTGGGCAACCTGGTGTCCGCCCTGCATGAAAGAAATGCCTGAATTTCAGGCCATCCAAAACGAATTCGGCGATAAAGGCGTACAGTTCGTTGGCGTTGCTTTGGATGAAGCAGAACCCGTGCAGGAATTTATCACCAAGAAAAACATCACCTACCCCATCTTAATCGGCCCGGATGCGGGCATGAAACTCGCCCACGACCTGGGCAATGTGGTCAATACCGTGCCGTTTACCGTGATTTTCGATAAAAAAGGCCAGCTCATCAAACGCCAAATGGGCACACTAGATCGTGAAGCTATTCTGGAAATCATTAATCCACTCTTCAAAGGCAAATAACCGAAAAGGATAACATCCGATAAGCCCCATGCGTGGCCGTTAAACCGGTTACAATTGCCATTAATACACCATTAATTGATTTACCTATACCGAATGAGCATTAACGAAGACCAACCCATCCGTTTTTCGCCCCTGCACCGCCTGCAATGGGAAGAGGCGCAGCAAAAATACGTCATCCTTTACCCCGAAGGCATGGTTGAATTAAACCAAAGTTCGGCGGAAATCTTAAAATGTTGCGACGGCACGAAGAATCTGGCGCAAATCGTCGCCGAACTGGAACTTAAGTTCGCCGCCACAGGATTAATGAATGACATCTCTGCCTTCCTTGACGTGGCCTTGAACCATGGCTGGATTAAACAATAACGCCAACGATATAAAAATAAGCCCGCCACGCTGGCTGCTGGCGGAGTTGACTTACGCCTGTCCGCTGCAATGCCCGTATTGCTCCAATCCGCTGGATTACGCCAAGTACCCGGATGAACTCAGCACGGACAACTGGAAACGGGTATTAACCCAAGCCCGCAAGATGGGTGCGGTGCAACTGGGTTTTTCTGGCGGCGAGCCATTAACACGCAGTGACTTGGTCGAACTGGTCAGCCATGCGCGGGAGCTGGGTTATTACTCAAACCTGATTACTTCCGGTTACGGCCTGACCGAAGAAAAAATAGTCCAGCTTAAGGAAGCCGGTCTCGACCACATCCAGGTCAGCATTCAGGCCAGCACCCAAGAACTCAACGATCATATTGCCGGTACGCAATCCTTCAATCATAAAAAAGAAGTCGCCCGTTTAGTTAAAAAGAACGGCTACCCGATGGTGCTGTGCGTGGTTATCCACCGCGAGAATATCCACCAAATGCCGGAAATCTTGGCGATGGCGGAGGAACTCGGCGCAGATTATCTGGAACTTGCTAACACCCAATATTACGGCTGGGCGCACCTGAACCGCGATCTATTAATGCCCACGAAAAAGCAATTCGACGAAGCCGAACGCATTGCCCAGGCTTACAAAGAAAAAGTCACGGGCAAAATGAAGATTTATTACGTCGTGCCGGATTATTACGAAGACCGCCCGAAAGCCTGCATGAATGGCTGGGGCACCACGTTTTTGACGATTGCACCAGACGGCGTTGCCCTGCCCTGCCACGAAGCGCGCAGCCTGCCGGGATTGGATTGCCCGAACGTAAAAGACCACAGCATTGAAGACATCTGGGTTAATTCCAAAGCCTTCAACTTCTTTCGCGGCTTCGACTGGATGAAAGAGCCCTGCCGCAGTTGCGATGAAAAAGAAAAAGACTTCGGCGGCTGCCGCTGTCAGGCTTATCTATTAACTGGCGATATGTACCTGGCCGACCCGGTGTGCAGCAAATCACCGGAACATGGCAAGATTCAGGATGCTATTAATGATGCGGCATCTGCGAATTTGGCTGAGAATGAAAAGCCGTTGGTGTTTAGGAATAGCAGGAATTCTAAGTCCTTGAATTTAATTGCTGATATTAACGATTAAGTTATAGGTCGCGTTGCGTAACGAACTCCACCGTTAAAGGATATAAAATTGTCAGGATGACAAACCCATATTAACCCGCAGATTTGCTATCTTTACGCTATGATAAAAATATCTATTAATATCATTAAGATAGCTTCCGCACTGATAATTGTCTTATTTTTAATTTTACTCTTTGCCAACCTGGGCGAAGAGTAACTTAAACCAGAGGTTAGGCAAGTCCTAAACTGGCAGCCGCCGGAACATGCCTACGACAAAGATAACGGTTATTTGACCATGTGGGGCATAGCTGCGCCGGAAAATCAAGACGCTTGGCAAGTCGGCAAACAACGCCTGGAAACAGAAAATGCTTAGGGACGTAGAGCGCACTAACTGAAAGGCAGTGCGCCGAATTAAAATCTCATGCGGCGCACTACGGCTTTGCCTACTGCGCCCTACGGCGGGCATTTTTTGGTATTCCCTCGTTCCCAAGCTCCGGCTTGGGATCGCCTGCCCTGCAAGCTCCGCATGAAATCTCAAAATTACAATCTGGATTAATCACTGCAAAACCAAGCACTTAATTCGCATTATTCCTGCAGAAGCGTGGTTGTACGCATTCCCGCGCAGAGCGTGGGAACGAGATGAAGTTTCTCCCTTGAATTAATCCTTGTTTACACCGACAATGGCATTATTTTGAGAAGTTAGCGTGACGGGGTTTGTTACCCCGTCACTTACGCTCCATTGATGATTTTTCCAAACAATCGGACGGGGCAACATACCCCGTCCGTCAAAGCTCGTAGGGCGGATTAGCCACGATTACAACCAATACCAAATCAATCACACGTCTTTGGGCGTGGCGTAATCCGCCGCATGAGTGTAGATTTACAGTTCGGCGGATACGCCGCGCCTAGCCAAAAGCGAAAGCTCAGAATACGAATAATTTGCACGGCTAATCCGCCCTACATCCTATGCTTTCGTATGACGGAACAACATACCCCGTCCGTCAAAGTAAATCAATCGTAAGCTTCTACCTTGAATTAATCCTAATTTACACCGACAATGTCATCATTTTTGATAAGGGAAAATATGACTCCTTTTACCAACATCCGCGCCCTTATCATTGATATGGACGGCGTACTTTGGCACGGCAACAGCGCCGCTCCCGGCCTGGTTGAATTTTTTCAAACCGTGCGGGAACAGAAGCTGAAATTCATCCTTGCCACCAATAACGCCTTTTCCACACCGCAGCAATACGTCGATAAACTCGCCAACATGGGCGTGACGGTGGACGTGTCGGAAGTCATGACCTCGGCGATGGCGACTGCGATGTACTTAGCATCACAAATCGAACCCAGCCAAACCAGGGTATTCGTCATCGGCGGCGACGGCGCGGTGAATGCCATGAAGGAGCGAGGTTTCATCCTGACCGGTTACTACGAATTCAACGGACCAAACAGCAAAGGCCCGGGCGCGGATTATGTCGTCTGCGGCAAGGATCGCGGCATTAATTGGGATAAGCTGGCGACGGCGACCTTGAATTTGCGCGCCGGGGCCAAGCTTATTGGCACCAATGGCGACACCACATTGCCGACCGAATACGGCCTCATCCACGGTAATGGAGCAATATTAGCGGCGTTGGAAGCGGCCACCGGCGGCGTTAAACCGATGATTATCGGTAAACCGGAACCGATTATGTATCAACAGGTTATTGCTAAACTAAATGCAAATCTGGATGAAACCATTGCCATCGGCGATAAGCTGGAAACCGACATCCTTGGCGCCATCCGCACCGGCATCCGCAGCTTGATGGTGATGGGCGGGGTGTCATCTGCGGAAGATTTAGCGAAGTCTGAGTATAAACCGACTTGGGTAATGCAGGATTTACGTGCGGTAACTCAGGCTTTATTGACACAAAAATAGCCGGGTAATCCTTGCAAACTTTATGGACATAGACACATTAATTAATATGGCTTGCGAAAAACAGCTTAACGGCTATGCCAAAGAGGCAGAAAAGTTGTATTTAATTGCAGCTCAACAAGGAAGCGGTCACGCTGCTCACAATCTCGGCGTTTTAGACATAACTGGTGGCAAAGACTTAGAACCTGATTTAGAAAAAAGCCAATATTGGCTTCAACAGTCATTGGAGTCTGGTTTCGAAGCAACAGTTGCTTCTGATCCAGAATGGTTCAAGCGTACAAATTAACTCTGCACTCATTGGGACAGGCTTACAACATTTTTAATTAATCCTACTCCAAACAGCTTTTAGCATCATGATAGGTTACCTATGAAAAAATTCATTAATGATACCGAGAGCCTGCTCTATGACAGCCTGCAAGGCTTTGCCCTGGCGCACAACGATATTGTCGAATTCAATCCCGACCCCCGCTTTATTAAACGCAAGACCCTAAAAGATAAAGACAAAGTGGTATTGGTTTCTGGCGGCGGCTCTGGACATGAGCCGCTCCATGCCGGATTTGTCGGCTTCGGCATGTTGGATGCCGCCTGCCCTGGGCAGATATTTACCTCGCCCACACCGGATCAAATGATGGCGGCGGCGCAAGCGGTCAATTGCGGCGGCGGCGTGTTGTTCATCGTCAAAAATTACGCCGGTGATGTGATGAATTTTGAAATCGCCGCCGAAATGCTGGAATTGCCCAACGCTTCGGTATTGGTAAGCGACGATGTTTCCCTACCGAAAGACCACAGCACCGGACGGCGCGGCGTGGCGGGTACATTAATCGTCGAAAAGTTGGTCGGCGCGGCAGCAGAAAACGGGCTGGCACTGGCCAATTGCAAAGCCTTGGGCGAGCGCATTAATCAGGTGACGGCATCAATGGGCGTGGCCTTGACCAGTTGCACCGTCCCTGCTTTGGGTAAACCGACATTCGATATTGCGGAAAACGAGATGGAAATAGGTGTGGGCATCCACGGCGAACGTGGACGGGAAACCGTGCCGATAAAAACCGCGACGGAAATCGTCGAGCAAATTGCCAGCATTATCCATGAAGAATTACAACCTAAGGCTGGGCAAGAGGTATTGCTGCACATTAATGGTTTCGGCGGTACGCCATTAATCGAGCTGCATTTACTTTACCAGCTGGCGGCAGCGTACTGGCAAAAAAAGGAATTAAAAATAAGCCGGTCTTTGGTCGGCAATTATACAACTTCATTGGATATGGCGGGGGCTTCCATCACATTGACATTAATGGATGAGGAATTAATGCGATTATGGGATCAGCCGGTTAATACGGCGGCGATACGTTGGGGGTGTTGAGTAATGCGTCATAACGAGTGCAAACCTAACCCTTTATAAAGCAAGGGTTATTTCTCCATTCCACATCCGAGTGCGGGATGAAGCCAGAGATAACATCCCTTCAAGGGATGTTATCTCTCCTTATGCATTCCCACGCAGAGCATGGGAACGAGGTAAGTTTAGCCGTTCGTGGTGAGCTTGTCGAACCATAACGGCTAAACTTTTGATGACTTGAAATTTTCCGCTCATCCTTCGACAAGCTCAGGACGAACGGAAAAGTTTTTTCTTAAATCAGCAGGATCTGCTACCTTGTTGCATACCACCGTTAGGCTTTAACGCATCCACCACCGCACAAATCATTACCTGACTGCTTTTCGCACCTGCATCCACATGACCGCGTGAGCGTTCGCCCAGAAACGATGCCCTGCCTTTGGTGGCGACCATATCGCGGGTGGCTTCCGCGCCATTAATGGCGGCTTGTTTGATGTGGTCGAACAAATCGGGGTGAGCGGCATGGCTGATTAATACCTCGGACACCGGAATCAGCACATCCAGCATGGTTTTTTCGCCCTTATCAGCCTTGCCGCGCAATTTGACGGATTCCACGCCTAAGTGGAAAATCTCGGCGAATACCGCCGTCGTTAATGCCCGGTTTTGCAAACTTTTACTCATAGTCATAAACAACGTGCCGTAGAGCGAGCCGGACGCGCCGCCGACTTTAGACATTACCGTTATACCCATTTTCAACAATGCTTGTTGCCAGTCCAGTTGGCTCAACTCTTCGCTGATTGCTGATAAGGCTTGCAGTCCGCGTATTAAATTATCCACATGGTCGCCATCCCCGATGGCGCGATCCAGCTCCGTTAATTCCGCTGCATGGCTGTCAATCGCATGAATGGCCGATTGAATCAAAACAGGTAAATTGGCTGCTGTAGCGGACATAACATGATCCATTAATCATTAATAAACAGAAAGTTAACGCGGCTTTAAAGCTGCTTGCACCGGTCGAGATACGTCTGCCGCCGCGCCGCTGCATTCTTGAGAACGATCTCGCGCGTGGCGTTATCGGCTTCAGACCAGGCAATCACTTCCGCCAGGTTACGAAAACAGCCCAGACAAACATCGTCCTCATCCAGACAGCAATTCCGGATGCAGGGCGACGGCACGAGGCTATCTGCCTCAGGTGTTACGGGTACGTTATTAATAATTCATTACCTCGTGCAGCCTTCAAGCTTATAGATAGCATAACCTTGACTGTCAATCTGCTTTCTAAGTTCCGGCGGCGCTTCCGCACTGTGGCAAAACGCGCAGTTTTCCTGGGTAACGACAGCATCGGCATGGCCGATACTGGTCAACCACTCTTTGGCGTATTGTAGAGCTTTATCCTGATTTTGTTCATCTAAAACCACATCAAAATGCATGATGCGGCCATTGGTGGCTTTGGCGTAAGTGTCGTAAACATGAGAAATCGGCATAATGGTATCTCTTTGTGCTGGCTAGGTCATTGTTAATAACAAAAATAATTACGATAACTATTGACTTTTTTGGCAATTAAACAAAACAATATCTATTCTCGTTAATTATCGATTCGATATTATAATGGGATTAACGACAATTTTCCATCCGGTTTATACGGCAAACTTGCATTAACGACATGAATAACAAATCGATTTTTCATATTATGGAACGCATGGCGGCTCTGCTGCGCTCCGAAGAACGTAAAAAATGCACGGCTTATGGGTTACAAGCCGTCCATCTGCAAGTGCTGGATTATCTTAGCCGGTGCAACAAATACAGCGATACGCCCGCCGCGCTTGCCAATTATCTGGGCATGACGCGCGGCACGGTCTCGCAAACCCTGTTGCTGCTGCATAACAAAGGTTACATCGACAAAACGACAGACACTGCCGACCGCCGGGTTGTTCATTTGAGCCTGACGCCCGAAGGGCTGGCTATTCTGGAAAAGGCAAAATTAACCGAATTATTCGAACGCGCTACAGGTTTATTACCCGATGAAGCCTTGCCGCAGTACGACGACACGCTGGTCGCCATGCTGACTGCGTTGCAAAAATCCAATCAATCGCACACCTTCGGCTTATGCAAAACCTGCAAACACTTTACCGTCAACCCGGACGGCTTTACCTGCGGATTAACGCAGGAGCCGTTAACCGAATCGGATAGCGAACGGATTTGCCAGGAACATTCCACTTCTTAATTAATTCAACGACTTAAACGTTTCATTAATCTTTACGACCAAACTTTCCACGCCTTTGCGGGTCAGTTTTTTATCCCCGCCCTTCACCTCGGATAAATAATCGGCCACCAATTGTTGTTTTTTCACATCCACCAAGTGCGCCATTAAATAGACGAATAAAAAGCTGGGTTTGTGCAGACGACCCACCAGCACGTAATCCGCGTTATATTTTTGCCCCAATTGCGCGGCCGCGTCATGATGATCGAACAGATAGCCGAATCCGGCCGTAGCTTGGGTCTGCGCTTCCCGCGGAATTAATACAATCTCGTATCCGGCCTTACCGAGTTCTTCCTCCAGCATCGTTTTTACCGACGCCGTTCTGGCGATTTCTTCCGGTACGCCGGGCAACACGGTCAGATCGCGCAACTCATAATCCAGCACGGCGATTTTTGGCTGCGCAGAAGCACTCAAACCGAACGCAAACCACGCCAGCAATACCGTTAAACTATTAATAAAAAGGTTTTTTTTATTTATTTTCATAGTCTTATTAATAAAACGAAAAGCGGTTATTTTTAGGGTATCGGTGGCTTATCGCCCGGCGGCGGAGTTGGCGGCGGCAACAATGACGATGGCGGCAGCTCACCTGTCACCGCACCGGCTCCCGGCTTTACATCCAACGAATCTGTTTTTTTCTCGAGCGTAGAAACCCCTGAACCGACGGCAAGACTGCTCAAGCCGTTGGCAATCTCATGATTAATGATTTCTTTCGCTTCCGCTCTGATAGCGTCGAGACGATACAGATATTCTTGCTTGGTCGTCACCCCCATCGCAAATAACTGGCATTCCAGCGCGGCGTTATCCCGTCCCCACTGCAAACCCTGCGAACGCCGGACTAATGGCGCGGGGGCGGTTGCCGACAACCTTTGGCCTTTTAACGCGCCTGATGCGTTGCCATTGCTAACGTTCACTTCGCCGCCCACCGCGCCGAATGCGGCGATGGAAGTATCCGGGGACGCATCGGAGCAAACAATGTTGCGCCCTCGCGATTTAAACTCGTAAATCAGCCGACGCGAAGAAGCCGTCACGGTAATCGCTACGGGTTGGGTTTGATTGAAGAAAAAATCACGGATGTAAGGATCGGTTTCGCGCTGGGTAAAGGTGCTCAACCCGCATCCGACCAGCAGCAATACCGGCGCCATCGACAGCATTAGTCTCTTAGGTTTCATCTTCACCTCCCCGGCGGGTTATTAATGAACGGTAAAAACGGCAGTAGTCCATATCGGCACAGTATAGGCCATTAATTGCGGCAACATAAACCGGATTAATGGGCGTTTCGGCGCTTCATTAATAATATCTTAGAAAAAACAGGGCGCATCATTAAAAAAACTGTGACGCATCCGGCAAAATCGGCACATGTAAGTATTTGCACGGATAGTTATTTTGCATGATTGACATATAGTTACGCCACAACAAAGGCAAAGGCCGGAACGTTATCAACCCTTCAGGTATTTGCCGAAAAGCGCATCGGAAAGCAGGCCAAATCTGCAAGCCAAAGCGCATTAATAAAGCAACCCAATGGCCGCATGTGAGGCGCATTGATTAATAGAGTCGATATTGTTAAGGATGAAAGTAATGGACAAAGCCATTAAATGTAGCCTGATCGCTGTTTTACTGTCGTTAAGCGGCGCAGCGTATGCCGATAAGATCTGTTTAAAACTCACGGTAGCGGGCAACAAAGTGAAGCAATCGCGTTTGCTTACGCCGTCATCGTCGCCTTGCCCCAAAGGTTACAGCGAAGTGATCGACACAGCCCAGTTTACCGGCCCACAGGGCGTTGCCGGACTGCAAGGTCCGCAAGGTTTGCCCGGCGCACAGGGACCGGCGGGCCCACAAGGCGCAACCGGCGCTCGCGGCCCGCAAGGACCGACCGGCGGTGTAGCGACGCCAGTACTGGGCGCTGGTGAATTAATGACCGGCGTTTACGGCGGTACGTTTTATCCCACCGCAGCCGGTCAGTTTTTCATCCACACCTATTCGTTCCCGTTTATTTTGGCCAACCCCATCGTAGGCGCACATTACATCAAATTCAACGATGCGCCGATTCCAGAATACCCCGGCACAAAAGAAAACCCCGATGCTTTACCGGGACATTTGTGCCTCTATGAACGGGACGGGCTAAATAGAACAGACCCTGGCATCATTAATCCGGTCACCGGCGCTGAAACGTTTGACGCCAGCTGGAAATACGGCTTCGGCATCATTACGGAAAGCGTAGATGCGGCATCCAACACCCTGTTGTACAGCTCCTTTGCCGTGCGCGCCCCAGCGAACAATTAATCGCGGGTAAACAAAATTCTTTTAAGGCGGTAAAAAAATGCAGGGATGTTTTTTTCCCGCCTTAACAAGATAATACCGTTAATCAACTATAATTAACGGCGTTAATTCATTAGCTTTTAAAGGATAAAATAACTATGAAAAAAGCAATTGCCTACAGTTTAATCGCCATGATGGCCGCCTTCTCCGGTGCGACGTTAGCCGACAAAGTGTGTTTAAAAATCGGGTAGTGGCAAAATTATAAGTGATAAGTTACATTATGTATTTTGCATAAACTTATGATTGAACAGACAGTAAAGCACACATGCCGATCTTGCCAAAGCGAAAACATCGTCAAGAACGGGCGCAACGCGGGCGGCAAGCAGCAATACCGCTGCAAGGATTGTGGCGTCCACCGGGTGCTGGAACCGACCGTCCGGTACGACCAG
>Ga0194127_10002303_pt1 | contig 26323 bp, 28 predicted proteins | sample TA2KigC100mmetaG_FD_148624 | JGI IMG/M metagenome (GOLD analysis project Ga0194127, IMG submission 148624) | Freshwater microbial communities from Lake Tanganyika, Tanzania - TA2015036 Kigoma Deep Cast 100m | ecosystem: Environmental > Aquatic > Freshwater > Lake | place: Tanzania: Lake...
CTCGGTTGTGAAACGCTGCAGCGCCGACGATATTTGGGGGGTAGCCCCCTGAGAAAATAGGTCGATGCCAGGTAAAACAATTTTGCTCAAGAAAAAGCCACCCGATGAGGGTGGCTTTTTTGTTGCTATTTGCACCTCTTGGGGCGTCGATGCCATGGCGATGTGTTGGCTGTTCGCCTACGCTCCCTGTCTTCTGACGCCCCCACAGGTTCGTTGCGACGCCGTTTGGATCAACTGCAGCGCCGTTTTGCGCGCTCCCGTGGACGGCTCCTCTGGCAGGCCTATCGCCTCTGGGATCGACACGATTGCATTGACCTGAGTGCAGCATTTGCCTACCACACGCTGCAGTCGATTTTTCCCATTCTGTTGATTGCGCTTGCCGTTGCAGGCCGCATCTTGGGGCGCATTGATGGTCTCAGTGAGCAACTGATTGACCTGGCGGATCAATTCCTGCCCGCTTCCGTGATGCCCCTGGTGGCCTCCACCCTGGGCAAGCTGGTGCGCCAGGGCCTGGGGGCCGGCCTTGTCGGTGTGGTGGTGCTGTTGATCTCCTCCACCAACGCGTACCTCAGCTTGAAGCGGGGGGCGGACCGTCTTTGGGGCTTTCGTCCGTTGCTTCAGCCCCCGGACCATTGGAGCCAGCCGGTGCTGCGTTTCATCTGGGTTCGTCTTGAGGCGGTGGTGCTGGTGCTGTTGATCGGCTTCTTTGTCGTGCTGGATCAGCTCACCACCAGTTTTCGTTTACTCAGACCCGGCAGTTGGCGCCTTCAGCTGCAGCAGTTTTTGCCTGACCACTGGCAGCTTTGGTCTCCCGTGCCCTGGCTGTTGGACTTGGGCTTGAGTTTGCTGCTGGCCTTCGGCCTTGCCTATGGGGTGTTGGCGTTGCTGCCCAGTCGCCGTGTTCCTGGGGCCAACCTTGTCCCAGGTGCCCTGTTGATTGCCGGCGCGCTCACCTTGCTCAATGCTGCCGTTGGCCGCAGCTTGATTTCCCTTGGCTCCAGCTTCCAGGCCTACGGCGTGATCGGTGGCGTGCTGGTGCTGAGTTTGTGGGTGTGGTTGGTGGCCCTGGTGCTGTACTTCGGCATCGCCCTGAGTGTGGTGCTGACCCGCAGGCGCCAGGGGGGGACATCCGCCCCAGGTACGCCGGGCCACATCGTTCCCCTGGCGTGAGCCGGCAGAGCAGGATGAAACGATCTCGCCGAATCCGCTGAGCCCCATGCAGCGACCCGTCCCCTGGATCTGGATTTCGGCCCTTGCCCTGCTGCTGTTGGCCCCTGGCTTTACGGCACGGCTGTTTGTCGACGTGCTCGAGGGGTTCACCCTCTTGCTGGTGTTCGGCCCTGTGTTGTTGGCCGGCTCAGGTTTCCTGGCCTGGCAGTGGTTCAAACGACGGCTGCGGGTGTGCGCGGTGTGCGGCACCAGCAGCTTTGCTACTCAGCAATGCCCCGCCTGCGGAGCACCGTTCGAACCGGGACCAACGCCAACGGCGTCATCCCGGGTTGAACCACCGGCTTCCGATGCCGTGATCGATGTTCAGGTGCATGAAGTGAAGGACGGCGATTGACGGGCACCGTCTCCGGCTGTTGAGCCCTCAGCCCTGCCGTTCGCCATGGCGTGCCAGTTCCGCCAGCCGCCGCTCCCGCAGGCAGAGAAACAGTGGCGCCGCAAAGGCGAACGCCACGGTCACCGAGCTCAACAGCACCAGCCAGAGGTGGCGCATGCCCAGCCGCCGGCTTTCGATCACCATCCACACGGTGATGGCCGATGCCCCCACCAACAGATCCCGGGACAGCGATTGGGCGGCGGGGTTGGCGTTGGCCAGCTGAATGAACAGGTGGATGTCAAAGCCGGAGCCGTACTGACGCATGTAATCGAGGTTGGCGAGCCAGGGCAGCACGCCACCCGCCACCGCCAAGGCCAGGTAGAACCACGCCAACCAGGGCTGCGGACGCCCGGATCCCAGGGCGCTTGGGGTTGCGGTCTTGCTCATGGGTTCCACTGGATTACCTCCTGCTGCACCGACTCCAGCACAGCCTGGCAACGGTCGGCGTAGGCCTCGGCACGGCGATACAGCCCCGCCATGTCCTCCACCTCCAGCTCACTGGATTGCAGTTGGGCCAGGGTGAGGTCGAGGGCGCCCTGGGCCTCGCGGTAGCTGAGCTGCTGCACCTCCTGGAGCCATTGGGGATCGAGGCCGCCGGGGGCACCGCCTGCGTTGGCGCTGCCGGAGGCCTTGGCGGCCGCCTTGGTGCTGCGTTTGGGTTTGCCGTCAGCCATGGGTCCGTGTCCCCCCCCGGTGGGTGTGGGGGTGCAGCGCTTGCACTTGCGCATCGATCCTGCCGTCCGCCAGCTCCAGCTGCAGGCTGCATCCGGGTTGCAGCTCCCGCACCGACCGCAGCACCTGTCCATCGGGCCCCAGCACCAGGGCGAACCCCCGCTCCAGCAGCCGATGGGGGGAAAGGGCCTGCAGCAGATGTCGCCGCTGCTGAAGCTGTTGCTGCATCTGCTCCAACAGCCGCGTGGGATGCAGCTGCTGCCAGCGTTGGCGCTGCCCGTGCAGCCGCAGCTGCTCCTGCTCCAGCCGGTGCTGGATGCGCTGCTGCAGCAGGGCGCGCTGTTGCAGCAGGGCGAGGGCCAAGGGATGGCGATCCGGCAACAGCGCCACCACCGCCGCCGTGGGGGTGGCGGCCCGGTAGTCCGCCACCAGGTCGGCGATGGTGGTGTCGTCCTCGTGGCCCAGGCCGGTGACCACCGGCAGCGGGCAGGCGGCCAGGGCCCGGGCCAGTTGTTCGCCGTCGAACACCGCCAGGTCTTCGCGGCTGCCGCCCCCGCGGGCCAGCACGATCGCCTCGAGGCCCAGCCCGTCGGCGGCGTCGATCACCTCCTGAAGGCGCCGGCAGATCTGCTCCTCCACGGGGCCCTGCACGGGGATCGGCACCACATGGATCCGGGCGGCGGGCCAGCGTTCCTGGGCCGTGCGCAGCATGTCCGCCAGGGCGGAGCTGGGGCAACTGGTGAGCAGGGCCACCGCCGCGGGCATGGCCGGGAGGGGCCGCTTGCGCCCGGGCTCCAGCAGGCCCTCGGGCTCGAGCTGCTGCCGCACCTGCTCAAATCGGCGCAGCACGCTGCTGAGGCTGGGGCGCAGGTCGAGCACCTGCACCGAGAGGCTGGCGCGGCTGGCCCAGAAATTGAGCTTGCCCACCACCACCACCCCGTCGCCCTCCTGGGGTTGGTGGCTGAGTTTGCTGAGCTGCGAGGCCCACACCACCGCGCCGATGGAGGCGTCGCCATCCACCAGGGTGAGCCACAGGTGCCCCTTCTTGAGCTGGGGCCGCGACACGGTGGCATCCAGCAGGAACCGCGGCGCAAAGCCCCGTTCCAGCAGCGAGCCGATCGCCTGGTTCAGCTCAGCGACGCTGTAGCGCGGCAGGCCGGTGTCGCTGCCCACGGCTCAGCTCTCCAGGCGCCGGTAGCAGCTCCACCAGTAGAGGCACACCAGGGTGCCCAGCAGGGTCACCACCTGGCCGATGGGGTGGTCGATCCGGATCGCTCCAACGCTGGTGATCACCAGGGCGCTGCTGATCAGGCGGGCCCCGTCGCGGCGGTTCTTGGCGTAGAAGCGTGCCAGGGGGATCGCGGAGGCGCACAGAGCGGCAGTCTGGCCTATGGCTGCAGCGCCGGCGATACGTTGGGCGGCACCGGCCCCCCTGCTTTGCCCTCCCTGCGCCAGCAACTGCAGCGGCAGCTCTCGGCGCCCCTGCCGGAGCAGCCCGAGCTGGTGCTGGTGACCGATCTCGACGGCACCCTGTTGGGGGGTGCCACGGCGGAGCGTCGGGGCTTCTACCGCTGGCTGGCCCAGCGGCGCGAGCGGGTGCTGCATGTGTTCTGCACCGGCCGTGATCTCAGCTCGATCGCCCGGGTGCTCCAGCAGGATGAACCCATCGGCCTGGCGGCCCCCCATCTGGTGATCGGCGATGTGGGCTGCACGGTGGCCTGCGGGGCTTCACTGGTGCCGGTGCCCCTGGCGGTGGATCCGATCGAGGCCCGCTGGAGCGGCCTGGAACAACGGCTTTTGCCCCTGCTGGAGGCCCAGCCGGGCCTCTCCCCCCAGCCCGTGCACAGCAGCCGGCGGCTGGCCTACAGCGTGGATCTGGAGCGCTTTGATCGGGGACTGATCCCCGCCCTGGAGGCCCATGGCGTGGATTGCCTGATCTCCGACAACCAATATTTCGACGTGCTGCCGGCGGGGGTGAACAAGGGCAGCACCCTGCTCAGCCTGTTGGATTGGCTGGAGGTGGATGCCGCCACGGTGGTCACCGCTGGCGACAGCCTCAACGACCTGGCCATGTTTGAGACCGGGCTCAAGGGGGTGATGGTGGCCAACGCCGAACCGGATCTGGTGGCCCAGCTGCCGCGGCTGCCCTCGGTGTACCGGGCCCGGGCTGAGGGTTGTGCGGGCATCGCCGAGGGGCTGCGCCACTTCGGGTTCGCTCACCTCTGGGATTGATCCCCCTGCAGGCGCCGCTTGGTGAGGGCCGTGGCGGTGGCCTGGCTGGGGTCCTCCGGCCAGGGGTGGCGCGGGTAGCGGCCCCGCAGCTCGCGGCGCACCTCCTGGTATCCCCCGCGCCAGAACCCGGCCAGGTCCTGGGTGATGGCGGCGGGCCGGCCGGCGGGGGAGAGCAGGTGCACCGTCACCGGTAGCCGGCCCTCCAGCACGGTGGGGGTGCTGGAGGCGCCGAACAGTTCCTGCAGCTTCACCGCCAGCACTGGGGCGCCGCTGCCGTAATCGAGGCGGGCCTGACGCCCCGAAGGAATGGCCACCGTGGTGGGCAGCAGGGCGTCCAGCTCCCGCCGGGCTGACCAGGGCAGGCCGCTCCACAGGCCTTCCAGCAGATCCAGCTGTTGCAGATCGCTGCGGCTGCGCACCGCACTGAGCTGCTCCCCCAGCCAGCCGAGGGGATCGGCCTGCAGGGCTGGGTCGCTGCGGTCGGGCCAGGGTGCCCCCAGGTGTTGGTGGGCCAGGCAGAGGCGCTGCTGCAGCTGGCGGCTCGCCGGCGACCAGGGCAGTGCCTCGAGTCCCAGGTCCTGCAGCCCCTCCTGCAGGGCCGCCAAGCGAGCCGCCTCCGGGGCATCGGGCCAGGGTTGGCGCTGCAGCACCAGGGCCCCCAGCCGCAGCACCCGTTCGCAGCGCAGCCGTTGCTGTGGGCGGTCCCAGACCACCTCCGCCTCGGGATTCCCCTCTGTTTCAGCCCAGCGCTCCAGGCTGAGGCGCGGCAACGGCAGCGCCAGTTGGATGCGGCAATCGCTGCCGGCCCCGTCGGCGGCGGCGATGGCCAACGCCTCACAGCCCTGCAGGGGATCGCCCTCGGGCAGTTCGGCCCCGCGGCCGCCGCGGGTGCGGTAGCGACCCGGCTGGCCGTGCCGTTGCAGGGCCACCCGCTCGGGGTAGGCATGGGCCACCAGCTCCGCCGCCAGGGCGGCCTCCTCTCCCGCCGAAGGCGGGCGGGCAGCGTTGACGGGCTGCGGTGTCCGTTCCAGCTGCCGCTGCAGTTGCTGTTGCAGGGCGAGAAGCTGTTGGCGGCGGGGATCGCGCTGCGCGCGCCGCAGCCAGTCCAGCCGGCGCAGCAGGTCACAGCCATCACCGCGGCCCTGCAGGGGGTCCCGTTCGCTCAATAGGGCCGCCAGCTCGCAGCCCAGGCGGCTGGCCCCCAGGGCCTGGGCGCGCAGCAGCAGATGCCCCAGCCGGGGGTGTACCCCGAGGCCGGCCAGGGCTTTGCCGTGGGTGGTGATGCCGCCCTGGCCATCGATGGCCCCGAGCTGCCGCAGCAGGGCCTGGCCCTCCAGCAGGTGGGGCCGGGGTGGGGGCTCCAGCCAGGGCAGCGCCTCCCCCAGGCCGGCTCCCCACTCCGCCAGCTGCAGCACCAAGGGTGCCGGATCCGCCTCCAGCAGGGCGGGAGGATCAAAGGCGGGGCGCCGCTGCTGCTCCGCCGGGCTCCACAGCCGCACGGCCCGTCCTGGGCCCAGGCGGCCGGCCCGGCCGGCCCGTTGCTCGGCGCTGGCCTGGCTGGCGGGCAGCGTCACCAGCTGCTCCATGCCGGTGCCGGGGTCAAAGCAGCTGCGGCGGCTGAGGCCCGCGTCGATCACCAGGGTGACCCCTTCGATCGTGAGCGAGCTTTCGGCGATGGCGGTGGCCAGCACCAGCTTGCCGGCGGGGTTGGAGGAGGGCTGGATCGCCCGGCTCTGCTGTGCCAGGGGCAGGTTGCCGTGCAGGGGGCAGAGCTCCAGCTCCCGCCCCCAGCCGGTGGCGGCGATCTGCTCCTGGCAGTGCTGGATCTGGCGCTGGCCCGGCAGGAACACCAGCACGGTTTCCGCCGGGGTCCGCTGCTCGAGCCAGTGGCTCTCCAGGGCGCGGATCACTTGGCCGGCGAGGGATTCCCGCTCCCGCGGCGCCTGGTGTTGGATGGCCACCGGATGGCTGCGGCCCTCGCTGGTGAGCAGGGCTGCCTCCGGCAGTTGCTCTTGCAGGGGCTGCAGGTTGAGGGTGGCCGACATCAGCAGCAGCCGCAGCTGCGGTGCCAGCAGTGGCCGCGCCTCCCGCAGCAGCGCCAGGGCCAGGTCGGCGTCGCTGCGGCGCTCGTGAAATTCATCGAAGATCACGCAGCTCACCCCCGCCAGGCTCGGGTCCGCCTGCAGCTGCCGCAGGAACAGGCCGTCGGTGAGCAGCTCGATGCGGGTGGCCGCCGAGACGCGGCTTTCGAGCCGCACGCGATAGCCCACCCGCTGGCCCACGGCCTCCCCCAGGGCACTGGCCAGCCGTTCCGCCGCCGCCTTGGCCGCCAGGCGCCGCGGCTCGAGCATCAGGATGCGCCCGTGGTCTGGCCCCTCGGAGGTCGACAGGGCCGTGTGCAGGGCGAGGGGCACCCGGGTGGTTTTGCCGGCGCCGGGGGGCGCCTGCAGCAGCAGCGTGGCGCCGGCCGAGAGCCGCTGCACCAGCTCCGGCAGCAGCGGATCAATCGGCAGCGGCGCCGCAGTGGCCGCCAAGCCCGGCGTCAGCGCACGTGGCGGGCGCCGTCCACCGGGTGGTACACCTCGCCGGTGTTCTCCTCGTAGACGATGGCCGGCAGGCCGGTTTCAAACATCGTCTGCAGGGCCTCCTTGAGGTAGGGGTTCCAGCCACCGGTGCTCACCTTGCCGTGGCGCACGGTCCAGTCCCAGGTGCCCTGGAGGTCGCGGGGGATGCGGCCCTCCCGGTCGCGCCGGGCCACCAGATCCTGCGATTCCACCAGGCCCACCAGGATCGGTTCCTTGCCGTAGGCGGGGGTGAGGATCAGCTCCAGGCGGATCGGATCTTCCTTCACCAGCTTGAGCTGGAAGCGCGGCGGCAGCTTGATGGCCTTGAGCACCGCAGCCACGATCCGGGTTCTTTGCTCCACTCAGCCTCCGCCGATGTCCACAAGCACCCAATGGTTGTACCAGTTGATGGGCCCCTGCGGGATCAACTGGGGTCGTTCGGCAAGGCGGGCTGCTCGTTGTCGCCGCTGAAGCGCACCGTCAGGAGGTCGTCGTTGGTGATCTGGCCGTCGGCATCCAGCAGTTCGGGGTGGATGGTGAGCCGGCCGGTGCGGTCGCCGCTGGGCATGCGGTTGGCGTCCCCCGGCCGGGGGACGGCGCCGTAGCCACGGCCCATGATCTGAAAGGCCTGCCACAGCAGCGCCAGGAAGCAACCGCCGTAGACCACCGGCAGCAGCTTGGCGAACAGGTCGGAGCTGGACATGGCCGGCGGGGCGCGGCCGGGACCCATGGGCCCTGGCGTGGGGTGCCTCCATCATCGCCCCACAGCGCCGGCTGCGGGGGGTGGGGGAATCCCCCGGCCCGCCGTGCTTGCCAGCCCGTTGGCGCTGCTTACGGTCGGTGGGAACCGCTGATCGGCTGCATGGCCGCCGCACCATCCCGCTCTGCGCCCCTGCTGCTCGGGGCCACCCTGGCCCTGGGGTGCCTGCCGCTGTCGCCGCTGGCCCCGGCCCTGGGGCAAACCGCCGTGCCGCCGGCTCCGGCCCCGGCCCCGGTTTCGGCTTCGGCGCGGCGCTCCTTCGTGGCGGAGGCGGTGCGCCGCAGTGGCCCGGCGGTGGTCACCATCGACACCGAGCGCACGGTGCTGGTGCAGCGCGGCCCCGCGGTGCAGGGCTTTCCGTTCATGGATCCGCTGCTGCGGCAGTTCTTCGGGCTGCCCCCCGGCGGGGCTGCCCCCCTGCCCCCCTCCCAGCGCACGGAACGGGGGCAGGGCAGTGGTGTGCTCTACGACCCCGCCGGCTTGCTGCTCACCAATGCCCACGTGGTGGAGGACAGCACCCGGGTGACCGTGGGCCTCAGCGACGGCCGCCGGGTGGAGGGCAAGGTGGTGGGCGCCGATCCGGTGACCGATCTGGCGGTGGTGCGGTTGCTGGGGCCCGGCCCCTGGCCCGTGGCACCGCTGGGCAATTCCGACACGCTGCAGGTGGGCGAATGGGTCATCGCCGTGGGTAACCCCTTCGGCCTGGACCAGACCGTGACCCTTGGCATCATCAGCAGCCTTAACCGCAACGCCGCCAAGCTGGGCATCACCGATAAGCGTCTGGAGTTGATCCAGACCGATGCGGCCATCAACCCCGGCAATTCCGGTGGCCCGTTGCTGGATGCCGACGGGGCCGTGGTGGGCATCAACACCCTGGTGCGCTCAGGCCCGGGCGCTGGTCTGGGTTTCGCCATTCCCATCAACCGGGCCCGCAGCATCGCCCAGCAGCTGGTGAACACCGGCAGCGTCAGCCACGCCATGGTGGGGGTGGCGCTGGAGCCGGAGCGGGACGCCAGCGGGGCCATGGTGGCCGGCGCCAGGGTGCGCAGCGTCATGCCCGGTGGGCCCGCGGCGCGGGCCGGGGTTCAGGCGGGGGATGTGATCACCGCGGTGGGGGAGCAGGCGGTGCGCGATCCGGCCCAGCTCACCCAGCTGGTGGAACGCAACGGCGTGGGGAAACCCATGGCCCTGCGCATCCGGCGGGCCGGTCAGGTGCTGCAGCTGCAGGTCACCCCGGTGGAGTTGTCGACCCTGGTGCGCCGTGCCGGGTAGGGGGCTAATCCCCCTCCCGCAGCACCTCCACGCAGCGGGTCACGCACTCGCCGTCATCGACGGAGCAGGCGGTGATGCATTCGAAGTAGCTGTTCACCGGATCGTGGCCATGGCCTTCGCCCCAGGCGCTGGCGGGTGACGGGTCCTGCTGCGGCCGGCCGGTGGGTTGCTGCGGAAGGGCGCCCATGGCGGAGCCGGCGGGGGATCTTCTCAGCGTATGCACAGCTTGCGTCTAGCCAAAGAACAATGAGTGCTCTTGCCTAGGGAAGTGTGAAGTTGTTTGTGGCAACGGGGCCGCCGGCCGCGGCTGCCTCCGGGCTTCAGGCGGCCGCCTGCTTGCGGGCGGCCGCCTTGGCGGCCTGTTTGCCCTGTTGCTTCTCACGGTTGGCCTTGCGCTTCGCCTCCTGGGCGGCGGCCTGCTGGGCCGCTGCGGCGCCAGCGGCTTCCTCGGCCTTCTTCTCGCGGTAATAGGCGTAATCACCGCGGTAGAGCACCAGCTCGCCGTCGCGCAGTTCCACGATCTTGTTGGCCACCCGCGACACGAAATAGCGGTCGTGGCTCACCACCAGGGCAGCCCCCTCGTACTCCATCAGGGCGTCCTCCAGCATCTGTTTGGCGGGGATGTCCAGGTGGTTGGTGGGCTCATCCAGCACCAGCAGATTGCAGGGCATCAGCAACATCAGGGCCAGGGCCAGCCGCGCCTTTTCGCCGCCGCTGAGCTTGCCCACCTCCTTGAACACCGCATCGTTGCTGAAGCAGAAGCTGCCCAGCAGGGAGCGCACCTGGGTCTGGGTCCAGTCCGGCACCGCCTCGAACAGGGTGTCGATCACGGTTTTGGACAGGTCGAGCGCCTCGGCCTGGTTCTGCTCGAAGTAGGCGGCGATCACGTTGTGCTCCCCCAGCACGGCCCGCCCCTCATCGGGGGTTTCGATCCCCATCACCAGCCGCAGCAGGGTGGATTTACCGGCGCCGTTGGGGCCCACGAAGGCGATGCGGTCGCCGCGCTCCACTTCGAGGTTGGCCCCCAGGAACAGGATCTGGTCGCCGTAGCTGTGGCTCAGCTCTTCGATCAGCGCGATCTGGCGGCCGCTGCGGGGCGCGGGCGGGAACTGGAACCGGGGGCCGCTGAGGCTCTCCACCGGCGCCTCGATCCGTTCCACCTTGTCGAGCAGCTTTTCGCGGCTCTTGGCTTGGGTGGAGCGGGTGGCGCTGGCGCGGAAGCGATCGATGTAGGCCTGCTGGCTGGCCAGTTCCTTCTGTTGCCGCTCAAAGGCCGACTGGCTGGCCTCGCGCTCGAGGGCCTTCTGCTCCAGGTGCTGGCTGTAGTTGCCCAGGTAGCTGCGGGAGATGCCCCGCTCGGTTTCCACGATCTGGTTGCACACCCGATCGAGGAAGGCCCGGTCGTGGCTGATCACCACCAGCGGGCAGGTCTGGCCGATCAGGTAGTCCTCCAGCCACTGGATCGTCTCCACATCCAGGTGGTTGGTGGGTTCGTCGAGCAGCAGCAGATCGGGCTCCTGCAGCAGCACCTTGCCCAGGGCGATGCGCATCTGCCAGCCGCCGGAGTAGTCGCCCACCAGCTGCTCAGCCCCCTCCGGGCTGAAGCCGATGGTGGGCAGCAGTTTGTCGATGCGGGCATCGAGTTCGTAGCCGTGCAGGCTCTCGAAGCGGCTCTGCAGTCGGCCGAGCTCGTGGATCAGCGCATCGAGGTGATCGGCGTCGTTGGCGGCCCGCTCCGAGCCCATGTCCTCTTCCACCTGCCGCTGGCGGTTCAGCACCTCGGCCGCTTCCCCGAAGGCCTGGAAGAGTTCCTGGCGCACCGTGCGCTGCAGGTCGACATCGAATTCCTGCTGCAGGTACACGATGCGGGGGTTGCCCTGCTTCACCACCTGGCCGGAGCTGGGTTCTTCGAGCCCGGCGATGATCCGCATCTGGGTGGATTTGCCGGCGCCGTTCACCCCCACCAGGCCGATCCGGTCGCCCGCCTTCACCTCCCAGGTGACATCCCGCAGCACCTCGCCGGTGGGATAAATCTTGGAAACGCTTTCGAGGCGGAGCACAGGCGAAGGGATCAGGGGGCGCCGGATGGGGCGCAGGGGCCCGCAGCCCTGCATCATCTCCCCCCGCCCGTTCAGCCGGCAGACTGGTCCCAGCCCGCAGCGGCCGCGCGCCATGGTGAAGCGACTGGAACAGGTGGCGGCGCTGGTGGTGGCAGCCGGTCTGGCGATCGTGAGCTACTGGCTGTTCTTCAGCTGGATGGGGCAGGACCGCCGCCCCCGCCGCAGCGCCGTGCCGGTGCCACCCCTAGAGACCGCCGCGGGCCTTCAGCAGCCACTGCTTGGTGTCGGCGTCGTCGACGCTGGCCAGGTGGGCCTTCACCTCCTCGCGGCTCACCGGCAGCCCCCAGCTACTGCCCAGGTCGCAGATGCGGCTGAGGGTGCCTGAGGGGTCCTGCAGGGCCTGGCGGAACAGCTCCTGGGTGAGGCTGTGGTCGCTGCGGATGCGCTCGTAGAGAGCGGGAGCATTGCCGGCGCTCATGGGTCTGCGGGGCCAATGCCCTTCACCCTATGGAGCGGCGCTGCCCCTGGCTCAGCTTCGTGGTGGAAGTTGACCTGAGGGCCGGATCTGCCCCGGCGGCAGGGCGCACACCCCCAGCACCGCCGCCCGGCGGGCGCCGGTGACCGCCGGCAGCGATCCGGGCACCCCGAGCCAGTGCCACCAGGCCAGCAGGGCGAAGGCCAGGGCTTCGCGGTCGCTGTCGCCGATGCCCAGCTCCGCCAGGGGCCGCACCCGCAGGCCGCGGCAGCGGCGGCGCAGCTCCCCCATCAGCAGGCGGTTGCGGGCGCCGCCGCCGGCCACCAGCAGCTCCAGGGGGGCGACGGCGCTGCGGGCCAGGTCCTGGGCCACCACCGCGGCGCTGAAGGCGGTGAGGCTGGCCAGGGCATCGGCGGGATCGAGTGGGGCACCGCCCCGCCGGGCATCGCTCTCCAGCTCCGCCAGGCGCCGTTCCAGATCCGCCTGCCCGAACTGCTCGCGGCCCGTGGACTTTGGCGGAGACTGCTGCAGGTAGGGCTCCTGCAGCCACTGGGCGAGGCGCTCGCCGTTGATGCGACCGCCGCTGGCCCAGGCCCCATCGGCATCGAAGCGCCGCTGGCCGCCGCTGAAGTGCTGCACCGCCAGGTCCAGCAGGGTGTTGGCGGGGCCGCAGTCCCACCCCAGCACCGGCTGTTGCCGATCCGGGCCGGCGGCGGGGGGCAGCAGGGTGAGGTTGGCGATGCCCCCCAGGTTGAGCAGGGCGCGCCAGCCGCCGATGGCCGGCAGCAGCGCCGCATCCGCGGGCGGCACCAGCGGTGCCCCCTGGCCCCCGAGGGCCAGGTCGGCGGCCCGGAAATCGAACACCACCGGCCGCTGCAGCAACGCCGCCAGCAGCGGCCCCTGCAGCAGTTGCCAGCTGTTGCCCCGGTGCATCCCCTGGGCTGGGCGGTGCCAGAGGGTCTGGCCGTGGCAGCCCACCAGGGTCGCCCGGCCCTGGGGGTCGCAGGCGCGGGCGGCGGCGGCCTGCTGCTCCGTGACCGCCTCGCCGAGCTCCAGCAGCTCGGAGGCCGTGGAGGGGGCGTTTTGCCCGATGGCGGTGAGCTGCCGCTGCAGAGCGGCGGGATAGGGATGGCTGGCACGGCTGAGCAGGCGCCAGCGGGGCCTACGGGGTGGCCCGGTGAACTCCGCCAGCACGGCATCGACGCCGTCGGCGCTGGTGCCGCTCATCAGACCCAACACCCGCATGGCCACAAAAAAGCCCCCGGGCCATTGTCCCGGGGGCGTGGGGTTGCGGCGAGCCTCAACGGCTCACTTGTTGGGCTGGGGGGTCATGCGCAGGTAGGGCCTGATCTCGGTGACGCCCTTGGGGAACTTGTTGCGGGCCTCCTCGGTGGGGATGGAGGGCACCACCACGCAGTCCTCGCCGTCCTTCCAGTTCACCGGGGTGGCCACCTGGTGGTGGTCGGTGAGCTGCAGGGAGTCGATCACCCGCAGGATCTCGTGGAAGTTGCGGCCGGTGCTGGCGGGGTAGGTGATCTGCAGGCGCAGCTTTTTGTTGGGGTCGATGATGAACACCGAGCGCACCGTGAGGTTGTTGAGCGAATTGGGGTGGATCATCCCGTAGAGATCGCTCACCTTCTTGTCCTCATCGGCGAGGATCGGGTAGTCAACGGTGGTGCTCTGGGTCTCGTTGATGTCGCAGATCCAGCCCTTGTGGCTCTCGGCGGAATCCACGCTCAGGGCAATGGTTTTGACATTGCGCTTGTTCCACTCGGCGCGCAGGCGCGACACCTCACCCAGCTCGGTGGTGCACACCGGGGTGTAGTCGGCGGGGTGGGAGAACAGCACCACCCAGCTGTCGCCGGCGAAGTCGTAGAGGTTGATCGGACCCAGCTGGGAGTTCTGGGTGAAGTCGGGCACGGTGTCGCCCAGTTGCAGCGCCATGGCGCGGGAAGGGAAGGAGGCCAGATGTTGACATAGCTAGCCCGCCGACTGACGTCAACCGCCGGTGGGGGCGGGGGCGTCGCTGTGGCTGAACAGCCAGTGGCGCAGGCGCTCCAGCCCCAGGCCGGCGGTGGCGGACACGAACAGCACCTCCGGATCCAGGGCCCGGGCCTGCTCCAGGGCCTCCGCACTGCAGCGGTCGATCTGGTTGGCGATCAGATGGCGGGGGGCGCCGCTGTCCAGCCCGTCGAGGATGGCGTGCACGGTGCGCAGCTGTTCCCGCCAGCCCGGATCCGCGAGATCCACCACCAGCAACAACCGATCCGCCTCGAGGGTTTCCTCCAGGGTGGAGCGGAAGGCCTCCACCAAAGGCGGTGGCAGGTCGCGGATGAAGCCCACCGTGTCGGTGAGCAACAGCGTCTGGGGTGGGCCCCCGTCGGGGCTGGGGCTCACCAGGCGACGGGTGGTGGGGTCGAGGGTGGCGAACAGCTGGTTGGCCGCCAGCACGCCGCGGCCCGCCTGGGGTTTGCAGAGCGCATTGAGCAGGGAGCTCTTGCCGGCATTGGTGTAGCCCACCAGGGCAAAGCGGCGCTGGCCGGCGCGGCCGCTGCGCAACCGGGCCCGGTGCTGCCCCAGCTTCTGCACGTCGCGCTGCAGCTTGTCGATGCGCCGGGCGATGGCACGGCGGTCTTTCTCGAGCTGGGTTTCGCCCGGGCCGCGGGTGCCGATGCCGCCCCCCTGGCGCGACAGGCTCAGGCCCCGCCCCACCAGCCGCGGCAGCCGATAGCGCAGCTGGGCCAGCTCCACCTGCAGCCGGCCGGCGCCGCTGGCGGCCCGTTGGGCAAAGATGTCGAGGATCAGTTCGCTGCGGTCGCTCACGGGGCGATCGAGCACCCGCTCGAGGTTGCGGGCCTGGGCGGGGGTGAGCTCCCGGTCGGTGACCACCAGCGACGCCTCCACCCGCCGGGCCTCCAGGGCCGCCTCCCGCAGCTTCCCCTCCCCCCACAGGGCCTGGGCCGTGTGGGATCCGTGGCGTTGCTGCACCAGCCCCACCGGCTGGCCACCGGCGCTGCGCACCAACCCCTCCAGCTCCGCGATCTGGCGGCGGGCCTCCTCCGGATCCGCCGGGGTGAGGGCCAGCAGCAGCACCCGCTCCGCGGCAGGGCTCGGGCGGGGCTGGCCGCCCCCCGCCGGCGTCCGCGGAGGTGGTGCCATCAGCTCGCAGAGGTCCGCCAGGTCCCCCGGTTGCCACAGCTGCCAGGGACATTCCCTGGCGGTGCTCGGCACGAAACAGGCCGCCGGCCACTGGCCTCCGGCCCCGGGTGCGTGGGGGTAGCGCAACCACTGCTGCGGCTCCAGATCCAGCCCCACCACCGCTTCGCTGCCCGCCGGCTCCAGCTGGCGCCGGCCCCCCACGCAGGTGATCAGCCGCAGGTCGCTCCCCTGCCGCCGCGGCCCACCCGGCAGGCGCTCCAGCAGCCGCCCCGATTGCTCCAGGGGCCCCACCCACAGCAGCCGGCAGAGGCCGCGGCCATCCACCACCAGGCTCAGGGGCAGCTCCAACTCCTCGCTTTCGGCCGCCAGGCGCTGCAGGGCCAGCAGATCGGCGCCCCCCTGCTCCGGGTGGCGCCGGTGGCTGAGTCGCTCCAGGCGCCGCAGCTGCGACGGCCGCAGGCCGGCGGTGCGGCCCAGCAGCACCGATTGCCTCAAGGGGTGCCCGCCGGTTTGGGGCGACGGATCAGCAGGCAGCGCAGGCCGGCGGCGCGGGCTCCGGCTTCATCCTCGGCGCTGTCGCCGATGTGCCAGGCCGCCTCGGGGGGCAGCTGCAGCAGCTCCAGGGCCCGTTGGAACGGCCGTGGATCCGGCTTGGCGGCCCCCACCTGCGAGGACACCACCACCGCCTCAAACCAGGGGGCCAGCCCCAGGCTCTCCAGCAGTGGCAGCAGCCGTTGGTCGAAGTTGCTCACCACCGCCAGCCGCAGGCCGCGGTCCCGCCAGCGCTGCAGATGCTCCGCCACGTCGTCGTACACCAGCCAGGGCTCCGGCCCAGCGAAGTCTTGAAACAGCTCGGTGCCCAGCTCCGGCGGCAGCGGCTCCCGGTGGCCGCAGGCCCCCAGGCAGGCGGTGATCAGGTCGGTCCACCAGTGCTGCTCCGCCTGCAGCAGGGCCTCCCCCTCCAGGCCGGGGAAGGCCAGCGGTGGCGCCGCCCGGAACAGCTTCGGGAAGACGGCATCAATGGCGCTGGCCTCCACGCTGATGCCGTGGCGGCCGGCGGCGGCGGCGTAGCTGGTGCCCACGGATTGGCGCAGCCCGATCAGGGTGCCCATGGCATCCAGCAGCAGGCCCTGGGGTGCGGTGGTGTCGGTCATGGCGCTGGGGTCCACCCTGATTCAAGCGAGTCGGGTTCGCCCGAGCCCTAGAACCACTCCGCCAGCCAGCCGCCGGCCACCTTGAGCTGATGGGGCAGGCCGGGCAAGCGGGCCAGGTAGGCGAGGCGTCGCAGCTGGAAGGCCGTGGGCCCCGCCAGGGTCACCCCCATGCCGGTGAGGCTGGCCTGCCCGATGCCCAGCCCCAGCATTTCGCCCAGGTCGTTCCACACAAAGGGCTCCAGGGGCTCCCCGCGGCGCAGCCGCCGCAGGTTGGCCGCCACATGGCTGGCCTGCTGATAGGCCACCTGGGCCGTGGCCGGATTGAGGCTGCCCTCGTCGGGGTCCATGCCGGCGGCCTCGCCGGCCAGGGGGGAACGGGCGGCATCACCGATGGCAAAGAGATCCTCCGCGCCGATCACCTGGAGCTGGGCATCCACCCGCAGGCGCCCCCGGGGGTCCAGGGGCAGGGCCGGGGCCAGCTCGGGCACGCTGCCCCCCACGCCGCCGGTCCAGATCACCGCTTCGCAGCTCAGGCTTTCGCGCCCCCCGGGGGAGGCCGCCGGCTCCAGTTGGATGCTGGCCGCCTCAACGGCCAGCACACGGGTGCTGCAGCGCAGCCGCACATCGCGCCGCAGCAGGGCCGAGCGGGCCTGGTCGCGGTTGAACGCCTTGGAGCCCGGCAGCAGATCCGGCCCCTGCTCGATCAGCTCGATCACCGCCGAGCCCTCCAGCAGGTCGGCCAGCTTGCAGGCCAATTCCACGCCGCTGGCGCCGGCCCCCACGACCACCAGCCGTTGCAGGGGCCGGTTGCGCAGCCGCAGCCGCTCGATCAGCCCCTGGAGTCGATCCACATCCGCCAGGCTGCGGAACCCCAGGCTGAACTCCCCCACGCCGGGGACCCCATAGGTGAGGCTGCGGCCGCCGGTGGCCACCACCAGTTGGCTGTAGGCGAGCTGCTGCCCGCTTTCGGTGCGGAGCGTGTGGTCGGTGCTGTTGATCTGCTGCACCCGCTGCTGCAGCCAGGCCACGCCGCTGCCGGCCAGCAGGCTGCCGTAGCGGGGGGCGATCTCCCAGCGCCGCAGTTCCCCACTGAGGCCTTCGTAGAGCAGGGGCAGGAAGAGGAAGCGCTCCTGCGGTTCGATCAGCAGCACCGGCGGCGCGCCGCCGCCGCGGGCCAGATCCAGGGCGGCGCTGAGGCCGCCGAATCCGCCCCCCACCACCACCACGGGTGCTTGCTCGGCCTGGGCTGGCGGCACGGTTCGGCGCTGGGGTGGGTGTTGCGCGAACCCTAACCAGAGGCGCCCGCCCGCCAGGGTGGTGACAGCTGCATTGGAAGATGGGGGCCATGACCACCACGGCCGCCGCCCTCGATCCCGCCCAGGCCTGCGCCGAGCTGGAGCAGCTCGATGCGCTCGGCCGTCTGCGCTGGGGCCAGCAGCGCTTCGGCGAAGGCTTTGCCCTCACCACCAGCTTCGGCATCCAGGCGGCGGTGTCGCTGCATCTGGTGAGCCGGCTCGAGGCCCCCGTGCAGGTGATCTGGGTGGATACGGGCTATCTCCCGCCCGAGACCTACCAGTACGCCGAGACCCTCACCCGGCTGCTGGGGCTGCAGGTGCACGTGGCCCAGGCGTCGATGAGCCCCGCCCGCATGGAGGCGCTGCACGGCAAGTTGTGGGAGACGGGCCAGGTGGATGACCTGGAGACCTACCACCGCATCCGCAAGGTGGAGCCCCTCGATCAGGCCCTGCACGACCTGGCGGTGACCTGCTGGGCCAGTGGCGTGCGGGGCAAGCAAACCGATCACCGCCGCACGATGCAGCCGCTGCAGCTGGTGCGGGGGCGCTGGGCGCTGCGGCCGCTGCTGGATTGGGGCAACCGCGAGGTGTACTACTACATGCAGGAGCACAACCTGCCCCAGCACCCGCTGTTTGAGCAGGGCTATTCCACCGTGGGCGATTGGCACTCCAGCGCCCCCGACGACGGCAGCGTCAGCGGCCGCGCCACCCGCTTTGGTGGGCTCAAGCAGGAGTGCGGCATTCATCTGCCGGGGATGGCCGGCGAGGGCATCTGACATGGCGCAGCTGTTGCTGGTGGGCAACAGCCGTTGGCACTGGGCGGAGCACGCCGATGGGGTCTGGCGCTGCTGGCACACCCCTCCACCGGAGGCTGACGCCATGCCCCCCTGGGGTGAGCTGAGGGCCTGGGCGGCCGTGGGGAGCCTGCCGGCCGGCAGCCAGCCGCCCCTGGAGCGGGCCATGGGCCTGGAGCAGGTGCCCCTGCGGGGGTTGCCCCCTTGGCTGGGGGTGGACCGGGCCCTGGTGGGGTGGGGGGCCTGGCGCGCCGAGGGCTGCGCCGCCCTGGTGGCGGATGCGGGCACGGCCCTGAGCCTCACCTGGGTGGATGGGGAGGGTTGCTTCCGCGGCGGCCGCATCAGCGCCGGTGTGGCGCTGCAGCGCCGCAGCCTTGGGGCCGCCACCGCCCTGCTGGCGCCGCCCCAGGGGTTGGGGGCGGAGGCCGCTGCCGGTGCGGACCCCTGGCCCGTGGCCACCGAACAGGCCCTGCAGGAGGGGTGCCGGCGGGCCACCGCCGGGGCCATTGCCCTGGCCTGGCGGGAGCTGGGCCAGCGGCATCCCGATCCCCGCCGCCGGCTGTGGCTCACCGGCGGTGATGGGGAGGCCCTGGCGCCGTTGCTGCGGGAGCAGGGTCTGGTGGTTGAACTGGCGCCGGATCTGGCGCTGGAGGCCCTGGCGGCCCTGCCGGCGGTGGGGCTGCGCCGCTGAGGCGCTTCAGCGGGGCTCCGTCACAGGAGACCGAGGTCGCTGAGGATGTCGTCGGCCATGGTTTCGGCCTTCACCTTGAGGTACGCCCGCTCGATGCGCCCCTCACCATCCACCACGAAGGTGTGGCGCATCATGCCCATGTATTCCCGGCCCATGAATTTCTTGAGGCCGTAGCTGCCATAGCTCTCGGCCACCGGGCAGGGCTCAGCGTCGGTGAGCAGGGTGAAGGGCAGGCTGTATTTGGCGATGAACTTGCCGTGGCTGCCGGCGCCGTCTTTGCTGATGCCCAACACGGTGATGCCGTGCTGCTCGAACAGGCTCCACTGGTCGCGGAAGTTGCAGGCCTCCTTGGTGCAGCCCGGGGTGTCGTCCTTGGGATAGAAATAGATCACCACACGCCCGCCCTGGAGACCGCTGAGGCTGACGGGTTTGCCGTTTTGATCGGGGAGGGTGAAGTCCGGGGCAATGTCGCCGATCTGCAGGGCCATGGAACGGGGGTGCCGTGGATGAACGCTTGGGCCGGAGCCTAAGGGTGGGCCCCGGCGTGGTGGCGTCAGCGTCGCGACCGACCCGGCCACAGCTGTGGTTACAGCCCCTGCCGGAGCAGCCGCCCGCCCCGCTCTCCCCCCAGGAGCAGCGGTGGTGTGCGGCGTTGCCGGAGGGGCTGCAGGGCCGTTACGGCCGCAGCCGCAGCCAGCTGCGAGCTTGTCTGGCGGCGGTGCTGCAGTGCTCGCCAGAGCAGGTGCCCCTGCACAGCCCCCCGGCTCAGGCCCCCCAGCTGGGGCAGGGCTGCGGCCACGTGAGCCTCAGCCATAGCCGCCAGCAGCTGCTGATGGCTTGGTCGCCCTGGCCCATCGGTGTGGATCTGGAATGGGCGGCCCGGCCCCTGCTGGCGGAGGCGGTGGCGCGCCGCTTTTTCCCCGAAGCTGAATGGCAGCGGCTACAGGGGCTGCCGGCCGAGGCCCTGCGGGGGGCGGTGCTGGCCAGCTGGGTGCGCAAGGAGGCGGCCATCAAGTGGCATCGGGGCAGCATCGCTCACGATTTGCGCCATTGGTTGTGGGATGGCAACCGTGGCGTGCTGCAGCATCTGCAGCGGGGATGGCAACCGCCCTCGGTGCTGCACCTGCATGACGGTTGGTGCTGCGCCGTGGTGGGGGAGGCTGTTGAGCAGGCCCAGTGGGCCTAGGGTCCGCCCAGCTTCGCCGAGGTGGTCGATGCCGCTCGCCCTGCGCCTGAGTGTGGTGTCGATGCTGGGGTTGCTGGGGGTGGCGGGCCTGGTGCAGCTGCCCCTCGCGCCACCCCTGGCCACCCGCACCGGGGCCGCCACCGATCGGGTGCTGGCGGATCTGGCCAGTCAGGAGAGCCAGCAGGATGCCCGCGCCCGGGCCACGGAGGTGCTGGGCCGCTTCGTGGGCGGTGAAATCACCCGCTACTTCTGGGGTGGTTTCACGGGGTATCTCGACGTACTGGGGCTTGAGGCACCGGAGGATATGGAAGCCCGCATCACCGAAGCCCCCCAGCGGGTGCAGTTGCTGTTGACGCCGCGGGATGGGGGTGAGCGATTTGTGGCCCTGGTGCAGGCGGATGACGGCATCCCCCGTGGGGTGGCCTGCCGAGGCACCGGCATCCCCGGGCGCTTCAGCCGCCGCGGCGATCAACTGCGCTGTCCCGTGGGTTGGCGGGCCCTGGAGCTGCGCAGCCCGGGCGGGCATAGCCGGGGCTGATTCTAAAAACAACCTGCACTTGGCTCTCCCTGAACCGTTTCCCTCGCCATACCGGGAGGGTCGTCCTCTGCACAACCATGCGCAAGGCTCTTCTCCCCTTGGCTGGTGCCGGCCTCCTGCTGGCGGGTCTCTCGGCCCAGGCCATCCCCCAATCCCCTGGCTTCATTCGCTCCGCTGACAGTGGCGTCACCTTCGGTGCCCCCACCTTCATCAACCCCTCCCTGCCCACCCAGACCGCCCGCACGGTGAGCAACGGTGCGGTGCGCTCCAACACCCTGCTGCCCCTGGGTGGCACGGCCGTGATCGACAACCACGTTCCCGCTGACCTCAAGGATCTGTCCGGTTGGTCCCGCGAAGAACTGCAGGCTGGCCTGCAGAAGGAATACGACGTGGACGTCACCGCGGTGGCCCGTTTCCTGTATTCCCCCCAGGGTGAGAAGTTCCTGAAGGACAGCATCCAACAGAACAACTACACCCCCTTCTACAGCCAGCAGAACAGCCTCCAGGCTGTGCGTGGCGCCATCATTCTCGATTCCGCTGACGGCAAGCTGTCCAGCTACGGGATGATGGCCAAGCTCCCCACCGACCAGCGCCTGCAGGGTGCCATGAAGGTGTGTGATGCCAACGATGCCTCCAACAGCCAGCGGGCCACCTCGCTGCTGAGCTGGTACATGAACACCCCCGCCTGCATCCAGGCCTATACCGCTGAAGCACCCGCTCCGGCCAAGGCCGCTCCGGTGCGCGGTCTGTGGTGATTCATGGGTGAGTCATCACCCGCCTGAACCTTCGTGTTCAGGGCTTGGGCCCCGGCTTTGCCGGGGCTTTTTGCTGTCGGCCTTTGGCACGCTGGCTGAGCAGCAGGGCATGGTCGAGACGTTGGGGCAGGGTTTGGCCGCACAGGGGCCGCAGCCCCTCCTGCAGCTGCTGGATCTGGGGGCCGCTGAGCAGGGCGCTCAGCTGTTGCCGGTAGGGGGCCTTCGGGGCGAACCATCGCTCCAGGAGGTCGGTGCTCAAGGTGAGCTCCAGGTGCTCGGGCCAGCGCTCCCAGGTGGGGGGTTGCCATCCGGTGGCCATCAGCTCCTGTTGGAGCTGCGATGGCTCCGGCGGGGTCGCCAACCATGTGGGTTCCGCGGCCGCCACCGGCTCCAAGAGCTCCTTGAGCGCCGCCGGTAGCCCCGGCAGCGTCCGCAGGGCCATGGCGGGCCCCAGGGCCGGTTGGCTGAACAGCAACCGCAGCTGGCCGTCGGCCGCCGCCAGCTGGCTGAGGGCCTGGAGCTGGTGGCGCCGCCCCTCGGAATCGACTTGGCGGAGCGGATGGCGACCGGCGATCCATTCGAACCGGTGCCCCGGCTCCAACTGGTCGGCCAGGGCGGGGAGGTCGTCGAGCCTCAGCTCCGGTCGCCCGATGCTGTCGAGCACCTGCAGCTGGGCCTGGAGCCGCAGGCGGTCGTCGGCGGAGGCCGCCTGAATGACCACACCCCCCTCAGGGCAATGCTCCAGGGGGTCGAGGGCCCAGAGCAGCGAACGGGCCTCGAGGATCAGGGCCCGCTGGTGGCGCTGCCAGGGGGCGTCGTGCCAGAGCCGTTGGCGCAGCTGATCCAGCCGTTCCCCCTCCGTGGCCAGTTGCCGCTGCAGCCACGGGCCAAGGGTCGGATCCTCGGGCCCACTGCTCAGCACCTCCCCCAGTTCCGCGTCGTGCTCGGCCGCGGCGGCCAGTTGGGCGGCGCGCCGCCGCTGCAGCCGCTGGCGGCGCTCCCCCTCCCAACCCTGGCTTCCGGGCTGCCAGAACAGCTGGCCCTGCAGCGCCGTGGGCAGGTATTGCTGGGCCACCCAGTGCTCGGCGTAGGCGTGGGGGTAGCGGTAGCCCACCCCGTCGCCGAAGGCCTTGCCGTCGCGGTTGGCATCGCGCAGATGGGCCGGCACCGTCTGGCGGCTGCTGGCCTTCACGGTTTTGAGGGCATCAAAGAAGCCCAGCAGGCTGTTGCTCTTTTCGGCACCCGCCAGGTAGAGGGCCGCCTGGGCCAGGGGGTAGAGCCCCTCCGGCAGCCCCACCCGCTCAAAGGCTGCGGCGCAGGCCTCCACCACCACGATCGCCTGGGGGTCCGCCAGGCCGATGTCCTCCCCGGCGGCGATCAACATGCGCCGGAAGATGAAACGGGGGTTTTCGCCCGCCTCCACCATGCGCGCCAACCAGAACAGGGCGGCGTCGGGATCGCTGCCCCGCAGCGATTTGATGAAGGCACTGATGGTGTCGAAGTGGGCGTCGCCCTGCTTGTCGTAGAGCACCGCCCGTTGCTGGATTGAATCCTCCGCAATCGCCAGGTCGATCCGGATCACGCCATCGGCATCGGGCTCGGTGGTCTCCACCGCCAGCTCCAGGGCGTTGAGCAGGCTGCGGGCATCACCCCCGGCCACATCCACCAGGTGCTCGGCCGCTTCCTCCGTGATCTGCACCGAGCGCTGGCCGTAGCCCCGCTCCGGATCCTCGAGGGCCCGCTGCAGCAGTTGCCGCAGGTGCTGCGGTTGCAGGGGCTGCAACCGGAACAGGCGCGAGCGGCTCACCAGCGCCTTGTTCACCTCGAAGAAGGGGTTCTCCGTGGTGGCCCCGATCAGGGTGACGGTGCCGTTCTCCACCCAGGGCAGCAGGGCGTCCTGCTGGGCGCTGTTGAAGCGGTGCACCTCGTCGATGAACAGCAGGGTGCGCAGCCCGTGCTGCTGCAGCCGGCGCTGGGCCGCCTCCACTTCGCTGCGCAGATCCTTCACCCCCGCCAGCACGGCGTTGAGGCTGCTGAAGTGGGCGCGGGTGGTGGCCGCGATGATCCGCGCCAGGGTGGTCTTGCCCACCCCCGGCGGGCCGTGGACGATCAGATTGCCCACCCGGTCGGCGCTGATGGCCCGGCGCAACAACCGCCCGGGGCCGAGGATCTCCTCCTGGCCGGCGAACTCATCGAGGCTGCGGGGGCGCAGGCGATCGGCCAGGGGCGCCAGGCTCTGACGCAGCTGTTCGCCGTGGTGGCTGAACAGATCGCTCACGCGGCTCGCCGATGGGTGCTCATCCACCGATCCTGCTGGCGGATCGCAGCCTTGGCAAAGGGCTTGGATCCCGGGGCATCCAGGCCGCGATCTAGGTGATCACCGTGGGCCGCGCCATGCCGGTGCGGCTCTTGATTTCCGCCAGGCCATCGATGGCACTGATCAATGCCCCCAGGGCCTGTTGGGGATCCTGGGCCAGGTTGCCGCCCGGGGGCACATAGCTCTCCAGGTACACCCTCAGGGTGGCCCCCTGGGTGCCGGTGCCGGAGAGCCGCAGCACCACACGGCTGCCGTCATCGAGCAGGAGCCGCAGCCCCTGCCCGCTGGTGAGGGAGCCATCCACCGGGTCGGTGTAGGCGAAGTCGTCGGCGGTGGCGATGCTGCGGCCGCCGAAGGCCTGGCCCACCAGGGAGGGCTGCATGGCCTTCACACGGTCGTAGAGCCCATGGGCTGCGTCGCTGGCGATGGCCTCGTAGTCGTGGCGGGAGTAGTAGTGGCGCCCGAAACGGCTCCAGTGCTCCGCCATGATCTGGCTGACGGGCTCGCGGCGGCGGGCCAGGATGTTGAGCCAGAACAGCACGGCCCACAGCCCATCCTTTTCACGGATGTGGTTGGAGCCGGTGCCGAAGCTTTCTTCACCGCACAGGGTGATGCGCCCGGCATCCAGCAGGTTGCCGAAGAACTTCCAGCCGGTGGGGGTTTCGTAGCAGGGCAGACCCAGCTGCTGGGCCACCACATCGGCCGCGGCGCTCGTGGGCATCGAGCGGGCCACCCCCGCCAGGCCATCGGCATAGCCGGGCACCAGGGTGGCGTTGGCGGTGAGCACCGCCAGGCTGTCGCTGGGGTTCACGAAGCAGTGGTGCCCCAGGATCATGTTGCGGTCGCCGTCGCCATCGCAGGCGGCGCCGAAGCGGTAGCCATCGCCTTTGAGCAGCAGATCCGCCAGCTCGTGGGCGTAGGTGAGGTTGGGGTCGGGATGGCCGCCGCCGAAATCCTCCAGGGGGGTGCCGTTGCGCACACTGCCGGCCGGAGCGCCCAGCAGACCCTCCAGCAGGCGTTTGGCGTAGGGGCCGGTGACGGCGTGCATCGCGTCGAAGGCGATCGGGTAATCGCCCCGCAGCAGATCCCGGATCTGATCGAAATCGAACAGCTGCTGCATCAAGGCGATGTAGTCATCCACCCCATCGATCACCTGCAGCTGCAGATCTCCGATGCGGTGTTCGCCGGGTTGCTCCAGATCGATCGCTGCCGCCTCCCAGATCCGGTAACCATCCAGCTTCTGGCTGCAGGCGTAGATCGCGTCGGTGAGCGATTCAGGGGCGGGGCCGCCGTTGGCGCCATTCACCTTCACACCGAAATCGCCGTCGGGCCCACCGGGGTTGTGGGAGGCCGACAGGATGATCCCCGCGGTGGCCTGGTGCTTGCGGATCAGGTTGGAGGCGGCGGGGGTGGAGAGGATGCCGCCGGTGGTGGTGAGGATGCGCGCCACCCCATGGGCCGCCGCCATCCGGGCGATCACTGCAATGGCGCGGCGGTTGCCGTAGCGGCCATCCCCTCCCACCACCAGGGTGCCGCCGGTGATGCCGGGCACCGTGCGCAGGATCGCTTCGATGAAGCTCTCCAGGTAATGGGGGGTCTCGAACTGGCGGCTGCTCTTGCGGAGCCCTGAGGTGCCTGGCTTCTGGTCCTGAAAGGGCTGATCAAGGCTGATCTGCAGCACGCCGCTGGTCATCGGGACAGGCCTGGGGGCACCAAGTTAGTCCTGACGGCCCGTTGGCGATCCCGTGGCGATCAGTTCTTGTCGCCGCCGCCCCGCCCGAAGAAGCGATCAAAGAAGGAGGGCTCTTTCTGGGGCTTCTCGGTGTCGGTTTTGCCGCTGATGGGCTTTTCTGAGTTGCGGCACACCAGCAGCAGCCTGCCGGCGGGATCACCGATGGCGTCGCGCCGGGCCAGGCTGTTGCTGCTGGCCGGCTTGGCGGTCTGGATGATGGCCCAGAGGGTGTCCTTGCAGCCCCCGGGCAGGCGGGGGTGATCCATCAGCGGGTCCGCCAATTTGCGGGCCTGGGTGCAGGTGTCGCTGGTGTTTTCGCGGGCGCAGGCCAGGGCCGCGAGCTGCACGTCCCGCAGGGTTTCCGGGCTGGGGAAGGGAACCGAGGCCTGGCTCCATGCCGGCCGGCTGGCGGTGGTGAGCCCTAGTCCCAGCAGCGCCGCCAACAGCGTGGGGGCGGCGGGGCAGGGGCGGCGAAGCAGGGCGACCATGGGGGAGCCGGAGTTGGCCCCATCATCAGATGGTCAACCCATCCGGCAACCACCTGGGCTTGGGCGTGCTCCACACACTGCTGCTGATGGCACTCACGGCCCTGATGGAGCTGCTTGGCTGCTACCTGCCCTACCTGTGGATGCGCGAGGGCCGCAGTGCCCTGCTGTTGATCCCCGCGGCCCTCTGTCTGGTGGTGTTTGTGTGGCTGTTGAGCCTGCACCCCGCGGCCACCGGCCGGGTGTATGCGGCCTACGGGGCGGTGTACGTGTCGATGGCTGTGGTGTGGTTGCGACTGGTGGATGGGGTGGTGCCCACCGGCCGTGACCTGTTGGGCGTGGCGGTGGTGCTGGCGGGATTGGCGGTGCTGATCAGCGGCGGATCCGGGCGCCGCTGAGGGTCTCAGAGGGCCCAGCAGCGCTCGAGCTGCCGTCGCCAGTGCACCTGTTGCATCCGGCTCCTGAACTGCCAGAGCTTCAGGGCCACCATCACCACGAACAGCACCCGGGCCGCAAGCATGGGCTGCCCTACTTCTTGCTGCCTTCCACGTTGGTGTCGGAGCTGTTTTGGTGGCCGTT
>Ga0194127_10002306_pt1 | contig 26309 bp, 13 predicted proteins | sample TA2KigC100mmetaG_FD_148624 | JGI IMG/M metagenome (GOLD analysis project Ga0194127, IMG submission 148624) | Freshwater microbial communities from Lake Tanganyika, Tanzania - TA2015036 Kigoma Deep Cast 100m | ecosystem: Environmental > Aquatic > Freshwater > Lake | place: Tanzania: Lake...
GCTGCTGAACCGCTACCGCAACGGGGGCTTCAGCCGCACGCTTCCGCCGGTCGTCGATCCGCCCGCGCCGAAGGTCGCGGTTCTGCCGCCGGCCGAGGGCACCGTGGCGCTGGAGGAGTCCTTCGCAGCCATGCCGGGCAAGCCGTGGGCCGTCACGCACGGCGAATGGGCCGCCCGTGACGGCGGTGTATGGGCGGTGCAGAAGGGCAAGGCCGAACAGGGCGCTTGCCTGCACGGCCCGGTCGACCTGGCCGACGGCGTGATCCAGTACGAGATCTGCTTCCGCGGCGCGGACCGCCATTCCCTGCGCATGGAATGCGACGGCCGCAAGAGGAGTTTCCGCATCGAGGTTGGGCGCACGTACGCCGGCATCACGAAGAACCCAGCCGCCGGCGAGGACAAGTCCAAGACCGAACCCCTCGCGCGGAAGCCGCTCGCGCTCGAGAAGGGCATCTGGTACCCGGTGCGCGTCACGTTCAAGGGCAACGAAACCGTCGCGCAGGTCAACGACACGGTCCTCCGGGCCACCCACGACGTCCTCGGCACCCCGAAATCAGGCATGAACCTCCTCGTCTTCGGCGACTCCGCCGGCTTCCGGAACCTGAAGGTGATCAAGTAGGCCCCGTCGTGCGAATCGCCGGTCTGCCGTGGCCGCAGACGGCTCAGCGCGAAGTCTTCGTCGGCCGCGTGCGGTGATCCGCCGGCTCCGACGCCGGGATACCGGTCCATGCGGGATCCGCTGCGAGCGCAGCGGTCATCCGCGCGATGCGCGTCAACGGCGGTCGGGTCGGTTCTCCGCTCGGCCGTTCACTTCCGCGCGCCGCCGGCGCCGAGTTCGGCGCGGACGCGCTCCACGGCGCGGTCGCGGATGGTCTCGATCGGCGGGATCCCGGTGCGCTCGCGCAGTTCCGGGTCGAGCCGGCGGTCCATGAAGGCGCGCCAGCACAGGCTCGCGATCTGCTCGTGGCCGGCGGAGACCTCGTCGTCGCCGAGCATCTTCCAGAACGCGGCCTGGTAGAGGGCGGCCTCGACCGCGGCAAGCGCCTGGGCGGTGTCGAGATCGTCGACATGGCTGGCCCACGTGGAGGCGATGTAGGCCTCGACCGTCTCCGGCGCGCCGGACGGATAGAGGCGGTTCAGCTCCGCGTACAACTCGCGGGCCTGTTGCATGCGGTTGTAGGTGGCGGAGATCATGACCGCGTCGATCAGGAAGTTCCGGTGGGCCTGGCGGAGGGTGGGCTCGCCGGGATGACGCCGCAGCGATTCCTCGTAGGCGGCCCGGACGGCCGGGAGGAGGTCGAGGTTCGGCGAAACCACGAAGAGGTCGCGGTCCGGGTCGAGCGTCAGCCGGCCGCGCAGGAAGCCGTCGCCGAGGGACTGGAAGATCTGCCGGCGCAGCGAAACCTCGTCGAACTGCGTGCGCGCGAACTCCAAGCCGGCGGCGGCCCAGTAGATGGCGTGCGGGGACGGCAGGCGCCACTCCAGCCGGGCGCCGACGTTCCGCTCGACCTCGAGCATGCGCGCGGGATCGAGCTTGTAGACCTCGCGCATCCGGCGGGCGCGGACAAAGGTCCGCAACGCGGCGCCTTCCGGCGCGTCGGACACCCGCGCGCGCAGCGCGTCGGGGAGCGGGGCCGGGTCGAGGACGCGCACCGAGAAGGGATCGACGCCCGCGGCGCGAAGCTCGGCGGCGAGCGCCGCGACGGCCGGGTCGCGGAGCAGCCCCGCGGGAGCGGCGGGAGCGGCGGCGAGGGCCTCGAGGTCCGGCCGCGGACCGCCGAAGAGCGCCTGCATCTCGGCGGCCCACTGGCGCTTGTAGTGGATGTGGGCCTGGTCCATGTCCATGCCGAGCTTGTGCTGGAAGATCCAGGCCAGTTCCCGGTGCAACAGCGCGCTGCCGGGGTTGTAGGCCATGCCCTCGTCGCGCATCAGCGAGATGCCGTGCCGGACCCACCGCCACCGCTCGGCGGGGTCCGCGAGCATGACGCTGACGTTGTAGGCGAGGTTCCAGCCGTGGTAGGCCCAGATCGACGCGAAGCGCGGCTGGAGCTTGGTGATCCAGTCGGCGAGCTGCACGAGTTCGAAGTAGCGGCCCTTGTCCTGCAGCTCGGAGGCCCGCATCCACAGCAGGTCGACGACCAGTCCGCGGAAGCCGCCGAGCGCGACGGTGGTGAATGCGACGAGCGGCGGCGCGTTCTCGAGCGGGTCGCCCTGGTTGAGCTCGGCGGCGCGGCGCGCCTCGAGCAGCCGCGGATGCATCCCGCCCGCGCCGACCAGCGCCGCGGCGGCCACCCCGAGCCACGCGATGGATCCCAGGAACCTCATGCGGCCATCCCCGCCGCGGGAACGCGGACCCGGACGGGACCCGCGAAGCATCGCGCGCCCGTCCGGCCCTGACCCCTGACACCTGGAATCCGAACCCTCATCCCTGCGCCGCCCCGAGTTCCCTCCGCCGGAACAGCCACGCGCCGGCGACGGCCAGCACGCCGCAGCCGACGCCGATCTGCAGAAGCGCCATGCGCGCGACCTCGCCCCAGCCGACGAGCTGACCCGTCGCGAGCCGCTCCAGCGCGTCGGTGCCGCGCAGCGGCGCCGTGATCCACGTCAACGCGACGAAATAGGCCTGGTAGGCCCGCTCGAGAGCGGCGGCCCAGCCCTCCGCCGGGCCGGCGCCCTGGAAGAGCACCGGGCCGTCGCGCGCGAAGCCGGCGATGGTCCCCGTCAGCCGCGTCGCGAGGACGACCGCCAGCGAGGCGAAGGAGGCGACGGGCATCGACAGCAGCGAGCCGGCGGTCAGGCCGATCGCCGCCAGGAAGGCCGCCTGGAGGAGGAGAGCGAGCAGCGAGCGGAGGTAGTTGCCGGCGAAGCCGCCGCGATGCACGAGCAGCCGCAGCCCGTCGTCGGGATCGAAGTACGCGGCCGCCGCGGAGGGGTCGCGGTTCTCGAAGGTCACCTCCACAGCGTCGAGACCCGCCAGCGCGCGGCCGGGGATCGCGAGGGACTGGACGCTCCCCGGCTTCCACTGCCCCGCGACCTCGTGGCGGACCGCCCCGCCCGGCGCGGCGAAGACCCACGCGCCGGCGACCGACTCGAGGTCGAGCATCGACTTCACGAATCGGAACCGGAAGTGCGCGGCACGGTCGGCCGGCGCGCCGCCGGGAAGGCGGAACTCGAACGTGCGGCGGCCGGTGGGCGCCACGGCGAAGGCCGCGACGCGCGCCTCGGCGCGGTACATGGCGAAGACCTGGTCGAGGGGCGCGTCCGTCGGCACGCGCCCCGCGGCGCGGTCGGCGTCGAACTTCTCCCGCGCGGCGGGGTCGGTGTCCGGCACCCGCGGCGCGATGGCGCGGCGCGCCACGAGGATCTCGTCGCGGAGCCGGGTCCGGTCCTCCGCCGGCAGCGCCGCGTCGCGCGTCGTCCAGCGGAGCATCGCGTAGACCCCCGCGCCGGCCGCCGCGTAGAGGAAGGCGAGCAGCGCGACGAGCCCGAGCCACTTGCCGGCCCACAGTTCGAGGGCGGTCACCGGCTTGACGGCGATCAGGTGGATCTGCCGGTCGCGCACCTCGAGCGACACGGCCCCGCAGCCCGCCCACACGATCGCGATGGAGAGCAGGATCCCGGCGAACTCCAGCGTGTAGCCCAGCAGCACCTGCACGAGGCCGCCGACGGTGCCGTCGCCCCTGACGGTCAGCGGAAGGCCGACGACGACGAGCGCGAGAACGGCGAGCAGGGAGAGCACGACGCGCGACCGGACGGCGCCGCGCACCGTCACCGCGGCGATGGCGGGGATCCGCGTCATGGCGGCGGCGGCCCGCCCTGCGGCGGGCGGACCAGGTCCCGGAGACGCGCATCCACCTCGTCCTTCGACGCCCCCGGCGAGGGGGCCGGGGTGCCGGGCGCGGCCAGGTAGTCCGCCACGGCCGACGACGCCTGCGCGCCGGTCGGCGCCGCCGTCTCGCGGGCGCGGGCGACCACCTCGAGGAAGAACGTCTCGAGGTTCTTGCGCGGGTGATCGACCTCGGGCTCCATGCCCGCGATCTCGCGCGCGGCGGCGAGCACGCGCCGGAGGTCGTCCGGCGGCAGCTCCGGCAGCGTGAGACGGCACCGCGACTTCTCCTCCAGCAGCTCGCGGATGGGGCCGGCGGCCTGAACGCGGCCGTCGTAGAGGATCACGATGCGGTCGCAGACATCCTCGACGTCCGCGAGGAGGTGCGAGGAGAGCAGCACGGTCTTCCCCCGCCGCGCGAGCGCGAGGATGAGGTCCTTCATCTGCCGGCACCCGAGCGGGTCGAGGCCGGAGGTGGGTTCGTCGAGGATGACGAGGTCGGGATCGTTGATCAGCGCCTGCGCGAGGCCGATGCGCCTCGCCATGCCCTTGGAGAATTCGCCCACGAGGCGCTTGCGCGCGTGCTCGAGGCCGATCATCGCGAGGAGCTCGTCGATCCGCCGCCGCCGCTCGCCGGCGGGCAGGTCGAAGAGCTTGCCGTAGAAGTCGAGCGTCTCGCCGGCGGTCAGGTACGGGTAGAGATAGGACTCCTCGGGCAGGTAGCCGATGCGGGCCTTGGCGCGGACGTCGGTCGGCGGGCGGCCGGCGACGACCAGCCGGCCCTTCGTCGGCCGGAGAAGGCCGAGGACCATCTTCAGCGTCGTGCTCTTGCCCGAGCCGTTCGGGCCGAGCAGGCCGAAGACCTCGCCGCGCCCGACGGACAGGGAGAGGCCGTCCACCGCCCGCACGCGCGGCCGGCGCCAGAAATCGCGGAAGACCTTCGTCAGCCCTTCCGCCTCGATCATCCGTTCCTCGGTCATGCGGGCGGGAGTATACAGGTTTCGGGTTTCCGGTGTCAGGGGGAGGACGGGGGTTTCAGGCTCCCGGTTCGAAGCGAGGGCCGGCCCCCGATCGCCGACCTCCGTCCTCTGCGCTCCCGGCCTTCAGCACTCCGCGAGGAGGCTGCGGATCGCCCGCTCGCGGGCCTCGATGACCTCGCAGAGGCGGAACTGGACGCGGGCGCGGTTGAGGTTCTGCTCGGGGGACCGGACCTTGAAGTACTGGTTCCCGCTCAGGTAGTCCTCGAAGAAGCGGAGGCCGAGTTCGAAGGCGATGAGGCGCACGGCGTCGAACAGGTGCGCGCGGTCGGCGTCGGTCAGGAAGTCGCCCGCGAAGCGCATGTAGCCGCGGCAGAAGCCGGAGCAGAGGTCGAGATCGAACCCGACCTTGGACAGCATGGCGACCTCCTCGCCCGCCGGGTTGCCGATCGAGCGGAGGGCGTCGCCGAAGTCGTAGTGGATCAGGCCGGGGCTCACGGTGTCGAGGTCGATGATCGCGGTCCCCTTCGCGGTGTAATCGTCGATCATGATGTTGTTGACCTTCGGATCGCCGTGGACCATCCGGAGGCGGAGTTCGCCCCGGTCGAGGGCCCGTTGGAGGACGTGCGCGAACTCGCGGCGTTCCTCGACGAACCGGGCGAGGCGCTGGGCCTCCACCGAGGCCTTCAGCGCCGTGGCCGCGGCGGGGGTCTTGAGGGCCTCGTCGTACTTCGCCAGGTAGAGCGGCGTCACGTGGAACCCGGGCAGCGGATGCTGGAGCGCGCCGGGGTCCATGTCCGACAGCAGCCGGTGGAACTGGCCGAGGACGCAGCCGACCTCGTAGGCGTGCTCGGCGCTCTGCGCGGCGTCGGGCGCGTGGGCGGAATCGATCAGCGTCAGCGCCCGCCAGTACTCGCCGGTGTCGTCGACGAACCAGTCGCGCCCGTCGCGGCAGGGGACGATCGCGGGCATCTGCCAGATGCGGTCGGCGTCGTCGGCCTCGCGCTCGAGCCGTGCATGGACGTGCGCGGTGATCTTGCGCAGGTTCTCCATGATCGTCTCCGGCCGCTTGAACACGCGCCGGCTGATCCGCTGGATGATGATGCGGTGCTCGTCGAACGTCGTGCGGAAGATCGCCAGGTACGTGTCGTTGACGTTGCCGGAGCCGGTCGGATCGATCGCGACCAGGCGGCCGTCGACCGCGAACTGCCGGGCGATGGGGCTCAGGTCCACGCGCCGTCCCCGCCTATTTCGCCACCGGCGTCAGCACGAGGTTCCGGTAGTCGACGCCCGTGTGGTCGCCCTGCAGGTAGATCGGGCCGGGGACGAAGGGGTCGGACCCCAGCGCGCCGCCCGTGCACCCCAGCGCGGGCCGGTTGTCGATGACCGTCGTCCCGTTGATCACGACCGTCACGTGGCGGTCGACGAGCGTGAGGACCATCGTCTGCCATTCCCCGGCCGGCTTGGCGGCGTTCTCGGTCGGCGTGACGCGGCTGTAGAGGCCGCCGAGCCCGTGGGAATCCGCCGGCTTGCCGAACGAGTCCGCCACCTGGATCTCGTAGATGCCGCGCAGGTACACGCCGCTGTTGCCGTTCGTGGGCACGCGGAACTCGAGCGAGAGCCGGAAGTCCTCGAACTCGGCGTCGGTCCGCAGGTTGCCGTAGTGCAGCTTCGGCTTGCCTTCCTGCTGCACGGGGCGGTTGACGAGCACGCCATCCTGCGCGCTCCACCCGTTGGGCTGCCCCGGACTCGTCAGCCGCCAGCCGGCGAGGTCGCGGCCGTTGAAGAGCGTCACGGGGGCGCCGAACTTCACCTTCGCAAGATCCGGAGCCGGCGGCGGCGGCGGAAGGCGCTTGCCGGTGAACCCGGTGGGCGCGGTCTTCGTCCCGTCGGCCTTGAAACGCTCGGTCGTCAGCGCCAGCGCCTCGCCGCTCGCCTTCGCGCGGATCGTCTCGGTCTCCTTCACGACAACCGGTTTGCCGTCCGCGCCGGGTTTCTTGGACTCGTAGACGCGCGTGACGACCAGGGTGTCGCCCTCGACCGCGACCGAGGCGACGGGCACCACGCTTCCGCCGCCCCACAGGATCGAGCCGGAGAGCGCGCCGCCCTTCTCCTCGACGCCCAGCCAGCCCGCGCCGCCGCCGGGGATCGTCAGCGCCCAGTGCCCCGCGTACGGGTTCGCGGCCGAGGCCGCCATCGCCCACCCCGCCGCCCACGCCATCGCGATCCGTCCAAGTCCCGTCGTCATGGTTCGATGCCTCCGTCCGACTCCGCCCACGGCGGACCGGAAATCCCAGTCTGCCCGCGCGGCGCGTTCCTGTCCACGCTCAAAAACACACCCCAAGTCCTCGGCGAAGATCGGGGTGTCCGGCGACCCGTCGTGGGAAGCACGCAGGGCGGCGGCCGCGACGGAGCGCGGCTCTCCGGAGTCCGATCGATGGAGATACGCAAAGACGGCCCTGGAGGGCACCGCTCCGTCGGCGCCGTGCCGGCGGCCCTCGAAGCAACGTTCGCCCCCGATCCTCAAGGCCAGGGCGAGGACTTGCGGGCACGTCCCGTCAATCGGACTCGCGAACGCGGAAGAACCGCTGGGTCACGCTCGAGCTGTCGAGGATCTGGTAGGCGTCCGCCTCGGCGGTGAACGACGCGCCATAGGGCTGCCAGTCCGGCGGCGCGAGCCGGTCGGTGGATTCCACCTGGTAGTTCCGGCCGATGATCGTGCCGAAGCTGAAGCCGACGCGGATCCCGGGCGGCAGCGCGGTGATGGGCAGCGCCGTGATCCTGGGGATGGGCAGCACGATCAGCGTGACATCCCTCGTCGAGCTCGCCGCCGGACTGCCGTTGTCGGTCACGCGCACGCGCGCAACCTCGACCTGCTCCGGCCCCTCGGCATCCGGCGTCCACTCGAACCCGCCCGTGCCCGGGCCGATCGTCGCGCCCGCGGGGGCGGAGTCGAGGCTGAACGCGAGGACCTGCGGCGGCGCGTCGAGGTCCGTCGCCGCCGCCGTGAACCGGATCGTCCCGCCCCGGTGGATCGTTTGCGCCGGGACGGACGCGATCTGCGGCGTCGCGTTCGTCACCGGGCCGACGTTCGCCGCGCCGGGCGTCGCCGAGGGCATCACGATCACGGGGCCCGTGCCGTCGGGGAAGCGGCCCTCGCTGATGTTGACCGCCTGGGCGCCGAAGACCACCGCGTCGACCAGCGTCCCGCCCGCATCGTAGAGGCCGATCGCCTCGCCGCTCTTGCTGAGACTGAATCCCGCGTGCAGGTCCGGGCGGACGGCCAGGTTGTTCTGGTTCGTCTCGCCGTCGGCCCACACGAGCCGGTGGCCGCGCGCGGGGACGGTGAAGCCGGGCGGGATCACGTACTTGTTCGTGCTCGACAGCGTGTCCGTCAGCGAAGCGCCGCCGAGGTCCATCAGATCGTCGGTCGGGTTGTACAGCTCGAACCAGTCCTCGTAATGGCCGTCGGCCGGATCGGCCAGCACGAGGGTGTTGTCGGCCATCCATTCGTTGATGACGAGCTGCAGCGACGGGAAGCTCCCGTCGTTCGTCGCGCCCGGCGTCGGCGCGCGGAGCAGCCGCCGGCCCTGGGGCTCGCCGTCGGGGAAGGACCCGTAGGCGCGGTCCGGGGCGACCTGCCGCCACGCGAGCCAGTCGACGGCGGCGGAGTCGTTGGTCACCGTGCGGACGAGCGCGACCATGCCGGTCGGGACGGTCGGACGGAACGACGCATGCGGCTCGTTGGATGTCGAATCGCCGGCGTCCGCATCGAGCCACGCGACGAGGAACCCGCCCGCGGGCACGATGCTGTTCGTCGGGAAGGCCCACCGGACGAGATTCGTCGCGGTGTCGGTCAGGCTCCAGCCGCTCATCGAGACGGTCGTCGTCCCGGCGTTGTAGACCTCGAGCCACGGGCCGCGCTGCCCCCCACCGTCGGCCGCGCCGGTGACGTTGGAGACGACGACCTCGTTGAGCCACAGGCTGCCGAGCGGCGCGAGGGCGCGTGCGCCGTCGTTCGTTGCGCCCGGCGTGCAGGCCGGCGGCCCGTTGGTCGGCCCGGCCACCGCGGCCCAGTTGCCCACGCGCCGGTTGTCCTGCGCGGCGTCGATCAGCTGCAGCGACGGCCCCCACCCGTCCGCCGCGGCGGCCCAGGGCGGCTCGTCGTCGTACCGCACCTGGTCGATCACGGCGTCCAGGTTCGGCGTCGGGCCCGGACGGATGAGGGTCAGCGTCTCGCCGCCGTTGTCCAGCGCCCCGGCGAACTCGCCCGCGACCGGAATCGATCCGCCATAGGCCGCGGCGAACTGCGTCAGGTTCTCCGTGAAGACCGCGAAGCCGCCGGGCGGAATCACCACGCCGTTCGAGATCACGAGGTCCAGGCCGTTGACGACCCAGCCGGAGAGGTCGTAGGCCGTCGAGGCCGAGCGGTTGAAGATCTCGATGAAGGACGCCGCGCCGTTGGTCGGGTTGTACATGATCTCGTTGAAGACCAGGTTGCCCTCGGCCGGCTCGACCTCCGCGGTTGAGACCACCGTGAGATTCACGGCCGGGTTCGTCACGGCGACACCCTTCCAGTCCAGCCCCCGCATCGCCAGCGCGTTGGTCCCCGACGCGAGCGGCACGGCGAGCGTCCACCGGTTCGTCGTGACCCACTCCGGACGGTAGGCGACACCGTTGATGTCGATGCGGTCGATCGCGACCGGCGCGGTGCCGCCGAGCGTCACGTAGTTGACGTTCGTGGTCCACGAGGACGGCCCGTCGACCGCGAACGGAACGTGCATCAGGGCCAGCTGGCTGCGGAGGTAGACCACGCGGTTCGCGATCCAGGTCTTGATCGCCGAGGTCGCCTCGACGTTGGTGATCGCGTTCGCGATCAGGGCGTCGTACACCCGGTCGATCCGCGGGTGACAGACCGAGGGGTCGGCGACCGTGTCGCAGATCTCCTGCAGGGACGACCACCAGGCGCGGTTGAAGGCGGGATGCGTCTTGAACTTGAAGATGATCGGGTCGTGCGACGACATCACCTGGTCGTTCGTCGCGACGCTGCCCGGCCCCCCGAAGACGAAGTCGACGTCCCACACGAGCAGTTCCCACGGCGCCCGCTCCGGGCGGTACGCGTACATGTTCTTCCCGCGGTTGAAGCCGTAGCTGTCGTAGTTGCCCGCGAAGCGCTCGAACGCCATCGCCTGCATCCACTCGCGCACGTCGATCGTCTGGTCGACCAGCGTCTCGTAGGGCTCCGGCCGCGCGGAATCCATCGCATCGACCAGGGCGAAGAGGTTGGTGAAGTCGTTCGCGGTCCCCTTCACGGCGCGGGGGCGCCAGTTCCAGCGGTACCGGGCCGTCTTCTTCTCGCCGCCGGTCGTCAGCGCATTGGTGAGAGTCGCCGTGATGATGCCGAACGAAGTGCCGTTGTCCTGAAACTCGAACCAGTCCTCGATCTTGTGCAGCCGTCCGCCGGTGTCGTCGGGGAAGAACTCGTCGATCGTGTCGCCGTTGGGCTGCTGGACGTCCTCGAAGATCGGCCCGCGCTGACTGCCGTTCATGACGACCTGCATGTACCGGCGGTGGAGATACGGAAGCCCCATGAGCCGGAGCATCCAGTAGCAGAGCTGCTGGCGCTGCGTGGATCCCTCGGTCTTGGCGTAGTTGAGGACGAACTCGTCCGTGCCGAGGAACAGGTCGTCCTGCGGGAACGCCATCATGTAGTCGGGGATCGTGGAACCGAGCGGGCCGTTGAAGCCGGACGCATGGAACGGGCTACCGCTGTACCACGACCAGGACGGGTAGATGACGCGCGAGTTGCCGTAGACGAACGTCGCCGGCAGCGGCCGGTTGCTGTTCTTCTCGCGGGTCGTCCACCGGTCGATCGTCGCCTGGGTCAGCCACAGCCGGTACACGCCGAAGTTGCTGGTCGGCGTCGGGTCGCCGAAGCGCACAAGGGCCTCGCGCGCGGGCGCGTCGTCCGGGAACCGGCCCGTGGCCGGCACGGACGCGCCGTCGACCGCCTCGATCCAGAACCCGACCATCGTCCCGGTCGATTGGCCGGGGATCGTCCCGCTGTAGAACCCGGCGCCGCAGGGCGCCATCACCACCGACTGCGTCACCGACGACGGGTCGACCCGGTAGTGGATCCGCACCATCGCCACGCCGTCGGGGTCCGCGACGCGCGCCGTGACGACCGCATTGGACCCGGCCGCGGGGAGGATCGGCGAGTGCAGCACGGAGTCGACGACAGGGCCGCGATTGGCAACGCCGCGGCTGTTCGCCGCGCCGGGCGTGCCGAAGTAGCGGGTCGTCGTGATCGGCCCCGTCGCCTCCAGCCAGTTGCCGCGGAACCGCAGGAGGATCTCGGGGTGGCCGGCCAGCCAGCGGACGCGCGCGCGGAGGGTGGCCACGGCGAGCGCCGGGGTCGTGTAGGCCAGGTTCGCCCGCACCTTGTTGACGCCCGGGTCGCCGCGCCCGGCCGCGCGCAGGTGCAGCGCGGCGGTGCCGCCCTCGCCGACGCCCGCCTCGACGGTCGTGTCCTCGTGCGTCCCCTGCCAGACCCAGTTGTCCGTGCCGGCCTCGAAGCCGGGGTTGCCGACCACGTTGGTCCCGACGGCCTGCGGGATCACCTCGACGTTGTCCACGAGGCACTCCCCCGCACCGAGGGCGATGAGGTTGAACTGGCTCGCCGTGTAGGAGCCGTTGCCGTGGTCGAGGACGCCGGTGTGCTCGATCGTCACCCAGCCGCTCTTCGAGGTCTCGTCGCTGTCGGCCCAGTTCGACCCGTGGCGGTTGTCGGACGACGGGTCGACGAGTTCGAGACTGCTGCCGCCGCCGTCGGACCACTGCCCCCACCGCCCGCCGTCGCTGTAGGTCACCTCGTCGACGACGATGTGGACGAGGTTGGTCGTCCACTGGCCGGAGGCGTTGGTGGAGATCAGCAGCTCCGGCATCTCGAGCGCGATCCGCTCGCCGCCGTCGGCCAGCGCTCCGGAGAAGTCGCCGAGGCAGTTCGCGGCCGTCAGGCCCGCGTAGTTCGCGCGCAGGCGCGCGGCGTCGGCCGCGATCACGAGATAGCCGCCCGCCGCGATCGTCGTGCCGGCCGGGAGGTTGAAGGAGATGCCGCCGCGGACGCGCCAGCCGCCGACATCCGCCGTCGCCACGCCGCGGTTGTGCAGTTCGACGTACTCGTCGTTCCCGTCTTCGGTGATCGGGTGGTACATGATCTCGTGGATCACGACGTCGCGCACGAGGAGGCCCGCGTTCCGCGCGCCGGCGGTGGGCGAAAGCAGCTCGCCGGTCGAGGGGTTCCCGTCGGGGAAGCGCCCGGACGACACGCCGTTGGCCTGCGGGCCGAAGGTGACGGCGTCGATCACGCGCGCGCCGTCCGGCGCGCGCAGCAGCACCGTCTCGCCGGCGGCATCGAGGGCGAAGCCGAGTTGCGTCTGTGTGAATGCGACGAACCCGCGCTCGGGGATCGTGGTTCCGGTCGGAATCTGGAACTTGTTGGTCGCGTTGTCGTCGGTCACCCAGCATCCGCCGACGTCGACGGCGTTGGACGAAAGGTTGTAGAGCTCGATGAAGTCGACCTGCGGGTCGTCGGTGTGGGCCAGCCATTCGTTGATCATCACGCTGCGGAGCGTGTTCGTCGCGGGCGGGTCCGCGCTTCCGGGCGAACCGCCGGGCAGCTCGCTGGCGGACCATGCGGCGGGATCGCGCTCGCCGTACGACGGGCGCGCCAGCACGAGCGAGTGGCCTGCTCCGTCCGCGGCGGAGGGCCAGGGCGGCGTGTCGTCGTAGTCGACCTCCAGCAGCACGGCGTCCATCGTGTCGAGCAGCCGGACCGTGCCGCCGCCGTTGGACAGGCGGTCGAGGCTTCCGCCCAGCACGTTGGTCAGCCCGTAGACAGCGACGACGTCCGCCGGGACGGGCGCGATCACGATGTGCGAGGTCGGCCCGATGACCGTCCCGGCCGGGAACGTGTACTCCAACTCGCCGTCGAGGCGATAGCCGCCGATGTCCTCGGCCCACTGCTGCGAGTTGTACAGCTCGAGGAACTCCGTCTCGCGACCGTCCGTCCGGGGCGCCGGGTTGTAGTGGATCTCGGTGAGGCTGAAGGGCGACCGCCGGCTCGAGGGACCGGGCGGCTCGGACGCGCCGCGGATGCGATCGAGGTCGACCGGCACCCACACGGTCGAGAGGCCCGCCGTCGAGCCGGGCAGGATCGCGTTGGCAGCGGGGGACGAGTCGGTCACGCCGCTCACCGTGAGCGTGTGCGCCGCCTGATCGCCCAGGCCGGCGACGGTGAGAACGACGGTCCGTCCGTCGGCGAGCAACCGGGCGCCGGTGACGGAGGCCCCGCCGGTGACGGTGTAGTTGAGCTTGTTGGTCGCCGACCCGGCGGCGACGGGCTCGGAATAGATGACCGTGACCCAGCCGTCCCCTCCCCACGCCGCCGCGGTGATCGTCGGACGGGTCGTGTCGGGCACGACGTGGAGGACGGCGGTCTCGCTCGTGACCGCGCCCATGAGGTTCGTCGCGACGCATCGGAAGGTCCGTCCGCTGTGCACCGAGGCGACGGGGCCGAAGGCGATGGAGACGTTGGTCCAGCCCGCCGCGGCCACGCCGTTGGTGAGCCACATCACGTTGACCGTCTGCGGGCGGGTCACGGTCATCGAAAACGTCGCAACGTTCGGCACCTCGGTCGTGGTGCTCGCGGGCTGCGTGGCGATGACCGGGGGCGGCACGCCGAAAGGCGTCAGATAGGCGGACGGGAGCGGCGTGTTGGTGACACCGCCCGGCAGGACCAGGCGGACGCACAGGTTGTCGCCGCCCCCGCCCTCCTTGTGAAGCGCCTCGATGTAGTACTTCTGCCCGGCGACCAGGGTGATGTTGCTGGAGTGCTGCGTGGCGTTGGTGAAGATGCGGACGTTCGTCCAACCGTCGACGCGGGCGATCAGGCCCTTGCTCGCCGGATTGGTCGTCGGGCTGAAATAGAGCTGCGAAGCGTCGTCGCTGGCGATGGCGAAGTTGTAGGCGCCGTTCGTGGGCGCGGTGAACAGCGCCCGCATGCGCTGGCCGTAGTTGTCCAGCCAGTTGGTTGGCCCTTCGAACGCGCGACCGACGGCCTCGAACGCGGGCGGATTCGTGAAAGCCGGACTGTTAGTCAGGTTGGCGACGGAGCTTCCGGTGATGTTGGTGAACACCTCCCAGTAGACGCCGGTCGACTGGGCCCGGGCCGGCCCGGAGACAAGAAAAACCAACGCGGCCAGGGTGGAAAGACACCCCGTGCCGACGGGTCGGGACCCGCAGTTGGCCGATCGCCTGCTCATGACACCCCGGGAGCCCCCATCCCGTTCCATGGCAACCTAACAAATCTTGGCTTGGAAGCAAGTCTCGCGCCACCCCGGGCGGGGGTTCACACGGAGGCGCCGGGGCCGATGCCTCGAGGGCCTTTCGCACGGCGCCGACGGAGCGGCGCCCTCCAACCCCGTCCTCTCGTATCTATTTTGAGAATGACCGGATGGCCGGGCTGCTGGCCCGCCGAAGCTCTTTCGCGAAGGCGGCTCCACCCGCCACTCGACACCGGAGCGACGAGGCTCGTCCGTGTTGACATAACCATGATATCGCATAGAGTTCATGCATGACGCGGACGATGATTCAGTTGCCGGACGAGCTCTACCGGGCGAGCAAGGGGCTTTCGGACCGGTTGGAGATCTCGCTGGCCGAGCTGGTCCGGCGCGGGCTGGAGTACATGATCGCCGTCGCGCCGGCGACGACGGCCGAGGCTTGGACGCTGCCGGAGGCCCGCAGCCTGGGCGGCGCGGACCCCTTCGCGGACCCCGCCTGGCGGGCGGACCTCCACACGGGCGGACTCCGGGCCGCCGAGGCGGGCGTTGCGTACAAGGCCGGGCGGCGGCGGACATGATCTCCTGCGACACCAACGTCCTGTTCTCCGCCTGCGACCGCGATTCGCCGCATCACGCGGCCGCGCGGGAGTTCTTGCAGGCGCAGGCCGGGCGGACGGACTTCTGCCTGTGCGAGCAGGTGCTCATGGAACTCTACTGCCTGCTGCGCAACCCGGCCGTCTGCCGTCCTGCGCTGTCGGCCGCCGATGCGGTCGCGACGGTCCGCGGCTTCCGGTCGAATCCCCGGTGGCGCATCGTCGATGCGGTTCCCGGCCGCGGGATCATGGAGCAGGTCTGGACGCACGCGGCGGAGCGCGCCTTCGCCTACCGCCGAATCTTCGACGCCCGCCTGGCCCTCGTCCTGCGCCACCACGGCGTCACGGACTTCGCCACGCGGAACCCCGCAGACTTCGACGCCTTCGGCTTCACCCGCGTCTGGGATCCGCTGGCGGGGTGACCCCGCGGCGGCGGGGCGAGCCGCCCCGCCCTACCCGTCGCGCTCACGAAATCCGTGGTAGGGCCGGGCCGCCGGCCCGGCCGGACGCCCGTGGCATCCCGACCCCGTCCGCGCCTCCGCCGGTCCCGCCCGCCTCCGCGAATGAGAGCCCGCACCCTCTCCCCACTCCCGGTTCCCCCTCCCCACTCCCGACTCACGGCCCCCTACTTCCGCTTCCCCACTCCCGCCTCCCCACTCCCGGTTCCCCCTCCCCACTCCCGGCTCCCGGTTCCCTACTTCCGCTTCCCCACTCCCGCCTCCCCTCTCCCGTCCCCGCCCCCTCACTTCTCCGCCCGCGGAACGGCGCCGAGGAGGTGGCGGACGAAGAAATCGGCGCGTCGGCGGCGGCCGTAGGCGCCCTCGCCGGACCCATGGCCCTCGCCGGGGATCACGATCAACTCGAAGTCCTTGTCGGCGCGGACGAGCGCATCGACGACCTGCATCGTCGACGCCGGATCGACGTTGCGGTCGAGTTCGCCGGCCGTCAGCAGCAGCGCCCCCTGCAGCCGGTGCGCCTGCGTCACGTTCGACTGCTCCGCGTAGTGCGGCCCGACCGGCCAGCCCATCCACTGCTCGTTCCACCAGATCTTGTCCATCCGGTTGTCGTGGCAGCCGCAGTCCGCCGCCGCGGCCTTGTAGAAATCCCCGTGCCAGAGCAGTGCGCCGAGCGCGCTCTGGCCGCCGGCGGAGCCGCCGTAGATGCCGACGCGGGAGAGGTCCATCCACGGGCGCGTCGCGGCCGCGGCCTTCATCCATGCGATGCGGTCGGGGAAGCCGGCGTCGGCCAGGTTCCGCCACGCCACGTCGTGGAACGCCTTCGACCGGTACGACGTGCCCATGCCGTCGATCTGGACCATGACGAAGCCCAACTCCGCCAGGTCGCGCAGAGTCGAGCCCGCACTCCACGCCTTGGGCACGAAGGCGCCGTGCGGGCCGGCGTAGATGTGCTCGATGACGGGATAGCGCCGCGCCGGATCGAAGGTCGTCGGGACGATCAGGATGCCGTGGATGTCCGTGACCCCGTCGCGGCCCTTGGCCACGAACCGCTCGGGCGCGCGCCAGCCGGCGGCGAGCAGCGCGGAGGCGTCTGCGCGCTCGAGGACGCACACGAGGCCGCCGTCGGACGCGCACCGCAGTTCGTGGACCGGCGGGTGGTCGACGCGCGACCAGCGGTCGACGATCCAGCGGCGGTCGGGCGAGAACTCGACCGTGTGCGTGCCGTCGCCCTCCGTCAGCACCGTCAGCCCCGTGCCGTCGAAGTTCACGCGGGCGAGATGCACGTGGTAGGGATCCTGCCCCGGCCGGATGCCGCCCGCGCGGAACCAGACCTGGCGCGCCTCCTCGTCGACGCGCTCAACCTCGCGAACGACCCATTCGCCGCGCGTGATCTGCGCCTTCACGCGGCCGTCGGCGAGGTCGGCCAGGTACAGGTGGTTCCAGCCGTCGCGTTCGGACATCCACACCGCCTCGCGCGTCGCCGGCATCCGGTGGAGGAAGAACTTCCCCGAGTAGCAGACGAAGGTCCGGCTCGTCTCGTCGATCAGCGTCCGCGCCCGGCCGTCCGCCGCCGCCACCTCGACGAGCCGCAGGACCTGGTGGCCGCGCTGGTTGTAGACGAAGGTGAAGGCCGACGCGTCCGGAAGCCATTCCAGTTCCGTGAGACGCCACGGCGTCGGGAAGAGGTCGGTGGCGACGGGGATTTCGCGCGCGGCCGCGACGTCGAAGAGGTGCGGCAGGGCCACGTCGATCGCGTCGCCCGGCTTGGCGTAGTCCTGCCAGTGCAGCACGGGCTGGACCTGCGCGCGGGGCGACGACTCGACGAGCGGGATGCGGCGGCGCTCCGCCGCCTTCGTCTTCATCACGACGAGGCGCGAGGAGTCCGGCGACCAGTGGAACGACCCGCCGTACCGGTCGCCGTCGCGGCCATCCTTCGTCAGTTCCCGCTCGGCGCCCGAGGCGGCTTCGCGCACGACGACGTTGTGATCGCGGATCCGCGCGGTCCAGCGGCCGTCCGGCGACTCGTTCTCCGGCCGTCGCCGCGCGACCGGTTCCGGCGCGGGCGGCGGCGGGGGCGGGGTGTCGTCGACGACCACCTCCACCGGCCCCTCCTCCGCCGCGAAGAGGGCGAGCTCGCGGCCGTCGTCGGCCGTCGCCAGCCAGACGTGTCCCGCGTAGGTCGATCGCACGCGCTTGTCGCCCGGAGGGATCGTCGCATAGGGAACGCGACGGCCCTCGAAATCGAGCCAGTGGAGCGTGACGCGGTTCGTCGATGCGTTGCGGACCGTGATCTCGGTCTCCGCGCCGCCGCCCGGACTGCGGCGCGGCGCGCGGCCGGACGCCGGCGGCTTCGGCGGGGTTGCAGGCGGCTTGAAGCCGGCGCGCCGCTCGCCCGTGACGGCGTTGACGAAGACGGTCTCGAAGGCATCCGGCCCGGTGCGGACCTTGTACCAGAAGGTGGTGCCACCGGGCATCCAGACCGGGTCGACGTTGGCGCGGAAGACCTTGTTGCGCGTCAGTTCGCCGAGCCGCCCCGCGCGCTCGTAGTCCGCCTTCGTCCCCTGCGCCGCCGCGCCCGCCGCCCCGGCGAGCCCTAGCGCCACCACCATCCGGATTCCGCGATTCATGCGGCGCATCATAGCCGCCGCCCGGAGGTGGAGGAAGCCGGGCGGGCGGGCGACCGACGTGGAGCCGTGATGCCGTGTGGCTGTATGGCGGGGGGACAGGGTGGAAGCGCGGCGGCGTGCGGTGGGGCGGTTGGATATTGCGGCCGTGCCGAGGCGGGGCTACAAAGACCGTCATGAACGCGCACCTGTTCCGCGTGGTCCTCGGCGCCGCCCTTGCGTGGACCGCGACGGCGGGAGCCGCCCCGCCGAACTTCCTGGTCATTCTCGCGGACGACATGGGCTTCTCGGACCCCGGCTGCTACGGCGGCGAGATCGAGACGCCGGCCCTCGACCGCCTCGCCGCGAACGGGCTCCGGTTCACGCAGTTCTACAACACCGCCAAGTGCCACTCGTCGCGCGTGAGCCTGCTCTCCGGGCGCTGGTGCCGGCAGGCGGGCGACGAGAGCCTCCGCCGCGCCGTGATCCTGCCGGAGGTGCTCGGCCCGGCCGGCTACTTCACCGCGATCTCGGGCAAGTGGCACCTGTCGCGCGATCCGACCGACTTCGGCTTCCAGCGCGCCTTCGGCCACCTCTCGGGCGCCTGCAGCTACTACCTCGGCGACCGCTCGTTCCGCCTCAACGGCGAGCCGTGGCCCGTGCCGGCGACGAACTTCTACACGACCGTCGCCAACGTCGATTTCGCGCTTCGCTTCCTCGACGAGGCGAGGGAGGCGAAGAAGCCGTGGTTCCTCTACCTCGCCTTCAACGCGCCGCACGCGCCGCTGCAGCCGCTGGAGGCGGACTACAAGCGGAACCTCGGCCGCTACGACGCCGGCTGGGACGCGGTCCGCGCCGCGCGCGCCGCGAGGCAGCGGGACCTCGGCCTCTTCGGCCGCGACGTCGAGCCCTGCCCGCGCCCGGCCCACGTCCCCGCGTGGGATTCGCTGCCGCCGGAGACGCGCGCGTGGGAGGCGCGGCGCATGGCGGCCTACGCGGGGCTCATCCACCGGCTCGACGCCGAAATCGGACGCCTTGTCGACGGCCTCGCCCGCCGCGGCGAACTGGAGAACACGCTCGTGCTCTTCGTTTCGGACAACGGCGCGTGCCCGTACGACCGCAAGTCCGTCGGACGCGACCGCGAGCCCTACGAGCCGGACACGAGGTGGAGCGACAGCACCGGCTGGGCCTGGGCGCGCAACACACCCTTCCGCTACTACAAGCAGAACCAGTTCGAGGGCGGCATCGCGACGCCGGCGATCGTCCATTGGCCGGCGGGCCTGAAGACGAAGCCGGGCACGCTCGTCCATTCGCCCGCCCACCTCGTCGACGTGCTGCCAACCCTGGCCGCGCTCGGCGGCGCGAGGATCCCCGACGCGTGGCCCGACCGCGAGCCGACGCCGCTGGCGGGCGTCTCGCTGGCGCCGATCCTGGCGGGCGGCGCGGTGACGAACCGTCCGCCGATCCACCTGCTCTTCGCCTCCGACCGCGGCCTGCGCGACGGCGATTGGAAGCTCGTCAGCTTCCAGAGCCAGCCGTGGGAGCTCTACGACCTCGCCCGCGACCGGACCGAATTGCACGATGTCGCCGCGCAGCATCCCGACGTCGTCGCGCGGATGGCGAAGCAGTGGCACGACATGGCCGCGAACGTCCTCCAGGCCCCGGCGAAGGAATGCGCGCCCGTGGCCGCAGAGGCGGCGGAGCCACGGCATCGCGAATGGACGGACTTCTCCGCCCCCGGCGCGAGCGACGCGCGCCACGCCGCCGCGAAGGAGCAGCGGACGGGCCGCGGGGACCGGAAGGCCGGGCCGGCCGGCCCGTCGAAGTCCGAGCTCCCCCGCGCCCGCGTCGGAACGAAGCTAGACGTGAAGGACGGCCGGATGATCCTCCAGTGCAGCGGCGACGATCCCGGACTCGCGTTCGACCGGCTTGCCCTGCCCGGCGACGCGAAGGGGCCGTTCCGGCTCGCGTTCCGCCTGCAGAGCCGAGCCTCCGGGAAGGGTGAGGTTTACTGGACGAACGACGCCGCCACCAAGCTACCGGCCGGGAAGCGCCTCGAATTCGACGTGAAGCACGACGGCGCGTGGCAGGAGGTGTCGCTGGAGATCCCGGCGGCCACCCCGCCGCACGCGCTGCGGCTCGATCCCTGCGGCGGCGAGGGCCAGGTCATCCTCGAGACGCTGCGGCTCACGGATTCGACGGGGCGGGTTCTTGCGGAATGGCCGTGAGGCCGACGCCCGCCCAGTTGAAATCGGTGTTGAAGAAGTTGGCGAGCCGGACGACCACCTCGTTGTCTCCCGGCCGCAGATCGGCCTCGAAGCGCGCGGTGCCGAAGCCGTCCCGGCCGCCGGCGCGGAAGACCTCGCGTCCGTTGACCGACACGGCGACGGGATCGTCGTGGCTGATCCGGAAGGCGGTCCGTCCGCCAGCCGCCGAGGGCCACCGGCGCCGCGCGAGGTACGCGTGGCCCATGCCGCCGAGTTCGACCTCGCCGCGTACCTTGGTGCCGTGACGCGCGCGGTAGGTGAGGTCCAGCATCGGCCCGAAGCTCCGCTGCCGCATCCACCCGGAGGTGAACCGCTCGGAAACGCAGCGGCATTCGAACCGCCCGCCCGCGTCCAGCGCCGCGACGGACGGAAGCGCGGCCAGCGGGTCGCCGCGCGGCCGGTGGTCGGCGTCGAGCGGGACGGGCACGGGGCCGAAGCAGTCCCAATCGTCGCCGGCGACGTTGTCCGGCCCCGTCTCCGTCGAGTCGCCGGGCTCATCCTGGTACCAGTACGCGACGCTGCGCGGCGAGAGGCCGGGGAACGCGCCCCACCAGAGGCGGAGGTCGCGGCGGAACGGGTACGGGTTCTCGAGGTGCAGCCGCTGGCGGCCCTCGTCGTTGGAGTGTGCGATGGCGTACGGCAGGTGTGCGCCGCGGCCGAACCACGCGAAGGTGAAGTAGTCCTCGCCGTTGATGCCGTGGAGGAACGCCGGCGCATCGCCGGACGCGTCGATCACCGCGAAGTCGCCGCCGCCGTGGTCGTGGCCGGTCGCGTAGAGCGACATGCCGATCCAGTGTCCGCGCCCGCGCACCGCGAGCACCTCGTGCTGGCGATACCCGGTCGTCCCCCCGGTGGCGCGGCCCTGCGCGTGGAGGTAACCCCACGACGGATCCCACGCGGCGGCCGGCTCGACGGCGGCGGAGGCGGCGATCCGAACGGGCTCCGCCGTGCGGTTCCGGACGACGACGACGGCGCGGTCGCGGAACGGGACGGGCAGGTGGCACGTGCGCACGGCGCCATCGGCCCCGGAGTCGAACGCGACGCCGCGGAAGGGGCCGAAGAAGTCCGCGACGGTCGCGCGGACCGCGGCGTCGGCACGGCCCTCGTAACGGATCTCGAGATCGAGCGCGCTCTGCGCCGCGGCCGGCGCGCCGGGCCGCAGCGTCCAGCGGCGCACGATGCCCGGGCCGGCCAGGTCGAGCACCTCCGCGAAGGCGCCCGGGGGCACGACGGTCGCGCGATCCACTTCCCGCACGGGCGGCGCGGGCTGCGGCGCGGGCGGTTCGGGGCCTTCCGCGCGAAGCTCGAGCCGGCCGTCGACCCGGGCGGCGGAGACGCGGCGCTCCCGGCGCGGGCCGTCGCCAAGCCGGTAATCGATCTGCCAGAAGATCAGCCACGTCGGCTCGATCGTCTCCATCTCGATGCGCAAGCCGTTCTCGAACGGAACCGGCAAGAAGAAGTTCCGAGCGCCGCGCTCGCCGACGAACGCCGGGACGGGCACGGGCGGCACGGCCATCCGCTGCGCCGCGGCGATCAGTTCGTCCGGCGTGCCCTCGATCGCGGGGGCCGACCCGCCGTCGACGAAGAACCGGAGCCGGTGGTTCCCCTGCCCCTCGCGCCAGGTCGACCACAGGTGCGCAAGGCAGCCGCGGCCGGCGACATCGAGGAGCGTCAGCCTCTGGCCCGGCACCGTGTAGCAGCCGAGACGGCGGTCCGGGCCTTCGACGAAGCTGGACTTGCCCGGCCGGTAGTCGCGGAGCACGTGGAGGTCGCGAAGATGAAAGCCGCGGAGGAGATCGGAATCCACGGCGGCCGGGCGCAGGTCGGCGGATCCGGCGGCCGCGGCCACCGAGGCGAGACCCGCCGCGGCGGCCGGACGAAGCCTGCAGATGAGCGCTGGCCTGCTCATGGGACGCACGTATACCACGGCGCGCGCGGAGGCGCGACGCGCCCCCCCCGGAATCGGAGGCCGGGGGGTTGCCGGGGCCGGGTCCGCGCGTATGGTAGGCACCGGCATGATGCGCGCCCTCCATCGCCCGGCCGCCGCCCTCGCGACGGCGCTCGCAACGGCCTCGTGCGACCGGTCGTCCGTGACGGCCGACGCGAGGACCGGCGCGGAGGTTTACGCCGCGCAATGCGCCTCGTGCCACGGCCCGTCCGGCGAGGGCGTCGCCGGGCTCTACGACGGTTTCCTGCACGGCACCCTTTCGACCGCCGCGCTCGCCCGGGTGATCTCGGACACGATGCCGAAGGGCGACCCCCAGGCCTGCACGGGCGATGTCGCCGTCCGGGTCGCCGCGTACATGCAGGGGGCGTTCTATTCGCCCGAGGCCTACGCGCGGGTTCGTCCGCCCCGCATCGATCTGGCCCACCTCACGATCGCGCAGTTCGAGAACTCCGTCGCCGACCTCGTCGGCGGCTTCCGCGCCGCGGCGCCGGCGCAGGAGGGTCCCCGCGGGCTGCAGGCGGAGGTCTTCGACGGCCGCGACTTCCGCCGCGAGAGGCGCAAGGTCGAGCGGATCGATCCGGGCATCGCCTTCGACTTCGGCACCAACGCCCCGCCGGGCTCGGGCGCCGGTTCGGCGGAGTTCTCGATCCGGTGGCGGGGCTCGGTCCTCGCCGCCGACTCGGGCGACCATGCGTTCCGCCTGCGCACGGGCAACGGGGCGCGTCTCTGGGTCAACGGCGAGGCGAAGCCGGCGATCGACGCCTGGGTCAGCTCCGGCGGCGAGGTGCAGGAGCACCACGCGACCGTCCGCCTCCTGACCGGCCGCGCCCACCCGGTTCGCGTGGACTTCTTCAAGTTCAAGGACCGCACCGCCTCGGTCGTCCTCGAGTGGAAGCCGCCGCACGGCGCGTGGGCGCCGGTTCCGGCGGACGCGCTCCGCACCGCCTCCGCCCCGGAGGTGACGGTGGTGACGACGCCGTTCCCGCCGGATGACGGGAGCCTCGGCTACGAGCGGGGCACCGGGGTCTCCAAGGCCTGGGACGATGCGGTGACCCGCGCCGCGGTCGAGATCGCCACCCACGTCGCCGCCCAGGCCGACGCGCTGGCCGGCACGCGCGCGAACGCGCCGGACCGTTCCGCGAAACTGCGTGCCTTCTGCGGCCGCTTCGCCGCCCGCGCCTTCCGCCGGCCGCTCGGCGAGGCGGAGACCGCCGCCATCGTCGGCGCCACGTTCGACGGCGCGAAGGATCCGGAGGCCGCCGTGAAGCGCGCCGTCATCCGGGTGATCAAGTCGCCATGGTTCCTCTATCCCGAGTTGTCCGTCGCGCGCGACCCCGGCCGGCGCACGGCCTCGCGGCTGGCCCTCGCGCTGTGGGATTCGCTGCCGGACGACGCCCTCCTCCGCGCCGCCGACGCAGGGCAGCTTGCCGACCGCGGACAGGCGGCCGCGCAGGCGCAGCGCATGCTGGCGGATCCGAGGGCCCGGGCGAAGCTGCGCGCCTTCTTCCATCACTGGCTCGAGACCGGCCGCGCGGCGGACGCCACCAAGGACGCCGCCGCCTTCCCCGGCTTCGACGCGGCGGTTCTTGCGGACATGCGGACGTCGCTCGACCTCTTCCTCGACCACGTGCTGTGGAGCGAGGCCTCCGACTACCGCGAGTTGCTCGGCTCGCGCCGGCTCTTTGTCAACGACCGGCTCGCCCGGTTCCTCGCCCTTCCGCCCCCGCCCGGGCCCGGCTTCGTCCTCGTCGACGCCGCGGAGGGCGACCGCGCGGGCGTGCTGACCCATCCGCTGCTGATGACCGCCCTCGCGTACCACAAGAGCACCTCGCCGATCCACCGCGGCGTGTTCCTGACGCGCAACGTGATGGGCCGGGCGCTCAAGCCGCCGCCGGAGGCGATCGAGTTCAAGGACGACCGCTTCGATCCGACACTGACCATGCGGCAGAAGGTCGAGCAGTTGACGAAGCCCACCGACTGCCAGGGCTGCCACGCCGTCATCAACCCGCTCGGCTTCAGCCTGGAGGCCTTCGACGGCGTCGGCCGGTTCCGGCGCAGCGAGGGGACGAAGCCGGTCGACACCGCCGCCGACTACCCCGCGCCCGGCGGCGGCACGGTCCGGTTCGCGAACGCGCGCGACGTGGCCGCGCACGCCGTCGCAAGTCCCGACGCCCAGCGCGGCTTCGTGCAGCACCTGTTCCACCATCTCGTCCAGCAACCGGCCGGCGCGTACGGAACCGGCACGCTCGAGTCGCTCCGCGGCGCGTTCGTCGGATCGGGATTCCGCATCCGGGGCCTGGCCGCGGAGATCGCCCTGACGGCGGCCCTTCACGCGCCGGCGCCCGCGGCGGCCGGCCAGGAGCTGTAGGAACGGAGGACACCATGACAGCGACCACCCGGCGGGAGTTCGCGAAACGGCTCGGCCTCTCGGGCGCGGCGCTTCCGTTCGTCTGGGGACTTCCCGGCCTCGCGTCGCCCGCGGCCGCCGCGCGCCCGAAGCAGCGGCTCGTCGTCGTGTTCAGCCCCAACGGGACCGTGCCCTCGCAGTTCTGGCCCGACGCCGACGACGGCCCGCTCCAGCTCAAGCGCATCCTGGAGCCGCTCGCGCCGCTCAAGGAGCGCACCCTCGTCCTCAAGGGCGTGTCGAACAAGGTGCGCGGCGACGGCGACAACCACATGCGCGGCATGGGCTGCCTGCTGACCGGCATCGAGTTGTTCCCGGGCAACATCCAGGGCGGCTCGCACACGCCGGCCGGCTGGGCGCGCGGGCTCTCGATCGACCAGGAGATTCGCAACTTCCTGCAGCGCGACGAGGCCACGCGCACGCGCTTCGGCTCGCTCGAGATGGGCATCGCGGTGCCCGAGCGCGCGGACCCGTGGACGCGCATGAGCTACGCGGGGCCCAACCAGCCCGTCGGCCCGGTCTCCAACCCCTACCAAGTCTTCGAGAGGCTCTACGGCCGCGCGAAGGACCGCGAGAGCGTGCGCAGCGTGCTCGACGGCGTCGCCGCCGAACTCAACGCCGCGGCCGCCGCGCTCGGCGACGAGGACCGCCGCCAGATCGAGCGGCACATGGCGTTCGTCCGCGACATGGAGGCGGAGATGAGCCGGCCCGACGATGCGGGACTCCGGCACCCGATGCCGCCGCTCGAGGAGGGCGTGGCCGTCGACAACGACACCATCCCGAAACTCGGCCGGATGCAGACCGAACTGCTCGTCAACGCCTTCGCCAACGACCTCGCGCGCGTCGCGACGCTGCAGTACACCAACTCCGTCGGGCAGGCCCGCATGACGTGGCTCGGCATTCCCGAGGGCCACCACTCGCTCTCCCACGACCCCGATGGCAACGCGGAGTCGCAGGAGAAACTCACGCGGATCAACGCGTGGTTCTGCGGCGAGATCGCCCATCTCGCGGGCCGCCTCGCCGAGACGCCCGAGCCCGGAGGCGACGGCACGCTCCTCGACCACACGCTGATCGTCTGGATCAACGAGCTGGCCAAGGGCAATTCGCACTCGCTCGACAACCTGCCCTTCGTCCTCGTCGGCGCCGCGCCCGGCTTCCGCATGGGCCGCGTTGCGAAGTTCGACAAGGCCGCCCACAACCGCCTCTGGATGACCGTCGCGCGGTCCTTCGGCCACGACCTGCCCGCGTTCGGCAACCCGGCCTTCTGCGACGGCGGGGCGCTCGCGCTCGGCTGATCCCCCGCATCCCGACTGTGCGGAATCGGGAGGGTCGCGCTCCGCGCGACCGCGGGGTCCTCATCCTGCGCATCGGCCGCACAGAGTGCGGCCCTCCCTTTCACACACCCGGATCCGTCCCGCGGGAGGGTCGCGCTCCGCGCGACCGCGGGGTCCGCATCCTGCGCATCGGCCGCACGGAGTGCGGCCCTCCCCTTCACACATCCGGATTCGTCCCGCGGGAGGGTCGCGCTCCGCGCGACCGCAGGGTCCGCATTCTGCGCATCGGCCGCACGGAGTGCGGCCCTCCCCTTCACAGATCCGGATCCGTCCCGCGGGAGGGTCGCGCTCCGCGCGACCGCGGGGTCCTCATCCTGCGCATCGGCCGCACGGAGTGCGGCCCTCCCCTTCACACACCCGGATCCGTCCTGCGGGAGGGTCGCGCTCCGCGCGACCGCGGGGTCGGCATCCTGCGCATCGGCCGCACGGAGTGCGGCCCTCCCCTTCACACACCCGGATCCGTCCTGCGGGAGGGTCGCGCTCCGCGCGACCGCGGGGTCCGCATCCTGTGCATCGGCCGCACGGAGTGCGGCCCTCCCCTTCACACACCCGGACCCG
>Ga0194127_10002307_pt1 | contig 26303 bp, 22 predicted proteins | sample TA2KigC100mmetaG_FD_148624 | JGI IMG/M metagenome (GOLD analysis project Ga0194127, IMG submission 148624) | Freshwater microbial communities from Lake Tanganyika, Tanzania - TA2015036 Kigoma Deep Cast 100m | ecosystem: Environmental > Aquatic > Freshwater > Lake | place: Tanzania: Lake...
CGGAGGGTTTCCAGGGCCAAGGCATTTGACATCTGCTCCATCTGCCGATGCAGGGGTTTTACCAGCAACTTCTTGCCATGATGGAGCGCCTCGCTGGGCAATTCGAAGCCGGCATTGCAGATGACGCCGCCGCAATCGACGAAATCCTCGCGGAAGCCTTGGCGCGATAGACCCTTGATCCGGATATGTGTGTCCTTGTCCTCCGTGGCGACAGGGCCACCCGGGTTATACACATGAAACTCATAGGCGTGAAAGGGTTTCAGCAGCCTGATGATATCCCCGACGTCTTCGAATGGCAGATAGACGATGATCTTGCCGGGGTTGCGCGGAGCATGCGGCAGATGGGTTTCGATGATGGGCGGCAGGATGGGTCCATTGAAGTGATGCCAGTGGACGCCCAAACCCACCGTGGCCGGGGCAAAATATTTCAGCACCCGCACCCCCATCAGATCGACACCTGCTTTGGGGACATCGAAGCCGAAGGCATACTGATGGCCAATACCCACCGTGGGGATACCACGCAAGCGTGCGGCCCAGGCCGTGACCGGCTCGAAATCGGTCACCACCATGTCGTATTCGGTCAGATTCAGGGAGCGGACATCCCTGACGAAGCGAACCAGGTCATTGCGCAACGCCGTGTGGAGATAGCTGACATTGCCGTGCCGGGTCTGGAAAGTCAGCCCTGCTCGCCACTCATGGTCGCCAAACACCTCCATTTCGAAGAATTGATCCTTCGGTCTGCCGGTAAACAGCCAGGTGACCTCCGCGCCGGCCTCCCTGAGTTTGGGCGCAATGGCCCGGGCTCGCGTGATATGGCCATTGCCGGTCCCTTGTACACCAAAAAATATCTTCACTTCAGCAAACACTCCAGACTGTAAAGGGCCAGGCCGCTACCCATCAAGGCGCCTATGAGGGTATCCGTCGGGAAATGCACGCCCAGGATCACCCGGGCCATGCCAACCATGACGGCCCAGGGAAACAGCAATGGCCCCAACGCCGGATAAAAGGCGCTTACCAATGTGGTGACCAGGAAGGCGGCCGAGGTGTGGCCAGAAGGAAAACTGAAACGGTCCGTAGGAATCACGAAACTGGGGATATTCAATGCCGCCTGCGGGCGGTTCCGCCGGCAGATATTCTTCGTGACCCAGTAGAGGGGCCGCTCCATCACGAAACCCAATAGCAGACATTTCAGCAGGGTCAGTTGCGGTTCCTGGCCCGAATAAACCAGGGTCAGGGCGAGCATCCCATACAAGGGACCGTCCGCCATCCTGGAGACAAGGCGGGCCAGCCTGACCAGGAGATGACGTGTCTTTCGTTCGGTGACCCAGAGGAAAATATTGACATCGTATTGATGAATGGCATGCATGATGATTTTCATGGTTGGGACCTCATACGGGTGTGTGTATTGAATGGGCGGGCGCCAATGGCCCTTGTGTAAACGGCTCAAGGTGGCTTTCAAACAGTCGCGCGCAGTGCTCCCAGGAATAACCCAGGGCGTATTGGCGGCAATCCTCGCGGTTCAGAGTCAATGCCCGGGTGATCGCGCGGCCCAGATCCTGATCCAGACATCCCACTTTCTCGTTCAAGATGACGTCCAGCGGACCCCGGACCGGCAAGGCCGCGACGGGTACTCCGCAAGCCAGCGCCTCCAGCATGACGAGTCCGAAGGTGTCGGTCAGGCTGGGAAAGACAAAGACATCGGCCGAGGCCAGATGCCTGGCCAAGTCCTCACCTTGCTTGTAGCCCAGGTAAAACACCTCGGGGTACTTTTTTTGCAGTTCACCGCGCTGTGGGCCATCCCCGATAACATATTTGGTTCCGGGCAAATCGAGTGATAGAAAGGCTTCGATGTTCTTCTCAACGGCCACCCGGCCGACATACACCATGATGGGTCCCGGTCCAGGCAGCAGCTTTTCCCTCGTGGGCCGGAATAACCTGGTGTCGACGCCCCGCGACCAGAGCACGGGATTCCTGAGTCCCCGTTGCCGGAGTTCCTCCACCAGGCTGGGTGTTGCCGTCATGACGCGCGTGCCAGCATTGTGAAACCAGGCCAGAAACCGGTAACCCCAAGCCAGCGGCAGACCCGTCCTGACATTCATATACTCGGCGAACAGCGTGTGGAATGAGGTGGTAAAGGGGAACCCGCGGCGCTGGCAATAAGCGCGCGCGGCAAGGCCCAACGGCCCCTCTGTCGCAATGTGAATGGCATCTGGCCGATAGTCGTCGAGCTTTCGTCGCAAGGATCGTCCGCAGCCCAGCGCCAGCCGGATTTCCGGGTAGGTCGGACAGGGCCAGTTACGAAACTGATCCGGCGTGATCAGTTCAATGCCATGCCCGGCGGCCGCCAGGCGCTCGGCGACCGTGCTGAGCGTCGTAACGACACCATTAATTTGTGGGCGCCAGGCGTCCGTGATCAGGGCTAATTTCATGAATGGGGTCTTCAAGCAGGCGAACGTTGTCTTCCACCCAGCGAATGATGCTGATCTCGCCGGCGTCTGATTCCGCGAGGGCGGTACAACTTTCTACCCAGTCGCCGGTATTGCAGTAACGAATGCCCCGATCATTGTCATGAATCGCGGCATGGTGAATGTGACCGCAGATGACGCCATCGAGGCGCTCCTCCTCGGCCGCGTGGAGCAAGGCACGCTCGAAGTCGAAAATGAAGTTCACCGCATTCTTGACCTTGTGCTTGATGTAGGCCGACATCGACCAGTAGGGGAAGCCCAGAATGCGACGGGCGATGTTGAACCAGCGATTGACCGCTATCAGGAAGTCATAGGCTTCGCCCCCCAGCATGGCCAGCCAGCGGCTGCCACAGACGACGCCATCGAATTCATCACCATGCAGGACGAGATAGCGTTTACCGTCGGCGGCTTCGTGAATCACGCGATCACGCACGCTGATGCCGTTGAAAACCGTGTCTATGTAGGCTCGAAAAATCTCATCATGATTACCGGGTATGTAGATGACCTCGGCGCCGGCGGCCGCCATGGCCATGATCTTGCGGACGATGGAATTGTGCGGATGGGGCCAATACAACCCTTTCTTCAGTTTCCAGAAGTCGATGATGTCCCCTACCAGGTAGAGGCGTTCACATTCGACATGATTGAGAAAGTCCAGAAGATATTCGGCCTTGCAGCCCCGCGTGCCCAAGTGCACGTCGGATACCCAGAGTGTCCGGTAACGTAATTTCATCGTTATTGCTCCTTATGACGGGACACGCACCACATTACGGGCGGAACGTGAAGCTTCCGTGATGTTTTGGTTACGGTTATGTGAAGGAACGGCGAGCCGTAGGAAGGTAACGGAGATCGGGACCCAGCCACTCACGGATCTGTAGGCGGGCCGCTCTTGCCAATTGATCCCGACGCAAGCCGCCAGGCAGGGATGGACAATAATGAAGATCCAGCTCGATGACCGGCTGGCGCAGTATTCGCAGCAAATGCGGGAGAAAGTCATCATCACCCACGAAAGGCGCTACCTGGCTGGACACTCCCCGATAACGCAAAGCGACGGACTGCACCCTCACGGCAGTGAGTTGAGCCGGATTGAACAGCTCCAGAGCGTCGCCATGACGACTGAACCGCGATGCGAGTCTACGCAGGTACGGCCGATTTCCAGGAAGCGACCGGGCAGGGCGAGTACCCGGTCGAGGTCGAACTCGCCCTCCGAATAGAAGCCCCCCACGCGGGCGGCGGCCGTGTCCGTCAGCCGTCGGGTGCAAGCCACGATGTCGCCGCTTTGCCGGTCTCGAACCAGGAGATGATCACAGGCATCGTCGTAACTATCGTAGTCGAGCCCTTCGACGCGGGAATGCAGGTTGGCGCCCAATTCCTGGGCAAAAACGCGATAGCGCAAGGCCTGCGTGGCGCGCACGGCCGCCTCGGTGTTGGCGATGCCCGCTACATAGCGTCCAGCGCGTTCACTCCGAGAATCAGTGGGGAAAAAGTCCATAAAACGTCCCTAAGTGGCAAAATTGCCGGGAACGATACGGATGCCTCATGATGACATGATGGCAAATTGGTGAAGAAAAGATGACGGTCAGTGGGCGCGGCTTGCAGTGTGGGAGTCACCGCAACGGCCTGAAATGACAGCCGATCAGTTGGGGACCCCGATGGGTGTGGGCAGAAGGATCATGTGACAGACCGGGAGCGATCCGGTCCACGCTTTTACTTGGCAATGGTCAAGCTGGGTATCCCGGTGCGGGGCAGATCGGTCACGGTCATCTGGAACATCTGATGCAGCAGGGTGAAGGCTTCCTGGTTCCATTGATAACCGGTTTGCGGCCGCAGGGCATAATGCCGGTCATTAAAGTCGACGCTCATCGTTGCACCCTCAGGAGCGCCGTCGGTCTCCAGGATTTCCAGGGTATGCACGGGATTTTCCGTAACTGTGGGCGTTCGTGGGTCCTTTTCCACAGGGTATTCGGGCTCGTCCGCGATGGACCGACCCAGGAAGGTGATGACGTTGGCCAGACTGCGCAGCCGAAATTCACCATGGATGGGAAGCTCACCGCCCGTAAAGCCGGGGCGGATATCCACAATCAGCTCATTCTCCGGATTGTCGTTTTCTTCCGCCCATTCATTGAGCTGGATCTTCTCCTCATTCGACAAATGGTTGGTATCGTAATTGGACATGACCACGCGACCGGTGACCCTTTTCGAAAGCCGATAACCGCGTCCGGAAGGTAATGGCGTCAGGTTGAAATCCTTCTCCAGATTCCCGACTTGCTCTGGTGTCAACTGACCCTCGGGAAAATCCCAATGTCGCTCGAAGCGCAGTGGCTCCACATAGAGAGCGTTACGATCCTGGATCGAAGAAAGATGCAGCACGATTTGCCGGAAATAGGTATAGCCGGCCGAGTGCCTGGGCCGATTCTGGTAGGCGATCTCGGCATGGCCGCGTGCCTCGGTGCGGCGAAACTCCCCGGCGACCATGCGCAGCACCAGGTCCACGTCGGCGCCCTGACGCAACAGCAGCGTTAGCATGGTCTCGCGAATGGGGGTCAGCAGCCTCTTCGTGAACTCCTCACCTTCGATCGGAACGATGGTGATGGTGGGATTTTCCGCCACGCTGCCGCCGAACGTCGGCACGATGGTTCCGCCGGAATCGCCCGTTGCGGCAGGCGTAGCCCCGGCGCTGAAACGAAAATCGAACGTCGCCGCGATATTGGACACCGCCGTGAAATGAATCGGCTGGTGGTGGCGTGCGCGGGCGATGTTCAGCAGCAATTGTTGCGATAACAACTCGGTCGTCACCCGGTCGTAACTCATCACCGAGACATCGAGCGCGGGGGGCGCCATGCAACCGGATAGACCGACCAGCAAGGCTAGCCCTCCCACCTTTCGCGCCAGAAACTGTTGCGGTATGGATGGATGAGCGGATAAAGGTTCATTTGAAATCCCCTCACCCCAGCCCTCCCCCCGGAGGCGGAGAGGGAGTCGATGTATCTTTACCTGCTCATTTATCCATATCGACATCCTTATCATGAGTCAGGTTCTAGCTAGGTCTAATGCAGGAAAATCAAAGCAATGGGCGCCTTACGGCTTGAGCGCCCGCTCCATCTCCAGCACGGTCAGCGTCGTGCGCATGACCGCATCCGGATTGAGGGAAATGCTGTCGATACCGCACTCCACCAGGAAGCGGGCGAACTCCGGGTAATCGCTGGGGGCCTGGCCGCAGATGCCGATCTTGCGGCCCGCCGCCTTGGCGTCGCGGATCACCGAGGCGATCGAGCGCATGACCGCCGGGTTCCGTTCGTCGAAGATGTGGGCGACGATCTCGGAATCGCGATCCACGCCCAGGGTAAGCTGGGTCAGATCGTTCGAGCCGATCGAGAACCCGTCGAAGACCTCGGCGAACTCCCTGGCCAGCAGCACGTTGCTGGGAATCTCGCACATGACGTAGACCTCCAGCCCGTTCTCGCCGCGCTTGAGGCCGTTTTGCGCCATCTCCGCCAGCACCCGCCGGGCTTCCTCCACGGTGCGGCAGAACGGGATCATGATTTTCAGGTTGGTCAGCCCCATCTCGTCGCGGACCTGCTTCATGGCCCGGCATTCCAGCGCGAAATCGTCGCGGTAGCGCTCGTCGTAATAACGGCTGGCGCCACGGAAGCCGATCATCGGGTTTTCCTCGGTCGGCTCGTAGGGCTGGCCGCCAACCAGGTTGGCGTATTCGTTGGTTTTGAAGTCGCTCATGCGGATGATGACATCGTTCGGATGGAACGCCGCCGCGATCATCGCCACGCCCTGCGCCAGCCGCTCGACGAAGAACAGTGGCTTGTCGGCGTAACCCGCCGTCAGCCGATCGATCTCATCCTTCACATCCGGGTCGGTCAGCCGGTCGTAGTCCAGGAGCGCCTTGGGATGAATCTTGATCGAGTTGGAGATGATGAACTCCTCCCGCGCCAGCCCGACGCCGTCGTTGGGCAGGAACGAGAGACGAAAGGCTTCCTCGGGGTTGCCGACGTTCATCATGATTTTCGTGCGGGGACGCTCAAGATGGGCTAGCGACTGGCGTTCGACCTCGAACGGCAGCAGTCCCTCGTAGACAAAGCCGGTGTCGCCCTCGGCGCAGGACACGGTGATCGGCTGGGCGTCGCGCAGAACCTCCGTCGCGCGCTCGGCGCCGACCACCGCCGGCAGGCCCAACTCGCGGCTGACGATGGCCGCGTGGCAGGTGCGCCCGCCCCGGTTGGTGACGATGGCGGCGGCTTTCTTCATCGACGGCTCCCAGTCCGGGTCGGTGCGGTCGGCGACCAGTACCTCGCCGGCCTGGAACCGGTGCAAATCCTTGACGGACTGGATCACCCGCACCGGACCGGCGGCGATGCGCTCGCCGACACTGCGTCCGGTGATCAGCGGCGAGCCGCCTGGACTCTTGAGCCGATAGGTTTCGATGATGCCCGCGTCTTTGCGTGACTGTACGGTCTCCGGTCGCGCTTGAACGATGAACAACTCGCCGGTGCGGCCATCCTTGGCCCATTCCATGTCCATCGGCGACGGCGCGCCGCGCTTCTGGCTATAGTGGTCCTCGATCAGGCAGGCCCAGCGCGCCAGGGTCAGGATGTCCTCGTCATCGATGCAGAAGCGCTGGCGGTCCTCGGTCGGCACGGCGACGTTGCGGGTCATCTTGCCGCCGCCCACGTCGTAGATCAGCTTCTGCTCCTTGGCGCCAAGCTGCTTGCGCAGAATCGGACGAAACCCTTGCCGTAAGGTCGGTTTGAAGACATAGAACTCATCCGGGTTGACCGCGCCCGCCACGACATTCTCGCCCAGGCCATAAGCGGCGTTGATGAGTACCGCCTGGGCGAAGCCGGTCTCCGTATCGATGGAGAACATCACGCCCGCCGCCGCCAGGTCCGAGCGCACCATCCTCTGGACACCGATGGAAAGACCGATACGCAAATCATCGAAACCTTTGTCTACGCGGTAGGAAATGGCCCGGTCGGTGTATAGAGAGGCAAAACAACGCTTGCAGGCGGCCAGCAGGGCGCTAGGCCCCTGAACATTCAGATAGGTTTCCTGTTGACCGGCAAAACTCGCATCGGGCAGATCCTCGGCCGTGGCGCTGGAACGCACCGCGACATCGGCCGGCGCGGCCAGGCCCTCCGACAGCTTCGCATAAGCGTCGAGTATGGCCGTCCGTAGGCTTTCCGGCAGTTCGGCGTCGAGGATCGCCTGACGGGCGGCCAAGCCGCGTCGTTGCAGGTCGGCGATGTCGCTTGTATCCAGACCGGTGAGTATGTCCCGAAGTCGGGTCGCCACCCCGGAGTGCTCGACAAATTCGTGATAGGCCGCCGCCGTGATGGCGAAACCGTTCGGCACCCGGACGCCACGAGGGGTCAGTTCCCGATACATTTCGCCCAGGGAGGCATTCTTGCCGCCAACCAGTGGCACATCCTCGATGCCGATTTCCTCGAACCAGAGAATTTCGGCGGTCTCTCGACTCATCTTGGCCATGCTTGCCTCCTGTCCATTTCGGACAGTAAATCCAAATGCATAAAAATCCCAATACTGGGTCTGCCCTGATAGCGCCGCACCCGTGCGTGGCGAATGGTCCACAATGGAGGTCAGGGAATCGCCAAGCTTATTTGGATGGCCCATAAACACCCGACTCACAGCCCTAAAAAATCAATGATTTGGGATGGTTGTAAGCCTTGTATTGAGGGCCGGATGAATAACGGCGGGATCAAGCGGCGGAAATACGATATCACTACCCGCCGCTATCGGCGCAATCTTGAACCAGGCGGAAATCGCGCGGCGCTCCCGGAAACTGGAGGCGTGGTGGATTCTTCGCCGCGAGCGGTCAACGCAGTCCCTCAAGCAATGACCTGGAGTAAAGCTTAATCAGACCGTCCGCTTGGCGCCGCGGCCTATTCGACTGTGGTATGGATAAATGACCAGGTAAAGATCAACTCCCTCTCCGCCTCCGGGGGCTGGGGTGAGGGGATTTCAAATGAACCTTTACCTGCTCATCCATCTATAGCGCTTTCCATTGGATTCCGGTTTCCCCGCGGGACATTCTCAATGAATCCGTTCCGTGCTATCGGCGAGGCGCTCCAAAACTCAAGACTGACCTTGAAAATTCCCCTGATCAGAATGCCATCACCTACCGGCTCGATGTACCCGAAAACCCTCTAACCGACCGTCTGATGCCACAGTTCGACGAAATCGATCATGGAGGGCAGGGCTATCAGTGCATGGCGGCGGAGCTTATCCCGTAAGTCTTCCCGCCGCTGAATGAGGACCGCTTGCATGCCGGCGGCTCGGGCGGCCTGCAAGCCGGTGGCGGAATCTTCCAGCACCAGGCAGGCCTGCGGTTCGATCTCCAATCGGCGCGCCGCTTCCAGGAAGACATCCGGTTCCGGCTTGCCGGATGCGACCTGATCGCGGGTCACGACGACCGGAAAGACGTCATCCAGATCACCCAGCCGCAGGCAAAGCCTCGCGTAGCGGGCATCGCTATTGGTGGCCAGGGCGAAAGGCGTCATGCGTTCCCGGAGCACCTTCAGCAGGGCGTCCACACCCGGCATGCGGGGAATACCGCTCGACTGGATGCGCTCGAACCAGTGGCGTTCCGCTGTCTGGAAAAACCGCTGCCGATCAAAATCGGGACCCAGGGTGGTTGCCAGCAACCTCACCACATCGTCCGCATGCCGACCAAACAGGTTTTGCAGGAAAGCCTCATCAAGCTGATGACCCAGCTCGGCGGCGGCTCGCCACCAGGCCTGGCAATAGGTGGTTTCCGAGTCCAGCACCAGACCATCCATGTCCAGGATGAGGGCCGCAAAGGGTGGCAAGGTCATGGCGTTGATCATGGGGCCTGAACGGAAGGCGAGTCCGTCAGCACCTTGATGAATTCTCCGGGCGCCTCGCGGGTGGAACCAACGATAATGCGTCGGGCGCCCTCGCGGGTTTCTTCGAGTTGGCCCGCGATCGATATCCATTCTCCGGCCAGGGCTTGACCGGCATAGGTGTGGCTGAAACTGAGCACCTCCTCGACGGCCCCCCGCGCGAGCCGATAGCGCGCCGGGAAATCGTAGGCGTTGCGGGCATCCAGGACCTCGGCGTGCAACCGGATCGGACCCAGCTTGCGGCAGGCGGTCCGTGGCTCGGCTTCATCGTCGCACACCAGGGTGATGTCAAACTTGGTTCCCCCGTGGAGTCCCTTGTTGAACTTGCGGCGCTCATGCCAGAGGTTTTCCTCGAAACTCAGTTCACAGCCGCGTCGAGCATAGGCCTCGCGCCAGGCGGCGGGTGTCAGGTCGTCCAGAGCGCCGGACCGGATGGCTTCCCGCACGATCATCCTGGCCTGCTGAAAGGCGGCGCGGTCGTAGATGACGAAATCCAGGTCCGAAGCCGCATGTTGTGCGCCAATCAGTAGCGAGCCGGTGATTCCCACGGTTTCCAATGCCAAACCTTTACCGCGGAGGAGTTCCAGACAATCCCGGGCCTTGGCCTCGATGGCGTCGCGCGCGGGCTCCGTCATGAGTTCAATCGTGCGTATTCGTGGTTGATAGTGCCGGGCAAGGCGGGTGACCGGCACACCGTGCAAGCGGGCCGCCAACCGCGGCGACTGGAAAATTACATCCGGGGCATGCCTTTCCAGCCAGGCATGTGCCGCATCGGTGGAAAGCTTGAGCGCGCGTCCATCCTCTCGCCGATAGCGAAGCATACCCAGTATTCGCCCTTGTTCGAGTTGGCTAGCCACCACGGCAAAAATCAGACCGTCCCTGGTTTCAATGAAATCACGCGGCAGGTAATTCATCGGTGTAAAAAAGTCCTGATTGGACTGTATCCCTGGTGCTCGATCTGCTTCGTTACCGCTGAACTCCTGCCCAGGTTGGTAGGAAGAGCTATTTATTGATCTTCATTGCTGGAGGATTCATCGGTCTCATCGGGGATGTGCCGGTAGTTGTCCGCCGATTCCACGGCATCCCGCTTAACCCTGTCGCCTTTTGCCGTTTTGACCAACTCGTCGGGATCCTGCTGACATCCATTCATCGCCAGGAGGATGATTATTGCAGCTGTAGCGCCTTTCCATATATTCATGACTATTCACCTTCGAAGATTGAGGGACGATGGCAAATCATTCAAGTTTGAAGCAAGGGATCGGCAGGGTTGGGTTACCCCATGACCGCGGGTGAATTGAACCACACCTATTGCCTTGCCGATCAGTACATACCTACTCGGAAAAATCCATGATTGGATTTCATCTTCACCAACATGAATGTAGCACTCCTACGGTAGAATTAGCACCGGGTGAGAGTGCATTTTGGCTGGCGCGTGCTTGAGCTCTCCGACCAACTTTGTCAATATGTTCCACCCGCAATGCAAGATGAGGGAAGCCGCAACCGAAGTCCGGCGCCCGCGGGGAGCACAGCTCGGGCGGAGTTGCGCAATTATCACCCAAGTCAACATCGCTCGCATGACTGCATGGGTTTTACCCGATGTGAGCAATTGCCTCGTGCATCAACCATCACAGGATCACTGCCATGTCTAAAGAACAGGAACAAGCCAGGTCACCCACCCAACCTGAGCGTCAACCCCGTTCCTGGATTTCACAATCCAGGCATCATACCGATCGGGTACACCAACTCAACGTCAAACTCTGTGGTGAATCCAATGCCTTGTTGCGTGAGATAGCCACGGCGGAAAATGCCCGCCTGTACGAAGTCATCGAAAAGGCCCTCTCCTTCTACCATCGGCACCATCATTCAAAGCATGCTGAGTAATCACCACCACTGAACGACGATACTGTCGCCAAACCCATTTGCCCAGTACGGGGCCGTTGGGATTCGGTGTTTTTCAGTGAACAAGGTCTCCTATCGTTATGCCCAGTTACGGGTGTGGGCTGTATTGAGCCTGTTATTGTTGGCGCTATCCCTGCTGGGGGGGATGATCGCGCGCAATTTCGAGCGGCTGGAAACGATGCGGGCCTATGTCAGCTACGCCCATCACATCCAGCAGGTCGCCGCCGATATCCAGGCCTCGCTGACCGATTACTTCATTACCCAGAACCGGCAACTTCAGGGACAGCGCCTATCGCGTCTGACGGAGGAAATCTTTGAGCTGGCGGCCAACGATCATCATGTCGCGCCGGAAACACCCGGCCAGCTTCAGGAATTGCGGGCCACGATTAGCCAATTCACCGATGTGAGGGCGACACCCGAGCAGAAGGAAGCCCACCTCCTGACGGCTTTGAGTATCACCAGTTCCATCATGGATGTGGAAACCCTCAACCGCGAGGCCATGCTTGAGGATATCAGCCAATCGACGCGAACCGAAATTTCCCTGGTGTTCGCCACGACCTTGTGTTTGCTGGTCCTGGTCGGACTCTTTCTGCGATTCCGTATTCTGGCGCCCCTGAATGACCTGCGGAAGCTGTTGCTGCGCCTCGCCGAGGAAGACTACACCCCAATGGCCATGCAGCGCATCGACCCGCTGTTGTTACCCATCTTCAATAGTTACAACGTCATGGTTTCGCGCCTCGCGGAGCTTGAGGAAACCAAGCGTCACTATGCAAAATCGCTGGAGGCCGAAGTCCGCGCGGCCACCCAGGCATTGCTGGAACAGCAGGCCGGCCTGGCCCGGAATGAGCGGCTGGCCGCCGTGGGGGAACTGGCCGCCGGCATTGCGCACGAATTGCGCAATCCACTGGCGGGCATTCAGATGACGTGCGTGAATCTGCGCGGCGAAATCCTTGATTCCGACCAGAGGCACCGTGTCGCCCTGGTCATCGACGAACTGAAGCGCATGGGAAGGCTGCTCAACGAACTGCTGGACTTGAGCAAGCACACGCCCGACCCGGTGACCCAATTCGACCTTCCGGTCATGGTCGGGGAGCTTCTGGCCCTGTTGCGCTACCAGGTGCCCCCTCGAATCGAACTGGTCGTGGAAGGCCCGCGGCATCTGATCTGCCAGTTGCCGGAAAGCCGGATCCGCCAATGCCTGCTCAATCTGGTGGTGAACGCCTCCCAGGCCATGGGATCTCAAGCCGGCAAAATCAGGGTTGTGATGCAACCGGAAGCGCGCGAGCGGGTTTGCCTGACGGTCATCGATGAAGGTCCCGGTTTCAGTCCAGAAATGCTGAACAATGGCATAAGGCCCTTCGTCACCGGAAAATCGGGCGGGACAGGACTGGGGCTGGCCATGGTGCAGCGCTTCGTGCGGGAATTGGGGGGGCTCATGAGTCTGGGCGCCAATCAACCCCATGGCGCTCAAGTGCGCCTGGTGATCCCCCTTCATCCTCCGTGAGTACAGCATTCTCCATGCATCGCTCAACACGGCGCCTACGCCAGGTCGGTGTGGCTGCGCCACCCTCTTCTCAGTCCAAGGTCGCCGTGAAGCGTCATCCGTCATGACTGGCCATAAGGCGAAGTCCGCCGCGCGCATCGGCAGAATGGAGTGGGTGGCGGCGGGATTATGGTTGGCGACGTTACTTTTATCAGGATGTTCCCTGGTGCAGACCACCGTCGATTTACCGTTCAGGGCGGTCAAGGCTGTGCTCCCAGGGGGAGGCGAAACCGAGCCAGTCGATCCCATCCACTTGCAGGAGGATATGCTCAGGTTTGCCGACAATTTTGTAGTGTCGACCACCAAGCCGGCTGAATTCCTCCAGCGTGATGGGCAAGCCATCAAGCGGAGTGAATTGCTGACCATCAAGGTCACCCTGGCCAGTGATGTGTATGGTTTGGCGACCGGTTCCAATGCACTAGCCAATCTGGTGGGCCTGACGGTCTTTGCCTCGGTCGCACGCTGGCGGGTTCAGGACTACTGGCTACCCAAGGTCTACGGGGTCTCGGCCGAACCCATGCTCAAAGCCCCCCAAATCCGGGAGGAAGAAGTCTGGAAAATCGCCGACCGGGTGCTCAAGCCCGAAATGTTGACCGAGTTGAGGGAGGCCATTCAGCGATGGCGAAAAAATAGCGGCAATCCCGCTGGAGAGTTGGAGGCTTTCGCCAGCAACTCCCTGGTGAACGAAGTCACCAAGGGGAGCCGCAAGGCTGATTCCTCTCTCCCCAGCAGCGTCTTTGCCCTGCTCGATCTTGATCCCCTGGCGGGATTGGACCCCGCCACGCGGGAGCTTACAGAGACACGACTGTTCGCTGAACGCGCCCTGTTCATGGGCCAACGCATGCCGCAATTGATCGAATGGCAAATGGAATTGCTGGCCCTGCGCACCACTTCAACGCCACAAGTGACTCAATTGATCTCCGGCACGAGTCAGATCGGCGCCGCCGCTGATCGGATCAGCCGAACCCTGGAGCAAATTCCCGGCATGGTCGGCACGGAAAGCCGGAAATGGATGGATACCTTCAAGGGTGAACAGAAAAGCCTGGGCGATCTTTCCCGAAATTTTGGTCAGAGCTTCATGGAAGGCAGCAAAATGGCCACATCCACCGCTCAGATGCTCGCAAACTTTGATAATGTTCTCACCCACTTCGAGAAATGGCCCAAGGATCCCAAGGCGCCACCCTCCCCCCCTTTCGAGATCAAGGAATATGCCGCGACGGCGCTGGAAATCAGTCGCATGTCCGTCCGTCTGACGGAAACGCTCCGGGCTTTCCAGGCCACCTTGGACCCGGCCAACGTTGCCCGACTCTCGGTTCAGGTTGAAGCACTGACCCGACAGACCCAGCAACAGGGCGAGGCCCTGATCGATTATGCCTTCCGCCGGATTCTCGAACTGTTCGGACTCTGCACCGCCATCGGATTGAGCGCCATGCTGCTCTATCGCTGGATTTCCTCCCGTATTCGGGCGCAATCGACCAGATCTTCATGAGCCCCCGCTCATAGCAGGAATGTCGCATAACGAACTGGATCGCGATATCCGGGTCTTGAAATAAAGTGTATTGGCGTTCATTTCCAGCCCCACGAAGCTGATGTGGATGGATGAGCAGGTAAAGGTTCATTTGAAATCCCCTCACCCCAGCCCTCTCCCCGGAGGCGGAGAGGGAGTTGATCTTTACCTGCTCATTTATCCATACCCGACCACTCTGAAAACCCAGGAGATTTCAATGGATTCCAAAACCCTGCGCCCCACCCTGATGGGTCTGGCGATTGGCGCCGCGCTGGCCAGTGGCGCGTTCCTGCTACGTGATGCCCAGGCGCCCAAGCCACAACCCCCGACGGTCAGCCCGCCGGTCAGCCCGCCGGTAAGCCCTCCGGTGGCTGGCGCGAACACCCCGACCTCCGGCCCTGCCGTCATCGCCGACTTTGCGGCGATTGCCACGAGCAGCGGGCCCGCGGTCGTCAACATCAGTACCATTGGGCCCAAGGCGTCTGAACCCGACCAGGATGAACCGCGGGGACCCGGTTCCGGAGATCCGTTCCTGCCCTTTTTTGGACCCCAGGCGCCACCCGATGAAACCCCGGCCCAGGGCATGGGTTCCGGATTCATCGTGCGGCCGGACGGCATCATTCTGACCAATGCCCATGTAGTGGACGGGGCCTCGGAAGTCTCCGTCAAGCTCGCCGACCGGCGTGAATTCACCGCCAAGGTCATCGGTGTCGACAAACTGACGGATACCGCCGTGCTCAAGATCGATGCGCGGGACTTGCCCGCGGTGCGGATAGGCAACCCGGCGGAGACGCATGTGGGCGAGTGGGTACTGGCCATCGGCTCGCCTTTCGGTTTCGAGAACACGGTCACCGCCGGTATCGTCTCGGCCAAATCCCGTTCCCTGCCCGAAGAAGGCTATATCCCCTTCATCCAGACCGATGTCGCGGTCAATCCCGGTAACTCGGGCGGTCCGCTGCTGAACATCAAGGGCGAAGTCATCGGCATCAATTCCCAGATTTACAGCCGGACGGGCGGCTATCAGGGACTCTCCTTTGCCATACCGATTGACGTGGCCCTGAACGTGGAACAGCAGTTGCTTGAGAAAGGCAAGGTTAGCCGAGGTCGGTTGGGAGTTTCCGTTCAGGATCTCACTCAGGGGCTGGCCGAATCCTTCGGGTTGCCGAACCCCGATGGCGCATTGGTCGGCATGGTGCCGCCCGATGGTCCGGGCGCCAAGGCGGGAATCAAACCCGGCGATGTGATCCTGGAATTAAATGGCCAGCATGTACGGGATTCGCGTGAACTCCCACCCAAAGTGGCCGACCTCAAACCCGGTACCGAGGCTACGCTGAAGATCTGGCGGGAAGGCAATCCGATCGAACTCAAACTGACGGTGGCCGAATTGGACGACAAGGTCGCCTCGGCCCCCGCCGATGAGTCGGACAAAGCCGACCATGGCCGGCTGGGGCTGGCCGTGCGGGCCCTGACACCCGAGGAGCAGGCCAAGGCCGACGTAAAGGGCGGGTTATTAGTGGAAAAGTCCGTGGGACCCGCCGCCCGCGCCGGTATCCGCCAGGGCGATATTGTCCTGGCCCTCAACGGCGAGCCGGTCGCTGACGCCGCTCGATTGCGGGATCTGGCCAAACAGGCCGGCAAGCATGTCGCCCTGCTCATTCAGCGTGGCAACAACACCCTGTTCGTGCCTGTGCAACTGGAATGAATCAGAATCTGACTGGCAACCAAGGAAGTCGGTTTAAGTCAACTCCCCCCGGCTTTGAATTGAAGACAGACCCGAGATAAGCCATTCGAGTGACATCACCCACGCGGAAGGGTGACTGATTGAACGCTCTTTTCAGCCAGAAGGTTCTGGTCTAGGCCGGCAGGGCTGGCCCGCATCCCCGCATGCAGCTTGTAGATGGGAATGTATGTATCGTGGAGGGCGACATCCATGGCGGGTGCCGCCCTGGGCGTGCCGAAGGCTGGGGGCACAAAAAATCGACAGAAGGCTGATCCCGATTCACGCATCATCGATTCACTGACGAACCTTCTCTCCTTTGTATGGATAAATGGGAGGTGGGTTCAATGGGTTGATCACGTTGGTAGCACGGGCGTTTGTTCAATGCCGCCAGGCGCGGGCGCCGTTGGCTGAGCGGAGTCGAAGCCAACGACGCCCAAGCCGGTGGTCGGTTCGCTTCGACTCCGCTCAGCGAACGGTGGGCTGGATGGACAGACCCGCGGGGTTGGGGCGACCCATCATTCCGACCCACCTCCGATAAATGAGCAGGTAAAGATTAACTCCCTTGCTCTCCCGCCCCGGGCTGGGGTGAGGGGATTTCAAATGAACCTTTGCCTGTTCACCCCTCTATATCAGCCAACCGGCCATTTTTCTGAATTCAAAGGTGGACCGATGGCAACATTGCGGCTACATGTGGGAGGAGCATCCTTCAGTTTCGGCAGGGGTCGCTCAAGGCGGCGGAGCACCGCCACTTGCCGCGGGATGATAGTAATCCACACCGCGCCCGCCACTGAACATGGGATTCCGATAGCTTGAAGTGACATGAGGGTCATTGTCGAGGGACGCGAGCGCGGGATTGGTGGGTGCGTGTCCCCAGCTTCCCCCATAGCCATCACCCCAACCGCCCAGATTCGTGCCCAAATACATACCGCCCGTGCCGTATTCCGTGCCCATGCCACCGCCTCCCATCCCGCCGTAACCCCAGCCACCCATTCCCGCGAAGCCGGTGGAAGCGCCGTTGCTCAAACAGCCGCCGAGGACCAGGGCCGACACGGCCAGAAGCAATGATTTGTGCATGATTCGCAGGCTACGGGGTAATTGAGTACTGCATTGTAGCGATTTGGCAGCGGCATGGCATACGTGGCGGGGCAATGCGAGGAGGCTCGTCGACTGTCACCAGTATCCGCCCATCACCCCCATTCCTCCCATTCCATACATCCCCCCCATGGGATACATGCCTCCCATGCCGCCGTACATGCCACCCCATCCATACAGGCTTTGATTGAATTGGGCCTGGTTCATCATGGCGTCAGCGTTTTGCTTCGCCGTGCTGAGCTTTTGAAACCGATCAACCTCGGCCGGCCCTCCCACATAGACACAATCACATTCATCATGGTCGGCATAGAGGTAAGTGGGCTTGACCGCCTTATCCATGTAGATGATCCTGCGTTGCGGCATAGCCTTCAAGTTAGCCTGCTCTTCCGGGTTTTTTGGGATATAAAGATGAAAACCCGCGGCGGCCAGTAGTTGCTCGTTCGATTCATTATCCCTGTTGCTCATCGAGGCGCAGCCGCCCAGAATCGAAGCACAGGCAAGGCAAACTATCATTTTCATGGGCGCCCTCTCAAGACGGTTGGATATTGCGGAGTCACGGGACATGATGCTGTCAATGGTCCCGCAATGGCAAGGGATGAGTCTGAAAAAACCGTACGACTTCTGAAATGATCATGCAGCCAGCCCATGAGCCTTCATGGCGACCGGGGCAGCGTATGGCGCACCCCTTACAGTTGAGTTGGGTGGCATTCAGTATGGCTCATATTGAGCCAGAATCTTGGTGGGTTGCCGCAATGCTGGCAGGAAATGCCCGGTCCATCCGCCTGCGGCCCTTGTCGCCGGGCGGGTCCATCCCGCCCGGTGCTTTGCATGGCGCTGCTCCGTAGGCGCGTGGCTGGCTGACCACGGCGGCACAAGTATCCACACACAAGCAAGTTATTGATTTCGTTCCCCTCTCCAGGAGGGAGAGGGGTTAGGGGTGAGGGTGGGAACCTCTGCAACATCAAGCGGTTAGTCCACACCCCAAAGCCTTCCGCGTTCTGGAGAAGAACTTGTGTAGATACTTATGCCACGGAAGAGGTCGGAAGGCGCCGTAACCAGAGCGTTGGCGCCAGCGTCCGCCGGTTCCTTTCATAGTGGTCACCGCCGAAGTCGTCACCCCCGGCAGGCGCATGGCTTGCCCGCGCCCTACCGGCGGTGAGGCGCGTTCGCGACGTAGAGCGTCGCGGGCGGCATCCCCACACGGAACGAGGGAACGCCGGGAAAACCACAGTTATTGGGCTCAGCCCTCTCCAGTCAATGAGAGGGCTGGCGGGGATGACTCAAAGGGCGGGAGGATTATTTCTCCCGCACCACCGCGCCATTGAGGAAAGGCCCGTTGGCATAGGTATCCATGGATACAGCGGCCGTATCACCCGCCTCGACGACAGGCAGGATCGGACTATTGTTCACATCGAAGCAGGCGCCCATGCGCTGCTCCGCGGCGCCCCCACGCCGGCTGAGGACGTCGACCTTGTATTCCACCCGGCGAATGGCCCGCTTGCCGTTCGGTTTATCCAGGTCCAGATCGCAGGTGGCGTATTCCACGCCACCCCGGGAGAGGGACAGCGTCACAGTGGCATCGGCCGCGGCGGCAAGATCGTTGATACCCAGCGCAACGCTGGGAATCGGCAGTTTTACCTGAGCTGTGAAGCGTTGCTTGTTTGGCTTGGTATCCAGTTCAACCTTACCCTGAGCGCCGGGCTGAATGGCTCCGCCCAGTCTGGCCTCGTATCGGCTTCTCTCCTTCCCCTTGTTTCCGCCTTTGCCATTATCATCGGTGCGTGATCCGCCGCAGGACTTGATGTTGTCCTCGCCCGGACTGGGGTTATCATCACAACCCTGTCCTTGCTCGCTGGGGTTGTCGTCCGCCCCTTTGCTGGCCCAGGTTGCAGTGCTGGCGAGGCTGCCGGCGATCAGTAGTGCTATGAGAGTTGCCGAGTAGGTGGGTTGTTTCATCATGTACCTCTGTGGTTGTGTAAGTCGAGTGCAAGCGCCGAAAATCCTTTCCCTATCGATCCATCCCGCAACGAAGCTGGCGGATGGCTGTCATTCCCTGGTTTTCATCACTGATCATCCGTGTTGGCATCGTCGGTGTTCCGCCGATTAACCCTGTATTCCCCGAGGAGACCAAAGGTTCAATGCGGGCTGAATTTTTTTCGTGTTCACGCGGGTCGGGAAAATTACCGCCACACGTTGCAAAGCCTGGTATCGTTGCCCTCATGTCGCGAACTCCCAAATCTTTCACGGTCAAGGACGTCGTTCGCGCCGCCGGGAGAGCCTGTTTCGCACCGTGGAAGGCTTCCTCACTACCGGTCTTTTCCCGTGGCCGGATCGTCCGATCATTGGGGCTGATCGCGGGCCTTCTGTGCGGTCGTGCCGCTCAGGCGGACCTCACCGGTTCACTGGTGTTCACCACCAACTACATTTACCGCGGCTATTCAAAAAGTAACGATAACCCCGTGGGGCAGAGCAATCTGGAGTATGCGCACGAAGGCGGGGCTTACGGCGGGCTTTGGGTGTCGCAGGTCAATTTTGGCGACCATGATTTCCCTGATTCCACCCGGGTGGAGTTCAACCCCTATCTGGGATGGGTCCACTCGATCTCGGAAGACTGGCGCGGTGAGGTGTCGGTCGGGGGCTATATTTATCCCGGCAAAATTTCCGGAGTGGATTCGAGTTATGCCGAGTACTACCTGTCGCTACACTACAGCGACTTCCTGACCGCCCGATGGGCCTTCGCACCTAATGCCTTCAACCGTGATGCGACCACCTTCGCCTATGAACTGATGGGGCGCTACAGTTTCCTCGATACGCTTCAGGGCTCTCTGGGTGTGGGGTTCAATCAAGCGTATGAACTGCTCTACAGCAATTATCCGTACTGGACTGTCGGGCTGACCTGGTATCCGTGGAGTTTTCTGGCGCTGGATCTCAGATACATAGGCACGGCGCTCAAGTCCGATTCTCATCAAGGCGACGACCACTATTTTGCGCCCGGAACCCTGGATACCCCCGTCCAGTTCACCCTGACGATCGGATTCTAGTCGTAATTTTTTTTCGCGGAGCATGAACTTTTCTAGTCCTGCCGGGATTCAGGTTAAAGCCGAATGCATGGAGCGTCATGGATAGCGAGCTGATTTTAATGATGGATAGAGATGCCGGTATTCCTGCCAACACGCTTTGCGATGACCGGGACCAACACTCGATTGCCCGGATACGGGAGGGAAATGCAGCCGCGTTCGAGGCCTTGTACCTGGAACTCCATCCGCGCCTGTACGGTTTCATTTACCGGATGACGCGCGATCAAGGCTTGGCGGAAGATCTGGTCAACGAGACCTTGTTGCTCGTATGGGAGAAACCCGAAGGATTCAACGGACAGAGCAAGTTATCGACATGGATTTTCGGCATCGCCTACAGGAAAGCCCTCAAGGCGATCGCGAAAGGCGTTCGAGCCTCGTCCGCGGTACCTCTGGACGACCTGAGCGAAGTTCTGACCGACCAAAAAGTTTCCGCGACTCGGGAGGTGGAACTCGAGAACCTGCTGAGCGTTGCCCTGGGCAGTTTGTCCGATGAGCAACTGGCGGTGGTCGAACTGACGTTTACCGAGGGGTTGGCTTACCGGGAGATCGCGGTAATCCTGGGGTGCCCGGAAAACACCGTGAAGACCCGGATGTTTCACGCGCGACGCAAGCTGGAGCCTTACCTGGCACTACTGAAGCCGGATAGAGATGAATATCGCCATGAGGAAATGACATGAGTACCCTACAGACCCACCCCTCGAATCACGCGCATGAGGATATACTCACTCGCTTGCCATGGCTGGCGAATGGCAGTCTCGGCGCCGAGGAACGGCGTCAGGTGGAGGCGCACCTTGAGGTGTGTTCGATTTGCCGGCAAGAGTTGTCGGCTCTGCACGCACTGGCGGAAACCCTCGGCAAGCAGTCCGTGCCTGTACCGGATTCCCATGCGGCTTTTGATCGTCTCAAAGCACGGATGAGTCCCCGTCCAGTCATGGCCACGCGCAACGCATCACCCGGCATGGACCGGACTCGCTCGAAACCGCGTCCCCGGTTGGCTTTCAGAGGGCGCCATCGCTACATTCCCCTGGCCATGGCCGCCACCGTCCTGATGGCTGTCCTGATCGCGCCACTTCTCACCCAGTGGAATGCACTGACCGAACCCGGTTTTCATACCCTGTCTGATCGGGTCAACCCCTTGCCAGGGTCGCGGGGCGATCTGCGACTGGTTTTCGATTCCAAACTGACGCCGCCGGCGATAGACCGGCTGTTGCGGGAGGTGGGCGCGGAGGTCATAGGCGAGCCTGGAGAGGGTGGAATCTACACCGTGCGTCTGTCAAGCGGTGCGGGCGCCCAGGCAGATCCCTCCGCCGTGATGGCCTATCTCCGACAACAGGAAGGTGTCTTGTTGGTGGAAGTTGTCACGACGCAATGAAGGAGTACCTGAAACAGACTCAGCGTTGGCTGGTGCTGATTTTCCAGTCACTCGTCCTGGCTGGCTGCGTCAAAACGCTGGAATTGCCGTCCGTAACCGAGCCCACCCTATCCGGGCCTGAGCGGCGCCTGCTGGTAACCTTCGTGGATCGGGAAATCAGCCGCAATCTTCCCGGGAACCCCCAGGATCGTTATCAATCAAGGGGGCAGTATCGGAATTCGAGCTGGAGTACCCGGGTTGCAGACCACCTGGCCGAGCGTTATCACCTCAGATTCGTCGCGGCCTGGCCGGTCACCACCATCGGTGAGGCCTGCGTGGTGTATGAGGTTCCGCCGGATGAGCCATTGGAAGAAACCCTGGCCAGTCTTGCCAGGGATCCAGAGGTCGCTTCCGCGCAGACCATGCGGACCTTCCGCGTCATGGGGCAACAGGCCGGACAAACCTCTTATAACGACCCGTATTTCCGGCTGCAAAAAGATGTTCAGGCCATGCGCATCGATTTGGCGCACCGTATGGCGACCGGAAAGGGTGTCCGTATCGCGGTCATCGACTCCGGGATCGATGCTCAGCATCCGGATCTGGTCAGGGGGGTGGCCTTCTCGGAGAACCTGGCGACGCAGACTCCAGGGGAGCCTGTCGATGACATCCATGGTACGGCGGTGGCCGGCGTCATTGCCGCGCAACCCGATAACGGCATCGGCATCGTCGGTATCGCGCCGGGCGTCGAACTCTATGGTTTACGAGCCTGCTGGCCCGAGCGGCGCGGCTCCGCCGCCTCGTCATGCAACAGCTTTACTCTGGCGCTGGCCTTGAATGAGGCCATTCGGCGCAAGGTGGACATTATTAATCTCAGCCTCACTGGACCCAGCGATCCGCTGCTGACGCGGCTTATCCAGGTGGCTCTGGAACGGGGCATTCTCGTCGTTGCCGCGGATAGCGGCAAGTCGGACGCCTTTCCCGCGCGGATACCTGGCGTCATTGCGGTACGGTCCGCCCAGGACCAGACCAGCAAACCGGCGTCTTCATCGTTGACCGCGCCTGGATTCGCCATCCTCACGACCCTGCCACAGGCGCGCTATGACTTCATGTCGGGCAGTTCCTTCGCCGCACCCCACATCACTGGGATACTGGCCCTGATGCGGGAGGTTCGCCCTTCAATCACAGGTCCGGAAGCACTGGCGGTACTGAGAGCGGCGGCGCTGGATAGCCAATATGGCGTGGATGCCTGTCAGGCGCTGATCCACCTTCGGGGCTTCGGCGCATGTCCTTGATGAGTGTTGCCATGAGCGGCTTATCCATGGTTATGCATCAGGCCCTTGAATTGACCCGTCCCGCTCAACTTCAAACCAAGAGATGTCGATGAAAAAAACAAAACACCCTCGTTTCCAGGGTCTTGCGCTTCGATTGCGCTTTGTGACGTTCGCGGCCTGGTGTGTTGTCGGCGTCGTCAATGACGTATTGGCCGCGACCTATGGAGTTCAGCTCATATCAGCCACGGGGGGTGGTAGTTTGATGAACGACGCGGGCGATATCGTCGGCGTCATTCAAACCCCGGGACCTTGCTTTCCTTATCCCTCATGCCAAGTTAAGAATACGGTTGTCGTATGGCCGGCCGGTAAGCAAAGAGCGGTCCCCCTGCCGTCCCCGGCTGACCGGCCCTTTATTGCCGTGAGCGGGATGAATGCAGCGGGTTGGCTGGCAGGCACGGCGTCCAGCGGCCTCGTTGGTTTCGCTCCGCAACCCGTCGCATGGGAGCCGAGCGAGAGTGGTTACACGCTGCACAATATTGGTTTGCTACCGGGCAATACGATTGCACGGGTGGCGGGAATCGACGACCTCAATCGGGTCGTCGGTTACAGTACGGATTCCGCCATAGGTCCGCCCAACGCCGCGCCATTCGTGTGGGATCCGATCGGTGGCCTGAGGAATTTGACTGATTCAGGGTTCCCCAATGAAATCCCGCTGGCCTTGAGTCCCCACGGCACGGTGGCGCTCTTGAGTAGTTGGTATCGCCTGGACACGCCCGGCGTAATTACCCCAAACGCCCCGACGCCCAAGGGATTCATCCCGGAAGCCTCCGCGGAGATTAATGATGCGGGTGATCAGGCACGATTTCTGATCACAGGCGGCTCCCAAAATATCGCCTATTTTTACCGCTATGTCTCGGCAACCGGAGAGTGGCAACAGTTGTCGGGAATGGGTTCGGGACGTCTCTCCCGTTATGGAGTTGGTTCCATCAACGATGTCATGGACATTACCGGAACCATCGCCAGTTCCGGGGTTATTGCGGCCGGTCCGGAGGGCCTGTCCACCTCCCTGGCGGCCCAACTCTCGCCGGCTTATGGAGGAATGCCGATCACCTCCGCCAATTCGCTCAACAAAAAGGGGCATATTCTGGCGGCGGCCGGGCTTGGTGGGCACTCCCTGCGGCTTGTCCGTCTCTTTCCCATCAAGCCGTGCACGGCTTCGTGTCTCCGGGTCGCCACTCTGCAAATGGTCGCCAAGCGGGTTACCCAATGCCGCGCATCCAATCAGGTGAGCGTTACTCTCACCGTCACGGATGAGGCCGGCAAACGCCAGCCGGGAGTTCAACTCAGAGGCCGTTTTCTTGACGGTTACTGGCTCGACCAACGCGTGTCGGGAACCACCGATACTCGAGGTGTGGTTCGTTTTACTCATACAGGCAGAGCGTGCGTCGGCGCCATTACCTTTTTTGTTGACCAGGCCAGCGCAAAGGGCCGGGTGTTTGATCGCAATCAAGGAGTTCTTGTAAAATCGATCATACCCTCGTCCTGACCATACTTTGAGTCCGGCCACTGGCGAGGGTGTTCCAGTCACTCACCACCTTCGTCGGTATCAGGTTTTCCATTCGCGGCCCCCGAACGAAATCCAGCGAGGGGGCTCTCCATCAATCCTGCAGAGCCAGATTCAATATGATCAGAGCAACGCCCATCCTCTTATGCGTCATTTTTTCATCGTTGTCTTCTCTCGCCCAGGCGGCTGTCGAATGGGTGCAGCCAACAGAAGGGGTCTCTGTTGCGGTGGATAACGCTGACAATGTGTACACACTTAATTACACCTATGCCTTGGGTGCGGAAATGACCCTCACCAAACGCAGTTCCGACGGCGCTTTATTGTGGGAGGCCCGTTATGACCAGACCAACCCTACCCAATGGGAAAGGGCTAGTTGGGTGTCCGTCGATCGTTATGGCAACGCGATTGTGACCGGAACGCTCATGTCAGGTTATTCCAACCCGGTCGAAGCCGCCAGTATCGTCATGAAGTTCAATCCCGAGGGCAAACTCCGCTGGCGGCGTGTCTATGAAACGGCGTTCGATGGATCGTCCACGAAGAAGAGCCTGGTCGATGCCGGCAACAACATCTATGTCTTGGGATTGGGCAACGGCCCCGATGGCCTTGTCACCCAGGTCAAGAAATTTTCGCCCCTGGGTAAGGCGCTGTGGTCATACTTCGATCAGGGCGGAATCGGAAGACCGGTCAATTTCAAGCTCACACCGGACCGAGCGCTCGTGATTTCAGGCCGGGGTGTGACCGGGACGATCAATGGTTATGCCAAAATCGGGCTGGACGGGAAAAAAATCTGGAGTCATGCCATGGGGGGCAGCCTCGGCGCTGGCGACGCCAGCGGCGATGCACGGGGCAACACCTATCTGGTCAATAGTCAGATCAGTGGCGGAACCCAACTCAGCAAGCTCGATGCATCGGGGAATGTTGCCTGGGACTATAATTTTCCGATGTCCGGCTTCAGGATTGAAGTTGGCAGCGACAACCAACCCGTCATCAGCGGTTTCCCGAATTCCGGCATCCCTGGCGCGGCATTTATGAAAGTCAGTCAAGCCGGCAAATTGCTCTGGTCGAACCAGAACGCGGATGGTCCGCTGACCTCCCTGCTGCATGCTCAAATGTTTCTCGACCGGTCGAATGCGGCCTATCTGGCGGCGGGGACGCTGTTCGAAATGGTGGTATGCAAAGTACACGGCGATGGTACCGACGGCGGAACGCAGACCATGCCGGGCGGCTATGCCAAGGCCATGGCGCTCGGTCGCAATGATGACAGCCTCTTCGTGGTGGGAGGAACCACCGCCCGGCTGAGCAACCCGCCTTCCGCGCCGTCTCGCCTGAAGGGGAAGGGCGCGCTGGAAGGCACCGCCGCCGTAGTCGACCTGGCATGGTCCAGCATGGCGGTCAACGCAACAGGTTACCTGCTTGAACGCTGTAGCGGTAGAATCTGCACGGATTTTGTCGCTCTGGCCACTCTTCCCGCCGATGCCAGGGCCTATGCCGATTGGGCTGTCGAGAAGGCAAAGGTCTACCGGTATCGAGTCGCGGCCATGGGCGCGGGCGGTAACTCCCCCTACTCGAATATCGCCCGGGCACTCACGCCGTAAGGGCGTTCGTCGAAGCCGGATTGCGCCCCATGATGGCATTCCCTGGCGGCGCAATCGGGCCATGTACTTCCGGGCCGCTCCGGCCCGCAGTCCCAACACCCGCATCCGCTGGACCACCCGCTTGCGGCTGACCGTCCAACCCCCCTCCCGTAAATCCAAGGTCAGACGGGGCGCTCCGTAGCGCGCCTTGTGCCGATCGAACGTAAGCGGTCAGCGGCCCCATCTGTGAATCTGTCTCCCAAGCCGCCATCCTCTGCATTTTTGCGGAGGGTAGGCGATGGCGGCACGGATCACCTGGAACCATCATATTCAGGCTTGGCAGGCCAGCG
>Ga0194127_10002312_pt1 | contig 26264 bp, 16 predicted proteins | sample TA2KigC100mmetaG_FD_148624 | JGI IMG/M metagenome (GOLD analysis project Ga0194127, IMG submission 148624) | Freshwater microbial communities from Lake Tanganyika, Tanzania - TA2015036 Kigoma Deep Cast 100m | ecosystem: Environmental > Aquatic > Freshwater > Lake | place: Tanzania: Lake...
GGCATCTCCCGCTTCACGGCCCTGCTGGAGGAGCTGGGAATCGACCATTACGTCGCCCGGGAAAAAGAGGTTAATGGGAAGATCGAGAAATTCAACGCAGACCTATCGAAAGAATTCTTCGACGTCAAGAAGTACGCCGACGTGGCCGAGATGCGGCGGGAGCTCTCTTCGCATGTCCGCTGGCACAATCACGAGCGCACCCACCATTCGCTCGGGGGCATCCTGGTCCCGGCCGATCGGTTCTACGGCCGGGTGGACGAGGTCATGCGCCTGGTCGAGTCCGGGGCCACGAGGACGGGTGCGGATCCGCATGGCGTCTCGCTCTCCGGGCGCATGCTCGACCTGTTCCGTGTCGTCAGCACCGAGGGGCAGCCGCAGGTCTGGCTGCTGGGACAGCGCATTCTGTGATTCCCTCCGTCCGGCCGGGATGGTATGAAATCCCGGTCGGAGGGGGCCGTGACGGACGACAAGGACGACAAGAAGGACGACAAGCCTGACGCAGAGGCACCCCCCGATGGCCCGGCAAAGCCGAGCCCCTGGGGACCCACTGTGCGGATCACGCAGTCCGGGGGCCGCACCTACATCCTGCCTCCGGAAGGGCAATCCCCTCCCCCCCGGGATTCCTGGACGGCGATGGACTGGGAGGAGATGGTTCCATCCCTCACGGAGAATGCCGTCCTGGCCGTGACGGTGGCCTACGGCCTGCGGGTGCGCAAGCAGCTCGGCCTGCCTGCAGACGAGGACCCGCAGGAGGCAGCCCGGCTGCTGGGCGTTCCATGGGAGACCGTGCTCGAGTTGCTACCCCCGTTCTCGGAGTGGGCAAAGACGGCGTTCCGCAAGCCGGGCCGCCCCCGCGGCAGCGTGGCCGAGAAGCCCATCCATCCCGGCTACGCCGCGGTACTGGACGCTGTGCGCGACTTCGTGATTGACCACCCCGGCGCCGTGGCACCGAGGAGCGGCGGCCGCCGCTACTGGTCTCCCGAGTTCAAGGCCTGCGTGCTGCAACTCATCGGTCCATCGGGACCGGGCGCAGGGATGACGCTGGACGAGGCTTCCCGGGCTACGGGCGTTCCCATCTCGACCCTGGTCGCCTGGGGAGCCACGGGCCGGCCGGTCCAGCGAGGCCGCACACCCAAACGATAGTCCCGTTCTCGGGAGGAGCCCATGCAGGAAGAACCGTCCACGACGACCGTTCAGGCGGATACGGGCAGCATTGGATTGGCGGTAGCCGGCCTGCAGATCCTGCGGGAGTTCAAGCTGGAGCAGCTTGGGGCCGAAGACCTCATCACTGCCTGCGGCCTGGGACGGGCGCAGGTCTACCGGGTGGCGGCACAGATGCGGGCGTTTGCGAAGAATCGGCCCGGGCCGGGCCGGCCCCGGCAGGCCGCACCCGTCGAGCCGACAGGTTTGTGGGGCACGAGGCTGGCGCTCGCCGAGGCCATACGGGAGTGGCTCTACGAACACCCCGGAGCGGTCAGCCGCCACAACGGGCGGATGACCTACTCGGACGACTTCCGGGCTTTCGTCGTGGACCTCGCCGCCCCCGGCGGGTTGGCCGCGGACCTCACGCACGAGCAGCAGGCCGAGGCCTTCGGCATCCCCAAGACCACCTTGCTGGGCTGGTGGTCGCGGGGCCGCCTTCCCAAGGAGGCGGAGGCCACGCAGTCCACGCCCCCCGCAGCCGACGATGCTTCACAGCCCGCTTCCGCCACCGCCGTAGAGACTACACAGCCTGCAGAGACCGCCCAGACCGCAGAAACCGCATCGGCTCCGGATTCGGATGCCATTCCGTCCGCTGCGGTCGCTACCGCAGATGCCGCACCATTTTCCCCCGACACCGCGTCCTTTGCCCCGGAGTCCGTGTCCGTCACTGCCCACGATGCTTCTCAGCCTTCCCCCGCAGCAGCCTCCGATACCACGCCATCCTCTCCAACCGCAGCCGAGGATACCGGGGTGCCTTCGGCAACATCGCCCGACGCCTCGACTTCGGAGCCGTCCGTTCAGGACTCGACGACCGCTCCCGCCACTCAGCCCCCGTCCCGAAGCCCCGTCGACGAGTCCGTCCGCCTCCCTGCCTCGGAATGGGCTGTCCTCGCAGCCCAGGTGCTGACCCTGTGGGAGAAGAAGCCCTTGAACCCCGACTCCGTGTCCGGTAATCTTGGGCCGTGGACAGAGGGTCAAATGGTAGGCTATGGCTACAGTGACCAGCCATGCAAGGAGGGAGACGATGAACTGCGTGTTTCTTGAAGAGTTGACAAAAGCCACCTGGAGTCGGCCTTTTCACCCGGGGGTGGCCGTTCTGGTGGTTTCTTCTGTGTGTCTCTCACCAATCGAGGGGAGGTCCGCTCCTTGGACAGGTGTCCCGACTGATCCTGTTCCCTCCGAGGTGTGTGGTTCCCTCCTCAACTACGACCTCGACCTGGCGATCCCGCTCATCGACCACATGCAAACGCTACTTGGCGAACCTGCAGCCCTGGACAGTACGGAGAGCCTCGACCTGTGCCGTTCCGGGCAGTGGTCCTTGGAAGCCATGCCTCACCGGCATTCATCCACTGAATCTTCCAATGGACCCGACCCCGGGTGGGGATGGGGCACCGGAATATACAATCTAACTGAAGACTACTATCCAGACTACGGCGTCGAGGCGAAGCAGCGGGTGTACTCAAGCCAATTTCTGCCAGAAGGCCCACCAGTCTACTATTTATATGCGCCGACGCTAGAGCCGCCATGTGCGAAGTCTGGTAATCAATATGTATACCACGGCAGATATGAATCTGTTGTCTGGTACAAGAACTACGGCCGCACTCCGCGCAACATGTGGGCAGTGTACGAACACTGTGGTGCATCTGGAACTGGAGCCTTTATCCTAGTGAAGGCAATCGACTCAACATTCTTGGCTAATTACGTTAGCGGTGGCTACATTTACACTCAAGTATGGCATATTGTGTTGTTTGGAACGCCAACATGGTCTGTTTGGCTCTATAACTACTCGACTTTGCAGTGGGAGCTGCAAGTATGGGATGTGGATTCCACTTGCAAATACCCTCATCAGCACCCTGTTGGGTGGGACTGGTTCGAGTGGGATTCTGTCTATGGACCCGACTCGTCGGAGGAGTGTGTGGACGTCCCCCAGATCCGATCTTTTGGTCTGAGGCTGTATGTTGACGGGGCATGGACCTATGTAACGTCGTCGTTTGGATACGAGATGGAAATTGATTGGCTCTGCACTGATTACGATACTGAGTTTAGTAGTGAGTTCTACAATTGGTACGTGGAATCGCCATGAGCGATCTTGCCAAGACGTGGTTTTCAGTCCACGTAGCATATAGGGTGCGACAGGTTGAGGCCTGCGCCGTGCTGCTCGCTGGGGGACTGATTGGGTGCGGGAGCGACCCCATACCGGACAACGACCCATGGCGCGAAGATGCCAAGGGGGAGATACGACGGATTGCTTTCGGAGAAGTCCACGATCTGGGGGAGGGCGATGGCGGTCCGTCGATTGCGGAGTGCAGAGTTGAGTCCGACTGCCGGGACGGGGAGCACACGGCGGCCCCGTGCAGCCCAGACTGTTCGGGCAAGGAGTGTGGAGACGACGGGTGCGGGGGCACCTGCGGAGCCACCAAAGGGTGCGGAGATGAGTGCGCTGACGGGGTGTGCCTGTTTGCCGCTTGCGATGGCAGGGAGTGCGGTGTGGATTGGTGCGGCGGGACGTGTGGGACATGCGAAGCGGATAGCACATGTTACGGCGGCAGGTGCCATCCGTCTGTGGACGCATGCCTCAACGAGGGGGACTCGGCGATCATCCAGGTCCATGGCGACCTACTCGGCACCGAGGCCGACGACTGTGCGATGGCCTGCGTCGGGTCGGAGGCGACCCCCTACATAGACTGTGCAACCCCCTGCATGGAGGAGACAACCGGCCTATCCGCAGGGTGCTCTATCTGCTACTTGGGCAAATCCAAATGCTCGGCCGTCCACTGCTCAGAGAACTGTCCTGACGGCTCCAGCTCCGGCGCTCCCGCTTGCATCGCCTGCCAGGAAGAAAACGGCTGCAACGATGCCTTCTACGCATGCTCGGGCCTGAGCCGTCCAGCGCGTTGACTCCGACCGTCGTTTGCACTACTCTTCCCCACGGAGGTGGTCATGCGACGCGTGCTCTTCCCCTTGCTCCTCCTTGTTCCCGTCCTGCTGGTTGCCGCTGTCGGCTGCTCCGATTCCGGCGGTCCGCTGGAAGGGTACTGGGTCGGGGACCGACTGACCTTCCAGGTCCGTGACGGCCGCGTGATCGAGCCCGGAACCTCCAAGATCTCGTGCAACGGCGAGGACGGCTGCTTTGCCGAGGGGAACCGCTTCTTCGAGGACGCCTCGTTCGACATCGTGGACGGCGCGTTCGGCGGTTCGGTGGAACCTCCGCTGGGGACCGTCGTGTTGACCGGTGCGTTCTCGACCAGCACCTATGCCGTGGGTACCTACAAGTTCGAGGCCGCGGACGGGTGCTGCACGGTTTCGGGGACATGGAGGGCCGAGTTCTTCAAGCCCTACGACGAGCCGGACACGGGCGTCGACACCGGCCACGAGGATGTCACCGGCCAGCCGGATGACCAGGAGACCGAGCCCCCTCCGGACGGCCTCTACCCCCCGTCGGCCACGCCGGAGCAGATCACGGCAGTCAACTATGTGAACCAGATCCGCAGCGTTCTCGGGCTCCCTTTCATCACCGAGATCGAGGAGATCAACAAGGCCGCCCAGGCGCATGCCGCGTACTTCGAGCTCCACTGCTCCGAGTACCTCAACTCGCAGCTCAGCCCCCACCAGGAGAGCCAGGCGTGGCCGGAGGGGTTCACCGGCGTGAACCACCCCGACCGGATGGCCCATTTCGGATTCTCCGGCTATGCCGGCTGGGAGGTCATGGCGTTCATCGGCGACCCGAAGGGGGCTGTGGACGGTTGGATGGAGACCCTGTATCACAGGCTTCCCTTCGTCAACCCGGCCACCTTCGAGCTGGGCTACGGAATGGTCAAGGGCGGATGCTACCAGTGGTCGACCGGGACCGACGTCATGGACTTCTCGACGACCGGCAAGATCACCGTGGAGGAGCCGATCGCCTGGCCCTACGACGGGCAGACCGGCGTGTCGCCGAGCTGGATGGGATACGAGTCACCTCAGCCGCCGCTCGACAAGGGGCAGACCTACCCGAGCGGACCGGTGATCACGCTGACCTTCCCCGGCTCCTCGCCGTTCAAGGTCTCCTCGCACGAGCTGCTGGATTCGCAGGGCAAGTCGATCCCGCACCAGTGGGTGGACCCGTCCAATGACCCGGCCAAGTTCCTGCAGGACACGGTCTCGCTGTACGCTTACGACCCGCTCCAGGCCAACTCCCTCTACACGGTCACGATCAAGGGGACGTGGAAGTCCGAGGACCGCGAGTGGACCTGGAAGTTCACTACCGGGACGGCACCGCCGACGTGGTAGCCTCGCCTCTGCCTGCCAGCCCCTTGAGCAGCGGTTCGAGCATCCTGTTCAGCCCCGGAGTCCCGTCGTAGAACATGCCCACCACAGGAATCCCGAGGTCGTCCTGGAGCTTGCGAAGGATGGCGGTGGTCAGGGTACCCGGCATGCAGCCGAACGGCGCTGCATTGACGACCATGTCGGCCCCCTGCCGGGCATAGAGCACGGCCCGGCCGATGGTGATGACCGCCTCCCCCTCGAAGTTCAGCGGGAGGTGTTTCTTCCCCTCGGCCAGCACCTCGGCCATGCTCGGCTCACGGCGATCGGCGAGGAACGGTCCGGCCACCGCGCTCCAGTGGTGCTCGTCCCTTTTCATGAACGTGTTCTTCAGGACCGACAGGCCGCGGGATGCCAGGCCGTTGAGCCCCTCCGACGCGGACCACGCCTGGATCTGCGCGGTGTAGAGGAACCACTCCGTGATGGGCGTCAGCCACGCCTCGCCGCCATACCGTTCGATGGCCTGCACCAGGTAGTCGTTCGTGAACGGGTTGGACCGCACGTAGATCTCCCCCACGATGCCCACGAGCGGTCGAGGCTCGTCGCGGACCGGCAGCGCGGCGAACTCGTCCACCGCCCGGCGCAGCAGCGGCTCCAGCTTCTGCCGCCGCTCGACCGCTTCCTCCAGCCGCACCGTCCATTGTTCGAGCAGGGCATCCGAGCTCCCCGGCTCCATCTCGTACGGGGCCGTCCGGCAGCGGGCCTTGAACAGGTTGTCCGCGGCGAGCAGTGCCTTGAAGCCGAGGTGGCGGATCCCCTCGCCGATCCCCTGGTACGAGTTGTCCGAGCACGGGGCGAGAACAAGCACCTCCGCATACCCCTCCTGGTCCAGCACCTGGCGGTGCAGCAGGACGTACTGGCCGAACCGGCAGGGCCCGTTGGCGGTCCCCATGAACATCGCCTGCCTCTTCGGATCGAGCTGCCGCTCCTTCATGAGGGCCAGGAATCCGCCGATGGTGCTGCTCGTGGGCAGGCACTCCGAGCCCCGGGTCCGGGCCCGCCCCATCTCGAACGCTGCCTGGGTCTCCAGCGGAATCACCCGGGCATCGCGGCCGTGCGCACGGAAGGCCGCGGCAAAGAAGCGGGCCGACGTGGGCTGCATCGGCGGAATCCAGAGCGTCCGCCCCTCGAACACCGAGGGCGCCGAGCTCCACGGACGCATCGATGTCGTGCTCACCTTCTTTCCGGTGCCGCTCACGACGTCCAGGAAGGCCTCGACCCGGGTCTGGTAGCCCCCCTCCGAGCCGTGCTCGTCGAGCTCCAGGATCAGGAACGGCTTCTCCTTCATCACCGCTTCGGCGTACGTCAGCAGGAAGCTGTCCGGACCGCACGAGAAGTTGGTCAGGTAGACCGCGACCAGGCTCGGGTCCGCGGCCACCTGGCGCAACCCCGACAGGATGCGCTGGCCGTAGCCCCAGAACACGTTGCCGAACTCCTCGCCGAGCAGCTCCGGTCTGAAAGGCAGCATGTCCAACGGGAGGATCGTGTATCCCTGCTGTGCGAACAGCCGGGGGACCGAGAGATTCGCTCCGTCGTCCCGCACGTTGTACGGCCGCCCGGCAAACACGACCGCCATCCCCCCCTCGCGCCGGACCTCGTCCAGGATCCTGCGCCCCTTCTCCGCCGCCTCACGCTCGAATGCCTGCATCTCGGCCATGGCCGCATCAAGCGCCTGCCTGACATGCTTCGGCTTCAGGCCGGGGACGACCGGGGCAAAGACCCGGTGCAGCTCGTCGGCCTGCCGACCTCTCGACCAGCGGAAATCGAGCACCGGCGCCAGGATCCGGTCCGTCTCGCCGCCGCTCGCCACGGTCCGGTACAGCGAGGGAGAGCTCTGCACGTAGGGGCAGATGACGCTCTGCGTGGTGTACGGGTTGGGAACGTCGCTGATGTAGTGCGGGACCAGGGCGAAATCCACCTCCGGGTCGGACAGCACCCGCTTGAGATGGCCCAGATGGACCTTCACCGGGAAGCAGAAGTCCGCTGCCGAAAGCGAAGCCCCGAGCTCCTTCACCTCCGGGTCCGTATTGGCCCCCTGCACGAGCCGCAGCCCGAGCACTCTGCAGAACCCGGTCCAGAACGGAAGAAGGCCAACTCCGGAGAGCGATCGGGGCAACCCCACGACCGGCAGATCCTCACGGGCGGAATCTACGGTGCTCCGGAGACGGGCAGCCTCCATGGCCGAAAGCATCCTGAAGGCCCGGTCCTGCCGCATGGGCACGGCCGGCCCGTCCGGGTCGCGGCCGCACAGGTACCCCCACGAGGTCCCCCCCGTGGCATGCGTGGTCCTGCACCGGTTCGAGCAGAGCTCACACCGCCCGTGCCGGATTTCGACGTCCCGGTTGAGCTTCTCCCGCCCGACGAAGCGGCTTTGCTGTCCGGCCCGCTCCCTGGCCACGAGGGCCGCACCGATCGACCCCATCACGTGGCAGAAGGGAGACACGACGACCTCCACCCCCAGCAGGTTCTCGAACGCGGCCACCAACCCCCGGTTGAGCGCGGTCGCCCCCTGGAAGACCACCCGGCGCCTCGACACGGGCCGATTGCCGACCACCTTGTTCAGGTAGTTCTTCACCACCGAGTACAGCACCGCGGCCATGGCCTCCTCACGGCTATGCCCGTCGGACAGCAGGCGCACCATGTCCTGCTCCATGAACACCGTGCACCGGTCCGAGGTCACTGGCGGGCTCACCCCTTCGGTCGCCGCTCCCACGTCGTCGAGCGGAATGCCCAGCTTGCGGGCCTGCTCCTCCACGAACGACCCGGTCCCTGCGGAGCAGACGAAGTTCATGTTCGCATCCCGGACCCTCCCTTCGTGCAGCCGGATGTACTTGGCATCCTGCCCGCCGATCTCGAAGATCGTCTCGACCTCGCCCCCCGCTGCAGCGGCAGCCCCCCGTGCGTGTGCGGTGATTTCGTTGAGGATGACATCCGCTCCGAACACCATCCCCACCAGCCTGCGCCCGCTGCCCGTGGTTGCGAACCCCTCGACCTTCAGCTCAATCCCCTTCTCGTCCGCCAGGGCGAACAGCGCATCGAGCACCCGCCTTGCCGCCACGATCGGCTCTCCCCCGGTCCGCCCGTAGATGTCGGCCAGCACCTCCCCGTCCGTATCGAGCGCCGCAAGCTTGGTGCTGGTGCTTCCCACGTCCAGGCCCAGGAAGACGGGGGTCAGGGGTCGGGGGTTGGGGGTCAGGGGGGAGGAGTCAGGGGACAGGGAGCGCAGGATCCGAATCACGTTGTCCCGGCCGTCGACCCGGGACTCGATGGGTTCCAAGGAGGGGTAGCGGCTCTTCACGAGCCGAAGCGCCGGGTGTCGCTCGACCGGCTCCCCTCCGGCGTCGGCCGGCCGGCCGGCCACCTCTCGCGCCTTGCCGAGCGTGAGTGGACTTCCCCCCGCAAGGGCGTGGAGCGCTGCCCCGACCGCCCCCGCCAGGTGCCCGTCCGGCATTACCGAGAGCTCCCCCGGGAAGCGTTCGCATGCGAACCTCGCAACCAGCGGATTGAGACAGACTCCGCCGGCCAGCACGGTGCGCCCGGGAAGCCCACGTCCCTTGAGCAGCGTCTGGAACAGGGTCGACGTCATGCCCCGGCACAGCCCGGCCCACATGGCCGCCTTGGAGAAGCCCTCCTGCTGCCGGTGGACCAGGTCCGATTTGGCAAACACGGTGCAGCGCGTGGCCACCGCGGGGATCTCCCCTTCCGGCACAGGCTCAGGCGGACAGTCGTAGGAGATGCCCAGCCGGGCCGCCTGCTCGTCCAGGAAGCTGCCGGTGCCTGCCGCACACAGCGTGTTTCCGGCAAACGAGCGGACACGCCCTCTCGAATCGATCTCCACCAGGAACACCCCGGTCGCCCCCACGTGGAGCAGTGCATCCGGGCGGGGGTCGAGGGCAGCGGCAGCCAGTGCTGCGGAGCGGGCCTCGTGCAGCCATGAGCCTCGATCGTCGTCCCAGGTGGCGGCTTTGGCTCCGCTGAGTGCCGCAGGCACGTCGAGGGGGGCGCTCAGCCCGGCAAGCTGCCCGGCAAGGACGCCTGCAGCGTTCCCCCCGTGCAGGCAGCAATCATGATGGATGATGCGCCCTTCGCAATCCACCCCGACGACCTTCGAATACAGGTAGCCCACGTCAATTCCGACTGCCACGATCTCCATGATTTCCAACCTCCGGACCTTCAAAACTAGACTGACATGTCAGTTCGAATACCGGATCACGGCCTCGATGTCAACCGAATCCCGGGGGAACCGCACCAGCGCAGGGTCCGCCCGGCGCATCCCCCCGTGCAGGAGGACCGGGCCCCCGCCATGCGGGGAGTCACCGCATCGATTTTGGTTGACAGCACGGGCCGCCGATGGTAATCAAACTCGGCATTTTTTGGGGTTTGGAGGCACCATGGCGGATCACAAGTCAGCAATCAAGCGGCACAAGCAGGCACAGAAGCGGACGCTGCGCAACTCCCACTACAAGTCGTCGGTCAAGACCGCGATGAAGAAGGCGCTCAATGCCGTGGAAGAGAAGAGCTCCGAAGCGGACGAGCTCCTCGGCAAGGCGATCTCGGCCGTCGACAAGGTCGCGGCCAAGGGGATCCTCCCGAAGAACCGCGCCGGCCACTACGTGTCCCGCCTGACCCGGCTCCTCGAATCCCGGAAGTCCAAGTAGCCGGCCCGCTCCCTGCCGCCCGGTCGGGGCACGCCTCAGCGACCTGCTGACTCGAGCCAGCCGGCCCGATCGAGCCAGCCCTGTGTCTCTTCCCTCAGCGCAGGGGCAAGGTCGAGGGCCAGCAGCTCCAACCCTGCCTTCCGTGCCTCGCCCGGACGTCCGAGGAAGCAGAGCAGCCGCAGACGCAGCAGCATCGCCTCGGTGCGCACCTCCGGCTCGGCAACCAGCCGGGCCGTCAGCCCGGCCAGCTCGCGCTCGGCCTCGGCCATTCCGGCCGGCCGCCTCGACATCACGGCCGCTGCCTTGAACCGCTCCGCCGGCCCCGACCCCTTGCGGGCCAGCACCGCTGTCGCACGCTCCGGCCCCTCGTTGCCCGGAAAGGCATCGAGCAACAGCTCGACCACCTCGGCCGGGAGCGCCCGCCCGGCCAGGAGCAGCCTCAGCCGCAGCGGCCCCTTCAGCCAGCCACCGGCCGGCCCGTTCGCCAGCCTCCCGTAGATGGCTGCGGCGGTCTCCGCCTCGCCGGCGAGCCAGTGGGCGTCTGCCCGGGCCAGGTCCACGGCAGCGACGGCGGCCCCCCCTGCCTCGGAAGGGATGGCAGCGGAAAGCCGGCTTGCGGCCCACAGACCACCCTCCGCATTGCCTGCGGCAAGCAGGAGCCGGACGAGCCTCAGTCCGGTCTGCAGGTCGCGGTGGGTCATGGCCATGGCCTGGGCGGCCAGCCGCAGGACATGAGCCGGCTCCTTGCGCCTCACCGCACGGGTGGCCCTTTCAAGGCATCGCCCTCCTGCGTATGGACAGACGCGGTCGAACACGGGCGGCCGCGAGAAGACCAGTCGGGCAAGCTCCTGGTCACCGTCGGAAAGGGGAACGGCCTCCAGGAACCGCTGCCACTCCCGCACCAGGGAATCGAGCGAGGCCCCGTAGGCCCCGTCGAACGTCTCCCCGCCGTAGACCCGGACGAACGCCCCCGGCCCCCGCGTCTCCACCAGGAAACGGACGAAGCTGCCGCAGGCCGTGTACGCCCGCTGAGCGCTCTCCCCCCAGAACCCCAACCCATCCAGAATGGCTGCGACGTCCGGCAGGAAGCCGACTTCCTGCATGGCCCGGGCCCACTGGTGCGTGGTCATCCGCTCTCCACCGCGCTCGACCGAGACGGCCGCCCCCTCCATCAGCCCGGGACGGGGCAGCCCCCACGCTCCGGTCGGAAGCCCCAGCAGCGAAGGAGTTGCCGATGCCAGCATCACGTGCGCCAGCTCATGAGCCAGCACCGCAGCCCCGGGCTGCAGCTCGTGGACGTGGAGCTGCCTCAGCCACGGCTTGGCAATCGACGTGCGTCCGGCCCCCATCAGCTCCGACTTCTGCCGCTCGCTGTCATACAGCCACGCAGTCACCGGTTCCACGGACGACAGCCCGAACCACCCCCGGATCTGCTCGTGACGGAACTCGAGGTCATCCAGCATCAACCCGGCCACTTCGGCAGCCCGTCCGCCGGGAGCGTAGCGAACCACCACGTGCGGCCCCGCCAGACGCCCGGAAAGGCGCTCCTCCAACGGCCCCTGCGAGGCCACGAACCCCAACTCGGGTCCGAAGGCCAGCACGAGCGACGACAGGCAGAGCAGAACCGCCGCAGCCGCCCCAGACCACGACTTCGGCCATTCCCGCCCGCCCCCTTCGGCTCCCGCCGCCCGCCCCCCGGGGGCACGACCTTCGCCCGCTGCATATGCCTCCCGTGCACGTGCGCAAGTTGCCGCCTGCAGCGCCAGCAGCCCCCCCCCGACCGCCAGGACGTTCCAAACCCTCAGCCACAGGTACGGCAGCTCAGCGAACACCGCCTCGTCATAGATTGCTCCATGGTACAGGCCGAAGAAGGTCCCGTAGAACCGGACGCACGGCGTCAGCAGGAACTCGCCCACGGCCACCAGCGGCGACGCAGCCACGAACGCCACGGCTGCCGCCACCGCCCACCCCGGACGTCGCAGCAGCCTCCCGGCCACGACTCCCACTGCCACCCCGCACACCCCGGACGAAAGCGGACCGGCCACCACGAACAGCAACCCGTACAGCGGCTCGCACGGTCGCCCGGAGAGCTGTGAAGACAGCGCCGGGATCACCAGCAGCGCAGCCACCGCCTGGAGCATGGACAGGGATTGAACCCCGAACCGGCGCAGCGGACCTCGAGGTCCGGAAGTCCCGTACGCGCCCCCCAGCGCACCGGCCACCGCCCCTGCCAGCGACAGGATGACACAACCCACCAGCGAAAGGGGATAGTCGATCGCTCGAGTCAGCGGAAACAGGGCGGCCACACCGCCGGTGACCACCCCGACGGGAAGAAGCCACCAGCCCGGCCCGGCCCGGTCACGCCACAGTGCCAGCGCGCCCCGAATCCGGCCTGGCCAACTCGCCCAGGAAGCACTGCTCCCGTCCATGGTCTGTTCTTCCCTGGGCCCTGACCCCCGAGCCCGGAGCCCCGAGCCCTGACCCCCGAGCCCTGTCCCCCGAGCCTGGAGCCCCGCCCTACGGCAGATCGTAGATCGGCTCGATGTCCACGGGCAGATCCTGCAGGCCGGCAAGAGCCTTGCCCATCGCCTCCCGAACCTCGGCATACCGTGCGACAAAGGCCTTGCTCCCTTCGTAGTCCCCCGTGGCCTCCAGCATCAGGATGTCGTGCGCACAGTCCGTGATACCCGCGACCAGCGCGGCCTCGTCGTATCCGAACCTCCCCGCTTCGTCGACGATGATGCCTCCTTTGTCGATGAGGTAGTTGAACAGCACGAGGTTCGCCTTCCCGTGCGCCTCCTCGACGCCGAAGCGGGTCGAGCGGAAGATGCCTGCCAGGAAGGTGGTCAGCACCGCACGGCGGGCGGCCGCCGGCTCCAGGAACACATTGCGGTCGGTCTTGCCTCCGCCGACGTCCGCCAGCTTGAGCACCCCCTTGTCGATGAGAAAGAGAGCGTTGTAGAGCCCGAGAATGTCGGCTTTGGCCTCCTCCACTGCGGGATAGATGTCCTTGAGCGCCAGGTTGACCGTCGTCTCCGCACCGGCGGCCTTGATCGTCCCTGGGCCGAGGCCGTGGGCAATCTCGTGGAGCAGGGTGTGGCTGAAATAGGCCTCCTCGTTCAGCTCGAGCACCAGGGGTTCAGACAGCACCCGCCCGGCGATGGGGGTCAGGATCTTCTGGAACTTGGCCGCACCGACGTTGCGCAGAATGACCTTCTTGCTTCCCTTCTTCTCCCGGACCCGCTCGTCGTTGGGCAGGTTGAACGCCAGCGTCTGCACCCCGGCCCGCGTGTCCCCGGCAGTGAAGATCTCGTCCACGACCAGGAGGGGGCTGCTGGAGCCGCGCTTGAAGTTCTTGTGCTCATCCGGGATGGGGAGGTTCCGCTCCATCCGGTCCAGCCACTGCTGGAACACCTCCAGCTTCTTCGTCTCCACCGGATCACGCACCGTGACAAAGGCTTCGAATGCCGCCTTGTATCCGAAGAGCCGGTCTTCGTACACCTCATATGGACCGATGGTGACCTCCACCTTGGAATCGAGGTCCATCCAGTCCACGTCGCTCTGGTAGTAGTCATTCGATCGGAACGCCTGAGCCCGGGACTGCAGGTAGGTCTTCAGGCTCGCGTTGTCTGTGAGGGTCGCAGCCTGCTCGAGCAGCCTGGCCGCGGCATCGAGCTCCCGCTTGTACTCCTCGGAGTACGGGACGGCCTTCAGCTCGTCACCGACCCGCCGAATCACGGTGAAGTGCTGCCCCAAGGCCTCGGCATCGCCCGGATGATCGGCAATCCACTTGTCGAACTCCTCGACCGTCAAGTCGGGCGGGTAGTAGTTCGCCCCCATGGGTTTGGGCTTGTCTCCCAGGAACGGCTCCATGCTGTTCAGCCTGTCGAAGGCGCCGTAGTTGGTCATGAGGAAATGGAAGAGCGCACGCGCCTCAGGGGTCTTGACCTGTGCCAGCCGCTCACGCCATTGAAGCCCATCTGCCGATGCCTGCACCCAGAACAGGTGGTCCATCGCGCGGGCCGCCCGAACCAGCGTTCGGACCAACTCCGCCTCCTTCTCGTCGAGAAGCGACTTGTCCCATGCCAGCCGGGTCGGAACGAAGCGCGCCTGCCGAGCCAGGACCTCGGTCGCCGGCAGATGCGGAAATCCGAGCGCCTCCGGCTCCGTCGGTTTGTCCGCAGGGGCCTCCGCCGGCTTGTCCGCCGGGGCCTCTGCCGGCTTATCCGCCGGGGCCTCTGCCGGCTTATCCGCCGGGGCCTCCGTCGGCTTGTCCACAGGGGCCTCAGTCGGCTTGTCCACAGGCGCCTCCACCGGCTTGTCCACAGGCGCCTCAGTCGGCTTGTCCACAGGCGCCTCTGCCGGCTTGTCCGCCGGGGCTCCCTCCGACTTCGTCGCGGGAGATCCGGCGGATGGCTGGTCCCCCTTCTGGCACGCGGTCAGCATCGCCGCCGACACGATGATCAAGAGCACGATGATTCGCAGCATTCGGGCCTCCCTCGAGAATCGCGGACCGGTTTAGCACCCCCCCCTCCGGATGTCAACTGGCGCAGGTTGGGCTCCTTGCAATTTGAAGACAAAGCTCATATGCTACGCGCCGCGTTACGCGGGCGTTGACCGGAACGTGGAGACGGGATGAGCCTGAACCAGATTCTGCACCTGTTTGTATGGAATGGGCTGGGGCTCGCCCTGCTTGCGGCACCGCTTGCAGTCGGGGCGGTCCACTGGCCTGTGTGGATGGCATTGGCCGGACTGTCCGGGGCCCTGTTGACCGCGTATTCGCTCATCCACTTCCGCCGGGGCTACCGGATGCGCTTCGACGGGTTCGTCGTGGTCGGGTTGGCGCTCGTCGGCGTGGCGCTGCTGCAGTTGATGCCTCTGGGGGACTCGCTTCTCGGGGCGCTGAGCCCTGCTGCCCTTTCGCTGGTCGAGAGGACCCGCGCGCTGGGGTTCGAGATCCCGGGGCGCCTGACGTTGGCACCGGTGGACACGGTGCGCATGCTGGTGACGGCGGGTATGGCCCTGTCCATCTACCTGGTGGCGTTCAACCTGGCCTATCGGGACAACCTGGGGCCGCGTATTCTCGCAGTGGTGGGGATCAGCGGGGCCGTGGTGGCGCTCGTCGTGTTCCTGCACAAGTTCACGGGGACGCAGCAGATCCTGGGTTTGTATCGCCCCGTGGACCTGGAGACGCTCCCGATGTTTTTCTCCACCTTCGTGAACAACAACAACGCGACGGGTTTCCTGAACCTCTCCCTGTTGATCCTGGCCGGCCAGTGGCAGAAGGCCCAGTTTGGCCGGAACAAGGGGGTATACGCGCTCCTGGTGCTGATGACCGCTGCTGCCAGCATCCTGATGCTGTCCCGCGGCGGGTTGGCCGCGCTGCTGGTGAGCGGAGGGCTGCTGGTGGTGCTGTCCCGTTGGGCCGGAGGGCCGAGGCGTTCAACGAGCTTCACCCCGATTGCCATCCTGGGGGTTGCCATCACGCTGGCCAGCGTGGCTGCCTTCATATGGCTGTTCGACTTCGCCCTGAAGTACTCGGAGGGCCCCTCCCAGTTCCTGCCGTTTGCGAACGAGGAGTGGAAGACGAGAACGTGGGTCGAGGCGCTGTCCACCGTTTCCCAGTTCCGATGGACCGGGGCGGGGGCAGGGGCCTTCGAGCCGGCATTCGCCCCGTTCAACAGCTTTGCCCTCGGCGTGACCTTCCCCTTCGCGGAGAACGAGGCAATCCAGTTCACCGTGGAGTTCGGCGTGGTGGTCGCCGCGGCTGTCGCAATCGCGGTGACGCTGCTGTTCTGGCGCAGACTGCCCTTTGCGCGGTCGGACGGCTACTACTCCGGGGCTTTCGCCGGCCTGTTCGCTGTGGCACTCCAGTCGATGGCCGATTTTCCCCTTCGGATTCCCGGGGTCGCCATACCCGCCGTGGCTGTCCTCGGGGCCCTCAACGGCTCGTACGCCCGCGACCGGGACAAGGTGACCTCCTGGCCCATGCTTCTCGGGGGACTCAAGTTGCTGCCTCTCGCGACCGTGGGCTTCCTTCTCATTCTGCTGGGCGGAGCCTGGGTGGGGGAGCATTCCGGAGAGCGATTCCGCTCTGCCATATCCGCCTCCCCCGTCGCGGATGACAAGCTTGCAGAGCAGGCAGTGAAGCTCCACCCTGCAGACCCGCTGTTGTTCGAGGCGCTCGGGGATCGCCTCTCCGGGCCTCAGGGCACCGACGAGGCCGAACGGATGTACCTCCGGGCGCTGGAGCTGTGTCCCCAGTGCGTCTCGGTCCGCCTCCGCCTGGCGGGATTGCTGCTCCTGGCACATCGGGATCAGCAGGGACTTGCCATCATGTCCGATCTGGCGGCCGGTCAGCCCAACTACCGCAAGGTCATCTTCTTCACGGTTGCCAGCCTGCCGCTGGACGAGGCCACGATCGTCGGGGTGTTCTCGAAGCGTCCGGAGCTCCTGAGGCTCATGACCGAGTACGTGGCCACCGTGGCGCCGTACGACCGGTCGGAGCGCCTCCTGAAGGAAGCGATCCGTGCGCTGGGAATGGAGAAACGGCTGCTGACGCCGCTGGGGGACATCTACATCAAGGCCGGTTTGCCGGAAGCTGCGGGCGACGTGGCCACGTACCTCATGGGGTACTTCCCCGAGCGCTACGAGGGTTTCCTCCTCCAGGCCAAGGTCTTCGTGATGCAGGGGCGATTGGACGAGGCCCTCCTGATGTACGACGAGGCCAGGGAGAAGGCCGGAGACAACGTCGATCTCGTGCTCGAGTACATGGGAATCCTCGCCCGCACCCGCAACTGGGACCGGTTCGAGGCGCTCGCTGCCGAGGTACGCCCGCTGCTCGGTCGCGATGCGAACAACCGCGCCCGCTTCCACCAGCTCATGGCGCTGCGGGAGGAGATGCGCGGCAACCACTTCGCTGCCCTTGCCGAGCTCGAGCAGGCCGAGGCCGAGACCCCGTTCGACATCCGGATTCCGCTCGACAAGGCCAGCCTCCAGATCCGTCTCGGCCGACCCGACCGGGCAGCAGCGGAGTACCGCAAGGCCCTCAAGATCGACCCGCAGAGCAAGGGCGCCTCCATAGGGCTCAAGAACCTCGAGTCCGTCAGGGAGGACCAGACCCTCCAGTAAGGATGACCCGCATGAACGTGTTCATGAAGATCCTCGCCAAGGTGTTCGGCACGCGAAACGAGCGCCTTCTCAAGGAGTTCAAGCCCATCGTAGACGCGGTCAATGCCCGCGAGGACGAAATGCGGGCCCTGACCGACGAGCAGCTTGCCGGCAAGACCGTCGAGTTCCGCCAGAGACTGGCTGCCGGCCAGGCACTGGACGACGTCCTGCCCGAGGCCTTCGCCACCGTGCGGGAAGCCTCCCGCCGCGTGCTTGGCATGCGCCACTTCGACGTGCAGCTCGCCGGCGGCATCGGGCTCCATCGAGGCATGATCTCCGAGATGAAGACCGGCGAGGGAAAGACCCTTGTCGCCACCCTTGCCGTCTATCTCAACGCGCTCGGAGGCAAGGGGGTCCATGTCGTCACGGTCAACGACTACCTCGCCAAGCGCGACTCCGAGTGGATGGGGCGCCTCTACAAGTTCCTCGGCCTCTCGGTCGGCTGCATCGTCCACGGCCTCGACGAACGGGAACGACAGGAAGCCTACGGCTCGGACGTCACCTACGGGACGAACAACGAGTTCGGATTCGACTACCTGCGGGACAACATGAAGTTCGAAAGCGAGCACATGGTGCACCGCTACTACTGGCCCGACGACCCGGACAAGCTCCCCGAGAAGAAGCGCTACAAGATCTTCAACTATGCCATCGTGGACGAAGTCGACTCGATCCTCGTGGACGAGGCCAGGACCCCGCTCATCATCTCCGGCCCGTCCGAGGATTCCACCGACAAGTACTACCGCGTCAACTCCCTCATCCCCTTCCTCAAGCGCGACCAGGACTACGTCGTCGACGAGAAGGCGCAGAGCGTCTCCCTCACCGAGACCGGCGTGGACAAGCTCGAGAAGCGGCTGGCCGTCGGCAACCTCTACGACCCGGGAAACATCGAGTGGCTCCACCACGTCAACCAGGCCCTGCGAGCCCATACCCTGTTCAAGCGCGACGTCAACTACCTCGTCGAAGAGGGCAAGGTCGTCATCATCGACGAGTTCACCGGCCGCAAGATGCCCGGCCGGCGCTGGAGCGACGGCCTCCACCAGGCCATCGAGGCCAAGGAGGGGGTCAAGATCGAGGCCGAGAACCAGACCCTGGCTACGGTCACGTTCCAGAACCTGTTCCGGATGTACAAGAAGCTGTCCGGCATGACCGGCACCGCGGAAACCGAGGCCGAGGAATTCTCCAAGATCTATGATCTGGAAGTCCTTGTGGTCCCGACCGACAAGACCTGCATCCGAAAGGACGAGGATGACGTGGTCTACAAGACCGAGCGCGAGAAGTTCCGCGCCGCGGTCCGCACCCTGGTCGACTGCCACCACCGCGGCCAGCCTGTCCTGGTAGGCACGATCTCCGTAGAGAAATCGGAGCTGCTCTCGAAGCTGTTGAAGAGAGAGAACATCGCACACAGCGTGCTGAATGCGAAGAACCACGCGCGGGAGGCTGACATCGTGGCGCAGGCCGGACGCAGGGGGGCCATCACGATCTCCACGAACATGGCCGGCCGAGGCACCGACATCATCCTCGGAGGCAACCCGGAGTTCCTTGCCCGGGCCCGCGCCGGAACCGATGCCGGCGAGACCTACACCGAGGCCCTCGCCTTCTTCAAGAAGCAGTGCGAGCAGGAGAAGAAAGAAGTCCTCGCGGCCGGCGGCCTCCTCATCCTGGGCACCGAGCGCCACGAGGCACGTCGCATCGACAACCAGCTCCGCGGCCGTGCCGGCCGACAGGGCGACCCCGGCGGCTCGCAGTTCTTCCTTTCCCTCGAGGATGACCTCCTCCGCATCTTCGGCGGCGACCGCATCCAGCGCATCATGGACATGCTCAAGGTCCCGGAGGACGAACCCATCGTCCATCGCTGGATCACCCGCGCCATCGAAAGCGCCCAGAAACGGGTCGAGGGCCAGAACTTCGACATCCGAAAGCACCTGCTCGACTATGACGACGTGCTCAACCAGCAGCGCATGACCATCTACGACCTGCGGCAGCGCGTGCTGTCCGGCAAGCGCTCCCACCAGATGGTCCTCGATGCCGTCGAGGAGGTCGTCTACACGATCGCATCGGCCCACTGCCCCGAGCAAGTCCGACCCGAGGACTGGAACCTCGCGGATCTGGCCCAGGAGTTGCAAGGCGTGTTCCTTCTGGAGGTCCCCCTCGCCGGGGTCGACCGCACGTTCGAGGCCATCCTCGAAAGAGCGACGAAGTTCGTCAAGGAACGCTACGAGGAGCGCGTCGCGGCCGTCACCCAATCGCTGGCACGCATCCGCGAGGTCGACGGCGAAGACCCGGAGACCGCACTCGGTGCGGCCACCACCAAGTGGGCCTTCTACGAGAAGGAACGATACCTTCGCGAGCTCGACAAGCAGTGGAAGCTCCACCTGCTCGACATGGACCACCTGCGCGAAGGCGTCGGCCTCTCCGCCTATGCCCAGAAGGATCCCAAGATCCTCTACAAGCGGGAAGGCTTCAATCTCTTCTCCGACATGCTGTCGCGCATCCGGCAGAACCTCGCCGAGCACCTCTTCCGGGTCGAAGTCAGGGACGAGGCGGAGATCGAACGCCTGAAGCAGCTCCGCCGTCAGCAGCAGATGCAGTTCCACCACGGCGGCGGGGGCGGAGGTGGGTCCTCCAAGCCCCAGACCGTGCGCCGCTCAGCCCCGAAGCTCGGCCGCAACGATCCCTGCCACTGCGGATCCGGCAAGAAGTACAAGCACTGCTGCCTCGACAAGGACGAGGCTGCCGCGCAGGGCTAGGTACCTGTCGCGAAAAGCCTCCTGCTGCGGGAAAGCGACCGCCCCGACCGATGCCATTGGCATTGCCTTTGCCTCTTCGGGATACTCTGTCTCGACATTGTGGAGAACGGAGGGCACCGATGAGCGAGATCCGAATGACTTTGGAGGAGGCCCGCAAGCGGGTTGAACAGAAGGATTGGAAGCCCCGAAACGTCGTGTGGGAGCTCACGCTGGCCTGCAACCTGCGCTGCGGCCATTGCGGATCGCGGGCCGGGCAGGCCCGGGACGCTGAAATGACGCCCGACGAGTGCCTTGACGTGGGCCGGCAACTCGCGGACCTTGGGGCCGAGCTGGTCACCCTTTCCGGCGGTGAGCCCACGCTCCGCCCCGACTGGGACTCCCTGGCCGCCAGCATGACGAAGCGCGGGATACTGGTCAACATGGTCACCAACGGCTTCTTCGCCAGCCGGGAAAAGGCCGCTGAGATCGCCCGCCGCGCCCTCTCTGCCGGCATGTGCAACGCCGGCGTCAGCATTGACGGACCGCCGGACATCCACGAGAAGATCCGCGGCAACGGGACCTTTGCCCGCACCATGACGACGATCGAGGAGTTCACGAAGGCCGGCCTTCGCGTCGGCGTCCTCACCACGGTCAACCGGCTCAACTACCACTACCTCGAGATGGTCCGGAAGATCACCATGGATTCCGGTGCCACCTTGTGGCGGCTCCAGCTCGGCAAGCCCATGGGCTCGCTCAAAGACAACGACGAGTGGGTCCTCTCCCCCGAGATGTACTACCGCCTCGTTCCCCGCCTGGCCAAGCTCAAGCAGGCCGGAGGCATCCACCTGGCGGTCGGTGACTCCATCGGCTACTACGGCCCCCACGACCAGGTGCTGCGGGGTCGCGGCTGGCGCGGCCGCGACGAGTGCTGGCAGGGCTGCCAGGCCGGCATGCAGGCCGTGGGCATCGAATCCGACGGCGGCATCAAGGGCTGCCTCTCGCTCCAGGCCCGTTGGGACGGCAAGGACCCGTTCGTCGAAGGAAACCTGCGGAACATCTCCCTGGCCGACCTCTGGCACAGCCCCGGCGTGTTCGCGTACAACCGGGACTTCCAGGCCGACACCCTCACCGGCGGCTGCGCCTCCTGCCGCTACGGCGCCCTGTGCCGGGGCGGCGCACGATGCGTCTCCTCTTCCTTCCACGGCCACCTGGGGGAAGACCAGTACTGCTACCACCTCATGTCGCAGACCACCCGGGAGCAGGCGGGCCAGAGCCGCGCAGCATCGGCCGCCGCCGCTGCCGCAGCCCTCGTGATCTCGGCCGGAATCGGCGGCTGCGTCTTCGAGGACGAGAAGCCCAAGAAGGATGTGACCCAGACCGATACCGTAGCCGGCGGAGACGGCACCGTCGAACCGGACAACTGCTGCGCTCCGGAGTACGGCGTCTTCCCCGACATCAAGGACACCGCCGCCCCGGACGTCCAGGCCGAGTACGGCATCCCCCCCGATGTGAAGACCGGCGATGCCATCGACTGCTCCAAGGTCTGCTGCGAGTGCGACTACGGGATCATCCCCGAGGACGTGTACAAGGAGTGCTGCCTGAATCCCACTGACGTCAAGGACACGACCGAGCCGGACGTCCAGATGGACTACGGCATGCCTCCGGACGTGAAGGACGCGGTGGCCCCCGACGTCCAGCCCGAGTACGGAATCCCCGCGGATGTGCAACCCGCTGACGCGATCGACTGCTCGAAGGTCTGCTGCATGTGCGAGTACGGAGTCATTCCCGACGAGGTGTACAAGGAGTGCTGCGACCCGTGCAAGGATGCCTGCTGCGACTGCGACTACGGCGAGCCCCCTCCCCCCGAGTGCTGCCCCAAGTGATCCCCCCAACCCCCAGCGCTGTTCTCTTTCCATTTTCTACTTGACGAAGCGACTTGCAGTCCATACGCTGTTTTCTTGCTGGAACAACTGCTGAGGTGCTCGATGGAGGGATTTGACTCGACCGATGAGAGTACCCGAATCGCCGTCGCTATTGAACCTTTGCTCTACTGCAAGCTCGTGGTCTCTCTGTTGGAATCAGTGCCGGGATTCCGCGTTGTCGCCCGACTGACGGCCTGGAGGGATGTCGCCAGCTTGTCAAGAATGAACGGAGCGAGCATCCTCGTGGTCCGACTTCAGGAAGGTGACCACCACGCTCGCGGTCTGCTGCAGTGCGCAATCTCCTTGTGTCCGGACGTCAGGACGATTGCGTTGGTGTCTGGCTGCACGCCCCGGTCGGCGAGGGCCCTGCTCAAGCTTGCAGTGCAGGGAATCGTGGACGAGGGGAGCGAAGATGGCGACATTGCCGAGGCTGTGAGAGTCGTCCGGTCGGGCAGGGCGTACCTCTGTCCGACTGCAGCCACCGCCATCGCCAGGCACGTCAGCGACGCCGTTGCCGACGAGAGCTGCGATGAGATCGGGGAGAGGGGGGGGGGGGGGGAGAGAGGCGGCTGTGCGACCGCCCTCCGCGGCCCCCCCGGGCACCGGGGGGCCGGGCGGGGGCGGGGCGGGGGGGGGGGGGGGGGGGGGGGGGGGGAACGAAGATCCAGTTCGCATCGCATCGCTCTCCTCGCGCGAGAAGCAGGTGCTGCTCCTGCTGGGACACGGTGCCACTCGTTCTGAGGTGGCCGAGATGCTTCATATCGGCCCAAACACGGTCGACTCACATCGACGGCGCATGATGGAGAAGCTCGGAGCCAGGAATTTCAGGGACCTGCTGCGCTTCGCAACGAGGATCGAGTCGTAGCCGACAGCGTCGCCAGGGGCGCGATGGCGTACTCCCGTGGAGACTCTCCGGGACACGCAATCCCACCTGTGCCCCCAAGGTTCTGCGCTACTTGTAGATCTTGGTTCCGTCCGGCTTGAACCGCTGAGCGAAGATACCCAAACCGCTGCCGTCCTGGTTCTTGCTGGCCCACGCGATTACGAAGTTGCCGTTCGGAAACGAAGCCACCCGGCTTCCCCCCTGGTATCCGGTCGTGCAGACTGAGGCACACTGGTACTGTCCGGAGGGGACTCCGCCGTCTCCAAACAGCCGGAACTGGACATCGTAGTCCTCTCCAACGATCTCGGAGGTCCAGGTCGCGACGAAACCTCCGTTCCCGATTGACGCCACGGACGGCGCCGATTGGTTCTTTGGGGTGTAGTCGTTCACCTGGAACTCCGTGCCCTTCATGCTTCCGTCGCCGTTGAGCAACTGGCCGAAGATCCCAGAGAATGAGCCGTCCTGATGCATGCTCCCCCCCCACGCCACAACCAACTCCGAGTCCCCAGTCCGCGAGATCGCAACCTCCCACTGCTTATTCTCCGTCCAGGTGTTCACGAGAATGTCGGTACCCGCAGGAACGCCGGAGGCAGCAAAGAACCTGGCCGATATTTCCCTGTTTCCGTTGCCGCAGTCGAATAGGGCGGTGCAGCCGTACCAGGCCACAGCGAAACCTCCGCCGGCCAGACCCACCACGTCCGGTCCCTGCTGCACTCCCTTCGCAAAGCCGTTGACCTGGAACTCTGCACCTTGCTTTGCCCCCTGGGCATCGAAGACCTGCCCGGCGATTCCGGTCCCGTCGCCGTCGAGTCCCGATACGTATGTGACGACGAAGCCCCCGTTGGCGAGTGAGGCGACAGCAGGCGCCATCTCCGAGCCGTTCGCCAACGAGTTGACCTGGAACTCAGGCCCGAGCTTGGAGCCGTCGGCTCCGAATCTCTGTCCGAAGACCCCGGCCGCAACACCATCCTGACCATCGCTCTCCCAGACCGCCACGAAACCTCCGGACGGCAGGGTGCCAACGGCGGGAGCCGTCTGATTCGACTCAACGTAGGTGTTGAATTGCAGTTCCTTGCCCAGGGGCTCACCGTCCGGGCCGAATAGCCGTCCAGAGACCCCCATGGAGTTTGCGTCGGAACTGCTCCAGGCAATCACGAATCGGCCGTCGAAGAAAGTCGCCACTGCAGGGGGCCCGTTCTGGTCCTTCTCGACGAACGAGTTGACCTGGAACTCGGATATCTTCCCGCCCGTGCAGCCGTCCCAGGGCGTGTCGTTCCCGTCGACGCACTCCGTGCCGGGGGGAAGGCACTTCCCGTCGGTGCATTCCAGCCCGCTCCCGCACGCACCGCAGCTTCCCCCGCAACCGTCGGAGCCGCACTCCTTTCCCTGACATTGCGGGTTGCACTCGACGCACTCTCCATCCTCGCAGGGGAAGCCGGAGGCGCCGCAGTCGGTGCCTCCACCGGCGGGCCCCGAGCCGAGTTCGTTGCACTTCGTCGCGACCGCGCCGATGCACATGGGCTTTCCCGCTTCACAGACCGGATCGAGGCACTGGCCACCACTGCAGTACTTGGGGGCCTCGCAGGCCGTCTCGTCAAAGCCCATTCCGTCAGCCTGACAGGCCTGTAGTGTCCACGAATCCTTGCACAGAATCACTCCAGGGGTGCAGATCGTCGGGATGCACTGCCCATCGAAGCAATGCATGTCGTCGTCAGCGCAGTCCTTCTCGGACTGAACGGACATGCAGTCCTCCGCACAGGTCTTGAGCAGGTCGCCCTCGCAGTACGCTTGTGCAGGAACGCACACGCACTCCACGCAGCCACCGTCGATGCAGGTCTCCGCCTCTGCGCAGACCTGTCCGACGTTCCACCCGCTTCCGTCCGCAGCGCACTCCTCCGCCTGCATGCCCACGCACTTTCGTTCGCCAGCAGCGCAAACGTCGGGAAGACAGAACCCTCCTTCACAGAACTGCTCGAGTTCACAACCTTCGGGTCCCAGACACTCCACGCACTCGCCCAGCGTCTTGTCGCACACCTGGTCGAACTGCTGACAGTCCTTGTCGGACTGGCACGGATGCTTCTCATGGCACTCGTGGTCGGCGCCGCACTCATACTCGTCGGGGCAGTCCTCGTCCCCGATGCACCCGACGCACTGACCTGTCTCCTTCAGGCAGACCAGTCCGGCCGGGCAATCCTTGGATGTCTTGCACGGCGGGGGCACGCATTGGCCCGAGTCGTCGCAGATCTCGCTGCCGGGGCACGCGCCGCAAGTGCCTCTGCATCCGTCCGGACCGCAGGCCAGCCCGTCGCACGAAGGTCTGCAATCTGGCGGCACCATGTCATCCGGCGACTCGACTTGCTCCGCCGCATCCGACGGAGAGATGACTGCGCTCCTGTTGCCTCCGCATCCCACTGACAACAACAGTGAAACCAGGACTGCTCTTGAGCGGTTCGCCGCGCGCACCATGTGCAACCTCCAACCCTGTCTCGTGCCTCCAATGAGGATGCCGCCAGCCGGAACGGGTGTCAAGCAGGTGGTGTTGGGGAGTGGGCAGCCTGAAGACATCCGGAAACTACCGCGGCGGCCCGAGCCACTCGTGCTTGACGTTGTTCAGCGGCGGATCCGGAGGGTTCTTGGGAGGCATCGGCTGCTTGCTGGCGGCCAGCGCGGCCTGCATCGACTCCCACGGGTCGGACGCCGGGTCGGAGTAGCCGCCCGGCATCTCATTGACCGCCCACTTGCACCCGTAGGATGCTGCCTTCTGCGCCAGCCCCATCGCCATCGCCAGGATCTCGACGTCTCCGGACGCGGAATAGGCGTTTGCCAGGCTGGCGTACGCTGCAAACAGAGCCTCACAACGCCCCACCGGGCGCATGCGGGGAAGTCCTACCATTTCAACGCCTCCTTGTCATGAGTTGGTCTCTCGGAGAAGCAGACTGAGTATGATTGTGACGTCGAAGTTGGCCGAGGCATAGCCCACCTTGTACCGGAGCCACCGCCACATGGGCTGTGCGTCGGAGGGTTTGGACGTCGCAATGTGCTCTCCGACAGTGTCAATATCGAGGGTACCATTCGTCAGGGTCTTCCAGTCTGCGTCTGGCGCATCTTTGCTCATGGCTGTTTGAATCTCGAGCGTGGCCTCCGCAGTGGTGATGGCGACCGCCCGAGCGCTGATGACCACCGTAGTGAAGTTGCCCACATCGAGGATGTCGGCAACTCGGCAGTACTGCACCGAACCACTGGCACCCGTGAAGCGGGTCGGCGCTTCAATCCATTCCACGAAAGCGTTTGGCATGTTCCTCTCCTTCTGTTGGTTGGTTGGGGCTCATCGGCAGGGATGGCCGCCCACATCGCTCGCCCCCCCCCCCCCCGACTTGATTTCCATTGGATGGCAGGACAA
>Ga0194127_10002313_pt1 | contig 26263 bp, 33 predicted proteins | sample TA2KigC100mmetaG_FD_148624 | JGI IMG/M metagenome (GOLD analysis project Ga0194127, IMG submission 148624) | Freshwater microbial communities from Lake Tanganyika, Tanzania - TA2015036 Kigoma Deep Cast 100m | ecosystem: Environmental > Aquatic > Freshwater > Lake | place: Tanzania: Lake...
CCCCAGCTCAAGAACGACAAGCAAATTGTCGGAACTCTTGTGGCATTTGATATACACATCAACCTTGTGTTAGAAAATGCTAGAGAACTTGAGAACAATGAAATGAAGAGAAAACTTGGACTTGCCTTTGTTAGAGGCGATACAATTATCTTCATCTCTCCTGCTACAAATTAATAAAAGAGAAATTAAGCGTTTTGCTCGTTTATTTCGCTGAGCAGAATTCTTAGATAGTAATATTCTAGCTGGGGCTTTATCTCTTATATTTTTTTAAAGCAAATCTGTAAAATATTATTAAACATACGATAATTATTAGACCATAGATTCCAAAAAAAGAATTCTTTAAATTTACATTTTCTAAAATGGCATTTCCAGTAATTGCTTCTCGCGAGATTAGTATTAGACTAAAGACAATAACTAAAAATCCTGCGCCTAATTTTCCTTCTAAACCCCTATCTTTTTTAGCTCTTTTTATTCCCTTATCAATATCATAAAGTTTGTTTTCCCTGAAGAATCTCCTTCTAACGCTTCTATCGGATAGAGAATAAACTCTTTTAATGTCTGCAATACTGCTTAAGTCTATATCTGATGCAAAATGATAGGGCCTTACATGTAATAGATTTGAAACATGCCTTCCATATCCGGCTTCTTCTAGTTGAGTATAATACTCTTGACTTTTAACTTTGTCCTTTCGTTTTTTTGCTTCATAGTATAATCTTTTTAACCGCCCATAACCTTTTTGTTTTGATCGGTTTACTATTTCTCTTCTCATTTCTTCATAAGATTTACCTTCGTAAGTTGATTTAAAATTTGGTTCACCTTCTCCAAAAGAATTAGCTTTTTCTTGGGGGTTCATTTTAGTATATAATAATCTGCTACCCAGGAATCCAAAAAATTCATCAGTGTGGGCTTCACTTTCAGTTACTTGCTTGCCTACTCTTCCCTTTACTTTGGTTCTAATATAATGGCCCAGCTCTTCACCTATGCCTTCGCCAATATTATAAATAAATTCTTCTCTTCCTATTTTTACTTCATTAGTTACCGGGTTGTATGACATTTTTTCCCCCTTTACGAATCTCAATTTTGGAAATTGATTTTCAGGTATTCCAAATTCTTCTGAAAAATATTTTATTGCAGAAGCGTAGGTTTCTGTAACTCTTTCTTTCCCATCTTTTAAATCTCTTATTTGAGCATATTTTCCCATCATATTTTAATAACTCTTTAGTTTAAATATTTTAAACTTCATAACATTTATAAATCAATTTTTCCTTTCTCAGGTATGAAATTTGGTGAAATCTTTTCTTTATCTTGGAAGGAGTATAAATCCCATTTTAAATTATATACTGGATTGATGCTTTTGTTTTTTGGTATTCCGGCTTTGATATTTTATGCGATAGATTATTATAGCTTTTTTAATTTTTATAATCCATCTGGGAATATTATTTATAATTCTATCGCTCTAATTACAACCCTACTTTTGTTTTTTATTACGCTTTTCGTTCAAGTTGGTATTCTTGGTTCTTCTTTAAATAAGAAGTACGATGCTAAATCTGTAAAGCTATTTGCAAGAAAGTATTACTGGAAGTATTTTGGTTTTATTATAGTTTTAACTATCTTTTTATTTTTATGGGCCTTATTATTAATTATTCCTGCCATAATTTTTGCAGTTTACTGGATTTTTGCAGGAGTTATTCTTCTTGCTGAAAATAAGGGCATAAGAGAATCTCTTAGGGCGAGTAAGGCTCTTGTAAAAGGAAAGTGGTGGAAAGTTTTTGGATTTTTTATTATTTTTTCTGCGATTATGCTTTTAATAAATTTGGTAATCTCTATTCTGAGTCTACCAACTTCGATTCTTCTCTTTTTGGATGTTTTGAAAAATCCTACGCTTTATGTTGAGGGTGTTACGGCAACCACCTTTATTTTTAAGATTAATTTGATTGTGCAATATTTAACTTCGTTTTTATTCCAAGTTATCTCTGCTCCTTTAGGAATTCTTTTTATGAAGAATTTTTATTTAGCCATGAAGAAAAAGTAGTTCTTCAAAAGCTTTATTAACTTCTATTAGGTGTTTTAATTATGTCAGAAAGAGGAACCAATCGAGGTGGGGGGTGGACAGAAACTTATCATTCTTGGGGAGAGTATGTTCAAAAACATCCTGATTGGGACAAGTATCCTTCTACTAGACTTGCCGCGGCTTTTGCAAGAGAAGAATTAGAGACAAACGGGGTTTGTGTTCGTCATTGTTTTAGATTTAGGTTTAATTCCGTTACCCACAGAGAGGTTAACGCTTATTTAAGAAGACTTGCCAGAGCAAAGCAAGCTTCAAGAAAATCTACCTTAAGATTTGATGTTTGTACTGCTTAAACCTGAATTTTCATTAAATCTTCGGCAATAATTGTGTTTTTGAACCGGGTTTTGGCTTCTTTAAGAATTAATTTTTCATTATTATCATATCTTTGGCTGAGGTGGGCTAAATATAATGCTTTTGCATTGGCTTTTTTTGCTATACTTGCAGCTTGCTCTGCTGTTAAATGTTCATGTAGGGTTGCTAATTCTAACTCGTCGTTTAAGTAAACTGCTTCAGTAATAATTGTGTTTGCATTCTTTGCTATTTTATGACAATTATCATTTAGAGCTGTATCTAAAATGAAAACTATTTTGTTTTGCTCGGTTTTATAAGTTACCTGACTTGACTTTATTTTTTTTCCGTTAAACTCTATATCCTTACCTGCTTGTAATTGTCCTAGTATTGGTGAGTTTGGTAACTTGAATTGTTTAATTTTCTTTTTATCTAATCTTATTTTTTCTTTTTCAACAAAAGCATAAGCGTTGCAGGGAATAGAATGTTGCATAGGCATTGCTTCGAGATAAAAATCTTTAGTTTCTAAGAACTTTCCTTCTTCTATTTCTTGAACTTTTAAAGGAATTTTATTATAAGGAACTAGAAGATTAATCAATTCTCCTAAATCATTTTTGGTTCCTTTTGGACCATAAATATAGAGGGTTTTATTATATCCATTTAGCAAAAGAGTTTGCAATAATCCTGCTATGCCTAAAATATGGTCACCGTGCCAGTGAGTAATTAATAATCTTGTAAGCTTGCAAGGATTTAAATGTGCTTTGCGGAATTGTCTTTGAGTTCCTTCTCCGCAATCAACCAGTATGTTTTCGCCATTATATTGCAGGAGTATGGAAGTATGATTCCTTCTAGATGTAGGAATTGCTTGACTTGTGCCTAGGAAAGTTATTGGAATTTTTACCATGATTAGTAATATGAATTTGAGTTTATAAAAACTCCCATAAGCATAATTTTAAATACGCTCTTTTCTCTATTTTCTAGATGCACCTGTAGCTCAGCCTGGATAGAGCGCGTGCCTTCTAAGTACGAGGTCCAAGGTTCAAATCCTTGCAGGTGCGTTTGCACCGGTGGCACCGCGTTAAATTTATAAATACTTAAGATTAAGATAAATTAGCCTATTTGGGAAGAAGAGTTCTGTGATGATTAGGAGATAAAATGATACAAAAATATTCAACAATACAAGTATTGGGGAGGATGCTCGGAGTAGTAGAAACTATTGCTTTAACAACTCCTTTGAGTGCTGCGAGAGCACAAATAGAAACTTATAGAGATACAAAAGACCCCTTATTTTTACAAGCCGCAGAAAATAATTTGGCCGATGCAAAAAAATCTGGAATAGACCCTCGAGAAACCTCTCGACTTTATAGAGAAATAGAAGGGCTAAAAGCAATGAGGGGAGCAAGATAAAAATGACAACGAATAATAATTGGCAAGTAACATTAGCACGAGACGAAATTCCGTGGGTATCTATGCAAGATAATCCAAAAGATTTTGCAGTCATTACTGCTAAAGAATGGATATCTAAACATTTTTCAGATGGCAATTTAAAAGAATTTGTTGGCTATCGCGCTAGAAATAATTTAGGAGTAATTGAAGCGATAAATGCGGAAGATACTCAAGGTTATGCCTTTGTTGGAGAATTGCAATTAGATAGAGATATAGAAAGAAGATTAGCCGATGTTAGAAGAATATACGAAGGCAGGGGGAGAAGTACTCAAAGAGTATTTTTGGATTTAAGAGATAGTCAAAGATATGCTGGCTTGGAATGGAGAAGATATGCTTCTTTAAATCCCTCTCAACTCGTGCAGGGATAGTAAGAATTTTTAGTCTTAAATTCCAATAGCAATAAACTTAAAAACATCTTAAAGCCTATAATTCTGTCTTATTTACTTAGGACAAAGGAAATACCTTAAAGTGTTTCCAAATATATCGCACCGGTGGCACAATGGTACTGCGTCCGCCTGCAGAGCGGATTTTCGGGAGTTCGATTCTCCCCCGGTGCTTATTCTCTAATTTCTAAATGAGAAACATGACCTGAGTTTGGTGCGCCGAGAATTAATAAATCTCTTCCAGCGAGTTGAACCGTTAATTCGAGGTCGAGTATTGCTGGTAGTTTTCTCATATCTAAAGCAATACTCATTAAACAATCTTCTCTTACTCCTTCTTGTTCGCCGACTTTTTTTCCATTGTGATAAACTTCGATATAATCTCGGGTTCCGGCATATTTATAATTTGAAATTAGGAGATTTAAATAAACTTCTTGGTTTGTTCGAAGGGGGATTCTAGTATTTTTAAAAATAATCTTTAAATCTCTTTTTATTTTATCAGTTTCTATAAAAAAAGGAGGTTTTGCCGAGGGCTGTTCTCCTGTATAGCCTATTTCTCTTTCTGGATTTATTATTAATTTCTTTTCTTGACAGGAGGGTAATCTTTTTAATTCTAGCTTTATGGCTTGTATCTCTCCTGCGTTTTTTTGTGCTTCTGCTTTAATTAATGCTTCTTCAAGCGCTCGTTTATATCTTGCTTGAAGTTGTTGAAAATTCATTCCAGGAGTATATATGACAAGTCTTGGTTCTTGAGGGAGAGTTTGGGCTAGAGTTTCATAAAACGGGCAGGTTAAAAGAAAAGCGAGTATTCCCCTTTTTGCTAGACCTAAGAAGTCCATCTATAAATTAGGTTTTGAGATTATTTAAGTTTTTCTTTATATATTCCTTATTTGCTTAGTAGTGCCTAAAATAGGGTATATTGGATAATTAGGCACTACATAAAAAGGTTTAAATAGAAGGTTGTAGTACCTATAATAGGGACTCTTTCAAAAGAAAGGAAATAGCATAAAATGATGAAAAATGATGAAAAATGGTGTTTATTGTTAAAAAAAAGATAAATGGGCAGGAATATTATTATCTTAGAGCTAGTACTCGGGTTATTGTTAATGGTAAAACCAAAGTGAAAGCAGTAAATTTAGGATATTTTGGAAAAGATAGGAAAAAAGCAGAGCAAAAATTGTTTGAGATGAATTGGGTGGGGGATAATAAACTTAATAAACTCGGGTTTACAAAACAAATTATGGCTGAGAAAAATGAGAAGAAGTTTGAAGAAAATAAGATTGAAGCAGAATTTCGTAAAGCATTGATGAGTTTTGTTGTTGATAAGGGTTTTGTATATGGCCCTAGTCCTGAAATTTATGGGGGGATGGCGGGATTTTATGACTTTGGTCCTGCTGGAAAAACTCTTAAAAATAATATAGAAAATGCTATAAGAAGGTTATTTAATAAATTTCAATTCTTTGAAGTTGAATGTCCTATTGTAACTCCCAAAATTGTTTGGGAAGCTTCAGGTCATCTTGGGGGGTTTTCAGATCCACTTGTTAAATGTACAAAATGTACTTCTATATGGAGAGTTGATAATCTAATAGGGGAAGAATTTAAAGTTGATGCTGACGCTATGACCCTTGAGCAATTGAAGGAATTTCTTAAAACTAATCAAGTTATTTGTCCTAGTTGTAAAAATCGATTAAGTGATGATGTAAAAAAACATAGCCTTATGTTAAAAACGCAAGTAGGCTTGGATACTGAAATGTATAATCGTCCTGAAACTGCTACGACCACTTATCTTCCTTTTTTGAATTATCTTAGATTTTATAGGGAACGATTACCTTTTGGAGTTTTTCAAATTGGGAATGCTTACCGTAATGAAATTTCACCAAGACAACATATAATTCGTGGAAGGGAATTTACTCAAGCAGAAGCGCAGGTATTTTTATTCAAAGACCAAAAGGAAAATTTTGAAAAATTCTCTGAAGTTGAAGATGTTGTAATACCTTTCTTTACTGCAAAAAATCAGAAAGAAAACAAAGGAATAACTTCCCTGACTCTTAAAAAAGCAATGGAAAATAAAGTACTAAAAAATAAAGCTTACGCCTGGACTATTGCAATAACTTATCAATTATTTAAAAGTCTTGGTTTTTCGGATGAAAATTTAAGATATAAACAACATATGCCCGAAAAATTAGCTTTTTATGCAGATGATGCTTGGGATTTAGAAATTAAGTTTAATAGTTTCGGCTGGGTTGAAGCTTGTGGTGTTCATGACAGAACCGATTATGATTTGACTACCCATGGCAAGTTTAGTGGGAAAGAATTAATGGCGATAAATCCTCTAACTAATAAAAAAGAAATTCCTAATGTTCTTGAAATTGCAATTGGCCCTAATAGAGTTTTATTGGGTGTATTGGATAATTTTTATGATAAAAGATCTGAAGAAGAAGGTAAAACTAAATTAAGAATTCCTGTTAAACTTTCACCAATTAAAGCAGCTATCCTTCCTTTAATGAAAAAGGAACCTTTATTAGGTGTTTCAAGAAAAGTTTTTGAAGATTTATCGAATGAATTTTTAGTTGTAAGTGATGAGACAGGTAGTATTGGTAAAAGATATTTAAGACAAGATGCACTTGGAACCCCTATATGTATTACCGTTGATTATGATACTATTGAAAAAGACGATTCAGTTACTATAAGAGAAAGGGATAGTGAAAAACAAATTAGAGTTAAAATCTCAGAATTGCATGAGGTTGTGAGAAAAGTTATTGAGGGCGAAGATTTGCTTAAGCTTGGTAAACTTGTTGAGACAAGAGTTAAGGAATAAGATTTTTGGGCCCATGGTTCAGTGGTAGAATGCTTGGCTGGCAGTCAGGAGGCTCGAGTTCAATTCTCGATGGGTCCATCGAATTTAAAAACCCCCATGATTTATTTGTTTCATGGAGAGTGTTTGGTTATATTCAATTGCGAGTGTTTTTATTGTAAGTTTAATCGCTATTATAGGAATATTTGGATTAGCTATTAAAGCTGATAAACTTAAGAAATTTCTTATTTATCTTATTAGTTTTTCTGCTGGTGCTTTGTTTGGAGACGCATTTATTCATCTTATTCCAGAAATAGCAGAAGAGGGTTTTGCTTTAAGTTACTCCATTTATATTATTTTAGGAATTTTAATATTTTTTTCTCTTGAAAAATTTATTCATTGGAGACATTGTCATATGCCTACGACAAGCCATCATGTTCACCCTTTTGCTTATATGAATCTAATTGGAGATAGTTTACATAATTTTATTGATGGTTTGATAATTGCTGCAAGTTATATTGTAAGTATTCCTGCTGGAATCGCTACAACTATTGCTGTTGTTTTACATGAAATACCTCAAGAGATTGGGGATTTTGGAGTTTTGCTTTATGCAGGATTTAGCAAGGGCAAAGCTATTTTCTTAAACTTTGTTACTGCTCTTGCTGCAGTTATTGGGGCAGTAGTTTCTCTTTTACTTAATCGTTTTGTTGAAAATATTGAAATTCCTTTAATATGTTTAGCTGTTGGTGGTTTTCTATATATCGCTGGAAGTGATTTAATTCCTGAATTACATAAAGAGACAAGGATTGGGGTCTCATTAATGCAAATCATAAGTTTTATAATTGGAGTTGCTGTTATGGCGTTATTACTATTACTTGAATAGTTTTAAATAAAGAAGATTATTCCTAAAAATATGAATAAAAAAGAAGATTGTATTTTTTGTAAAATCGCTCTGGGAGAAATTCCCTGCGACAAGGTTTACGAAGATGATAATTTTATTGTGTTTAATGATATAAAACCTATCGCTAAGGGCCATTGTTTAGTTGTTCCAAAAAAACATTACGAAACTCTACTTGATATGCCTTCTACACTTGGAACAGAAGTTATTGATTTAGTTAAAAAACAGGGATTGAGATTAATGAAAGAACAAAAGGCAGAAGGTTTTAATTTGGTACAAAATGTTTTTCCTGCAGCCGGGCAGATTGTTATGCATGTCCATTTTCATGTTATTCCAAGAAAAGAGGGAGATGGCTTACGTATGTTTGAAAAAAAAGACGATAAATAATTATTGGGTTTTACCAGATAACTCTTTTGCTTCTCCCTTTCTCAGACTTCTCCTATCTATTCTTCGATATATTGGTAGATGCTCGCCTGTATTTGAGGGATCATTTAGACAAGCACGAAAATAGATTTCTTCATAATAGGGACCCCATTTTGCTAAAGGGTAATTTCCTAATTGCGTTTTCATTTTATTTATTGTTAAATGGCTGCTCCAAGATTTGAACTTGGGACCCCCGGCTCATGAGACCAGTGCTCTACCACTGAGCTAAGCAGCCATGCTCAAAAAACCTAAACAAAGAGGATTTTTAAACCTTAGTTGCCTCTTAATTTTATAAAAAGAGAATATGGCTGGGGAAGAATTTATAGGGAACTTGAGTACGATCGCGGGAAATCAGACTGGAGATATTCTAAGAAGTGTTTTTGGGATTCTAACTAATGTTCCTGGATTTGATTTGCTTGTAAAAATTTTTCAGGTGGTTGGGATTTTATTTATTATTTACCTAGTTTTTATGATTATTAGAGCTTTCGCTGGCTGGAAATCAGCTAGAAAACTTAGCATTATTGCTAAGAATATCGAAGAAATAAATTCCAAACTTGATTCTATAATTGGGAAAAAATCTAAGATTAAAAAGTGATTAGTTTTTCTTTCTTCTCTATTTAATTAAGGGTAGGTTTCCCAACAAGCATTATGTAATCCGGGATTAGTAGGTTTATTGTCTTCTCGTGGTGTTGGTGGGGGCAAAAGATCCCAGTCAAACCATTGACCTGAGTAGGTTTCTGGACCTCTCAAGAAGTCTTCATCGCTTATACCTGTTACAATTTGCATTCTTGTATCCAAAGATGCCATTTATCCTCCATTGTGTATTTAATTGTTTTTTATTTTTTGTTTGTTTTATTTTAGGGGAATCTTATATTTTTTAGACGGGCTTGGAATTCAAAACCTTTGTAAAATTTTGTTAAGAAATCAGAGCCCGTATTATTTAATACAAGACTCCTTTAATTAGCATAGCAATAGCTAAATTGAGTGAATTCACGCAACATCTAGTATTGTTTGCCATTAGAATTATTATGTATCTCTTGTTTAAAAACTTTTTCCTTTTACTTTTTTAGAACTATTTCAATTGTAGAGACATTAACTTTCTTGCCTTCCTTATTTTCAAACTCTTCACTGTCAATTTTTATATTTTGGATTTTTATATTTTCTTCTTTAAGAAATCTTTTGACTGAAAATTCTGCTACATCTACTGCCCTTGAGATAAATTTCCCTCTTGCGCGAATTATTATCTCTGTTTGATTTTTAGTCTTAAATTGGGTCATTACCCCGGTAATATAATTCATAAATGGCTTTTCGCCTACATAGATAATATTATCTTGTTCTTGTTTCTCGTTTTCTTGTGTCATTTTAAGTTACTTTTAAGCAGATGCTTGTTGTTTCTCTCTTTTTGCTTTTTCGTTTCTTTTTATTCTAGTTATATAGCCTGCAATCTTATTTCTAAGGCTTTTGCTTGGCATTTTTTTTCCTAGAAGAGGTTTGTTTTTATTAAAATCTTCGCTAAAGTTATTTTCTTCTTTTAGTAGTGTTCTTGCTGTACGTTTTATCAGCGCACTTTTTATTCTACCCATAATATGCTTGAATTTTTGGTGTTTTTAAAGCTTATTGTTGCTGGACTTTTGTTCTCTATTCAAATTTTTCTATAGAATTAAGATTCTTATAAGCTTCAATTGTTTCCTTTATTTTTTTAGATAATTCCCCTTTAAAAAATAATTCATAAGACAACCCTAAGCTATTGGCTTTTCTATGGGCTTTTATTAAATCTTCCTCTTCAATCTTCTTCTTGTCAAATGCAAATAAAATTAACTCTTTACTTTCTCTTTTGACTTTTAATATGGTTTGCTTTTTATCGAATTCTAGTATTTCTAGTAAATCGATGCCTTTTTTTATTAGAATTTCTTTAATTTGATTTAAGAAGCTTTCATCAACTTCCTTTTTTATTTTATTGATTTTTTTATGTTGTTTCTTTATTTCTGGTTTATTTTGCAATTCGTTTTTCAGTTTTTCAAGCTCTTTTCTTTTTTCTTCCAATTCTTGTCTTATTTTTTCTACTTCTTTCGCTTCTTCTATTCTTTTCTGTTCCTCTTCCTCTAATTTTTTCTTTTCCCCTTCCAATTCTTGTCTTTTTTGTTTTATCTCTTCTTGTTTTTCTTCGAATCTCTCTTCGGGTGTTCTGAACTCGCTTTTTTCATCTACCATATCATCAATTAATTTTTCAGTTATTCTTCTTTCACCTATTTCTTTATTGCTATTTAATTTTAGGGTTGGTTCCCCTTCTATTAAATAATATCTCCAAACTATTCTATCTCCGTATTTTAAGGGTACTGCAAAATCCTTTAAACCTCGTAAAGCTACTCTTATTACAGGGGTTTGCTCTCTGTCTTCTAAGAAACTATGTTTTTTCAATAACTGCTGGGCTTCTCTTTCTTTAGCTCCAAGAAAGTTTGTGAAATTTTCAAGCATATTTGCTTTTTGAGGTAAGAAATATAATGGCGATCCTCCGACTTTCATATTACTAATTTTTATAGCTCCTTCTGAAGCTAATTCTGATAAGAATGCTGAAGTAAAAATAGTATTAAGCCCTGTTGCTTTAGCTAATTGAACAGGCAAACTTGGGCCCTTATCTTCTAAAAATTTTAGAATGATATCTTTCGTTACTTTAGCGTCTATTTTTCCCATTTTATGGTTTTTTCCAATTAATTTCAAAATAGGTGATATCTTTTTCTGAATCTACTATTGCTAATAAGAGTAATTTTCCTGTTGAATGAGCAACTCTGGCTTTAGAACAAAATTCTTGTAAGTTCATTTTATTTTTCTCTTCGACAATATGAACTAGGTATTTGGCATGATTCTTACTTGGCTTTTCGCCTTTGTTATAAACTCGGAAATCTGCTCCGAATTTTAATCCTGCTTTTAAAACATGGCCTTTATTCCTTAGGTCTTTATAGACTAAGTATTTTGTTTTCAATTCTTTATTTTTTCTAGATTGAATTTTTATTAGTTCTTCGAAGCCCATTTTTCTATTTTTGCTTATTAATTCAGCTTTTCCTGTTTCTAATAAATAAAGCATTTCATAAATTGAGTAAATTACTGCAGAACCTTTTGGTTCTCCTAGGGCGCTTTTTTCTAAGCTCGCTCTTGCTAGATTAGTATTTGAAGAAAATTCGGAATTTGATTCGTTTATAACTATCTTTTGAGCCATATAATACTAGATTTGAAAAAATATATAAACCTATGTTTTTTAGAGTTTATATGGATAGACAAGCACAACAGCTACAACTTATTCTGGTATTAGTGCTAGTCTTGGCTCTCTTATAAAAGAGCCATTAAACAACTTTTCTTGCAAAATGGCTTATCAAACATTTAATAATCATATTCTTGAAAGGGGGTTTTCTTAGCATGGCTGATGAAGTTATTGAGTTTATTGAGGTTAAGGGCCAAAGGTGCGTTGGTGGTTGTAGTAGATTGATAAAAGCTTGCGCTGGCCAGGGTTTTTGTGTTTCTACTAGAATTAAGCACAGAATTATTTCGCAAGAAGGCAATGATGCTGGAATTGAGGTTTTAGACGAATCTGGGAAATGTCCTGAGGGTTGGATAAGCTATAATCACTCTGTTAATTATAGGTTTGTTCAACAAGGTTCAATGGTTCGAGCGTATATAGTTTAAATCGAGTTTAATTAAGTTTAACTAAATTTAAAAATAGCAGAAACTAAGCACTATTGTATAAAAAGAAAATGGCAGAAGAAAAAATAGACTTTAAGAGTATTGAAAAGAAGTGGCAGAAAGCTTGGGAACAAAACAAGATTTTTGAAGTTAAAGAGGATGCTAAGAAAAAGAAATTTTATGTTCTTGAGATGTTTCCTTATCCCTCTGCAGCAGGACTGCATATAGGGCACTCTTTTAATTATACTATCGGGGATGTTTTTGCAAGATTTAAATTAATGCAGGGGTTCAATGTTTTGCATCCAATGGGTTTTGATTCTTTAGGGTTGCCTGCTGAAAACGCAGCAATAAAAGAAAAAATGCATCCAGAAGAGTATACTGATAATTCGATAAAAAATTTTATTAAACAGCAAAAAACGTTGGGTTTGACTTATGATTGGGATAGGGTAGTTAATACTGCTGATCCTGAATATTATAAATGGGATCAATGGATTTTCTTGAAAATGTTTGAACGAGGTTTGGTTTATGAAAAAGAGGCTGCTGTTAATTGGTGTCCAAAATGTGATACGATTCTTGCTAATGAACAAGTTGAGAATGGAAGATGCTGGAGACATAAGGATGCTGAAGTAGAAATAAAACAAATGAAGCAATGGTTCATTAAAATTACAGATTATGCTGATAGATTGTTAGAAGGGCATAAAAAATTAAAATGGCCTGAAAAGACAATTGCTATGCAAAAGAATTGGATTGGAAAGAGTTTTGGAACTGAAATTGATTTTATTATCGATGGAAAAAAGTGGCCGATATTTACTACAAGGCCAGATACTATTTTTGGAGTTACTTTTATGGTTGTTTCAAGCCAACACAAAAAACTTTGGGATTTAGTTACTAAAAAGCAGAAACCAGAAGTTGAAAAATTCCTTAAGAAATTAAAATCGGTTTCTGAAAAAGAACTCGCGGAAATGGAAAAAGAAGGAGTTTTTACAGGAAGTTATGCAATTAATCCTGCAACACAAGAAAAGGTTCCGGTTTATGCAGGTAATTTTGTTGTTGCTGATTATGGTTCGGGCATGGTTATGGCTGTTCCTAGCCATGATCAAAGAGATCTTGAGTTTGCTAAGAAATATAAAATTCCAATTAAACAAGTTATTGCTCCTGTTGTCGAGACTAAAGAAGGCCCTGATGCAATTCGAGAAAATTTACCTATTAAAAAAAGAAAAACAGTAGTTTGTATAGTAAAACATTGGAAAGAAGAAAAATATATTTGTTTAACTTGGAAAAAGCAAGGTTGGAAAACTTTTGTAGTTGGCGGGGTTGAAGATAACGAAGATATTGTTAAGGCCGGAATCAGAGAAATAAAAGAAGAAACCGGCTACCAAAATCCTGTTTTTATTAAGGAGATTGATGGGGAATTCCATAATAAGTTTTTTGCTACACATAAAAATGAAAATCGTTGGGCGGTGATAAAAGGATTATATTTTGAACTTAAAGATTCTAAGCAAAAAGAAATTTCTGAAGAAGAAAAAGAACTTTCTGAGTTGGTTTGGGTAGAAAAGAATAAGGTTCTATCCTTCTTGCATGATGATGAAAGTGATAAAATTTTATGGAAAAGACTTAATGATATAGATGAGGCTTATACTGATAGTGGTTTATTAATTAATTCAGAGCAATTTAATGGAATTAATAACGAAGAAGCTAAACAAAAAATCACAGAGTGGTTAATGAAGAAAAATCTTGCTAGAAAAACTATTAATTATAAACTTAGGGATTGGAGTGTTGCAAGACAAAGATATTGGGGAACACCAATTCCTTTGATACATTGTTCTAAGTGTGGGGTTGTTCCTGTTCCTGAAAAAGATTTGCCTGTTAAATTACCTAGAGAAGTTAAATTTGGAGAAGGAAATCCACTTTTGACTAATAAAAAATGGTTGGAAACCAAATGTCCTAAATGCAAAGGAAAAGCAACTCGCGAGGCAAACACCATGGATACTTTTGTTAATTCTTCCTGGTATTTTTTAAGATATTGCGATGCAAAAAATAATAAGGAAATTTTTGATAAATCCAAAGTTAAGTATTGGATGCCTGTTGATTTGTATATTGGCGGGGCAGAGCATGCTTGCATGCATTTAATTTATTGTAGATTTTATACTATGTTTTTGCATGATATTGGGCTTGTGGATTTTGATGAGCCTGCTCCGAGATTATTTCATCAAGGAATGATTAATGATGCTAAGGGCGAGAAAATGTCTAAATCCAAGGGAAATGTTATTGAACCCTTAGAGACAATGGCAAAATATGGAGTAGATACAACTAGATTTTTTATAATGTCTGAAGCTTCTCCTGATAAGGGCTTTAATTGGAGCGACACAGGGATACAAGGTAGTTTAAGAATAATAAATAAGATATGGAATACTGCTTCGAATATGAAATTTGGAAAAGACTCGCAGGAACTTTTAGTTAAACTTAATTTCTCAATAAAAAATATCACTGAACAAATTGAAAATTTAGATTATAGAAAATCAACAATTGAATTGCGAGAATTATTTGACTTAATCTCTAAGCAATCCGAAATATCTAAAGAGAGTTTTGGAAAAGCTTTGAAATTACTTTCGCCTTTTTGTCCACATATAACTGAAGAATTATGGGAAAAAATTGGAATGAATAAAAATAATAAGAATTTTATTTCTTTAGCTGAATGGCCCAAATATGAAGAAATAAAACAAAAACAAGGGAAAGAAGATTTGAATGATAAAATATTAAGTAATACTTTACCAATTATTCAAAAGATTTCAGAATCGCAAAAAATTAAAAAAATATATTTGTATGTAATGCCTTTTGAAATAAAAAATATTGATAGGAAAAAAATTGAAAAAGCCCTAGGATATTCAACAGAAGTTTTTGCTGTAAATGATCCTAATAAAAAAGATCCTGAAGGAAGAGCTAAAAAAGCTATTCCTGGAAAACCGGGAGTATACGTAGAATAGTTTAAATAATAGATTTTCTTCTATCAAATATAAAAAGATGGTGCAAAAAGATTTTCATCAATTTCATGAACGTAGGACGCTAGGCCAGAAAGCTGCAGACAAGCTTACTTCTTTTGCAGGCAGTTGGGGTTTTCTAGTTTGGCTTACTATATTTGTAATTATTTGGATGGCTATCAATGTTTACTTTTTTGTAGAATCTCCTTGGGACCCCTATCCATTTATACTTTTAAATCTTGTTTTGGCTTGTTTAGCAGTTTTTCAAGCGCCTATTATTTTAATGTCTCAAAATAGGCAAGAACAAAAAGATAGGATAAAAGCAGATTATGATTACAAAGTTAATATAAAAGCAGAAAGAGAAGTAGAAGAAATGCAAAAACAACTTAAGAGGATAGAAGCAAAATTAGATAGAAAATAATTTGAAAGGAGGTGAAAATGGTTAAAAAACAAAAAAACAAATCGAAAGTTTCTGCAGGGGCTAGGCCTCTGGGAGTTTCTATTCTTGCGGTTCTTTCTTATATTGCTGCGGTTTTCACTTTTATCGGTGGATTAGCTATGTTGATTGGTTCTACTGCTGTTTCTACAATAATCGGACAGGTTTTCCCTGAATATGTTTCATGGTCAACAGCCGGGGTTGCTCTATTTGTATTTCTGGGAATAGTCTTTATTCTGTTAGGAGTACTTGATTTCTTTATCGGAAAGGGATTGTGGAATGGAAAAGAATGGGCTAGAATTTTAGTCTTAATCTTCTTAGCTTTATCGGTTATTGACGGAGTTCTTCCTCCTTTTGCAATAGTCCAAGCGATTATAGCAGCACTTTTAATATGGTATTTAGGATTTAATCCTGCCGTAAAAAGATACTTTAAATAAAAATTTTATTTTTTTTATTTTTTTTATTAATTTAAGACTGCTTTAATGCGTCTTACTCCTGCACTAGAAGATTCTTCTTTTGTTATTTTAAATTTCCCGAGTTCGCTTGTGTTTTTAACATGTGGGCCTGTGCAAATTTCTCTAGAGATATTGCTTATTGAATAAACCGAAACTATTTCTGGATACTTTGCTCCGAACTCGCCATGAGCTCCGGATTCGAGTGCTTTTTTTAAAGGCATTTCTTCTCTTACGACTGAAATTTTCTGCTTTATCTTATTATTTATCCAATCTTCTACTTTTCTTAATTCTTCTTCAGTTAATTTTCTTGGGAAATTAAAGTCAAATCTTAATCTCTCTGGATTTATATTTGAACCTTTTTGAGCAATCGTTTTATCCTCTAGTATTTCTCTTAGGGCTTGATTTAGAAGATGAGCTGCTGTATGCAGGCGTGTTGTTGCTTCACTATTATCTGCTAATCCTGACTTGAATTGGCCAGAACTTGAGGTTCTTGAGAGCTCTTGGTGTTTTTTATTTTCTTCATAAAATTCCTTTTGATTTAATTTTATTTTATTTTCCTTTGCTAATTCTTCAGTCATTTCAATTGGAAAACCATAGCTTTGATAGAGTAAGAAAGCTTCCTTGCCTGATAATTCTTTTTTATCTTTCTTTATTTTATCAAATTCTCGTAAGCCCTGTTCGAGGGTTGCTCTAAATTTATTTTCTTCTTTATCCAACTCGGCTATTATGTTATTTTTATTTTTCTTTAACTCTTTGTAGTCTGAATATATCTCGATTATTGGTTCTATTAACTTATGCGTAAAATTTTCCTTTATTCCTAATAGGCTAGCATATCTTATTGCTCTTCTAATTAATCTTCTGAGAACATAACCTCTTTCAGTATTGCTTGGAGTTATTCCATCTGCGATAATCATTACGCTGGCTTTGATGTGGTCTGCAATAATTCTCATTGTTTTCTCATTCCCATTATATTTCTTTCCAGATAAGTTTTCTATTTCTTTAATGATTGGATGCCAGACATCGGTTAGATAGTTATCTTCAAATCCGTTTAAGACAGCTAAAACCCTCTCCAAACCCCTACCATTATCAATATTTTTCTGTTTTGCTGGAATATACTTGCTACCTATTTTTGTAAAACCCATCAAAACATCATTCCAAATTTCAACCCAATTGTTATCTTCAGGATTAAATTTTTTTGGAACCTTTAGATTATTTGGTTTCCAATAAAACATTTCAGTGCAGGGTCCGCAAGGAGTATTATTGCTTGGGTGTTCCCACCAATTTGATTCTAAGAAGCTAATCTTTTCTTTAGGAATTCCTAGTTCGAGCCATAATTTTTCAGATTCAGTGTCTTTTGGAGAATTAGAATTGCCTGCAAAAATAGTTACTGCAAGTTTTTCTTTTTTTAATCCTAGGATTTTTGTTGCAAATTCATAGCTCCAGGCTATTGCTTCTTTTTTGAAATAATCTCCTAAACTCCAATTACCCATCATTTCAAAAAAAGTATGATGAAAACTATCACCCACCTCATCTATATCGCCTGTACGAATACATTTTTGAATATCAACTAAACGTTTGCCTAGTGGGTGGGGTTGTCCGAGTAAAAAGGGCACAAGAGGATGCATACCTGCTGTTGTGAAAAGAACAGTAGGATCATTAGCCGGAACCAGGCTTGAAGAGGGAATTTCTTTATGGCCTTGCTTTTTAAAAAATTCAAGATATTTTTTTATAAGTTCTTGTCTTGTAATTACCTTTTTTACCATGATAGAGTATGGATTTTGAGCTTTTAAGATTTGCTATCTATTTGTAATCCCCAACTCCCTTGAGAGTATCTCGGCATCTTTTACAAAAAGGATCTCTTTTTAACCTTCTAATAAGTTCATCTAATCCCGCATTGTATGCTTTTTTATCTCCAACTAATAAATAACCCTCTCCCTTTTTAGGGGAGGTTACATCCACTACTTGATGCATAACGCATGACTCTTCTGGGCAGTGTTCTCCCAGGTCGAGTTGATATCCTGTTCTCGCATTAACCCAACGAGTTGGTAAAAAGTGACTGGGATCGACTAAAGAGTGTCCTATTTCATGTACGGCTATTGTTTCTACTCTTTTTAGATATGCTTCCCTTGCTACTTCGTGCTTTTTGCTTTGGCTCTCTTGGGGTTTTCTCATTCTAGCCGTAGAAACCAAGATTATTCTTGGAGAGCAATAACCAAATATCCAATCCTCTTCTTTATTTTTATCATCCAAGTATAAATCTTTCGATGTAAGTACTATAACTCGCCCTTTATTAGACCCACTTAACCTAGCTAGTTCTCTTTCTGAAATATAGAATCCATTAAATTGAGGTATTGGCTTGAACCCAGGAGTTAAATCAGCTTGAATTAACTCACTTTCAAATCCAAATAATCCAAGAAACCTTTCTCTTATTCTCTGTGCTTCGAGTTGTAGATTTTCATGTAAAATTAGCATAAAAACCTATTTTTTGATTATTTATAAGCTTGATTATTCTATAGAATTATCCTAGACTGGCTAGTTTAGCTTGAATTTCTTCTAATTGAGACTCAATATCGTTTCTTCTTGACACTATTTCGGCTTTTTCTTTTACTGATTTTGCTGCTCTAAGAACTTTTTCTTTTTTCTCGGGTTTTTCAAGCAATTTTACTTGTTTTAATTCTTCAGTTGGTAGGGTTGGTTCTATATGGACTATCAAGGATTCTATTTCTGCCATCGCTCTTTTCAATTGGGTTTTTAATAAGAATTCTTTTTTTCTTAGAAGGTTATAGTTTCGAGTGTGTTGTATTATTTCTAGTAAACTTTTTTCTACTATTAATGTATCTCTTTTTAGGGATACTGCTTTTCCGTAATCGATTTTTATGTGTACGCTTCCTGCCATATTATTTTTGCTGGCTTTGTTGATTATATTTTATTAAATAAAGAACTATCAATATTTTCAACTTTTTCTTTAATTGCCATCACCTCTTCTTCCCATGATTTAAGCTCAATATCTTCTTTGTCCTTTATGTCTTTTATTTTTCTTAAGGTCTCTTCTATTTCTATGACTTTTTCCTTTACTTGCTGGAATTTTTCAACAGCATCTTTAAATTTATCTAGCTTGATAAAAATAGGTTCTTTGTCTATAGAATATCTTTTCATTTCTGGTTTAAGAGGTTCAGGTAAATCTGATAACTCGAGGGTTCTTTTTTCATTGTCTTCTTCTATTGTATACCCTGGTGTTTCACTTTCATCACTAACACTACTTTTTATTGCTTGTAAACCTAAATTATTTCCAACCTGATTTTTTGGAAAGGTTGGAAGAGGAGGGATAGAATTGTTATCTTTTGGGAGTTCTGGTAATTCTAATGAATTATTTATTTCTGGCAATTCTACTCTTTTTGGCTCACTTTTTTTAAAAAAACCCATTTATTTTCCCTCTTTTTATTAATATTAATAAGCCTGGTGTGTTTTTAAATCTTGCCTTTATATTTTCATTCTGTGGCTCTTTTTCCTCGATATTCTAAGATTCCTCTATTCTTCTATATTATGCGAAGGATTTTTAAACCGCTTATTCTTTTAAAGAATTATGCAGATAAATCTTCTTAAAAAAATTGTCGAGAAAACAGCAGGTGTCGGTGCGGTTCGAATAGTTGATTTACTTTATAATAAGAAAGATATAAATGAATTTCTTATAGCTAAAAAATTAGGTTTAACTATAAACCAAACAAGAAATTTACTTTATCGACTTTCACATTTAGGCATATTGTCTTCTATAAGAAAAAAAGATAAAAGAAAAGGATGGTACATTTATTTTTGGACCTTTAATGTTTTAAGATCCTTGGAAGTTTTAGAAGAAAATCTTACACAAGAAATTAATTCTATGAAACAAGAACTTTTCAGTAGACAACAAAAAAGATCTTATAAATGTAAAATTTGTGGAAGAGAAGTTAACGAAGAGGCGGCTTTACTTAATAATTTTATTTGTCATGAATGCGGAGAAGTTTTTGAACTTGCAGATAATCGTCAGGCTATAGAAGATATCATGAAAAATATAGCTAAAGTTGAAAAAGAATTGGAACACGTTAGAAGCGAGATTTCTCTTGAGAGGGAGAAATTGGACCAAAAATTATCTCGAAACATGAGAAGGGAAGAGAAGAAGAAAAAGGAATTAAGAAAAAAGAACAGAGAATTAAAGATGAAACTTCTAAATAAGATGAAAAAATCAGTCAAAAGTAAAAAAAGTAAAAAAAATAATAAAAAAAAGATTAGCAAAAAATCTAAAAATAAAAAGAAAAAGAGTTAATGGTATACTATTCGCTAAAGCCATATAAAAAAAGAAGTTTTTTCTGGAATTGGTTCTCTAACCTAAACACAACCGGAGTTATTATTTTTATAAATGTTCTTTGTTTTATTTTAGCTATCTTAATTAATATTCTAGTTAATTCGGTATACGGAGTTTCAATTTATACTTATCTGGGGTTGCAAGCCAATTCTCTATTTTTGCAAGGTTACGCATGGACTTTGCTTACCAGCATGTTTTTACATGTGGATTTTTTCCATTTATTTGTTAATATGTTCTCTCTATATTTTATAGGAAGTTTTGTTGAAATGATTATAGGTAAGAAGAGGTTTATTAGTTTTTATTTAATTTCAGGAATTATTGCGGGAGTATTTTTTTGTGTTCTGGCTTTTTTCTTCGGCTTTGGTTTTTTGGCTAAAATATTTACTACCCCTGATACTTATGCCGTGGGGGCTTCTGGGGCAATTTTTGCTTTGGCCGGACTTTTAGCAGTATTAACTCCAAAGAACAGAGTTTATCTTATTGTTGGACCGATAGTGGCTATAATATTGCAAACCCTTTTGCAATCCTTTCTCGAGAATAATCCCTTGGGCTCTATAATTGACTTGGTTATTATGGTTTACATCTTTTTTTCTATTTTCAGTGTTCTTTCTCCTAATCCTTTAATGAGAAAAATTGCTTTACCTCTTGAAATGCCATTTTGGATTTTGCCCATAGTTGCTATTGTTCCTTTGGTGATTATTGGTTTGTTCTTTGAATTGCCTATCGGAAATATGGCTCATCTTGGCGGGGCTATTGTTGGAATTGCATATGGTTTTTATTTAAGAACTAAATATAAAAAAAAGACCCAGATGATCTCTCGGTACTTTTCAAAATAAAATGAAAGTAATAAAAACAAAAAAAAGTAAGTCTTGTAAAAAGCATTATTCAGAGGTTTTTAATTTTATTAAAGATTCAAGAAAGCCAATTTATTGGATAATTGCAATTTTTTTTATTTTTGCCTTTGTCTCTTTTTTCTTACCTGTTCCTTCTGAATTGGTTGAAATAATAAATAAAGTTATTCAAGATATGTTGGAAAGCACGCTTGGGCTTAGTGCTTTTGATTTAATTAAATATATTTTTTTGAATAATCTTGCTGTAAGTTTTATAGGGATAATTTTTGGTATTCTATTAGGTATCCTTCCTATAATCCTTTCTTTGATTAACGGATATATTGTAGGTTATGTTGCTAAACTTGTTGTTGATACGGGAGGGGTTTTAAGCTTGTGGAGATTGTTTCCACATGGTATTTTTGAATTACCTGCTATTTTTATTAGTCTTGGAATTGGTTTAAAACTTGCTGGTTCTTTGTTTAGTTCTGAAGCGGATAAAACTTTTTTAATTAGGTTAAAGCTTGCGATTAAAACTTTCTTTTTACTTATTCTGCCTTTGCTATTTATTGCAGCTATAATTGAGGGGCTTTTAATTGTGTTGCTTGGATAAAGAGTAATATTAAAACCAGCTTTCAAGTCTTTTTTGTTTGCCGTAGTTTTTTAGAAGATTGCTTTTATTTGTGTAGCTTGAAATAGGAATTTTTAATCTTTTTTGAATTGCTTCAAGAGCTTCAGAAATACTTGAAAACCTTTTAGGAGGTTTTTGAAAGGCTTCTCTGGAAACTTGGCGTAAAATCCCGACTCCAAGAGGAGCATAGTATTCATCTGAAATTTGGCGCATAACTAAACATTGGGCTTGGCGCTTTATGCGTTTAAGATATTCTGTTAAAGCAAGTCTATTAGAATAATAAGCTCCTGTTACACTTGAGGCATAATTTTTTCTTCCTGCAAAAGTTTCGAAATCCTGCCATATTCCATCGGATTTGAGACTAATTTCTATGACTTCAAAACTCCAGGGTTCCGGCAATAAAAGAAATTCGTAATGATTTCCTAAATATTCGGCTGTAAAAACTAGAATTTCATTTATTATGGGGTAATATCTTATTTCTTTTAAATTATTTTTTGATAGGGTATCATCTACTGCCGTAATACTCCAACGAGTCGGAACAAGCTTGCGATTTTTTTCTGTGCCCAGTAATCCTGCCGAAAGAATTTTAATTATTGTTGAAGTATCTATATTAGATTTGTCAAGTTCAATTATTGATTGAACTGATTTAACTTCTATATCATTTACTAAATAATCTACTTTATGTGCTATTTTTGGGTTTTCTTCTAATCTTACTTGAGAGATTGTTGCAGCATTTTTTATTAAAGGTACACTGGACTCTTGCTCTTTTTGTCTTTCTATTGGTTTTTTTAATTTAAATTCGGTTGCTATGGGGCTTGAAGTCATTGCTATTTCTTTAAAGACTTGATTAAATTTATTATCCGAATTGTTGTAAACATTTTTTATATTGCTTTTTACTCTTCCATAAATAAGCTTTTTTCTAAAATCTAGTATTTGGGGTATCTTTAGTTTTTGCTCGTGCCATAATTCTGGAGAAGAGAAAACTCTGGTTTCACCATATTCTTGCGGAGCTAGAATTCCAGTATAGACATTAGGATAGTCCCATTTTCCAACAAATATTTCTGGGGGGCTAGAACCTGAGAATTCTTTTATTGTCTTGGCTTTTCCTAAAAAGAAGCCATGCCTCTTACAATTTTCTTTTTCGCAAATTTTACATCTCATTTTAGTAAACTCCTAATTAAAACTAGAAGTAGTATTTTTATTCTTAATTGTAATACAGCACTCTTTTGTTTTAGGTATTAATTGTCTTTCAAATCACTTAACCCTAGCATAAGGAATAGCAAGCCAAGTAAGATTACTAGCCAAACTATTCCTCCCTTTAAGAATGTAAGGGCTGCTTGGCCCCAACCGCCAGGTAAAAGTGCCCAGCCTAAGATAGCTAGGATCACTAAAATAAGTCCTGTAAGGAGTTCTAACCATTTATTCATATTTTCTTGAGGTTTGTTTGCTTTAAAAGAATTTCGCTTCTTTAGACTAGGCTCAGATTTTTAAACTATGTTTACCCACCTGTAATAAAAATTTATATAGAAGAAGTGTTTATAAAAAGAATGGATAAAGAGATTGTGAACAACTTTGCTGAAAATGGGGGAAATATTCCTAGTTTTAATAAGGATTCTAATATAAATAATTCTGGAGAAATTATTGTTCCTCTTCCCGAAAATAAGGAAGAAAAAAAACTTACTCTTCTAGAGGTTTTGGGTAAGTTCTCCCCCGGTAAAAGCTTGCGAAATGCCTTGGATGATATTCTTGAAGGTAAAACAGGAGCTTTAATTGTGGTCGATAATTCAAAGGTAAGAAATATTATTGATGGGGGTTTCAGAATTAATTGTGGCTTAACACTTCAGAAACTTTGTGAATTGGCTAAAATGGACGGAGCAATTATTATTTCGGATGATTTAAAGAGAATATTAATGGCTAATGTTCTACTTGTTCCTGATTCTAAAATACCAACTAACGAGACTGGAACAAGACATAAGGCTGCCGAGAGAACAGCAAGGCAAACAGGTACTTTAGTAATAGCGGTATCAGAAAGAAGAAATAAAATCAGTATTTTTTATGATGATAAAAAGTATATTCTTGAGGACTCTGAAAATTTATTAAGAAGGGCTACTGAAACTCTCAATATTCTTGAAAAACAAAGAGAGATTTTTGATGAGCTTTTAAAAAATCTGAATATCTTAGAGATAACTAAACTGGTTTCTATTGCAGACGTTTGCTCTTTGTTGCAAAGAATTGAAGTTATCCTTAAGATGATGGATACTATGAGGCGATATTTAACTGAGCTGGGAAATCAGGGTGTAATTTTAAGAATGCGTGTAAAAGAACTTTCCAAAGATATTGATGTTATCGAGTCTCAGTTATTAATGGACTATTCTACCAAACCTCTTAATATCAAAAAATTATTAGATAATATTAATTTTGAGGGAATTTTAGATATGGAATCTTTTTCTAGGCTTTTATTTGAAGTCTCGCCAGATACTTCTATCAGTCCAAAAGGATATAGATTATTAGGAAAAATTAATCTTACTGAAAGAGAAATAAAGGCATTAATAGCACAATTTAGTAGCCTCTCAAATATTCTTGATGCTAGCGAGGAAGAGCTTTCAAAAATATTGAAGGCAAAAGCAGCAAGTGTTAAACATGAACTCAATAATTTGAAAGAGCAAATACTTGTTGGCAAGAAGATTTAGGGTTTTATTATCTCTATTCTTACTTGATTTGGTAAGTGCTCCCTAAATTTGGTTTAATTGTTGTAAGCAGGGTAGGTTAAACAAATTGCTTATAAAACCCTAAATAGTTATTGGAATTACTAACTTTTTATTTCCATAACATTTAAAACTTAGTTTAATTGATATTCCTATAGGAAAAGTATTAAGAATGCTAACAACAAAACAAATTCAAGAAATTCGCGAGCACCTTGAAAATGCAAAAAACCCGGTTTTCTTTTTTGATAATGATGTGGATGGGCTTTGTGGTTTTCTTTTGCTTCAAAAGTTTATAGGTAGAGGAAGGGGAATTCCAATAAAATCTTATCCTGGGCTTGAGAAAAGTTATTTTAAAAGAGTGCAAGAGCTTGGGGCGGATTATGTTTTTGTTTTAGATAAGCCTGTTATTGACTCGGGATTCATTGAGCTGGTTAAAGAAGCTAATTTGCCTTTAGTTGTTATTGACCATCATCCATCTACTCTTGATAAAGAAGGGGTTGAGTTTTTTTATAATACTTATGAGACTAGTAAAGAAATTGAACCTACTTCTTATTTATGTTATAAAATTAATGGCAAGAAGGAAGAACAATGGCTGGCTGTTTTAGGGTGCATTGCAGATTGTTATAGCCCTGATTTTCTTGAAAGTTTTAAAAAAGAAAATCCTGAAATACTCGCGGGAAAGAATAAAACTGCTTTTGATATTTACTATAATACTGAATTGGGAAAAATAGCGAGGATACTTGCGTTTGGAATTCTTGATAAAACTAGTAATGTTGTTTCCATGATTAAATTTTTAATTAAAACGAGTAATATTCATGATTTAACCCAAGAAAACTCGAATACTAGAAGCTTTTTATCGAGATTTGAATATATTAATGAAAAGTATCAGAAACTTTTGAAAAAAGCAGAAGAAAGTGTTAATAAAAAAGATTTGTTGTTTTTTAGTTATTCAGGAGATATGAGTATTAGTCAAGAACTTGCTAATGAGTTAAGTTATAGGCATCCTAAAAAAGTCATAGTTGTTTTATATTCTTCAAGTGGAAAAGCAAATATCTCTATTAGGGGAGCTAGAGATATTAGAACTTTGTTTTTGAATTCTATTACAGACATTGAGGGTTCAACAGGCGGAGGACACGAGCATTCGTGTGGCGGGAAAATACCCAGCGATAGCATAGCCAAGTTTCGAGATAATTTGGAGAAGGAGATGAAGAAATACTAGTTGCGGGTAGGAATATTGTTACTTTTAGATAATAGTAACAAATAGAAAGATTTAAATACTCTAAAATTATCTATTTTTATTAAAATAACCTTAATCAAACTATGTTAAAAGCTATAAAGATATTGGGACTCTTGGCATTTCTTGCAGTTGCAATACCGGGATGTAGATCTTGCAATAACTCTCATGTAAGAAATATGGCTGAAATGTCGCACCCTACTAATGTATTAGAAAGAATTAGTAAGGATCCGGTTAGTATTTCTATAGCATTGCCTTTGGATTTACTTTTAGAAGTTGGTTTCTTAAATGATAAAGACGGGGATGGTTCTTCTGATGTTATTTATAGAATGCCATTCACTCCTTATGTTTTTTCAGATTATACTGGGCAAATTGATAGGACAGCTATAAGATTAAGTCCTGAAACTACTGCTAAGGTAAGAGCACTTGAAAGATACCATAGGGAAGTTACGAGGGCTCTTTTTTTGGAAAGTTCTGCTTCAACTAATGTTCTTCATAAACAGAGATTGGGTTTTCTAGATAATTAATCAATAGCTTCTTGAGAAATAAACAATCTGCTTAGCTAACTTGCCACAATAAACGCATTTTGCGGACTTTTCTAGCTTTTTATCAAAGGGAATACATCTTGAAGATGCGCCTTGGGTTTTTTCTTTAATATAATCTTCACATTCTTCACTTCCGCAGAA
>Ga0194127_10002319_pt1 | contig 26231 bp, 24 predicted proteins | sample TA2KigC100mmetaG_FD_148624 | JGI IMG/M metagenome (GOLD analysis project Ga0194127, IMG submission 148624) | Freshwater microbial communities from Lake Tanganyika, Tanzania - TA2015036 Kigoma Deep Cast 100m | ecosystem: Environmental > Aquatic > Freshwater > Lake | place: Tanzania: Lake...
CGTCCGATTCGATCTGCTATTGTGACCATCAATGGAAATGAAGTGCTTGCTGAACCAGAGCTCCCACCCTCGGTTCTAGCCCTGCTAAATAAGCTAAATTCAGGACACTAAAATGAGAAACTCAGGTATAACAAAGATTTTCCCCGTAAATTAAGGTGACAGTCACTTTGAAAGTGACTGTCACCTTTTGCCTACGCAGGTTGTTTCTTCAGTAACTCCAAATAATGTTTTCTGAATTTGGCAACCTTCGGGGCGACAACCGCTTGACAATATGGCTGGCTTTGATTACGCGCGAAGTATTCCTGATGATACTCCTCGGCAATGTAGAAATCCTTGATCGCTTCCACTTCTGTGACGATTGGGCTGTTCCAGATTCCTTGGGCATTCAACTCGCTGATGAGATTCTCGGCAATCTATTTTTGGAGTTCTTATCTCATCCCTGAAACTGTAATCAGTCCATTCGTCACATTGACATTCATCAGCTCAAGCCCAGGGACTTGGGAGTTGATCTCCTCCACAAGCAGTTGGTTTAACCAGGATTCCACCTGCTCGAGCAGTAAGCCGGGGATACTTTGCTGCCCGATCTGCAGTGATTCTATTACAAAATAAGGCTGTTTATCGTTGTCAATTTTTATCATTCCAACAATCAACGCGGAGGTTGAATTTTCATTTCCGTTTACCATGCCCCAAACCTGGATCTTGCCATCACGCAGGTAGATTTGAACATCCCTTAATGGCAGGTCGGGGCTGCTCTTCATTTCCAGGGCAAGCCACGAGGTGATCTGCTGCTCGGTGATGGTTACAGACGATAATGAACCAGGTTGAGGCAGCGCATTTTCCAGCGCAATTTTCGCTTCCAGTCCGGTATTGTCTGATGTGACGATCTCGGCGCCCGGGCGTTCCGGTGCGCCTTCCATGCCGTTTGCAGAATTTTGTATGGCCAAGTTGATCAACGCATCCACGAGGGGCGCATACTGCGGATAAGTTGCGCCGACCTGAGCGCGGGTTTGCGGCGCAACATCGTTTGCAAGCGACGAGTCGTCATAAAGCGTGGGCGTTGCAACAGCCAACATTTTCGCAACTTTCGATTCGGGATTATTTCGGGCTACGACAAAGGTGGTTGTGCCGAATAAAAATATCGCGATCACAGCTGCCAATATGGCCCGCAGGATACTTTTATATGGTTTGGAAGGAGCTTGCCAGGGATTGGCTTTTATCTGCCCTGGCCTGGGCAATGTCGGGCTGATCGATTTCAGACGGGCGAGTCCGATTTTGGCTTCGTTGTGATTAGCGTTGATCTTAAGCACGCGCTGGTAACATTGAATTTTATTTTCATTTTCCGCCTCGACACGCGCCATCAACATCCACCCGGATTCGTCATGGGGGTGGACGGACAGAAATTCCGACAATTGTTTTTTGGCCAATTCGCGGTTTCCGCGCTGAAAGTTGTAATCAGCCTGCTTGAGGAGTTCTTGTTTATTCATTAAATACTTGTAGGAACACAGCGACCCTTCGATAAACTCAGGGCAAGCGCTGTGTCCCTACACTGTTATTACAGACTTGGCTCAGGAATTTTCTCATCGGCCTTGTTGAGCGTCAATTCACCATCTTCGTTAACATCGATGGTTATCGAATCGCCGTTCAAAAATTCACCAGCGAGCAGACGGTCGGATAGCGGATCTTCCACTTTTTGCTGAATGACACGGCGTAACGGACGCGCGCCAAACTCGGTGTTGTAACCCAGTGTAGAGAGGGAGGTGAGTGCTTCTTCAGAAGCAGTGAGCAAGAGGTTGTGATCTTTGAGTCTTTCTGAAACCTTGGCCAGTTCGAGTGAGACGATCTGCTGAATATCGTCCTTGTTGAGCGAGCGGAAGATGACCACTGAATCCATGCGGTTGATGAACTCAGGGCGGAAGGCGCGTTTTAGCGATTCATTCAACTTCTTGCGCATGTCTTCATAAGAGAGACGTTCTTCGTTGGCTTCATCACGCTTCATCGCAAAGCCCAGAGAAGTTTGATTCTTGATCATGTCCGCGCCGATGTTGGAGGTCATGACGATGATCGCATTGCGGAAGTCCACTTTGCGGCCCTTCGCGTCGCTAAGGTGGCCTTCTTCCATAATCTGCAACAACATGTTGTGGACTTCAGGGTGGGCTTTTTCGATCTCGTCAAAGACGACAATAGAGTAAGGTCTGCGGCGCAAGGCTTCGGTGAGTTGACCTGCATCTTCGTAGCCGACATATCCAGGAGGCGCACCCACCAAACGAGCGGCGGTGTGACGTTCCATAAACTCAGACATATCCAGTTGAATGGCAGCTTCTTCACTGCCAAACATGAACTTGGCAAGGGTTTTGGTCAATTGGGTTTTGCCAACCCCAGTGGGTCCGAGGAACATGAAGGAACCGATCGGGCGTTTGGGGTCTTTCAAGCCAGCGCGTGCGCGGCGTACGGAGCGGGAGATGGCGATGATGGCATCTTCCTGTCCGATGATGCCTTTGCGTAATTCATCTTCCATTTTGAGCAGGCGTTGTGATTCGGCCTCTGCCAGTTGCATCAGCGGAACACCCGTCCACATGGACACGACTTCGGCAATATCATCCGCAGATACAACGGGGCTGTTGGCGCGATCCCAGCCGGTGCGCAGGCGTTCAATTTGCTGGTTGAGATCCAATTCGCGCTCTTCCCATTCCTTGATATCTTCGTTATTACCTTCTTCCAATGCGATCGTGCGGTTTTGGCGCGCCAGCCTTAATTGACCAAATAGGTCTTTGGCATGTTTCGCGGCGGGACTCTTGTACATGCGGACGCGTGACGATGATTCGTCAATCAAATCAATGGCTTTGTCTGGTAAAAATCTTTCGGTGACATAACGTGAGGATAAATGCGCGGCCGCTTCGAGCGCTTCATCGGAGATCACCAAATGATGGTGTTCTTCGTATGCGCCGCGAATACCTTTGAGGATTTGAATGGTCTCTTCCTCGGAGGGTTCGTTCACTTGCACAGGTTGGAAGCGGCGTTCCAGTGCGGCATCGGATTCAATATACTTGCGATATTCATCCATGGTGGTTGCACCGATGACCTGCAGTTCACCACGCGAAAGAGCGGGCTTAAGGATATTGGCCGCATCCACGGATGAACCCGCGGCGCCGGCACCGACCAGCATATGCACCTCGTCAATGAACAGGATCGCGCCTGATTGTTTTAATTCTTCAATAATGCGTTTGAGCCTTTCCTCGAACTGACCACGATACATGGTGCCAGCGACAAGGGAGCCCACATCCAGTTGCAGGACGCGCTTGTTCATCAGCGGCGCAGGTACATCGCCTTCGACAATGCGCTGGGCGAGTCCTTCGACGATGGCGGTTTTTCCAACACCCGGTTCGCCGATCAGGGCGGGATTATTTTTTGTGCGACGTGCAAGGACCTGTATGACGCGCTCAATTTCCTTTTGACGCCCAATGACTGGGTCAAGTTTCTTTTCCTCAGCCTTGGTGGTGAGGTCGGAAGCTAATTGATCGATGAGAGGGGTTTTGGGGTTGGATGCCGACGAAGAGCCGCGTCCGCTGGGTTGCGGGCCGGCAGGCATCGGTGAAGATGAAGCGGATTCATTCAGCACGCGGCGTGTCTGGCGGCGGATCTGGTCCGGTGTGACGCCGAGTCTGCGCAGCACTTCCAGCGCAGTTGATTCAGCGCGCACGAGGGCCAGCAAAATATGTTCGGTGCCGATGTAGTGATGCCCAAGGCGGCGCGCTTCGTCCACAGCAAATTCGAGTACTTGCTGGGTTTCTGCGGCGAGTTCGATTTTATTGGGATCAAAACTGGCGGGGGTTCCCGAAACACGCTGTACGACTTCGCCGACGCGGTCAGAGGTCATGCCGAGGTCGCGCAGGACGCGGCCGGCAACTCCGCCTTCTTCGTCCATTAATCCAAGCAACAGGTGCTCGGTTCCAATATTGTTTTGGCGAGCGCGTTCGGCCTCTTGATGTGCCAGGCTGAGAACCCGCCTTGCGCGCTGAGTAAATCTTTCCATACCAGCCATAATTTATCTCCTAAATTCCTGATGGGAATTCTACCAAAAAGCGGGGCGACTCGGTGTTGGAAATAGGTTAGAGTTTATTAACGGGTTCCAGGTTGCAGTTCAAGTTGGAAGGTTGCAAGTTGGGAGGTTTTTTTGTTTAGATAATAGGTTCTTTACTTTCAACTGCTTATCTATTGTCTCCATCCCCTTGTATCTTACCGCGTGTCTGCCTATCCAATAATTTAGTAATATTAGATTCGGCTGCTTCATCCAGGGAAATATCCAGTTCGGTGCAGGTTTGAGCGAGATACCAGAGCACGTCGCCCAACTCAGCCTTGAGGGCTTCGCGGGTTTCGGGGCTGATCTGGCCATCTTTATCGCGGAAGACTTTCTTGATCTTGCCCGCCACTTCGCCGGCTTCGTTGACGAGTCCCAGGGTGGGGTAAATGACGGCGTGCCCGATGGCGGGATATTTTGCGGTGGCGCGGGATTTGGTTTGGTAGTCGGTGAAGTTCATTTTTTATTCCATTTTCCTGATATGCTGTCCTATCCAATTTGTGAAAGTAGGTTAGGCTTGCAGCCTGACAGTTTTTGAAAACATAAATTATAGCGGGTTGAAAACCCGCCCTACGAATACTTAAAGATTTATTTTAGACCTTCCCATGGCCATGGAGCATTAATATCGTATGGAAGGTTTATTTGTTTAAGAATGTCAACAACATGATTTGAGTTGATAATAAAAATCGTTCGCTCGTAATCTAAATTGGCCTGTTTAATATCCCGAATTTCTTTGGTCTTAACTGAGGATGATAAATTTTTTCGAAATCTAATAAATGGAACTTCTTCAAATTCTGCGTTAGCAAGCTGACCTGAAGAAATTTCTATATTGTTAGGCTCATATTGACATGCAAGCAGTGTTGAGTTGGTCACAATGACAGGATAATAAATGTGCAAATCCTGTGTGGCACGTTTTTCGTATTCTAGCTCTTCGTGAACCAGATTTTCTATAGACCTTAGGAGGTATGACGAAAGTCGTTCTAGCATTGGCGTGTCGTTTTCACCTTGACCTCTGATAATACAGAACAAGGCTTCCAAAGAAGCTGCTTTAGTTTGAAAATTGTGCCATGCTGAGATTTTCTTTCGATATGCATCCTGCTTTATTAAACCTTCAAATGTCCAAAGTAATTTGGCGCGATTTGTTTTGACTTGATCGTTTGGGACTAAAAAAATCCATTTAGCCTCTGATACTTTTTTGCATTCAATCACCATTCTCTCGATTCCGTATTCAAGAATTAGATCAATATAGCCTTCTTTCCCATCAAGTGGGTCAACCCAACGATGTTCATGGGCTATAGGCGTCCAATTACCGGGTTTTGTAGCCTCAATTTCTTTTTCTATACGAGTTTGAAATAGAAAGCCAGATTTATTTACAATGTTGAGAAGATCATCGTTGTTTTCAGTCATTATGTATCCTCGAACGCATTGGCCAATTCTCCCCACCACTCATCCTTTTCCTTCGGGACAAAGGGCGTGTACAGCGTCAGCCGATCTGCAATGCCGTCGTAGCGTTTCTTCAAATCATTTGCCAGATTTTCCTGCGTGGTCATCAGACAAAACTCATTCAGCATTTCATCGGTGATGAGCATGGGCATTTCAGCCCACTCGCCTTTTGCGGCGAAACCTGATAGTTTTTCAGCAGTTTCACCCCAGCCGTGCAAGTCCATCACGGCTTTATAGGATGACGTGGATGCATAGAACGCGATCTGCATCCGCGCGAAAGATTCTTCTTCGGGAGATGTCGCTACAAACGCGGTCACCGACACACTAATATCTTGCCTTTTTCTTCCTACTTTATTCAATCCCTCTTCAATAGCAGGCAATATCACCTCATTCAAATATTTCACACTATTGAACGGATGCGCATGGAATCCCTCGCACATTTCGCCAGCCAGTTTGGCAAGCCCCGTGTTCACGCCTGCGATATAAATTGGAATGTTCGGATGTTTAACCGCGCCTGGATTAAAGAACGGCGACATTAAAGTTGCTTTGTAGTATTCACCGCGGAAATTTAACTTTGTGCCATTTTGCCAGCAATCCCAAAACGCGCGGATAACTTGAATCTGCTCGCGCAATTTCCCCGTCACAGACTCGGGCCATGTCATGCCGAACCTGCGCTCGATATGTGACTTGACCTGTGTGCCAAGTCCTAAAATGAATCTTCCGCCGGATTGCGCGGACAAGTCCCATGCGGTGTAGGCCAGGTTCGCGGGCGAGCGCGCAAACGAGACCGCGATGGCGGTGCCAAATTGCATGTCTGATGTATGCTCGGCGATCAATGTGCAGGGCAGGAAAGGATCGTGCTGGGTCTCTTGAGTCCACAGCGCTGCGAAGCCAATCTCTTGCGCAGCTTTCGCAATGGCAGGCACTTCTTTCAAATGAATAGGGGGAAGAGCGGCATCGAGTTTCATGTGGTAAGTATACAGGTAAACAAGTAGACATGTAAACGCGTTGTAACCTTTTCATTGTGTACCTGTCTACTTGTCTACTTCTAACAAATACGCCATGATCCAATTGATGGTCGCATTCAAGCCGTCTATGTGAGCGCGTTCGTAATTATGCGAAGCATCAATGCCGGGGCCGATCAGCGACAATGCCACATCGCCGCCCGCGCGCCAGAAGGCTTCGCCATCCGAGCCATAGAATGGATACACATCTGTTTTATACGGAATATGATGCTTCTCCGCGAGCGCGCGCATTTTTTTATTCAACCCTTCGTGATACGGCCCACTGCTGTCTTTGATGCACAACGTCGCATGAAACTCATCCGACTCCTGCCCCTCGCCGACCACCGCCATATCCACCGTGACCAATTCCGCGACTTCAGATGGAATCCCCGCCGCCGCGCCATGACCGACCTCTTCATAATTGGATATGAGGAAGTACACGCTTCGCACCGGGCTTTGGCCTGCATCTGCTATTGACTTGATCGCCGCTGTGAGATTTGCCACACAAGCCTTGTCGTCGAGGAATCGTGAGCGGATAAATCCATTGGTCACTTCCACACGCGGATCAAACGCCGCGCAATCACCGATGTTGATGCCAAGTGCGCGGGTTTCTTTTTCAGAAGTTGTGCTCGCATGGAGCCGCACCTCCATGCGAGCATTCGTGCGCGGAGTCTCGCTTCCCGCCGCGCTGTAAATATGACCCGAGGCTGTATCAATTAATACTGAGCCGCGGATCTTCCCCCCTTTGGACGTGAACACCCACACGCCTTCTGTTTCCACGCTCGGCCATTGAATTCCGCCAATGCGACTCAACTTCAACCGTCCGTTTGATTTGATCTCCTTCACCACCGCGCCGAGCGTATCAACGTGTGCTGTCAGGGCAACAGGAGGCAAGTCGGAATCCACATGCCACTTTGCCACAAGTGCGCCTTTGCGTGTGCGCGAAAGCTGGAGTTGCCTATATTGGGATAATTCCTTTTCAACAAATTCAATCGCAGGCTCCGCAAAACCGGTCGGCGAAGGGATGTTGAGCAGGTCAACGAGGAAGTTAATGAAATGTTTTTCGTCAATTTTAGGGAGGGACATATTTGATCCTTATCTTTATTTCAAATAATGGTCGAATAGTTCCGAACGGCAGCCATACACCGCATCAAACACTACAATCTCTAACCACTAATTACTACAGGTCCTGATACGTTTTCGGTTATTACTTCCAACATACTTGACCACCACCAATCTCCGGATACCATTTACCCCATCTTTTCTGCTGCAAGTTTTACCGCATCCACAATATGCTGATAGCCTGTACAACGACACAGATTGCCTGATAGCGCTTGGCGGATTTCATCTTCGGTTGGGTTTGGATTTTTCTGTAAGAATGGAATCATAGACATTAGGATTCCGGGCGTGCAATAACCGCATTGCAAACCATGCGCTTCCCAAAAGGACTGTTGCAATGGATGCAGATTATCTTTGTCTTTTGCCAACCCCTCGACAGTTATGAGGGCATGTCCATCTGCCTGAACAGCAAACATCAAGCACGAACGCACAGACTCGCCGTCGAACAAAATTGTACAGGCTCCGCAGACTCCATGTTCGCAGCCGACATGTGTTCCCGTCAGCCCAAGTTCGTGCCGCAGAAAATCACTGAGCAGCAATCGCGCTTCCACTTCGCGCTTGTATTTCTTTTCGTTGACGGTGACTGTAACAGGAAATGTTTGGGTCATTGCAGGTTTTCCTCCGCGCGTTGCATGGCTTGCTTCAACGCTTTTTTCGTCAACACATTTGCCAGATGACGCTGAAAATCAGGTGAAGTGTGAACATTTCCAAAGGGATTAATTTCTTTCCTGCTGGCCATTGCCGACGCAGATTCGATCAACTTATCATTTAGCTTTTCGCCCTCCAAAATTTTCGCGGCTTCTTTTGCATCCACAGGACCGTCACCCGCGTTCAAGTAAACCAGCTTTGCTTTTTTGCATTTTCCATTCTTTTCCAAAGTCACGAGTACAGCGACACCCATCAAAGCATAGTCGCCTGCACGCGGCGCAACCTCCATGAACGACCAGCCCGTGCGCGCGGGCATAAATGGCATTTCAATCTCAACCAAAATTTCATCAGGCGCGAGCGCGGTCGTGAACATGCCGGCAAAAAAATCCTGCGCGTCAATCCAGCGTTCGCCTGAAATATTTTTTGCTTTCAACCGCGCGTTCAACGCCAGCATCAGCACTGGCAACTCCGCCGCCGGATCTGCATGGACGATGCTTCCGCCAATCGTGCCGCGGTTTCGGATCTGCGGATGGGCAATATGCGGCATGGCTTCTGTCAATAGTGGAGTACGTTTTGCAATTGAAGAGTCAAATTCCAAATGTCTTTCGCGCGCCATTGAACCAATCCGGATCACGTCCCCTTCTGCGCGGATATAACTCAACTCTGCCACGCGATTCAAATCAATCACCACGCTCGGCTGGATCACGCGAAAATTCATCGCAGACACAAGGCTTTGTCCGCCCGCCAGGATTTTGGCTTCATCTGCATGTTGACTCATTAAGTCCAATGCTTGTTCGATTGAATCGGGAACATGATATTCAAAGGGAGCAGGTTTCATGGAAAAGCCTCATTGATTGATGTCATTGCGAGGGCTGGTGGTCGAGTAGGTCGAAGTATGTTTTTCTCGACCGTATCGAAACCCAGCCCAAAGCAATCTCCTCATAATTGGAATCTTCGCGTGGAGAATTAGACGCTTCGACAGGCTCAGCGCGTCGGATTGGAGACTGCGTGCGCTGCTTTCTCAGCCGACAATTGATTCTGTTTTCGATGAGCGGTCACCACCTCTGCCATGATCGCGAGGGCAATTTCCTCGGGCGATTGCGCGCCGATGTCCAGGCCAATGGGCGCGTGCAAGCATGACAGTTGCGACTCGCTCATACCATCATTCAACAATCTTTTACTTCGTTTGGCATGAGTGGTCTTGCCTCCCAATGCGCCGACATAAAACGCCGAACTGAGTAAAGCGATCTTCAAGGCTGGGTCATCCAATTTAGGGTCGTGAGTGAGCATGATTATTGCAGTTGAGCGGTTTATCTTAATCTGTCCAAACGCTTCCTCGGGCCAGGCTTGGATGAGTTTATCAACGTGCGGGAATCGCTCTGTGTTGCCCCAGGCCTGGCGCGGGTCAACGAGAATCGTGCGATATCCAAGCGTTTTCGCTAATGAAGTTAATGGAATGGCAATATGGACCCCTCCAACGATTATTAAAGTCGGCGGCGGTAAAATCACTTCCAGGAAAATTTCGACAGTATCATTAAACATCACACGACGCGAGATTCCTTGCGCAAGAGTTTCTTTGCCAGTTTTTAACACCGCATCGTACCATTCGTTGCCAATCGAACCTTTGACGTCCCCGTTTTCAAAAATCAACATCTCGCGACCAAGTATTTCATCCGAACCGTGAATCACTGTGACATTCACGGCTTGAGATTCATTCGCCCACGTAGGATGCAATGACTGAAAATATTCCGTATCAAGCGGATTGACAAAGATATCTATGCTGCCCCCGCAGGCCAGCCCCACCTCCCAGGCGCTTTCATCGGCAACACCAAAATGCAAAAGCTGAGGTCGCTTCGTTTTTATAGATTCGACCCCGGCTTCAACGACTGCGTTCTCCACACACCCTCCGCTGACCGAGCCGGTGATCCTTCCATCCAAGGTAAGCGCCATTTTTGAGCCAATATTGCGTGGCGACGAACCCCATGTTTGAATGACAGTCGCAAGCGCAATGGCCACACCCTGCCTTTGCCAACTATCAACATCAGATAAAATATCGCGCATGTAATTTCTGCTCTGGAGTCGGACAGCAAGCTGTCCGATCTGGCAGGAGCAAGCTCCTGCACTCCAAAATTATTCTTTTTCAATCCGCCTGCGAACTTCGTCATAAAACACCCCGGCAAGTTTTTGTGAGACAGGCACCATCAAACGGGAAACGAGACTCGCCAATTGACCTGAGACGTTGATGTCGGCCGTCCATTGCAAGAGCGTTGAATTATCCAGCCCATCACTGAGACTCATTGCGCTGATTGCATCTGCCGCACTGCCAGTTGCCGTGCCATGCGCTTTTAATTTTGCGTGATTGGGTTCATCCAGTTCGAGGACATCAACGTCACCAGTGAATCGAGCCTTGACCGAACCGAGCCCAACAGACACAACCCCGCGATATTTTTTCAACGGCTCGATGGTTTCGATCTTCTCCACCCCGGGGACGCACTGGCCGATCTGGTTTGGGTCGGTAAGAAAATCCCAAACTTTTTTTCGGGGCGCGTGAATGATGACGTCACCTTTTAGTAACATTGGCTCTCCCTTTACAGAGATCAGGAAATGGGAATTAACGAATTACATGATGATGGTAACGATCAGATCGTTGTGATTATAACCCAGGCATCTGAGTATTCAGCAAGATGGCGAGACCCCGCTTTTATATGAACAAACTAGCAAGGGTTCCTGAAGCATGTTCAAATATCTGGCACTAAAGAGAAGTAACATGTCATTGTGGGCATTCCTCGCGAACAATCCCCTCTTGAAACATGAGATTGGTTAAACAGATGAGCCCGGTCTCGCAATGAGATAAATCCAGAAGCGCAACAAATATCCATCGAAACAGGATCAATTTGAAGGGAGTCCGAAGCGGGAGCTTCATTAAGTCGAAAGTAAATCCTTAACTTGTTGTGAAAAAAAACTGACTTTCACTCCTGGAACGCAACTTTCATTTATATAGGGGTGTTTATTATTACAGGATTGAGAAATAGCTTTACATCGCGGTTTAAGTCCTGCTGACTGCTTAACACGCCGGGAGCCCTTGCAAAGACCTCAATCATCTTCCTCTGCCAAATATAAAACGAATGTTTTCTTGCTATAATCCAAAAAACACATGGCACCTCCAAACAAGTCCCATGCTTCTCCCTCCGCCAGCAAAATTATGAGTAACTTGCTGTCACAAACCGATGCCTTTCGCCTGGGCGAATTACCCATTAACAATTACATCTCCAATCTCCAATTTCTTTTTGAAGAGCGTGAGCCTTCGGTTTTGTCGTTCATTCCCGAAGAAAATCGTTTCGAGCGCCTTCGCAAAGATGCTGAAGAACTTGTCTCGCGTTTTCCTGATTCAAAAAATCGTCCGCCTCTCTTTGGCTTGTTGGTCGGCGTCAAGGATATTTTTCGTATGGATGGTTTCAAGACTCAAGCGGGAAGCCGACTCCCATCAGCAGAACTGCAAGGCAAAGAAGCCGAAAGTGTTACAAGACTCAAAAACGCTGGCGCGCTCATTCTTGGAAAAACTGTCACGACTGAATTTGCATACTTCACACCCGGTCCGACGCGCAACCCGCATAACCCAGCACATACGCCTGGCGGTTCAAGCAGTGGTTCGGCGGCGGCGGTTGGTGCGGGCCTTTGTCCTCTTGCGCTTGGCACGCAGACGATTGGATCACTCATTCGTCCCGCTGCGTTTTGCGGCGTGGTTGGTTTCAAGCCAACTTATGAACGCCTCTCCCGCGATGGCGTTATTCCGCTTTCACCCTCGCTCGATCATATCGGATTTTTCACGCCGGACGTCGAGACGGCAAAAAAAGTTGCGAGTGTATTGATGGAGAATTGGAGAATTAGAGATTGGACACTTCGACAGGCTCAGCGCGGCGGATTAGAGACTGGAGATTCAAGACCTGTCCTCGGAATCCCTGAAGGACCTTATTTGGAGAGCGCATCGGGGGAAGGACTTGCACATTTTGAAAACGTGTGCAAATTACTAAGTACCCATTACCAAATCCGCCGCGTCCGAGTCATGGACGATTACCAGGTTATTCGCAGCCGCCACGATGTCATCATGTCTTTCGATGCCGCAAACGTTCACAAAGAATGGTTTTCCAGACACGAAATTCTCTATTCCTCCAAATTCTCTGACCTCATCAAACGCGGTCAACGAATTACCAATTCCCAATTACAAACCGCTCTTCAAGCGCGTGAAAGTTTTCGCAACCAAATCACCCAAACCATGACCGCTCACAACATTGACCTTTGGATTTGCCCTCCCGCTATCGGTCCCGCGCCGAAAGGACTCGACAGCACGGGCGACCCTGTCATGTGCCTCCCGTGGACACAAATCGGCTCCCCAGCCATCAACCTGCCCGCAGGAAAAAGCGATGACGGTTTACCTATGGGATTACAGGTAATTGGTAAGTGGAATATGGATGAGGAATTGCTGGCTTGGGCAGAAGACCTTGAAAAAATTGTGAGCAAATCATGACCGTCATAAAGTGGAATGTCCGCGCGGGTGCGTATTACGACTCAGTGGTGCTGATGCAACTTCAACGCGGATTATTAGGATTGCCTGGCGTTGTTGATGCTGGAGTTGTGATGGCGACTCAAGCCAATCGTGATTTGCTTGCTGCAAATAATCTTTTACCAGATTCGATTGCTGCCAATCCCGATGATTTGCTCATCGTCGTCAAAGCCAATGCCGATTCTTCTGCAACAGACGCAATTGGAAAAGTAGATGAGTTACTAACACGCCGAAAATCCTCCAATTCTCTTAATTCTCAAGAAGACTTCCGCCCGCGTAGTTTGAGCGCTGCAGTCAAACAATTGCCTGAGGCAAATTGGGTGTTGATTTCCGTCCCTGGTCGATACGCGGCTGGAGTCGCGCGTGAGGCGCTTGAGCTTGGCAAACATGTTTTCCTCTACAGCGATAACGTCTCACTCGAAGATGAAATCGCATTGAAGAAGGCCGCCCGCGAAAAAGGTCTGCTCGTTATGGGACCCGATTGCGGCACAGCCATCATCAACGGCATCGGGCTGGGATTTGCCAACCGAGTCCGCCGCGGAGCGATTGGCGTAGTCGGCGCTTCGGGAACAGGAACTCAGGCTGTGACGAGTCACATCCACAAATTAGGCGGCGGCATCTCTCATGCCATCGGCACAGGCGGACGTGATCTCAAATCCGATGTTGGAGCGATCACTGCACATCAAGCACTTGATGTTTTAGCACGTGATCCCGAGACCAAAATTATTGTGCTGGTCTCCAAACCACCCTCCCCTGATATTGCCACGCAATTAATTTCTGCAGCAATGGAAACTGACAAACCCGTTGTCATTTATTTCATCGGCCATCCCCCACCTGCAAGGAAGATAGGCAATTTGCAGTTTGCGATCAGTTTGAGTGAGGCGGCGGAAATTTCTGTTGGAGAATTGGAGGATTCGAGAATTGAGCACTCGAGACTAGAGACTAGAGATTCAAAGTCTCTACGCGAAGTGTCCAGTCTCTATTTACGTGGTTTGTTCTCAGGCGGCACCCTTGCCTACGAAACCATGATTGGTTTGCAGGCTTTCCTTTCCCCCCTGTACTCCAATTCTCCAATCTCTGATTCTCAAATTCTCTCCGACCCGCTCCACAGCCGCGCCCACACCATCATTGACCTTGGCGATGAATTCTTCATGGTTGGCCGTCTACATCCCATGATTGACAATGACCTTCGTATTCGGCGTATGCGTCAGGAAGCGGCTGATCCTGAAGTTGGGATGCTCTTGATCGATGTTGTTCTTGGCGAAGGCTCACATCCTGACCCCGCAGGAGAATTAGTACCTGTGATAAAAGAGATTCGAGAGAAGAGAATTGGGGAATTGGAGATTGTTGCAATTGTGATTGGTACGGACGATGATCCACAAAATCTTCAATCTCAAATTGAGCAATTAAAAGAGGCAGGCGCAATTATCTTTCGCAGCGTGACTGAGGCAGTGGAGTACATCAGTTTGAGATGTAGCCGTTATACGCCCAATACATATCCACCCGTAAACCTTGAACAATTAAAACAACCACTTGCCGCGATAAACGTTGGCTTGGAATCGTTCTACGAAAGCCTCACATCACAGGGCGCGCAAGCAGTCCACGTGGAATGGCGTCCGCCTGCGGGTGGAAATGAAAAGTTAGCCACGTTGCTGGCAAAGATGAAGAATTAGAGAAACAGAGAATTAGAGAATTGGAGAATTCTCCAATCTCCAATTCTCCACGGAGAGTATCTATGGATATAGAAAAAGCCAATCGAGCTTCTGTCGAACGAATGATGTCTGCCCGCCCTATCTTGAAGAGCGTTGCCACCGCGCGCGACATTATTCCCGGGATGAAGGACAATCTATTCCTCCACGCAGGTCCGCCGATTGAGTGGGCGCGGATGTCGGGTCCGTTGCGCGGGGCGATCATCGGCGCGATGCTGTTCGAGGGAATCGCCAAATCGGAAGCAGAAGCAACTTCAATGGCAACAAGAGGCGAGGTCGAATTTGATTCGTGTCATTATCATGGCGCGGTCGGACCGATGGCGGGAGTCACATCCGCTTCGATGAAAGTCTACGTAGTGGAAAATGCCGAGCATGGGAACAAGTCTTTTTCGAATCTGAATGAGGGTTACGGAAAAGTGTTGCGGTATGGCGCGTATAGTGAAGATGTCTTGAAAAAATTACATTGGATGAATGATGTGTTGGGCGTGGCTCTGGCGGATGCACTGGCACAGTCGAACGGTATTGACATGCGCGCATTGATCGCTGAAGCCTTGCACATGGGCGATGAGGGACACAATCGCAATAAAGCAGGGTCGCTGATCTACTTGAAGTTGATCTCACCATTGATCGCAAAGGTTGTGAAAGATAATTCAGCGTTGTCAGATGTTCTTCAATTTATCGGCGATAACGCGTTGAGCGTGTTGAATCCAGTCATGGCGGCGTGCAAGGCAATGACCGATGCCGCGCATGGTGTCGAAGGCAGTACGATTGTCACAACCATGGCGCGCAACGGCACGGATTTTGGAATTCGTGTCAGTGGACTTGGCGAGAAGCAATGGTTCACCGCACCTGCAGAGATTCCAGTTGGCTTGTTCTTCTCGGGCTTTTCACAAGATGATGCGAATCCCGACATTGGCGATAGTGCCATCACGGAGACCGCAGGCATCGGCGGCTTTGCAATGGCGACCGCGCCCGCGATTGTCACATTTGTAGGCGGTACGCCGAAGGATGCGATGAATGCCACGCTTGAAATGTACGAAATCACATTTGCCGAAAGTAAATATTTCACGATGCCGTCGCTCGATTTTCGCGGCACGCCAACGGGAATCGATATCCGTAAAGTAGTTGAGTTGGGAATCACCCCGCGTATCAATACAGGTATCGCACATAAGAATGCTGGTGTCGGCCAGGTGGGGGCGGGGCTGGTGAGACCGCCGCTTGTTATATTTGAACAGGCGTTGATAGCTTATGCAGAGAAATACAAAATATAAAAGAGAATTGTGAGAATTAGAGAATTGAGGTTGAGATGCCGACATCATTGGAAGATGTGAGAGTATTGAAGAATGCCGAGCAGATTGCGGATGCAATATACAAAGTTGCATCAGGTTGGGATGATTTTGCCAAGGATGTGGTTGGCAAGCAGATTTCCCGCGCCGCTGATTCTATCGGGGCAAATATCGCCGAGTCGTTTGGGCGATTTCATTTCGGGGAGAAAATTCAATTTTTGTATTATGCTCGCGGGAGTGTGTTCGAGGCAAAATACTGGCTCAATCGAGCGTCTGCACGGGAGTTGATGTCATCCGTTGATTCGCAAAGTTATGTAACGCGCCTGACCGATATCGCGCGCCAACTTAATTTGTATGTTTCCAGCCTCAAAGGTCAACGCTCTGGCGAAATCACCGTCGCAAAGACTATAAAAGAAAGTCCCGTCGAATATCTCACCTCACGCCTTCCAGATGACTTCCCCAACATCCTCTTTGACGAAACTGACTTCGTATGGCTCGAATCATAACCATCCAATTCTCCAATCTCTGGTCTCGATACGGCGGACGAACACCGCCTACTCGACCACCACCAATTCTCTAATCCACTAATTCTCTTAATCACTCAATTCAACCAAAGGAGACCTATCATGAAAATTTACGACCTCTCTCAAGACCTCAATCAAGACTGTTCCTTCTGGCCCTTCTATCCACCGTTTGAAGTGAAGTACATCAAGCGCAAGTCAGAGCATGGTGTGAACGCGCAGTACATCCAGACATCGAATCATATGGGAACGCACCTGGATGCACCGAAGCATTTCGTGACGAAAGGCAAGACCATTGACCAGATTCCCATCGAGTGGTGTTATGGACCTGGCGTGATCGTTGACCTGAGTGACATGCTCGATGACGTGGGTCTCTTCACTCCCGAAGACATTGAGAAGCGTGCCGATGTGCAGGATGGCGACATTTTGTTCATTCACACAGGCTGGCACAGGTATTCATTCTTCAGCGAAGAGGCTGATGAAGAGCGATATATTCAGCGTCATCCAGGTCCGCATTTTAGTATCTGTGATTGGCTGTTGAAAAAGAAAATCCACATCTGGGGCGTGGACATGATCTCCACCGACCACCCGATGAACCTGCCCATTGGTCGCTTCCTCGGCAAAGGCGGATTGGAACACTGGCAGAAAGTCCGTGCGAAAACTGAGGAAAAGTTTGGCAAAGACAAGATGGATGAACTCTTCCCTGACTCCGCTTATCAATTAACTCACAACGCATTATTCCCGAAAGATTGCATCCACGTGGAAAACCTCGGCGGCGACATCGGCTTGAAGGAACTGCACAACAAGCGCATCACGCTCGGCGTCTTCCCGTGGAAGTTCAAAGGCGGCGAGGCGGCGTTTTGTCGTGCGGTGGCCTGGGCGTAATTCTCTAATTCTCCAATTCTCGGCTCTCGTGAGTTCGAGAATTGGGGAATTGAAAAACGAGAATTGGAGAATTTTATGACCACTCGATACTTCGGCGAACGGATTAAGCGCAACGAAGACCCGCGTCTCCTCACAGGGCAGGGATTGTATGTGGACGATGTCGATCTGCCCAACATGCTCCATGTTGCCTTTATGCGGAGTCCGTATGCACATGCAAAAATTAATAGCATTGATGTTTCGCAAGCTTTGGAACGCGAAGGTGTGGTTGCCATTTACACTGCGAACGATTTAGGTGATTACTGGAAACCAGGACCATTGCTTGTTTCGCCGCCGCCTGTCGAAAATATTGTTTTCAATGAGAAAACGCAGGTTCCTCTTGCAAAAGATAAGGTCAAGTTTGCAGGCGAGCCGATTGTGATGGTGCTGGCAGAGAGTCGTTACATCGCTGAAGATGCGCTGGCTGATATTCAAATTGATTACGAACCTCTCGAAGTTGTGGTTGATCTTGAGAAAGCGATTCAACCAGATAGCCCTCTTATTCATGAAGAGATCGGTTCAAATATTGCAGCGAATGTTGTACAAAGAAAAGGCGATTATGAAGCAGTAAAAAATAGTGCTGCCTTAATTATTAAACGGCGCTTTCTTTACGAGCACGGATGCGCCGCCGCCATCGAGAACCGTGGCATCGTTGCCGAGTGGGATAAGCGAGCGGGACGATTAACTGTCTGGGATACCACGCAGGCTCCCGTCGTAATTCGAAACGGATTGGCGGGCATGCTTGGGTTGTCGGAGCGGCAAGTGCGCGTGATCGCGCCATTTATCGGCGGCGGATTCGGTCCGAAGATTATGATGTTCTATCAGGAGGAAGTGCTCGTCCCGTGGGTGGCGATGAAGTTGAATCGACCCGTCAAATGGATCGAGGACCGCGCCGAAAATTTTGTCGCCACCACGCACGAGCGCGGACAGATCCACAATGCGGAAGTCGCGTTCGATAAGGACGGTCACATTCTCGGCGTGCATGATGTTTTCTTACATGATGCGGGCGCGTATGCTCCATATGGTTTGACCGTACCGCTCAATAGTTCATGTACCTTGCTTGGACCGTACGACATCAAAAATTATTACAGCGAGTTCACGGCGGTCTTCACCAACAAGACTATCGTTACGCCCTATCGCGGCGCGGGACGTCAGCATGGTGTGTTCGTCATCGAGCGAGCATTGGATATTGCCGCGAAAAAATTGAAGATCGACCGCGCCGAAATCCGACGACGCAATTTCATCCCGCCCGATAAGTTCCCATATAACAACGAAATCATCTATCAGGATTTTGCTCCGCTTGTCTATGATAGCGGAAATTATGAACCATTGTTGGATCAAGCTCTCGAAACAATGGACTACTACAAATTCGTCAACGAGACTCAGCCGAAGTTACGTGCCGAAGGCAAACATGTTGGCATTGGAGTCGTCGCATATGTGGAAGGCACAGGCATCGGACCTTATGAAGGCGCGAAGGTGCAGGTGATGAGCAGTGGACGAGTCTCGGTCGTCACGGGTGTTGGCACACAGGGACAAGGTCACTTCACGAGTTTCGCGCAGATCGTCGCGGAGCAAATCGGCGTGGATGTAAATAAAATCGACGTTGTCACAGGCGACACCGACCAGTTCTATTGGGGCGCGGGGACGTTCGCCAGCCGCGGCACGGTCGTCGCGGGCAATGCCATCAATGAAGCCGCGAAAGTTGTCCGCAAGAAAATTCTCAAACTCGCCTCCGAACATTTCAATGCGCCCGAAGAGGAACTCGAACTCGCCGATGGCATGGTGAAGGTGCAAGACCTGCCGCGCATGTCTATTTCATTGGGTGAACTCGCGGGCAAAGCGAATCCGATGCGCGGAGCCGTCAAGCCTGGTACAGAGCCTGGGTTGGAAGCGACCAGCTATTTCGGTCCAGAAAGAGGCGCCACTGCCAGCGGCATCCACGCCATGATCGTGGAGGTCAATCCCGAGACGCTGCAGATCCACATCCAAAAATATCTCGTCGTGCATGATTGCGGGCGCGTCATCAATCCGCTGATTCTCGATGGGCAGATCCATGGCGGCGTGGCGCAGGGCATTGGCAATGCGTTTTACGAGCGGCTGGCGTACGACGAGAACGGGCAACTGCTCAACGGCACGTTCATGGATTATCACCTGCCCACCAGCCTGGATGTGCCGCGCATCGAAACGGGACACGGCGAAACGCTTTCGCCGCTCAACCCGATGGGCGTGAAAGGCGCGGGCGAGGCGGGTGCGATTCCTGTCGGTCCGCTGTTTGCGCAGGCGTTGGAAGACGCGTTATACGATGTGGATTTTGAGATTTTGGAAATCCCGCTGAATTCGAATCGACTTTGGGAAATAGTGAATGGTAAATAGTAATTGGTAATTTGTAATTGGAGACTGGAGATTAGAGACTGAGAACTTGCCCTGAGCTTGTCGAAGGGTTGGAGGATTGGAGAATTTGGTGGTGGATGAAGAACCGCTTCTTTCTCAGCCGATGGCTGATTCTGACCATCGGCTTTTTCTTTTGCCTCAAGTCACTGACTGCGGATTGAGGGCGGTGAATATGGAATTGCAATAATCGTAATACATGCAAATATTGACTTACTTTTTGTTCTTTGGTATACTTTTTATAGTATTTCTGAAAGGAGAGCAAGTAATGGAAACTGTTGCCACCTCAAAGGGGCAGGTTGTTATACCCTCCAAGATTCGCAAGCAATTAGGGATCAAGGATGGAACATATCTTCAAATTGACGTGAATGCTGTAACCAGGCAGATCATCCTCACCCCCGTCACCCGTGAGTATGTTCGATCTTTACGTGGAAAGTATAAGGGCAAGGGATTAATGAAGGCTTTGATGGCAGAAAAGAAACGCGAAAGGGAGTTATAAAATGGCAAAGAAGGCAAAAGCATACGTGTTGGACACCTGGGCGGTGATAGCCTACCTTGAAGACGAGCCTTCAGGAGAACAAGTGGAAGATTTGATTGCCACCGCGCATGAAGAACAAATTCCTATTTACATGAGTGTAATTAATGTAGGCGAAGTTTGGTACACAATGGCGCGGGAAATCTCTGAAGCGGAAGCCAATGCCAGCGTGAAAACTCTGCACGATTTACGGATTCAATTTGAAAATGCCGATTGGGAATTAACGCAGGAAGCTGCGCGTTTCAAGTCACAAAACAAGATGTCTTATGCAGATGCCTTTGCCGCCGCATTGTCAAAAATCAAAAAAGCAGATTTGGTGACAGGGGATGGGGAGTTCAAGCCGTTGGATGGCGAGATTAAGATTTCGTGGGTGTAAGGTGGGACAATATGCAGGATTTTGATCATATCGCAATTGAAAAATTGAACCTTTCACGGCGAACATATCACGCGCTTGCGCGTAGTGGGGTTTTGACAATTGCCAATCTCAGGCAGTTTTATAAAGATAAGGACAAGTACCAAATTCGTAATATTGGGCAGAAGAGTTTGGATGAAATATCAAAGGCATTAGATGGATTGTATAAAACCCCGCCTCAAATAACTGAGGTAGAGAAAACATTTTATCAGCCTCCAATCATAGCCAACAGCGCAAGTATCAACACACTAGATCATGTTTCTATAGATGACCTTCAATTGCCTAGAGCAATACGAGGCTCACTAAAAAAGAACAGAATTAAGACGCTTGGAGAATTAAGGAGCTTATCAGATAGAGAGTTGCTCAATATCAATAGAATTGGTCCAAAATCATTGAAGGAAATACGACAAATTATCACTGATGCAATCAATAAACCTAACGAATATATAATCAAAAATACGGTCAATCAAAGTATCCAACCAAAACCTGTAACCGCAAGTCCTATTTTGCAAACGCAACCGATTGAGAATTGGGCGGAAATAATTCAAAGCTATTTTGAAAGCGAGAAAAATACTTACACCTACATATTGACATCGCGGTTTGGTCTCAGCCCTAAAAAACTTGAGGAAATTGCAAAAGAACTTGGTGTAACCCGCGAAAGAGTGAGGCAAATTCAAGAGTTGGTATCAGGTCGTTTTCTAAAGTATCTTAAGTTCTCTGCCAATGAATTTTCTAGCTCGAACGTTTTTCTCGAAAAAATCAAAAAAATCTTATCTGCCTACGGCGACAAATTATCTCTAACAAGCTTCAAGAAATTATTACAGAAAGAGAATCTTCTTGGAGAATTTTCTGAAACCAACATGAGCGAGCGAATTGAAAATATAGATTTGCTAGAGACTTTAATTTGCTGGTTAAACTTGTTAGCCGACAAAAGATACAATATGCAACCTGTAGTCTTTCCAATAGATATTCATGAGTTAGCGAAATCCCGCAACCTATCAATTAAAGACCGTGATATTCTGTTGAATATATCTACAAAAGATCGGAGAAGAATTAAGAGGAAGATACTATTCACAGGTGGAATAACAGTCAAGGAAACCTCAAAAATTCTCTCGAAAGATGAAAGAATCACAGTTTTATTACTAAAAACCCTGAATTTACAGAAAATAGATGATGAATGGTTCACCTTTAAAAGCCTAACTGCTGACCAAGACAACAGCAAAATTCCTTTGAGAATTGCTGGGTTGAAAATGTTGGCTGTTACCCCCATAATGAACTTCGATTCATTTCATGACGGGCTTCGGCGACACGCCAGTCGATTCTATGCAGGTATTGCCCCAATCCATGTTATTGAGCATGCTTTACCTATGCTTGGCTTTGATATTAAGAACCATGAAGTCTCTACGCAACTCTCAACGAAAGGCATATTATCAAAGAGCGAACAATGTCTCATTTCTGCCATCAAGAAAAATGGCGGCATCGCAAGTTTTTTAGAAATAGCTGAAGAATTTTTTCTTCATAACCTTTCCTTACCCGCCGTTTCAGTTACTCTCAAAAGATCGCCAATAGCTGAAAAAGTGAACGAGGGGTTTCATAAATTACGAGACACAGAAATACCTTGGCAACAAATTGAAGAAGCAAAAAAGAGACAGAAAAGATTCTCTCAAGAGGACGAGGTCACTCACGGACTTGATGGTGTGGTCAGGATGAAATTCACTGTTAATAGCTATGCCTTCTTAACTGGAGTAGTCGGAGCTTACAGCGTTAAAGAACTGTCGGGTTCTTGGTCTGTAGTAAATAAGGGTAAATCATATGGCGAAGCGAAAATGGACGAGGTCTACCTTTGGGGTTTAGCCAAGGTTTTCAAGGAATTAGATGTAAGAATGGGAGACCGAATGGAATTGGGATTCAATATGTGGAACAGGTCTCTATCTGTTGAAAGGATAGATCATGGATCTTCATGAAGAATTAAGTAACGTTGAGATTTTGACCCTTGTCATATATTGGCTTGGTGGAGCTGTAACGCCAGTTGATCTTGAGGATGCAGCAGTAGAAGCATTCAATCTGGCGCCTAAAAAATTTAGCTGGATAAAATATGCAGATCAGATTGACCTACGCATAGTTCAATATGCTATACGGGATGCATGTAAAGCAGATGTAAATTATTTAAAAGGTACATCTAAACATGGATACATGCTCACCGAGCTAGGGCTTGAATGGGCAAAGAAATTTGATGAAAAAAAACAGCTATCTACAGCATCTCGCAAAATGTCACCGTCTGACTTGATAGATAGAGAGATATTGCGCTTACAATCTACACATGCCTATCAGAAGTTCATAGCAAGAGAAAAAGACAAGATCACGCCTATGGATTTTCGCGAATTCACTCGGGTTAATGACTACTTTCCAGAACATATTCGAAAACAAAGATATTCAAAAATTGATAATGCAGTTAAAGACGATGCCGATTTAAGAAAGGTTTGGAGCTTCATCAAAAAGAAGTTCTCGGAGGAATAGCCGATGAGCAAAAAAATCTCTGTAAAAAGTCACGTTTCACGTGATTTCCTTCAGAATGCCGTATATTTCAACACCCTTCCAAAAGTAGTTTGGGAATATGTTTCCAATTCGTTGGATAACGGTAAAGACGATATTCCTACAACTGTAGCTGTGGAGATACGTAAAGATGACGGCGCACTCATTATTGCTGATAATGGAAGCGGAATGTCGAGGGAAGATTTGGAACGATTCTTTACAATGCATGGAGAAAATATTCAAAGAAAACGGGGAAAGCGTGTTCGCGGAAGGTTTGGAACTGGTAAGTCTGCCGCCTTTGGTATTGCCAAATCTTTGCTCATTGACACACGATGCAATGGCAAGAGAAATGTTGTGTCTCTTCACTTGGAAGATATTAAGAAAGCTACTAGCGGAGAAACTTTTGAAGTAAATGAAGTCGTTGTTGATGAAAGAACTGATCAAGACGATGGAACCATTATTGAGATAAAAGAATTCATGACATCGCGCATGGATATTGATGCCACTATCAACTTTATTGAAAAACATCTATCACGCTACCGAATGCGAGCAAATGTAATTATCAATGGGCATACATGCAAATTCAAAGAACTGCCTTCAACGGAAACCATAACAGTTCCAGCGCCAATAGAAATTGAACAACATATAGGGTCACCCACTTTGACGATTAAAGTCGCTCCTTTTACTTTAGACCAAGACGAAAGAGGCGTAGATATTCTCTCAGAAGGTATTTGGCATGAAACAACACTGGGCGATATTGAGGGAAAGGAACTTTCGGAAAGACTCTTTGGAGAAGTGGATGTACCTTTATTAGAGCAGGTAAGTGACGATATTGCTCCGTTTGACAACACCAGAAACAATCTCCTGAACCGAGCAAACCCGAGAGTGGTTATTCTCATTGCATGGATTTCACAAGAACTGGAAAAAGTGCGTCAATCCCTTGTAAAGGACGAGAGGGAAAGGCGCAAAACAGAACAGGCTAAGAAGTTGGCGCAAGAGGCTCAACGAATGGCAGATATTCTTAACGAAGATTTCAAGAACTTTATGTTTGACCTTGAAGTTTCTCGACGTATGACAGGAAAAACGAAAAGCAAAATCAACGAAGCCTTTTCTTTGCTGGGTGAAGTTTTACCAGGCGACGGTGACCAGGATTCCAAGTGGCAACAATCTGGACAACCACATGGTAACGGTCATAGAGGAAAGAATCCTCCAGGTGAAGGAGATTTACCAAGAGAGGGTCCAAATTTAATACCAGGAGATTCCAAAGGCACTCAAAAAGAATCTGTTGAGTCTGGTAGTAAACGTAGATCAGGATTGTTTAGTATTGAGTTTGTAAACTCTACAAAAGACTACCCAAGGTCACAATATAAAAGAGAAGAACACAAAATCCTGATAAATTTAGATCATCCTCAAATTGCACTGGCTCTAAAAGAAGGAGGAGGAACACAGGATTCTCGTCATTTTCTTGCCATGGTATACGAGGTAGCCGCTGTGGAATATGCACAAGCTGTTCAGTTTGAAAGATTCAATCAAGGTGAGCAAATTGATGCAGCAGAGGCATTATTTGCAGTTGGAGATACAGTGGATAGAGTTACAAGAAGGTTTTCTGAAGTGTTACAGGCGTAGCAATGTCAATCCAAATGAAAACGGGGCTGTGGGTTGAAGTCGCTTCGGATCATGCGAAGTTTGAGTCAAGGCGGGGAGGCGTTATGAATAAATTAAATGGGACCTCACCCTGATGGTGGTTATTAATCGGCGTGTCGGTTTGCCCCTCTCCCAAGGGAGAGGGCATGGGCTGGACTTCTTTTCTGCGCGGATGGCGTATTGGGTTTCCAAGTCAATGTTTGTTGAAGGAGCATTAGCTTCTCCCCCTTGGGGGAGACGGGAGAGGGGTTTGGTTGCGACCTCACCCTGATTGTGATGATTGATCGCCGTGTCCGTTTGCCCCTCTCCAAATGGAGAGGGCATGGAGTCGGCTTCTTTTCTCGGTTGATGGGGTTGCTAAGTTTCCAAGTCAACATTTGTTGCAGGAGGTATTGGCTTCTCCCCCTTGGGGAAGACGGGAGAGGGGTTTGCCTCGCGCAAAAAATAAAGCCTCCGCTTTTCACGGAGGCTGGTTGTAATTGATGATCTGTTATGCAGGAACCGCGATATATTCCGCGTAGGTAGTGCTCTCAGGAATTGGAAGTTTATCTTCGATCATTCCCTGAATGTGCATTTCCACGGCTTCGTGCATATTCCGTTCGGTTTCTTCACGGGTTTTGCCCGTCGCCACACAGCCAGGTAAATCTGGGGAATAGGCTGAATAATTATTTTCTGCTTTTTCGATTACGATAAGAAAGCGATACATGGTTACCTCTTGCCTTTTGGCTTTTCTACTTCAGCCTGTTTGAATATACTGCTTTGGGTTCCTGGTGAAAGGTCATCATTTGGATGCCCTGCAATGGTCACCCGACCAGTTTTCTTGGGATGTTTATATTGTCTATGGCTCCCTTTGGTTGTGACCAGATACCAGCCATCGGCTTCAATGAGTTTGATGACGTCTCGAACCTTCATGCCTAAATTTTAGCACATATGAATAGTCAAATCGCCCAGTCCAGGGGGGACCTCACCACTTCGACAGGCTCAGTGCTGCGCCTGATTGGCACGACTGATCGGCATGTCCGTTTGCCCCTCTCCAAATGGAGCCCCCTGCGGGGATGATAAGGGCGTCTATGATTGGTTTGATGAGCACATAGCTTCTCCCCCCTGCGGTAGCGCCCTTTAGGGTTGGGGGAGACGGGAGAGGGGGATTCAGTTAGCTTATGTCAATTCCATGAACGCTTCTGGCTTTTGCTCCGCAATTCGTAACAACGCCACGGCGGGTCCGCTAGGTTTACGCCTGCCTTGTTCCCAATCCTGAACAGTGCGCAAACTCACGCCCATCAAGCCTGCAAAAGCCGATTGCGACAACTTTAATTTCGTTCGAATGATTTTCGGGGGAGCAGGCGCTTTCAAGGCGTGAACGCGCAGGACTTTCGTGCCAGCTTTGTACGCCTTCACCGCACGAATGCCATCGAGAATTTCCTGACCAATAT
>Ga0194127_10002322_pt1 | contig 26217 bp, 25 predicted proteins | sample TA2KigC100mmetaG_FD_148624 | JGI IMG/M metagenome (GOLD analysis project Ga0194127, IMG submission 148624) | Freshwater microbial communities from Lake Tanganyika, Tanzania - TA2015036 Kigoma Deep Cast 100m | ecosystem: Environmental > Aquatic > Freshwater > Lake | place: Tanzania: Lake...
CCAATTTCAAACATGCCGGCGGTCGGAATTTTACGCTTGATTTCCGATGATAGTTTCGTGTTGCCAATTTCCGGGCAATATTTTTGTTTTTGCACAATTCCAAGGTCTATTTTCGCCAGACTACAGTCTCTAATCTCGAATCTCAAATCCGCGCAACGCGTCGTCGCGCTGACGGGCGCAGGCGTCTCCGCCGAGAGCGGCGTCCCAACGTTTCGCGACGCGCAAACCGGCTTGTGGGCAAAATACGATCCGACGCAACTCGCCACCGCTGGCGCATTCGCGCGCGATCCGAAATTGGTGTGGGAGTGGTACGAATGGCGGCGCGCGCAGCGCCGCGACACGCAACCGAACGCCGGACACTTTGCGCTCGCGGCGATGGCGAAATTGTTTCCGGCGTTCGTCATTGTCACGCAAAATATTGACGGCTTGCACCAGCGCGCCGGCAGTCCCGACGTGATCGAATTGCACGGCAATTTGCAACGCAATCGGTGTTCGCACGAGAACGTCATCATTGATCGCGCTCAAGCGCGGACTAGGAACGATGGTTTGCTCGCTTGTCCGCGTTGCGGCGCGTACTTGCGCCCTGATGTCGTCTGGTTCGGCGAGACGCTGCCGCGCGACGCGCTGGAGCGCGCGTTTGCAGAGACGACGCGCTGCGACGCGCTGTTCACGATTGGCACCTCCGGCATCGTCGAACCCGCCGCGTCGTTGCCGCGCTATGCCAAGCGCGCGGGCGCGTGCGTCGTCGAAATCAACCCGGAAGAGACGCCGCTCTCTGCCATCGCGGATGTTGTGGTGCGCGGGAAATCGGGCGAGGTGTTACCGGAGATCGTGGAGAGATTGGAGAAGGGAGACTAGAGATTGGAGATTCGCACTCTGGCGGATCAATCGAAAATCAAAAATCAGAAATCGAAAATTAAGGAGACAGGATGATCGTCACAACGCTTGAGCATCTTGGTAAACAAATTGCAATGAACGCCAGATTCGAACGCGCGATCGAATTTCTGCGGCGCGAAGGTTGGCGCGGACAACCCGATGGCAAAATCGAAATTGACGGCGAGCAGGTGTACGCGCTGGCGCAATCGTACGAAACGAAACGCGTGACCGACCAGGTGGACTTTGAAGGGCATTACCAATACATTGACATCCAACAGGTGATCGAGGGACAGGAAATAATTTACTGGACGAATGCCGCGCCGATGATCCGCACGATTCCGTATGATCCAGCCAAAGACATTTGGTTCAGCACCGCGCCGGTGAATGACGCGACCCGCATCGTGCTATCGCGCAATTGTCTGGCGGTCTTTTTCCCGGAAGACGCGCATGCTACGCGCCTCGCCGTGGATCAACCGTCGCCGATCAAAAAAGTGATCATCAAAGTCGCCGTAGCGTAATTTGCCACAGAACCACACGGAAACACACAGACACAGTAGATCACAATTTTGTCATGCTGAGCGAAGCGAAGCATCTCGCTAATCGCAAATTGCGAGACGCAAAGCGTTCGGCGCAAAAAGCGCGCCTCAGAATGACAATCTGTGATGTACTGAGACAAGAAAATGTTTCCGTGTGATTCTGTGTGTTTCGGTGGCTAATCTGACGTAGCCCGGTAGGGAGGATCGAATGATTTCGCCACAAACACTCGCCAAACTGCGCGCCTTTGACACGCCAACGATTTGTAACGTGATCGAATTATTTGACGCGCGCCCGCGCCACACCGGATTTATGAACGCGCGCATCGTCGCCGCGTTTCCGGAAATGCCGCCGCGCGTCGGCTTTGCCGCAACCGCGACGTTTCGCGCCTCCGCGCCGCCGCGCGGCGACGCGTACTCGTCGCTCGACAAACAAGTGGAACGCTTTGCGGAATTATCCGGCGCGGCAGTCGTCGTGTTCCAAGACCTGGATTCGCCGTGCGTCGCTGCGACGTTCGGCGAAATTATGTGCACGACGTACCAAGCGTTCGGAGCGGTCGGTCTGATCACCAGCGGCGCGGGACGCGATCTCGACCAGGTTCGCAAGATCGGTTTCCCGGTTTTTACGAACGGGACGATTTGCTCGCACGGCTATTCGAACATTCCGCAGATTCACATTCCGGTTCACGTCGGCGGCATCGCGATTTATCCGGACGATTTGTTGCACGCTGATTGCAACGGCGTGACGACGATCCCGAAAGAGATCGCGGCGGAGATCGCGGATATTGGCGACGAGTACGTCGCGGCGGAAATACTGATCATTGATGCGATGCGCGAGTCGCCGGGAAATCTAAAGTTACTGCGCGAGCGTCAAGCCGAATCGAAAAATCAAATGGCGAAATTACGCGCGCGCGTCGCGCGGACACGGTAAAAAGTTGGCGATTGAAATCGCCGCGCGAGGCGTGCCGCCAGTCGTCCGCCTGCGCGGACGCGACGCGCGCGCCCGCGCACTATAGCCCCGTAGCGAAGCGGAGTGGGGGCGGGCGCACAGCCAACGGCTCGTGCGGAGCGATTTCCAATCGCTATTTTCAGGAGAGAGAAATCTATGCGCGACAACCTCGTGCGCGCCAAGTTGAAACGCGGCGAGCCGGTCTTTGGGACGATGCTCACCGAGTTCGACAATCCCGCGCTCGCCAAAATTCTGGCGGATGCCGGGTTCGATTATTTCTTTTTCGATCTGGAACACGGCGCGTTCAGTTTGCAAGCGACCGCGCACGTCGTCCAGATGGCGCGGCTGGCGAACATCGCGCCGATTGTGCGCGTCACCGACGGACTGTATCATCTGATCGCGCCCGCGCTCGATGCCGGCGCGCAAGGAATTCTCGTGCCGCGCGTCGAAACACGCGAGGTCGCGGAACGCGCGATCGCCGCGATGCGTTATCCGCCGCTCGGCGCGCGCGGCGTTTTCGGCGGCAAGGGCAACAACGATTTTGTCGCGCCACAGTTGCTGGAATACACGCGCCACGCGAACGAAAATATTCTCGCGATTATCCAGATCGAATCCAAGGTCGCGGTCGAACGCGCCGACGAATTGCTCGCGACGCCGGGACTCGACGCGGTTCTGGTCGGACCCTGGGACTTGGCGTTGTCGCTCAGCGTTGACCCAAGCGATCCACTCGTCGGCGAAATGACGCAACGCGTCGTGGACGCGGCAAAACGAAACAACGTCGCAAGTGGAATTCACATCGGCGATCCGGCGCAGATCAAAATGTGGCAAGCGCGCGGAATGACTTTGCTTTCGTGCCTGACCGATTTGGAGATGATGCGGAACGCGGCGCGCGCGTTGCGGGAGCAATTGCGATGAAAATATTATCGCGTCGTGTCATTGCGAGGGCGGTTTTTGCCCGAAGCAATCTCCAACTCGCGGCTAGGAGATTGCTTCGCTTTGCTCGCAATGACAGACTGGGAGAGCGCTGATGGAAACGATGCGCGTCGCGCGCCTGTTCGGCGTCAACGATATTCGTTTGCGCGATGAACCCGCGCCGATTCCGCGCGCCGACGAATCGCTCGTGCGCGTCACCGCCGTTGGCATTTGCGGATCGGATGTGCATTGGTTCACGCGCGGCGGCATCGGCGACGCGCGCCTGGACAAGCCGCTGATCCTGGGTCACGAATTTGCCGGAGTGATCGAAAGCGGCAATTTGCGCGGCACGCGCGTCGCGGTCGAGCCGTTGATCGCGTGCGGGAAATGCGAGCCGTGCCTTGAAGGCAATCCGAATTTGTGTTTGGCGCATCGTTTTGCCGGGCACGGCGCGGACGATGGCGCGTTGCGCGAATGGATCGCGTGGCGTTCGGATTGTCTCTTTCCGTTGCCCGACGCGCTGAACGATGAAGATGGCGCGATGCTCGAACCGCTTGGCGTCGCGCTGCACGCGATCGATCTGGCGCACTTGCGCCCAGGGATGACAATTGGCGTTTACGGTTGCGGATCGATTGGCTTGCTCTTGATCCAGGTTGCGCGCATTTCCGGCGCGGCGCGCGTCTTTGCCACCGATCCGCTCGCGCATCGGCGCGATGCGGCGCGCGCGTTCGGTGCAGAAGTTTTCCCGGCGGACGGCGACGAAGCGCGCGCGATTCTCGCCGCGACGGATCAGCGCGGCGTGGATGTCGCGTTCGAAATCGCCGGAGAAAACACCGCGCTTGCCACCGCAATCGCGACGGCGAAATTTGGCGGGTGCGTGATCTGGGCGGGGATTCCAGAAGATGATCGCGCGATGTTTTCCGCTGCCACCACGCGGCGCAAGGGCTTGACGATCAAAGTCGTGCGGCGGATGAAAAATACTTATCCGCGCGCGATTGATCTCGTGACGCGCGGATTGGTGGATGTGCGTTCGCTCGTGACGCATCGTTTTCCGCTTGAGCAAACGCGCGAGGCATTTGCAGTGGCGGCGCGGCGGGAGGGGATCAAAGTAGTGGTCAGTGGGTAGTGGACGGTGGCAGTAGGACAGTGAGGCAGTGGGACGGTGACGCGCGTGGCGGGCTGGGTTCTGCTTGAGCGGCGCGCGGGGAAAATAAAAAAGGGGGCAATCTGCGTTGAGATTGGGTACGCAAGATTGTCCCTGTTTTCTTTTAACCATGAAAGTCAGGACGAATGGATCACCCCTTGTTAATCTGAGGCAATTGTAGTCAAAGCGTCTCTTTCGCAAGCTTGCTTCCAATCGAATTCTTATTTTCATTAGGTGCAAAATTAACCTACAAGGTTCAAAAATGGACGTGAAATACAGAGCAACGTGTAGCAACGTGTGGCATCGTGTATAGCACTTTGGATTGCTTGTAGGTTAATTTTGCACCCAGTGCTTATTTTAGCCTGTCGCACTGTACCAGGCCGGTTTGGCCTTCTATCGTAAGTGTCATATAGTCCCCGGAGATAGATATATTGAAAACCGCAAAAAAGAGAGGGTCAGGAACAGTCCCGACAACTTTCATTCGATTGTTATCTGCAAATGTGTAAGTTCCGTTAGCGTTGCCTGTAGCGTTGGCCTGGTGCCAGGTCACGGTCCCGTCCCTAAAAAACTCATACATAATATATAAGTTTGAGGCTTGTGGACTGCGGCATTCCCACCGACCAATTATCGCTTGCTGATTGCTTTGTCCAATATTGCCTTCTCCCCATTTGGTACTAATGAAATACGCCGCGGCCAAACACAAGACAAATCCCACGCACAAGATTATTCCAGCAGTGCCGAGTAATATTGCAACAGTTGTTTTTTTCATGCTGCCTCCCCATCAAGTTCTTACCTTTCCAAAGCCGCCGCGATCGCTTCGCCCAAGATTCCACGATCGTCGTAGTGCCGGTGTAGATAGCGTTCCATCGTTACCGCACTCGCATGTCCGAGTATGTTTTGAACGCGTCGCAAGTCGCGCATGCGACGGTCAAGTAACGTAAGCGGCGTCTTCGCTATCAAGGTGTCTGGCTGTGTCCCTGGGTGTTTTCTCTTGCTCGCAGATTCTGGTCACCACAGGTTGTAAGGCGCGCTCTTTCATCCGCAAAACACAAACGGCAACCGCACACGCGCGGCTGCCGCTTTTCGTTCTCCCAGCCGCAAACCCAGCACGGCTCACGGATTTGATTCTAGCCGCGAACAGGGATTCCGTCAAATTATGTTTGGGCGGTAGGGGCGAAGCATTTTTCGCTTCTTGGGCGGAGCGCAACCGAGTCGAAGGACGGCGAAAAATGCTTCGCCCTTACGCGTCACTATCACGGCGCGCATCCTGCTTTCCGTTCTATCTCTCGCGATATACATCGGACCACATCTTCAAACGGTTCGCCTCGTTCGCCTGATGCGATTGCTTTCCTTTGGCGGATGAGCCGGTCGCGGACAGACTTTGAATTTCCAATCCTGGGAAGAAGAAGCAATGAGTTTCTTCCTTGCAAGGGAAGGGGTTGGGATTAGATCGTCACAACTTGTACGCGCGTTTTGCCAAGTCGTACGCCAGCGCGCGCGCCATTTCTTCTGCGTCGTTCATTCCGATGAAACCGCGCACAACCAACCCGGCGAGCCAGTTCACGGCGGCGCGTCGCCAGACATCGTGCCGCGCCGGAATGGATGGGAACGCGCGCGTGTCGTCGTTGAATCCGGCGGTGTTGTAAATGCCGGCGGTTTCCATCACTTGATCGAAAAAGCGCGTCATTCCGTTCAGACTATCGTGGAACCACCAGGGCGGTCCTAGTTTGACTGCCGGATAATGCCCCGCGAGCGGCGCGAGTTCGCGCGCGGACGTCGTCTCGTCGAGCGTGAACAGAATGAGCGAGAGGCGCGGATCGTTGCCGTACTTGTTGAGCAAGGGGCGCAGATTGCGCGTGTATTCGGTCGCGGTTGGAATGTCACAGCCCTTGTCCACGCCAAAGCGTTGGAAAATGAAATCGTTGTGATTGCGGAACGACCCAGGATGCAACTGCATCACGAGTCCATCCTCGATGCTCATCCGCGCCATTTCCATCAACATATGCCCGGTGAATTGTCGCGCGTCGTCCGCTGATGCTTGACCGCGCAGCGCGCGCTGGAAAATCGCGTCCGCTTCGTGCGCGCTTAGTTCGTTTGTGTACGGCACGAGCGCGGCGTGATCGGTCGCGGTTGCGCCCAGTTGTTTGAAGTACGCGCGGCGGTTTTCTAGAGCAGCGATTAGAGATTGGAGATTGGAGATTGTGATGCCGCTGACCGCGCTCAACGCATCAATGTTCTTGCGCCACGCGCCAGCGGGCGCGTCGAGATTGACGACGGCGTCCGGGCGAAATGTTGGAACGATGCGCGCTTGCCAGCCCGACGCGCGGATCGCGCGATGCGCGTCGAGTGGATCGGACGCCGCGTCGGTCGTCGCGAGCACCTCGATCTTGAATCGCTCGAACAGCGCGCGCGGACGAAATTCCGGCGTCGCAAGTTTCGCCGCGATTTCGTCGTAGATCGTCTGCGCGGTCTCGCGCGCCAATTGCCGCGTGATGCCGAAAACGACGCGCAGTTCGTACGCCAGCCACACGCCGGTCGGCGCGCCGCGAAAGAGATAAAAGTTGTCCGCGAACGTCTGCCAGATTTTGCGGTGATCGCGTTCCACATCACCGCCATCGGCGCGCGGCACGCCAAGTTTTTCGAGCGCGATACCTTGCGAGTACAACATTCGGAAGACATAGTGATCGGGAATGATTAGCAAATCGGCGGGCGAACCGAACGCATAATTGGGATCGGCGAACATACGCGGATCCACGTGACCGTGCGGACAAATCAGCGGCAGGTCTTGTACCTGCGCGTACAATTGCCGCGCGATTTCTTTTTGCCGCGCGTCGGGACCAAAATAGCGATCTTCATGTAAGGTGATTTCGTTAGGCATATCATCTCCAACAAAAGATGAAAGATGAAGGATGAAAGATGAAATATTTTTTCATCCTTCATCTTTCATCCTTCATCCTTCCGACTTGATTCGGTACAGCATTTCTCCCGCGTGATGCACAACCAAGATTCCCTCGCGCTCGCGGTTTTCCCATTCTTGCGGATTGATCGTGCGATAGTCCAGATAACCCAGATTGATCTGCTTGCAGACTTGTTCAGGAATTCTCGACGCCAGCGTGACCTTGATGCGCGGAATTTCGACGCCCGTCTTCGGATCGAACGAGCCGGTGCCTTTGACGTGCGTGCTGTGCGCCTTGATCGAGCCGGGGACATCGGCGAATTTGTCGGGCTGTTTGGTGAAATATTCCAACGGATGATAGCCGACGCGTTCGATCAGTTTGCCGTGTGTGATCGAAATTGTTTTGAGATTTGGCGCGTAGATGACGACTTGTCCGCCGTCGGCAATCGCGGGTTCGGTTTTGTACATCGCTTTGCCCGCCGTCCAGAGTTCGTCGTACATTTCCGACGGCATCGAAAGGACGCGCGTGAACGGACGCGCGACCCAAACGATGTTCAACTGCGCGGACAAATCCGCCGCCGCGCTCCACGCGTCAATGTGCGAGCCGACGTACAATCCGTGAAACGCTTGCCCGCTCATCACGAGCGCGACGCAGGTGATCGGCTTGGGCAAAAATTCTGCCGCGCGATGGATCACGCGGCGCACCGCGGTTTCCTTGACGCCAATCGTTTTGCGATTCGTCACGAGCGCGGCGAGCCAATGCGTAAAGTCAATGATCTCCGCGCCGGCGACGCCGGGGAACAAATATTTCGCGCCGCCGGAAAAACCGACGACCTCGTGCGGAAAAACGGGACCGACGATGATGACGTGATCGTAATCCAGCACGAGTTTGTTGAGGCGCACCGGTGTATCTTGCGCGAGCAAGCCGCCGGTCAGCGCGTCGAGTTCCGCGCGCGTGATCGTGCCGATGGTCGTCAGCGCGCTCGGCTCGTTCCAGTAGTGGTTGAACACCTGCGATTTCGGATATTTCGCCGCGCGTTCTTCCTTCGCCACGCCGACGAGTTTTGCAATCGCGTCGTCGCTCATCGGCGGGTGCGTGCCGAGCGCGATCAAGTAATCGAGCCGCGCGACGCGCGCGCCAAGTTGTTCGTACAGCAATTGGAACAGCAGCGGCATCGGCGCGGTGCGCGTGTTATCGGGAATGATCACCAGCACGCGCTTGCCGTCGAGTTGAAGTTTTTCCAAACCTTGCGCCAGAATTTGCCGCGCGTCAGTTTCAGTTATTGTTGTAGCGGTTGAACCTTTGCCAAACATTTTGCTCCTTGTGTCATTGCGAGGAGCGTTTTGTGCGACGAAGCAATCCCCAAGTTGTTTGGAGATTGCTTCGCTTCGCTCGCAATGACAAGAGACTACACGCCACTAAACGCCTGGAATCCGCCGTCAATCGGGATGACGACGCCGGTGACGAACGCGGACGCGGGCGAGAGTAGCCACAACACTGCGCCCAACAAATCGTCGGACACGCCAAAGCGTCCCATCGGCGTATGCGCGAGAATCGCGCTGCCGCGCGCGGTCAGTTCGCCGGTCTTTTCGTCGGTGAGCAGGAAACGATTTTGATCGGTGAGGAAAAAGCCGGGCGCGATCGCGTTGACGCGAATTTTGGGCGAATATTCTTGCGCCAGATGCACGGCGAGCCACTGCGTAAAATTACTGACGCCCGCCTTGGCGGTTGAATAGCCGGGAATGCGCGTGAGCGGTCGGAACGCGCTCATCGAGGAAATGTTCAAGATGTTGCCTTCGCCTTTGTGCGCGAAAATTTTTCCGAACACCTGGGACGGCAAAATCGTGCCGATGATGTTGAGATCGAAAACGAAGCGGAGCGCGTCAGCAGGCAGATCGAAAAACGACAGGTCTTGACTTGTCGTTGCTTCTTTTTTATTGCCGCCCGCCGCGTTGATCAGACAATCCACTGTGCCAAATTCTTTGATGACGGTCTCCGCCGATTTTTGCAGCACGTTGACATCCAGCACATCGCCGTAAACGATAATCGCGCGTCCCACCGGCGATTCGAGCCGCTTGATGAAACGCTGCGCGAGCGACGGATCGCGATCAATGATCGCGACGTTCGCGTTACAGCCGACGAGCACGCACGCGATCTCGCCGCCCAAAATTCCCGCGCCGCCGGTGATGACGACGGTCTTGCCGGTGAAATCGTATTGGTGAGTGAGTTCTTTAAGGTTCATCGTTGTCTCCAAAGGATGAAAGATGAAGGATGAAACTAATTGACATTCTTCATCCTTCATCCTTCCGCCTTCATCCTTTACTCGCGAATGGTTTGAGATGTTTCACAAAATGTTTCTCCAGATTCGCCGCGTACGCGTCTGGGTTAGCGCGCAAAAGCGCGATGAATTCGTTGTAGAAGAGGAACGCGCCGTCCGATTTTTTCGTCGTCAGCACAGAGCCGAACGTGACGTGCAAAATTTCGCGCGCGTCGAATTGATCGAGCAGCGCGGGCAAATCCGCGTCCTTGAGCGATTCGGGTTTAGGCGCGCGCGCGAGTTCCGCCGAAACGTGATACGTCAACTTGTCGGTGTCGTACCGTTCGCGCGCGAAAATGTAAATGCGGCGGAAGAGCGCGGTGTCGAGCGCGCCAATCGTTCGCAACGCTTCGAGGTAACTTGTCCCGGCGGTTTTCAGATGCACCAAGCCGCGCGTCTGGCGCATCGTCGCGGGATACACGCTGAACTTGTCCGAGCCGGAGTGGATGCTCAACTTGTAGGGACCCAGGACGCGCGCGATTTGCGCGTGCACCGCGAAATCTTTTTCGAACGCGTCTACGTCGCCGATGTAATCTACGCCTTTCTCGAATCGTCCGATGTAGCGCGGCGCGAGCGAGACCCACTTGACGCCGAGTCGCTTGAGTTCGCTCGCGACGTAAATGTGTTCCGCGTGCGTCGTCGGCGTTTCGGTTTCGTCCACCGACACTTCAAGTTCAAACGGAACATTTTTTGCGGCGAGATGGCGGTACATCAGCGCGACGTGCGCGATCGCGCGTCCGTACTTGGCGGCGGCGCGCGCCACCGCGTCGGCGTCCAACGTGATCGCGCGATCTTCGAGTTGGATTTCTGTGCCGACGTAGCGCTGCCCCAAATCGTCAACGCTGCTTTCCAAATCTTTCCACGGCAGCGCGACTACTTTGTTGGTGATGTGATTGAGCGACGCGGTGTCCGCTTCGCTGTCTACGTGCGCGCCGGGATCAATCGTGAAGAACGAATAATCCGCCGCGACACACGCGTCGATGTCGGCGGGCGTTTTCAAGTGATCCGCATCCGCGCCGAGGGCGGTGCGCCAGCCCGCTTCGAACGTTCCAAACGTCGCGTCCGTCATCACGTCGTCGGGCGTGCGATTCGTGCGTTGCATTTCGCGGATTGATTGTTGCGCGAAAATCGGGACGATGTTTTCCCCGGCGGATTTCATCGCGCGAACGTGACCCGGCGTTGCCAGTCCCAGCCGATCACCCATTCCGGCGGACGTGAGCAATCCGATCGGTTTGGGTTTCAGCCAATCGAGGCGCGAGCGCAACGAGCGCGCGTTGGTGTGATTCAACGGGCAGATTTTCAACGTGTGATCTTTGAAAATCGAAGACTCGCCTTGAAATTTTCCGAACACGGGATTTCCGGCGTCTGCCAAAACGACGAGTCGCTTGGCGTTGACTTTGCCTTGCATCCAAAACGCGGCGTCGTTATGCACGACGAACGATTCGGGCGCGAGTGCGGTAAAATTTTTTCGCAGGTCGTCAAGTGTGAATGAAAATGTGGACATTTGAAACTCCTAATGAACAAATGACAAACGCGCCTGATCGCTGACCGCTGTTCGCTGATTGCTGACCGCTGACGGCTGACCGCTGACCGCTGTTCGCTGACCGCTGACCGCCAATCTCTAATCTCCAATCTCTACTCTCTGACCGCACGCCGCTGACCGATAAATCGCTTCAATCACCGCGATGCTCTTGCGCCCTTCGCGTCCGTCAATCAACGGCGCGCGGCGTTCGCGGAGCGCGGCGACAAAATCGTGGTACTGCGCGATGTGCCCCGCCGCGTTGATGTTCATCGGCGCGGACGCGCCACTGCTCACCGCGCCGCGCGTTTCGCCGTCGTCGCGTGGATCGGCGAGGTGCCATTCCAAACGCGCCTCGCCGCGATGATAAATCGCGCTGCCGCGCGCGCCGACGATTTCGAGGCGTTCGGGATAACCGGGATACGCGGCGACCGTCGCCTGGATCAAGCCGAGCTGATTGTCCGCGTATTCGAGAATCGCGAGCGCGGCATCTTCAACTTCGATTTGATGATTGAGCGTGCGCGTTTGCGCGGTGACGCGCGTCGGCATTCCGGTCAGGTAGAGCATCAGGTCAATCACGTGAACGCCTTGGTTGATCAGCACGCCGCCGCCTTCACGATCCCAGGTGCCGCGCCACGCGCCACTGCGATAGTATTCGTCGGTGCGATACCAGAGCGCGGTAGTGCTGACCCAGAGCAATTGCCCGAGGCGATTAGAGATTAGCGATTGGAGATTGGCAACGAGCGGATCGAAGCGCATTTGAAAAACGACGCCGAGTGTGACGCCCGCGCGTTTTGCCGCATCGATCATCGCGTCACATTCCGCGACATTGCGCGCCATCGGTTTTTCGACGAGGATGTGTTTGTGTGCGCGCGCCGCGTCGATCGTCATCGGCGCGTGTAAATCGTGCGGCGTGCACAGCGCGACGACATCTACATCGTCGCGCGCAAGGACAGCGCGATAATCGGAAAAATAATTGCCGCCGAACTTGTCGGCGAACGCGCGCCCGCGTGTTTCATCGCGCGTACACACCGCGACAAGATCCGCGGCGGGTATGCTTTGAATCGCGGTCGCGTGAAGCGGCGCGATATTGCCAACGCCGATGATAGCAAAGCGAAGTGACATTTTGCATCCTGACCGAAGACCGATGACGGTTGACCGTTGTCGTCGGTCTTCGGTCTACCGTCATCGGTCCAAATTTTGACAGTTTTTCCGAAACACAGTATACTACTTTCCGAAAGAAATCGCAATTTTTCATCTTCTTTCAGAAAGAGCGTCAAGGTGGATGCCAAAAAGCCCCGACCTAGTTTGCACAATGTCGCGCAGCGCGCTGGTGTTTCCCCTGCCACCGTCTCGCGCGTTTTGAACAACACCGCGCCGGTGCGCGATGTCGTGCGTACGCGCGTCCTCGCCACGATCAGCGAACTGGGATATGCCCCTCCGGGGCGCTCGGCGCAGCGCGCAATTGAAAACGCGATCGCGTTGTTGATCTCCGATATCCTCAATCCTTTTTTTGCCGAAGTGTTTCGCGGTGTGCAAGATGAAGCGAGCGCGCTCGGGTTTTTGCCGATCCTCTACGATTCGACCGAAGACGCGCAACGCGAGCGACAGTTTTTGCGCGCGTTCGCGAGTCAGCCGTTGCGCGGAATGATTTTGTGCGGCTCGCGCCTTGCCTCGACCGAATTATCTTCGTTCTGCCAAGCCAGCCGCGTGCCGATTGTGTTGATCAATCGCACCTTGCGTTGTCCGCACGTCGCGTGCATTCTCACGAACCTGGAAGAGGGCGCGTGGCGCGCCGCGCGGCATCTCCTCGATCTGAATCACGCGCGCATCGCGTTTCTGTCGGGCCCGATCCGATCGGAGCAATCGCAAGCGCGACGACGCGGCGTCGAACGCGCGCTGACGGAAGCCGGATTGATTTTGCGACCCGAGTTATGTCCCGCGAGCAATCCGAATTCGGATGGCGGCTTTCAAGCGATGAGCGCGCTCTTGACGTTGCCTGCCGCCGATCGTCCCACCGCCGTCATCGCGTACAACGATATGATGGCGCTGGGTGTGCTGAACGCGATTCGCGCGCATCACTGGCGCGTGCCGGAAGATATTTCCGTGATCGGCGCGGACGACATTGCGATTGCCGCGCACGCCAATCCGCCGCTCACGACGATCACGCAACCGAAATATCGGATGGGGCGGACCGCGATGCAAGTGTTGCAACGAATGATCCAAGGTCGTCCCCCGCCTGAAGATGGATACACGCTGATGGAGAGCGCGTTGATTGTACGCGAGTCTACCGCGCCGGCAAATAATGGCAAGTGATGACTGTCATTGCGAGGAGGCGATTTGTGCCGACGAAGCAATCCCCAAGTTCATCGGAGATTGCTTCGCCGCTACGCGGCTCGCAATGACAAGTGGAAAAATGGAGTAACCTGTGACACCTTGGGAACGCTTTGCCGCCGTCGCGCGTGGCGGCGCCGCCGAAAAAATTCCAGTCGCGTTTATCGTGGACAGTCCTTGGATCCCTGGTTTCTTCGGCATTGACACGCTTGATTACTTTTTGCGCCCGGACGAATGGCTGCGCGTCAATCTTGCGCTGCGCGATCGTTTTCCCGAAATCGCGTGGATTCCCGGTTTCTGGGTCGAGTACGGAATGGCGGTCGAGCCGTCGGTCTTTGGCGCGCGCGTGATGTGGCACCACGATCAAGCCCCTTCGATTGAGCACGTCCCTGGCGGACTCGCGACGCTGTTACAATTCGAACTCGCCGATCCGCAACAACACGGCTTGATGCCGTTGATCTTGCAACGTTACGCCGTCGCGGAAAAACGATTGCTGCCGGAAGGATTGCCGATCAAAATGGTCGCCGCGCGCGGACCGCTCGCGATTGCGGGCTGGTTGCTCGGCATCACCGAACTGCTTGTCGGATTGAAAACCGATCCGGAGCCGCACGCGCGTCTGCTCGACACGATCACGACGCTGGTGATCGCATGGTTGCGCGCGCAAATCGGCGTGCTGCGCGCGCCGGAAGCGATTCTCGTGTTGGACGACATCGTCGGGATGCTCTCGCCGAAAATGTTCGAGCAGTTTGCGCGCCCGTACTATGCGCGTATTTTCTCCGCGTTCGATGGAATGATTCGCGTGTTTCATAACGATACGCCCTGCGCGTATTTGCTCGCGCCGATGTCCACGCTTGGCTTTGACGTGTTCAATTTCAGCCACGAGATTGATATCGCCGACGCGCAAACGAAAATGCCGCGCGTCGCGTTGATGGGCAACGTGCCAACGCTCGACGTGATGGTGCGCGGCACGCCCGCGCAAGCGGAAACCTGGGCGCGCGAATGTATCCGCAAGACGAACGGACGCGGCTTGATTCTTTCGGCGGGCGGCGGCGTCAGTCCGGGAACGCCCGCGGAAATGATCGACGCGGTGGTCAAGGCGATCGACAACCGATGACGGACGACGGAAGATAGTTGACGGTCATCGGTCATCCGTCGTCGGTCAATCCAAGAGTGAGGCAGAATGAAATACGTTTTCAGTACTCAGCATACAACGCGCTATCGTTTTCCCACGCACGTCAACGAACTCGTGCTGGATCGCGCGGACGCGGAGACATCGGAAGCGTTCATCGTCGTGCTGGAGCCCGGCGAAGCGCCGCCGTTGCACGTCCACCACGACACGGAGCAAATTTTTTACGTGTTGGAAGGCAAAGGTCTTTTGCAGATCGGCGAGAGCGCGGAACGGCACGCGGTCAAGCCCGGAGATGTGGTGCGAATTCCGCCGCACACACATCACCGCATTTTCTGCGACGGCGGCAAGCCCTTGCGCTATTTCAGCGTGGATTGTTTCGTCGGCGGCAGACCCAAAGACGAGCCGACCTGGGACGACCACGTGCGCGGCAATTGCAAACTCTTTGGCTGGGACTTTGACAAGGTCAAATCTGCCAAATGAGCCAAAGAAGCCAAACCTGCCAAAACTTTTTGGCACATTTGGCAAATTTGGCACGTTTGGCACATTTACGATGCAAATGGATTTTTCTACTCTCTACAGTTTATATCGCGCCGAACTGCTCGACCGCACGATTCCGTTTTGGATCAAGTACGGGATTGATTGGACGAACGGCGGCATCTGTACGTGCATTGCGGATGATGGACGCGTGCTGAGCGACGACAAATATATGTGGTCGCAGTTGCGCGCGATTTGGACTTTTTCCGCGTTATACAATAAAATTGAACGTAGGCAAGAATGGCGCGATGTGGCTCGGAACATTTACAACTTTGCAAAGCGAAATGGGCGAGACGAAAACGGCAACTGGGTTTTTCGCGTTGACAAAAACGGGAAATGCTTGGAAGGCGCGACGAGCATCTACGCCGATGGTTTTGCGATCTACGGCTTGACCGAATTTGCGCGCGCGACCGGCGATGCCGAAGCATTGCAATTGGCGCGCGACACGTACGCGAACGTTCAGCACCGCTTGGCGCAACCTGGGTCGTACGGCACCGCGCCCTTGCCGATTCCACCCGGCGCAAAAGCGCACGGCATCTCGATGATCTTTTCGCTCGTCTTTACTGAACTGGGCGAATTGCTGAACGACGCGGCGATTTTGCGCGCGGGACTTGATCACGCGAACCAAGTGATGAACGTCTACTTGCATCCTGAGCACAAACGCCTGTACGAATTTGCGCGCTTGGACGACGCATTGCTGGATGTGCCGCCGGGACGCGTCGTCAACCCAGGTCACGTCCTCGAATCAATGTGGTTTATGATTCACATTTTCCAACGTATCGGCGATCACGCGTCAATCGCCCGGGCAATCGCAGCGATCAAGTGGCACATCGAACTGGGCTGGGACGAGGAATTCGGCGGCATTTTGCTGGCGCGCGACGCGGAAGGATCGTTCTGGGAAAACAAGTGGGACACCAAAATCTGGTGGCCCCACACCGAAGCGCTGTACGCGCTCTTGCTCGCGTACTCGATTTGTAAAGAGCAGTGGTGTCTCGATTGGTTTCAGCGCGTGCATAATTACGCGTTCGCGCATTTTCCGGTGCCGCAGTACGGCGAGTGGACGCAAAACCTGGATCGGCGCGGCAACAAATTGAACGCGACGATTGCCTTGCCGGTCAAAGACCCGTTCCATTTAGCGCGCGCGTTGATTTACTGCGTGCTCGCGCTGGAAAAGTTAGCAAGTGAGACCTGACAGGGTTCGGCAAACCTGTCAGGTCATCAAGACTTGAAAGGAGGTGGTTTGCCGCGTTAGATCGTTCAAGATGAACCCCGTGTCAGCGAAAACCATTTACTCGAAGAGGAGAAGAAAATGAACAAGCGACATTTGCTCGCGTTACTCAGTTTGGTCGCGTTGGTGGCGATCATCGTCGCGTGCGCGCCCGCGCCCACTGCAACCCCGGTGCCGCCAACCAAACCAGCGGCAACCGCCACACCTGTTTCCAAGTACAAAGAAGCGCCGATGCTCGCCGCGTTGGTCAAAGATGGCAAACTACCCGCGGTCGATCAACGCTTGCCGGAAACTCCGGTTGTCGTGAACGCCGAGGCAATCGGTCAATACGGTGGCGTGTGGCGCCGCGGCTTCCTTGGACCATCGGACTTTAACGGCATCGCGCGCGTGATCTACGATTCGCTCGTCGTCTTTTCGCCCGATGGCGGCTCCGTCGTGAACAAGTACGCCGAGAGCGTCACGAATTCGGCGGACTATAAAACTTGGACGGTGAAACTACCCAAGGGCGCCAAGTGGTCGGACGGTTCGCCATTCACGACTGACGACATTCTGTTTTGGCACAAGGACGTGTTGCAGAACAAAGACTTGACCACGGCATTCCCCGGATGGATGCAGAACAAAGACGGCACGCTCGCCGAACTCAAGCAAGTTGACGCGCAAACCGTCCAGTGGATCTACAAAGAAGTCCACACCACGTTCTTCTTCGAACTTGCCAACGCCGAGTACGGCGACCGCAACGTGCCGTGTTTCTTGCCCAGCAAGTTTTTGAAGCAGTTCCACGCGTCCTACGCCAAGAAAGACGATCTCGACAAGATGGTGGCGGATGCCAAGTTGAAGACCTGGGCAGAGTTGTTCCGCTTGAAGATCAGTCCCTACGAAACGCCCGAGCGTCCGGGGATGGCGGCGTGGGTTGCCGCGCCGGGCAGCCGGATGAGCGATCAGATCTTCAAACTGGTGCGTAATCCGTACTTTGTCGGCGTGGACAAAGCCGGCAACCAACTCCCGTACTTTGACGAAGTGCAGTTAAAGTTCTTTTCGGACGTGAATGCGCTGAATCTCGCCGCGATCGCGGGCGAGTTGGATCAACAAGAACGCCACGTCCAACTCGTGAACTTTCCGGTGCTGAAAGAGAACGCGCAGAAGCAAGGCAAGTACAACATCTACCTCTGGTCGAGTCTCGGCGGCGCGGATGCGGACCTCATCTTCAACCAGACCTATGTCAAGGATCCGGACATCGGCAAAGTGCTGGCGAACAAAGATTTCCGCATCGCGATGTCGTACGCGATCAATCGCAAGCAGATTCAGGAATCCGCGTTCCTCGGCACGGGCGAGCCGCGCCAACCAGTGCCCAAGAAGGGGCATCCGTACTACCCCGGCGACGACTATGCCTACAAGTATATCGAGTTCAACCCAACCCTCGCCAACCAAATGCTCGATAAGATCGGACTGGACAAGAAAGATGCCGAGGGCTATCGCTTGATGCCCAACGGCAAGCGCGTCTCGATCGAACTCTCCGTGGTCGCGGTCTTTGGTTCTTGGCCCGACATCGCACAGTTGATCACCAGAGATTTCAAGACCGTCGGCGTCCAGTTGATCGTCCAGATTCGCGAGCGCGCGCTGCATTTCTCGCTGCGCGAATCGAACGACTTGATGGCGGAAATGTGGAACCAGGATACCGCGGGCTTTCCGTTCACCGGCTCGACCAAGTACGATGTTCGCAGCGGCATTTATGGCAACATCACCTACGGTCCGCTGTGGTACAACTGGGTCAAGACGAACGGCAAGGAAGGCATCGAACCGCCGGATTATATGAAGAAGATGATGCAGTTGGTTGACCACGCCAAGACGGTTGGTCCCGCCGAGCAAGCCAAGGACGCCCAGGAGATTATGAAGATCTGGGTGGACAATATGGTCGAAATCGGCACCGTTGGTTTGACCGCGACCGATCAAGGCGTTGCGGTGGTCAATGCGAAAATGAAGAACGTTCCCCAGAACCTGACGAAGGACTGGCCCCTGCGCTCGCCCGGCAATGGTCGTCCCGAAACGTGGTTCTATGTCCCGTAAGTTGTAGACAGGTAAACAAGGAAACAAGTAGACAGGTGTTTGTATACCTGTCTACTTGTCCACCTGTTTACTTGTTTACCGGAGAGATTGAAGAATGCTCCGATTCATCGTGCAACGAGTGTTGCTGTTACCCTTTCTGCTGATCTTATTTTCCGTCATCGTGTTTTGGCTGGTGCAAGCGCCCCCCGGCGATTTTCTGACGAGTTACATCGCCAACCTCGCGTCGGGCGGCTCTTCGATTGGCGCGGAACAAGTGGAAGGATTGAAACGCCAATTCGGACTCGATCAGCCCGGCTATATCCAATATTTGCGCTGGATGGAAAGTCTCGCCAATGGCGATCTGGGTTTGTCGCTCGAATACCAGCGTCCCAACACCGAACTGATCGGCGAACGGCTGGTGCTGACGATTGCGCTTGCGCTCTTTGCGTTTGCGATCACCTGGCTCGTGGCGATCCCGGCGGGCATTTATTCTGCGACGCATCAAAATTCCTGGCTCGATTACGTTCTCACCGTGATCAACTATATCGGCGTGGCGACGCCGAATTTTATGCTCGCGCTGATCCTGATGTGGTTCGCGTTCTCGAATTTGGGCTTGAGCGTCACCGGCTTGTTTTCGCCGGAATATATTCAGGCGCCGTGGAGTATGGAGCGCGTCGTTGATTTGCTCAAGCACATCTGGCTGCCCGCGATTGTGTTGGGCATCGCCGGAACCGCGCGCCTGACGCGCGTGATGCGCGCAAATTTGCTCGACGAGTTGAACAAGCCATACGTCGTCAGCGCGCGCGCCAAGGGCTTGTCGGAATGGAAATTGGTGTGGAAATATCCGGTGCGCCTGGCGATCAATCCGCTCGTCAGCACGATTGGCTGGTACTTGCCGCAACTTTTCTCCGGCTCGCTGATCGTCGCGACCGTGATGAACTTGCCGAATATTGGGCCCCTGCTCTTGCGCGCGTTGACGCAGCAAGATATGTACCTGGCAGGAAGTATTTTGCTGATCTATTGCTTCCTCACCATCATCGGCACGTTGATCTCGGATGTTTTGCTCGCGCTGGTTGATCCGCGCATCCGAATGGAAGGCGTGTAGCAATGACAAATGAGCAAATGACAAATGGTAAAATGGAGAATGACGCCGTTGAAGAAGTAACGCTCGGCGCGGTGTTTGCGTCGAAAGCGGAAGAGCGCGTCTCGGTCGCGTCGAATTGGAAATTGGTCTGGTGGCGGTTTCGCAAAAACAAACTGGCGCTCCTCAGCGCGCTCGTGCTGATCGCGTTTTACGTCGTCGTGCTGGTGCCGGATTTCTTTGCCACGCAAGACCCGGAAGCGACGGACGCCAAACTCGCGTTCATTCCGACGCAAGGGTTGAATCTGTTCGACGGCACGAATTTTTCGCCCTGGGTGCCTGCCGTCGTCGGCAAACGCAATCCGGTGACGTTGCGAATGGAATTCAAAATTGACGAGACGAAAAAAGTCCCGATCCGATTTTTCACTGAGGGGTTCAAGTACAAAGTCCTGGGTCTGTTTGAAACGAACATTCACTTGATCGGTCCGCAGGATCCACAATCTGCCGATTGGCTCTACTTGTTTGGCACGGATCGGCTGGGCCGCGATCAATGGTCGCGGATGATGTACGGCACGCGGACTTCGATGACGGTCGGCTTGTTCTCCGTCATTCTCAGCGTGATCCTGGGCGTTCTGCTCGGCGGCATCTCCGGCTACTTTGGCGGCTGGCCCGATCTGATCATCCAACGCCTGATCGAATTACTGCAGTCGCTGCCGACGATTCCGATTTGGTTGGCGATGACCGCCGCGCTGCCGCAGGACTGGCGTCCCGAGCAAGTCTTTTTCGCGATCACGATCATTCTCGCGTTCATCGGTTGGACGACCTTGGGGCGCGAGGTGCGCGGTCGTTTCCTCTCGCTGCGCGAAGAAGATTTCGTCCTCGCCGCCGATCTCGCCGGCGCAAGTCGTTTGCGGATCATCACGCGGCATATGGTGCCGGCGTTTATGAGCCACATCATCGCGACGAGCACGCTCGCGATTCCGGTGATGATCGTCAGCGAAACGTCGCTCAGTTTCTTGGGCTTGGGCATTCGTCCGCCCGCGATCAGTTGGGGCGTGCTGTTGCAAGAAGCGCAAAACATTCAAACGCTCGCGCTTGCGCCGTGGCTGTTGGCGCCCGGTATCGCGGTGATCATCGCGGTGCTCGCGTTCAACCTGGTGGGCGATGGGTTACGGGATGCGGCGGACCCATACGGGCATTAAAGGATGAAGGATGAAAGATGAAGGATGAAAAAAAGCAACCGCAAGATCTGAAATCGCGCACGACAGATTTTGCGTTGCGGATCGTTCGCCTCTACGCGAGCTTGCCCAAAACGACTGAGGCGCAGACTCTTGGAAAACAAGTATTGCGCTCAGGCACGTCGGTGGGAGCGCACTATCGCGAAGGGCATCGCGCGAAATCAGATGCTGATGTGATCAACAAGTTCGAGGGTGCGTTGCAGGAATTGGACGAGACATTGTTCTGGTTGGAATTGCTCGTCCGAGCGGACATTGTGGAAGAAAAGAAACTCGGACCACTGATGCAAGAGGCGAATGAATTGATTGCGATCTTTGTGACGATTGTGACGAATCTCAAGAAGAAGCGCAAGTAATTTCTTTCATCTTTCATCTTTCATCCTTCATCTTTCATCTTTTGGAGTGTCACAAATGACTCCACTTTTATCAGTGCAGAACTTGAAAACGTACTTTCTGATGGACGAAGGCGTCGTCAAAGCGGTGGATGGCGTGACGTTCGATGTTCACGCCGGGCAGGTGTTTGGCATCGTCGGCGAAAGCGGGTGCGGTAAAAGCGTGACGATGAAAGCAGTGCTCCGCATCGTCGAGCCGCCGGGCAAGATCGTCAATGGGCAAATCTTGCTGAATCGCGCGAAACAAAACGGCGCAAGCGATGTGATCGATCTCGCGCAACTCGACGCGAACAGCAAAGCGATGCGCGATATTCGCGGCGCGGAAATCGCGCTCATCCCGCAAGAACCGATGGCGTCGTTCAGTCCGGTGCATACTGTCGGCGATCAAATCATCGAAGCGATTATGCTGCACCAAGACGTGAACAAACGCGAAGCGCGCAAGATCGCGTTGCAGCAATTCAAGGATGTCGGCATCCCGATTCCCGAACAACGCCTCGACGAATATTCGTGGCAACTCTCCGGCGGCTTGCGCCAGCGCGCGATTATCGCGATGGCGCTCTCGTGCAACCCGCGCTTGCTGATCGCGGACGAGCCGACGACGGCGGTGGACGTGACGACGCAAGCCCAAGTCTTGCGCTTGTTGCGGCGTTTGCAAGAGCAGCGCAACGCGGCGATCATTTTCATCACGCACGATCTCGGCGTGATCGCGCAGATGGCGAGTTACGTGATGGTGATGTACCTGGGTCTGGTGATGGAGCAGGGATCGGTGGACGATATTTTTCACGCGCCCAAACATCCGTACACGCAAGCATTGTTGCGCTCAATTCCGACGATCAATATGACGCCGCGCCTCAACCTGCCGACGATCAGCGGATCGATTCCGCATCCGTTCAACAAACCGCGCGGCTGTCCGTTCCATCCGCGCTGCGAAAAATCAATCGCAGGCAAATGTGACGCGCGCGTACCGGCGCTCAAACCCATCGGCGAAAAACAACTCGTTAGTTGTTTTCTCTATCACGATGCGGAGGTTTCATCATGACCAATCGCCCAATCACCCAATCACCCAATCGCCTCCTCGAAGTCAAGAACCTCAAAAAATATTTCCCGATTCGCAAAGGATTTTTCCGCACGACGATCGGCAACGTGCGCGCAGTGGACGACGTGAGTTTCTTCATCAACGCAGGCGAAACGCTCGGCTTGGTCGGCGAGAGTGGTTGCGGCAAGACGACCGCGTCGCGGTGCATCTTGCGCGCGCTCGTGCCGACCAGCGGCGAAATGATTTTTCGGACGAAAGAAGGCGCGTCGGCGGACTTGGCAAAATTGTCGCGCGCGCAATTGCGTCCGCTCCGTCCGCAAATGCAAATGATTTTCCAAGACCCGTACGGCTCGCTCAATCCGCGAATGACCTTGTTCGACATCGTCGGTGAGCCGATGTACGTGAACGGAATGACGAATCGCAAAGAGCGCGTCGAGCGCGTCGCGGAATTGCTGCGCCTGGTCGGTTTGCGCCCGGAATATATGCAACGCTATCCGCACGCGTTCAGCGGCGGACAACGCCAGCGCATCGGGATCGCGCGCGCGCTCTCCGTTAATCCGCGCCTTGTCGTCGCGGATGAGCCGGTCTCCGCGCTCGACGTGTCGGTGCAGGCGCAGATTTTGAACTTGATGCTCGATCTGCAAAAGCGTTTGAACTTGACGTACCTTTTCGTCGCGCACAACTTGAGCGTCGTGCGCCACATCTGCGATCGCGTCGCGGTGATGTACGTCGGCAAGATCGTCGAGATGGCGAACACGCTGGAACTGTACGCCGCGCCCAAGCATCCGTACACCGCCGCGCTAATGTCCGCGGTGCCGGTCGCGGATCCGCGCATCAAGACCGGCAACGTGGAACTGAAAGGCGAAGTGCCAAGCCCGGCGAATCCGCCGAGCGGTTGCTATTTTCATCCGCGTTGCGAATTTGCGGCGGAGGTGTGCCGCAAGGACGCGCCCGCGTTCCGCGAAATCACGCCGAATCATTTTGTCTCCTGCCACCGCGCGGATGAGTTGCGGTTGCCGGGGATTGGGTAAAGATTAAGTTTCGTGCTGACGGTGCAAGATGGAACTGATCTTTGAATGGGACGAAGCCAAGGCGCAGGAAAATCTACGCAAGCATCGGGTCAGGTTTGAAGAAGGCAAGACGATCTTCAACGATCCGTTCTTGTGGACATTTCCCGATCCGGAACATTCCGATATTGAGCAACGCTATCTCAGTATGGGGTATTCTGCGCAAGCGCGCGTTCTGGTGGTCAGTCACACCGAACGCGGCAAAGCGATTCGGATTATCAGTTGCCGCAAGGCGACTGCAATCGAACGGAGAGCGTATGAAGAAGGAAACTAGACGAGCAACTGCGGAACGTGACGCTCTGCGTCCCGAATATGATTTCAGAAATATGAAAGGCGGTGTGCGCGGCAAGTATTACAAATCCTACCGCGCGGGGCACACTGTCGCAATTCACAAGATTGACGGGACGACGGATGTGCAACGCTTTACGCTTGAAGGCGCGGTGTTGTTGGAGCCAGACGTGCGAGAGTATTTTCCAGACTCGGAGACAGTGAACCGCGCCTTGCGTGGACTGATTTCGTTGTTGCCCAAAAAGCACGCAACAGGCGCAAGAACGTAACGCCGCGAATTTGAATTATACTTCGCGTGTCACCGCGCGGATGAGTTGCGGTTGCAGGGGATTGCGTGAGCACGCCATCGAATAAATTCGACGGCTACAAAATGAAAGTCGGCTTAAGCCGACTTGATGCCCGCGCAGACGCCGAATTCATTCGGCGGCGTGCCGATAATTGAAAACAGAAATGATCCAAACCATCGAAGCGCACAACGCGCCACCAATCAAAACGCCGGACGGCGCGGAGCGTCGCGTCTTGGCGTATGGCGTGGGCTTGATGCTCGTCCAATTCAATTTTGCCGCGCACGTCGCGTCGTGGGCGCACAGCCATCCGCACGAGCAAGTGGGCTATGTCGTCTCCGGCGAAATTGATTACATCGTGGAGGGACAACCACCGGTGCGATTGCGCGCGGGCGGCAGTTACTACGCGCCGTCGAACGTCACGCATCACATCGTCACTTACGCGCCGACAATTTTGATTGACGCATTCGCGCCCGCGCGCGAAGATTTCTTGACGTGACGAAATTCGTCGTGCGCCGCCACGCGAACGAGTTCAGGTTGCAAGGGATTGTGCGAAAAGCCAATCGGCGTTCAGCCGATTTCGATCGGATGAAACGTCGAGTTTGTTCGACGGCAGCACCTCGCTGGGGTGCTGTCTTTTTTCAAACGACAAAATACGTCGGTCGTCGGTCGTCGGTCATTCGTCATCCGTCATCCGTCATATCCACAAGGAGCAAAAATGCAATATCGTCTTTTAGGACGCACCGGCGTCAAAGTTTCGTCGCTGTGTCTCGGCACGATGAACTTTGGCGAGCCGACAAACGAAAACGATTCGATCCAAATCATTCACGCTGCGCTCGATGCTGGGATCAATTTCATTGACACGGCAAATGCCTACAACGCCGGGCAAAGCGAAATCATCGTCGGCAAAGCGTTGGCGGGACGCCGCGATAAAGTTGTGCTGGCGACCAAGGTTCATAGCAAGGTCGGCGACGATGTGAACGACCGCGACATTTCGCGCTATCACATTTTGAAAGCGTGCGACGATTCGCTGCGCCGCCTCAATACCGATCACATTGATCTCTATCAACTGCATCGTCCCAGTTTTGAAATTCCGCTTGACGAGACGCTCGGCGCTCTGACCGATTTGGTGCGCGCGGGCAAAGTCCGCTACATCGGTTGCTCGAATTTCCCGGCGTGGAAAGTGATGGAAGCGTTGGGCGTCAGCGAACGCGATCATCTCGCGCGCTTGATCAGCGTCCAGCCGCCGTACAATTTGCTCGACCGCCGGATCGAAAACGAACTGGTGCCGCTCGCGCAACGCTACAACATCGCGATTCTTCCCTGGGCACCGATGGGGCAAGGTATCTTGCTCGGACGATACTCTTCCGGCTATCCCACTGATTCGCGCGCGGCGCGTCAACCGCAGAGCGATTTCGCGCGGCGGATCACGCAACGCGCGAGAGAAGCCGGAGACAAATTTGTCGCGCTTGCGCGCGCGATGGGCAAGACGCCGTCGCAACTCGCGCTCTTGTGGTGCAAGGATCAGCCCGGCGTCACCGCGCCGATTTTCGGACCGCGCACGCTGGAGCAACTGCGCGAACTTTTGCCGGTCGCCGAAATGTCGTTGAGTGACGCGGAGCGTCAGGCGTGCGAGGCGATCAACCCAACCGGCAACGCGCTCGCCGATTTTCATAACAGTTCGACCTGGATGAAAGCGACGGTGGTTTGAACGGTTCGGCAATTTTTTCGGATTGGCGAGCGACATCCAACACGTTTCAACGTGTTTTCACCTCGTTGAGACATCGAATTTATTCGATGGCGGGCGAGCGCACGCAAAAATTTGACGGACACCCGGTATTGAGTTTGAGTTTGCCCCTTTGAGTTTGCCCCTTGACTTGGCGTGTGAATTCTGCTACACTAGGCGCAACAGGGCTGATTCACCCGAGCGTGCGAATGTTCTAATGCCAAAGGAGGAGTCAAATGAAACTCAGTCCCCCGAAGAAAGTAACCTTCTGGGTTGCAGTCGTGATCGCGGTATTGGGGTTAATCGCGAATTTTGTGCCCTCGTTGCCAGTGCTTGGTGGCTTGGGATTCTGGCTCGTCGTCGTCGCTTTTGTGTTGCTCGCGTTGGGCAATCTGCTCGAAGGATTGTAAATCGTCATCCCGGGGCGCGGGTTGTCTTTTTTCAGCCCTGTTGGCAACTCGCGCCCTGCACTTGTCCGCAACAGTTCCTAACTCGGACAAGCCGAATTGATCGCGCAAGGAACGCAAGCTCTTGATCGGCTTGCGAAAATAACAAAACAAGACGTCCTATAGTTTGTCAAGCCCCAAAATAATGCCGCGGGGCAAATAAAGTTCGCTAAGCAGGCGCGTGGAAGTAACCTCATCCAAAAGATGAAGTAGCAGAAGGTGATGTGATTCGCACCTGAACAACAGA
>Ga0194127_10002324_pt1 | contig 26215 bp, 21 predicted proteins | sample TA2KigC100mmetaG_FD_148624 | JGI IMG/M metagenome (GOLD analysis project Ga0194127, IMG submission 148624) | Freshwater microbial communities from Lake Tanganyika, Tanzania - TA2015036 Kigoma Deep Cast 100m | ecosystem: Environmental > Aquatic > Freshwater > Lake | place: Tanzania: Lake...
GGTGGCAGGCGCTGCAGGGCGTTCGAAGCGCCGTGGCATGGGCTTCGGGTGCGCGCTTCGCGTTCGCCTGGATTGTGGCGCCGCTCTTTCTGCTGTCTCTCAGCGCGGGCAAGTTGCCGACCTACATTTTGCCGCTCTACCCGGCGGTGTCGGTGCTTGTGGCGCTCGGTCTCGTGAGGGCGTTCGAGGGTGGAATCCGGCAGTCTGGCGCGGGGCGTGCAGTCGGGCAGTCGCTGCTGTTGGCCGCTGCCGCTGCGGTCGTTCTTGCGGTCTTCACGGGTACGGCGTGGGTCGGTCTGCCAGCGCAGTTGTGGTCCGAAGGAACAACTCTGCGGCTGCTGGCACTGGCTGCCGCGCTTGTGGTGTGGGCAGCGGTGGACCGCTGGAGTTGGCGCGCGCGCTGCGGAACGGATTGGGTACTCCGAAGCGCCACCGCGCCCGCCCTACTGTTTGCGCTCGTGCCATTCCTGTTCCCGGATGCGGCGGTGCGCGCTTCGCAGATTCCGCTGCCTGCGCTGCGCGCGAGCGAGGCGTTGATCCGCGGCAGCGAAGTGATTGCCAGCGATCATCAGTTGGCGCACTGCGTCACGTGGATTTCCGGCCGCCGCGATCAGCTTGTGATGGGGCGTGCAGGTGAGTTCGACAACGAACTCGATCTTCCCCAGGATCAGGCGCGGCTCGTGTCAGTGGCGCAGGTGATTGAACGCCTGCGCGCTGGCGGCTGGAAGTCGTTCTGCATCGTGACGATTCCGTCGGATGCGCAGATCATTCTCGGCGGTTCAGGGGTGGCCAAGCCCTCGTACCACGAGGTGCGCGGTGATGTCGTTGTACTTGGTTGGTCGAGCGGGTGAGTGAACGCGCACGGCGGCTTACACTCGCAGCGCATGGGTCGCTTGGAGGACCTGCACGAACGCATGGAACGACCCTTCATTACCGTAGTGTCCGGCTTGCCGCGCTCGGGTACGAGCATGGCGATGCAGATGCTCGTCGCAGGGGGCGTTCAGGCGCTGACCGATGCCGTCCGGGAAGCAGACGATGACAATCCCCGCGGCTACTTGGAGTTCGAGCGGGTGAAGGCGCTGCGCGATGACAAGGCGTGGGTGACGGATGCGATGGGCAAGTGCGTGAAGGTGATTCACCTGCTGCTGCCTGAGTTGCCGCCGCCATTTTCGTACCGCGTGATTTTCATGCGGCGCGGTCTTGATGAAGTGGTGCGTTCACAGGCCAAGATGCTCGAGCGAAGTGGCAGGACTGGTGGCGGGCTGTCGGCGGATCGGTTGAAGGCGATGTACGAGGCGCAGCTGAAGAGTGTGGACGCGTGGCTGGCGGCGCATTCCAACTTTGCGGTGCTGCGCGTTGATCACGCGGATTTCATTCGCGGTCCTCACGCGGCTGCGACCGCGGTGGATGCGTTCGTGGGCGGTGGGCTTGATGTTGCCGCGATGGCTGCGGCGGTCGATCCTTCGCTGCATCGAAACCGCGCCGGAGGATGAGACGCCAGTTGCCGCGCGGCACGCGAAGGTCGCGCGCGGCGGCTCGTGATAGGGCAGTGGATCGTGTGCTGTTTCGCTCAGCGCCGTCGGCGGCGGGCCCCGAAACCTGCGCCGAGCGCGATCAGTCCAGCCGCCGGAGCTGGAATTATTGGCGTGACAATGATCGCCGTTCCTGCGGTGGTTTCATAGGCGAACCCAACGATTGTTCGGTCGGTGGCGTTTGCTCCGATTCGAAGCGCCATGAATCCGTAGTGGGTAGCGCCCGTTGACTCGTTGATGAACTTGAGTCCAAAATAGCCTTCTGAGTTGGCGAGCCACTGGCCAACCGAAGTTCCAATGACGGCGGCGGAGTTGCCGTAGAAGAATGCCGAGGGGGCGACCACGGTCCCGAGAGCGAGATTGGTACGGAAGGTGCTTGTGCCTACGTCAGGGTTTCGCATGATCCCTGTGCTCGCACTTGCGAGCAGAGCCACGTTGTTTGCGCTTGTACCGTAGGGATTGATATCCCACCCAGGCACATCACTCGCTGGCCCGTTCTGAACTACTCCGGTGATTAAGTTGACGACAGTGCCTTGGTTCGTCACAGGCACCGGATGGTTCAGTATGCCGCTGTAGACGACGGCAGCGGATGCAGTTTGACTTTGCAGGAGTGTCGCGGCGCCAAGGAAAACCGGGAGGCACCACCTAGCTGCACTCACGGACTTGGTTGGTAGCGAAGCGTTGACCTTGCTGTTGGCGATGTCGTGCATCCCTTCTCCATTCTCGGGCGCTCTGCGTCCCGATTTCATAAGCGCATCGTGGTCGTGCGAGGGATCTCCTCCCGCGAGCGCCGATGCCCAGCGCGGCAAAGAGCCGGGCCAAGCGTGATGTGCCGTAGTCCCTTTTCCCTATTCCCTCATCCATCCGCCGTCCGCCAAACCATATTGGCGCAGAATCCAACGGACTTCCTTCCCTCTGAAACTCCCGATATGGGGGTTTCCTCTATCCAACGGATCTATTGAAAGTGGTGCGGACTGGGTAAAAACCCGCCGCCTTCCTTTCCCTCGATCTTTCTGCAAGATGCACCGAATTTTTGGGCAAGCAAATGGCAACTTCAATTTTTGTTCGAGATTTTTTTGCCCATGATCCCGAAATCGACACTGGGATCAACATGAGGGTAATCGCAACAATCGCCAGCGCCCATTTTTGGCAAAAAACAGGCTTTGGTTCGCCGCCAATAACTGGCAAAAATAAAACGTCGGCGGTCTTTCGACCGCCGACGGAGAATCGTTTGCCTTCAGACCTTACGCGACCGCGTTCAGCGGCGGCGGCGGCTTACCAGTCCTGCCACACCCAGAAGGGCGATGGCGCCTGGAGCGGGGATGGCGGTCACGGTGACCGACTCACCCGCGTCGCCGTACACGACCGCGAGAAGGGTGCGAGCCGACGCAGTCGCGCCAACCTGCATCACGCCGTATCCGTAGCGCACCACGCCTGCGGTGCTGCCGGGATTGAAGCGGAAGCCGAAGTAGTTGATCGAGTTGAGCGTCCAGCCGTTGGCGCCGACGCCAGCGCTCGAGATGACGGCGGTGGTGGAGTTCGTAAAGGGGCTTGTTCCACCGATCACAAATCCGACTGCGAGGCTGCTAGGACCGCCGGACGCCTGCGTGCGGACATAGGTCGACGCAGGATTCGGCGACGCGCTCGACGCGAAGAACCTAAGGTCGGTCCCTCCGTAGGGATTGATGTCCCAACCTGCAACAGCGGCAGCGGACGTTCCAGTGGTTTGCGTCGCGATGTTGAGGTATAGACCGTTGCTGTTCGCGGGGACGGAAGCGTTAACGTTCCAAACAACGATGGCCGCGTTTGCTGCGCCTGCGACGGCAACGGCGGCCGCAGCAACAGCGAAGTGCTTCTCAAGGCGGGACGAAATGTTCATTGTGACTCTCCGAGGAAAAGGGCAAACGGAACTCTCAGGCACCCTTGGCAGGGGTAGGGGTCTGCCAAACGTGGCGGCGGGAAACGCCCGCAGCGACCGAATCAGTACCCCAAGATCGCGCACTTGCAAATTATTTACAGGATTTTGTTTGTGATTTTGTATTTGATCGACCCGTGAGCGAAATCACATAGGCATAACGGGCGGCACAGCGGATCCCAGTTCCATAGCCCGGCCTGGGGTTATCGGGCTGAATTCGATCTTTGGGTTAGCGTGTCCGCAGGAACGGATCTGCAGGATTCTGGACATGAAAGTCTGGAGTGAACCACTGCGGAGCAACCTCGTGACACGCAGAATTATGCATTTGCAGAATCATCACTGCCTTGGGCGGTGGTGCTGCCCTTGGTGAACTGAGCGGCAGAGGAGAACTTGGGGGTGGGGCGTTATCCCAGTTCAGGCGGACCGAGAGCACTTCAAGATTGGCTGCATCCGCAACCAGTCGAACCGTATCGGGTGCTCGTCCGGTGGCAGCCCCTGTTCGGCGGGCTTTCACTACGGTGAGGGGTCGACCGTGAACGCTCTCGGCATCTGCTTTGGAATCGAAGGAGATGGCGTAGTCCCGCTCAAGGGAGTCAAGAACCGAGGTCAGGGTCAGATACTCGAGGGTGTCGGGGCTTGCTGCCACTTCCGAATCGTTGCTGTCGCTCTCCGCGTCGGGGCCGTCGAGGAGTCCGGTCTTGATCAGTCCAGGAAATGCCTTGCCGAGCGCGCGCTGGGAGTCGGAGCGGCGGACCGCACCGCTTGGGCCAACGAGCCAGTACTCGCGCCCGTCAAAGCCCATCACGATCCGCTCAAACTCGGGGCGGTCGCCCTTTTGGCTGCGGTCGCCATTTGGGGGGCGGTCGCCATTTGGGGGGCGGTCGAGCAGATCGCGGCGAGGTTTCACCATTGTCAGCGTCCAGCAGCCCTCCGCCCCAAGCCGCAGTTCGCCGACGCGTCGGAATCCCTCCGTGCGCGCGCGATCGGGGCGCTCTGCGCGCATGCCATCGCCGCCCTCTGGGCGCGCACGGTCGGCAACCTCAGCCCGCGCACGATCCGCGCCCTCTGGGCGCGCACGGTCGGCACCCTCTGGGCGCGCTCGGTCCGCGCCCACCATCGGGGGACGGTGCGGTTGGATCAGAATCTCGTAGCACCGACCGCCCGTCCGCGCCGCCGAACGCATCGAGTGCAGGGCAGCGATTGCCGTTGCCTCCGTCGACGAGGGGAAGAAGAGCAGCCCAAGCACGATTGCAGCCGCCATGCCGGCACTGCCGCCGATCCACACCAGCCGTTCGCGGAATGTGCGGGGGCGCGTTCCAACGAGCCGAAGTCCGCCCTCCTGCGCACGAACAGCTGCGGTCGCACGGTCAACGCGGGCTGCGATACGCAGGCTCTCGCCCTCATCGAGTATGCGCAGCAGTCCATGCACCACGCGCGCATCGGCTTGCTGCTGCGGCGAATCATCTGCGCCGAGGTCGAGTGCGCAAGGGTCATCGGAGGTTTGGTGAGGATCGTTGTTCATGCAAAAACCTGCTTGTTTTTTAGGCATTCCGCGAGCCAGAGGCGGGCGCGGTACAGCCGTTTTCGGAGTGTCTCCTCGGCGGCGCCGACCGTTTCCGCCGCCACGGGAAGTTCCACGCCGCGGAGGTAGACCAACTCGATCGCCTCGCGCCCTTCGGCGTGCAGCCGTTCGATGCAGCGCTTGAGTTCAGCGATGCGTTCTGCAAAGGAGTCGCCCGACTCACGGTCGAGCCGACCAAACTGCTCCTCCACGCGCTCCTCAAGCAGCCCATGCAAATGCGCTCGGTAGCGGCGGTTCTTGCGCGCGGCCGCCAGAATGTGGTTGCGCGCGATGCCGCGCAGCCACGGGGCGAAGGGGCGCGTTGGGTCGAAGTCGTTGATGCGGCTCCACGCGGTGATGATCGTCTCTTGGAAGATGTCGTCCACCGTGGATCGGTCGAACGACAACGAGTAAATGAAGGCGGTGAGCATGTCCGCGTGCTGGCGGATCAGGATGTCGAAGATGTCCGATGCCTTTGGGCTCATGGGTGAATGCGAGGTTCGGCTGCATGTATTGAACCCGCGGTGCCCATTTGGGACTGCGGTCGATCGGACTTTCTCAGGAGTGCCAAGAAGAACCCCTCCTGCGGCGGCAGGACGCGCCGCGCGCATTCAAGGGAGGCGGGCAGGCGCCGCCCGCGCACCTCGGTCAGCGCTGGACGGGAGTTCGGTACGGCAATCGGCAGCGGTTCGAGGGTGATCGTCCCGCCTGCATGGTCGAGGGCGCGTTCCACGACCAGTTCGTTCTCCTCGGGGGAGAACGTGCAGGTGGAATAGAGAAGCAGTCCGCCCGGTTTGAGGGTTTCGATCGCTGCGTGGAGGAGCGACTTCTGCAGCGAAGCGAGCCGCCGCACCTTTCCCGGCGACCAGCCCGCCGCCGCCGCCTCGTCGCCCGCGAGGATCCGTCCCTCGGCAGAGCAGGGGGCGTCCACAAGGACGCGGTCGAACGCCTCCCGCTGCCCGCGCGCCCAGCGCTCGCCATGCGCGGTGATGCAGTGCGCGCGCGCGCCAAGCAGCCGCAGCAGTTCCTGCAGGCGGAAGGTGCGCGTGCGGCTTGAATCGACCGCGACAAGCGTTCCGCTGTTTTGCATCAGCGCGGCGATGTGGGATGTCTTGCTGCCTGGAGCCGCACAGAGATCGAGGACGGAGTGACCGGGGCGCGGGTCGAGGCAGAGCGCCGCGGCGATGCTCGGCAGGGACTGCACATGAACGCGCCCCTCGCGCCACGCCGCACACGCTTGCACGCTGCGCAGCGGCGCGTCGGTGGTGAAGGCAAGTGGAAGCGCCGGCTCCTCGCGCAGGGGAATGCCTGCCCCCTCGAGTTCTGCGCGGGTTTCGTGGGGGGGCGCACGGAGAGGGTTGAGCCGAAGGGAGAGCGCTGCGGCGTTCGCGTGCTGCTGCTCGAGGTACTCGGGCGGAACGACTTCGAGCAGTCGCTCGCGCAGCGCTGGATGGACGGATGGCAGTTTCATGTGCGCGGTCGTGGTGCGAGCAGCGCGATGCGCATCGCGGATTCGTCGGCGTTTCGGTAGATCGGATCGAGCCCGAGAGTCGTTTCCATTTCGAGTGGGTGGCTGCACTGCTCGACGGCTGCGTGCGCCGAGGTCGCCAGTGCGTGGAGATCGACTGCGGTGAGTGCATGTGTGCCGACGACGCGGCGGATCGCGGCGTGGTACTCGCGCGTTTCTTGCATCGCGCGCGACTGCGGTGCGGATGGATCGCCGCTGAACTCGACGATCGCGCGCGAGTCGGGGTGTGCTGCGAGTGCGAAGCGGAGGAGCGCGGCGAGCGCATCTTGCGTGATGTAGTACGCGAGCCCTTCAAGGACCCAGAGGCTCGGTGCGTCGTCACGCCAACCAGCGGTGCGCAGCACGTGCTCGGTCGCGGCGATATCCGAGAGATCGCAGCAGCTGCATCGGATTCGCCCGGCGACCGTGCGATCTGCGACCTGCTCGATCGCGCGCTGCTTCTGAGGCATGTGCTCGATGTCCAGTTCGAATGCACGTGCGCTTGGGTGCTGCACGCACCAGTCGAGCGCGAGCGGCGAGAGTCCTGCGCCGGCGCTGACGAGTTGGAGTGCACGGTCGGGGTGCTGCTCGGCGAGTGCGTTGAGCAGCCTGCGGATGAAGGGTTTTCGGATGAGGATGCGCCGCTGTGCGAGCGGGAACTTCGCGCGCACTTCGGCGGCGAGCGACTCGCCCGCGCGGAGATCGAGCAGTTGCAGGAGCGCGCTGCCTTGTGGCGTGGCGGCGGCGCCACTGCCGGCGATGAGCATGACCATGGCGGCGGTTGGTCCTGCTTGAAGCGGCGCGGGGCTTGCCATGCCGCGCAGAGTAGGAGTGGAACGCTTCGGAGCGCGTTTGGGTACGCGTACGATGCGCCGATGCGCGTCTACAGATTCCTTCTTCTGGTCGTGTCGTGTGCAGCGGTTCTCGCGGCGGTTGCTGTTGCGGCTGACGAGGCTGCGCCAGCTTTGCCGAAACAGGCGCCGGCCGCGCCGAGTGCACCGGCAACGCCCGCGATTCCGACTGCACCGGCCCAGTCACCTTTCAAGTTGGAGAGCGACGCGTTCAAGAGCGGTGAGGCGTTCCCCGTGAAGTTCACGGCAGATGGTGCGGGTACTTCGCCATCACTGCGCTGGGAGGGTGCGCCCGATGGAGTGAAGTCATTCGCCATCTTGATGGATGACCCCGACGCGCGTGGATTTGTTCACTGGATCTTGTGGGGTATTTCGGCGTCGGCGCGGAGCCTGCCCGAGGCGCTGCCGCGCGATCTGGAACTGAAGGAGCCCGCGGGCGCGCGGCAGGGGGTGACTTCTTGGGGGCGCGAGCGGCGCGGCTACTGGGGGTCGGCGCCGCCGCCTGGCAGCGGCGTTCATCACTACACGTTCACCTTGTATGCGCTTGATGTGGCGCTCGATCTTCCTCCGGGCGCCAATGCGAAGGAGTTTCGCAAGGCGATCAAGGGTCATGTCTTGGGTGAGGCAAAGTTGATTGGTTTGTACGAGCGGAAAGAAGCGAAGCCATGAACGTCGATGCAAATGAAGTGGTTGGCTATCTGTTCGCTGGACTGGTTGGGTTCTCGCTTGCTGCGGCATGCGGAATGCGGATTTTTGCGCCCCTTGCAATTCTTTCTGCTGCGGTGCACTTTGGGTGGATCAGTCCGGGAGACAAGTTGGCCTGGCTCGGTTCGACTCCGGCGCTTGTGTGCTTCGCGTTGGCATGCGTGATCGAGGCGCTTGGCATGATGATCCCGTGGGTGGATCATGCGCTTGATGTGGCTGGTGCTCCCGTGGCTGCGGTTGCCGGAACGCTGGTGATGGCCACGCAGTTGGCGAGTGCCGCAGGTGTGGATACCACGCCGGTACCCGCCTGGGTGACGTGGGCGCTCGCGGCGGTCGTGGGCGGTGGCGTCGCGACGGGCGTGCATGCCGCAACGGGCACGCTGCGTGCTGGATCAACCGCGGTGAGCGGTGGACTGCTGAATCCCTTCTTCTCGCTTGCGGAGACGGTGTCCTCGTTCGTGCTGTCTGCATTGGCAGTGGTGCTGCCGATCGTTGCGGTCATCATTGCTTTCGTGGTTGTTGTTGCGCTGCTTGGAGTTGCGGCGCTCGTGTGGCAGTGGCGCAAGCGTGCCGCGGCGCGTGGCGAAACCAGCGGTGCAGCGGGTGGCACGTCGCGCGCCGGCTGAAGCGCAAGAATTTTGGTGTGATTGCTCCAATCCCCCGCGCAGGGGGATAGGTTTGCGCTTTCGATGCGGGGGCGTCTCCTGCACGAGCGGGCTGGCGAATTCGGGTGCGGCGCCGGCATACGTGGGCTGTTTTGCCTTCTCTGCACCGGAAAGTGTGCCGCCACGCGCGGCCGGAGGGATTTATCAATGACTTGTGGCATATCGGGGAACCTGCAGCACTTGGCACAAACGCCGCTCGTTGGCGCTGTTGTCGCGATCGCGCTTTCTTGTGGGGGGGCGGGTCTTTGCGAGGCATCTGCTGCGGTGCACATAGCGGCGTGGAACTTCAACGGTGGACAAGGCACGCTTGAACCGTCGACTGGTCTGGGCAGAGCCGCAACGGTCGGTGGAACCTCGGGAACATTTTCTGCTGGCGATCCAACCGATTCTGGCACTGAGAAGCCTGCCGAGAACAAGGCGTGGAACATTGCCTCCTTCGCGGCGCAGGGCAGTGGCAGTGGCGAGCGCGGCGTGCGTTTCGACGTATCGACTGCGGGTCAGGGCTCGCTCTCGGTGTCGTGGCGTGAGCGGCACAGCAACTCTGCAAGCCGATTCGTGCAGTTTCAGTACTCGCTCGATGGCACGACCTTCGTGAGTGCCGGGCTCGCCAATGAAGGCATCTTCGAGGCCTCGCTCGGTGGTGAGGTTTGGCAGCCGCAGCGGACGGTGGATCTGTCGTCGATCACAGGTGTGGCGGACAACGCCAAGTTTGCGGTGCGAATTGTGAGCGTCTTTGCGCCAGGCACGAGCGGCTATGCGGCAACGGCGCCGGGCGGGAATTACTCCGCAGCTGGCACCATTCGTTTTGACCTTGTTGCATTCTCAGGAACCGCGGTACCGGCACCTGCGGCGGCTGGGCTGGGTGTCGCCGGCGGCATGATCGCCCTCGGCGGCGGTCGACGGCGCGATTGACGGCGCAATTGATGGCCGAGCGTCAGCGCGAGCTGGTCTGCGCCGCGGGCTTCGCAGCAGTCTTGGCGATCAACTTGGTCTGCCGAGTCTGAAGCGGATCCACGGCGCGTCCACCTCGTGCGGCTAGATAAAGCACAAGGTCGGTTTCGCCTGGCGCCGAAATCTCAAAGGTAAGGATCTGTGTGTCGAACTCCTGTTCAAGCGGTGACTCCTCCACGGTGTCGCCGATGAGACCAATGAAGGGCGGCAGTTGCCCCGTCAGCCGCCAGCTGTGACCCGTTCTCGGCCGAACAGGGAGCACAAGAACGAGCGACTGACCCACCTGAACTTGTGTCATGGCGGGAAGCGGTTCGAACTTCGTTTGGGCAGGAGCGTCTGTCTGCGGCTTGGACTTGCAGGCAGCAGGTCCACCGATGCAGAAGAGCAGGGCAAACGCCAAGATCAAGAGCCTTCGAATTGCTTGTCGGAGCAGCATTCGCTTGGAGGAACGCTACACCCACCCCGCATATTGCCGCAACTTCGGAGGCACGCTCTGGAAGGGTGCGTCGGAAGACTCAGTCCCAACTGCCGAGAACGATGGAGAGATCGAAGCCGTCGACAAGTCCATCGTTGTTCAAGTCGGCGGGTCCGGAAGTCTCGAGCCATGCCGACAGGACGATCGCCAAGTCAGCCCCGTCCACTCTCCCATCGTTATTGATATCGGCGGGGTTGTTCTGCTCCGTGCCGGCTGCCGACAGCGAGAGATTCAGTGAACTTGTTCCGTTCGACTCGCCGAAAGTGCCTGAAAACAGAAGGTTTGCCGTTCCACCCGTTGGAATCACGGTGGGGAGTGCTACGGCTTGGTTTTCGAGCGGTGGCAGCGCTGGCAGAGGTCCCACGGGAGCGTTGTCGGTCGCCGTGGTGGAGAGCGACGCACTGGATCCACTCACTGTCAGCGTTCCTGAGAACGCTATGACTGCGGGCAGCGGTCCAGGATCGGCCGATTGGCCAGCGACCGAGCCACTGATGGTGATCGTCACGGGTACCGCGACATTGACCGAGTACGTTCCCGCCGACGCCTGCACTGCAGTACCAATCGCGGCAGCTGACTGAACGGCTGTTGCTTCCGTGACAGATCCACTCCCAACAGGAATGGTGATCTGTCCGACGGATGGAAAGAGCGAGCTGGGGTTCACCGTTCGGAAGGTCGAGTAGGTGAGCAACTGATCGAGATTCACGGTGCCTGGGACTTCATTGAGAAGGTCGGATGTGAATCCAGTGATGGAGCACACATTGTTGTCGAGTAGCGCGAGTGAGAACGACCCTGCAGGGTTCGATGAAATCGACTGCGTGATGCGAATCGTGCTGGTGTATGGAATGGGCTGGTTGCCAGAGCCACCAAAAAGACCAGGCAGCGTTCGTGTGCCTGTCGGGTTTGTTGTGGCGTCGTAGTTGCCGATGAGCGTTCCAGCGAGCGGCGTGTTCAGCGTCAGGGTTTGCTGCACAGTGCTCGCTGGGAGCAGCGTGAAATCGAAGGTCTGCGCGTGGGCGACAGAGGCGGCCACGAGCGCGGTTGCCACGGGAGCTGCGAAGGACAGTGTGAGGGTGGGGAGTATTGGGTTCACGGACGCAAAGTAGTCCGACCGCCGAGTTTGGCAAGTTTCTTTAGGGGAATTTCTTGGGAATCAGCATTTTTGACCGCAGAATGACAAAGAGAGCACGGATCGCATCACGCGGACCGATCTTCTTTCCTGCGCGCACGCTGCGCGGGGCATAGGACACGGGAACTTCGACGATGGCGACGCCTTCCGCTGCCAGCGCCGCTGCGATCTGCGGCTCGATGCCGAAACGCTGTTCCGTCAGGTGCGGCAGGATGCTGCGGAGATCGCTGCAGCGCATGAGTTTGTAGCAGCACTCCATGTCGCTTACACGCAGTCCAGTGAGTGCGTTGCTTGCGAGCGTGAGCAGGCGATTGGCGCTGCGGTGCAGTCTTGCGTAGTTGCTGGCGGGAACGTGCTGCGGGTGCCAGCGATTGCCGAATACGGCGGTCCGTTTCGGTGCCGCGTCGAGTGCGCCCAAAAGCGAGACGTAGTCCTGTGGGTCATACTCAAGGTCCGCATCCTGAATAATGACCGCATCGGAGTCGCTGGCAGAACGCTGCAGCGCTTCTGTCATCCCAGTCTGCAGTGCAGCGCCTTTGCCCTTGTTGTGCGCATGGCGCAGCAGGCGTACACGCTCGCCCAGGGCGACTGCGATGGCCTGCGCAGCAGCTTGTGTTTGGGCATCCGATCCATCGTCGACAAGGACAACCGACATCGACCAGGTTTGTGGGAGTCGGACGGCGATCACGCGTTGCATGCACGCCGCCAGCGTCGCTGCCTCGTTGAACACAGGCATGATGACGAAGAGCGTGCGCATGCGTGCGGGTATACCGCATGAGGCGGAGAAACGTGTCGGTGCAATCGCATGTAGTGTTCCATCGTGATGCAATTGCTGATGACAGGATTCGAGCCCTTTGGTGGCAGCGATGTGAACCCCAGTGCGCTTCTGGCGGCACATCTTGCTCGAGAGCAGTGGCCTGGCATGTCGGTGGCGTTTCGGCTCTTGCCCGTTGTGACGGGAAGTGAATCAGGATCTGCGCGCGCCGTACTGGCGGACGCAATTGCCGACCTGCGGCCCGAGGTGGTCGTCTGTTTCGGCGAGTCTGCCCGTGCAACGCATATCACCTTCGAGCGCGTGGCCGTGAATCTGCGGGATGGACCCGTCGACAACGCGGGCGTCCGATGCACGGATTTGCCTGTGGAAGAGGGAGGTCCGACTGCACACTTCGTGACGCTTCCCGTGCGGCGCATGGCGGATGCATGCGAGGGAGAGGGAGTGCCAGCGGCGCTCTCAATGTCTGCGGGCACTTTCCTCTGCAATGAGGTGCTGTATGCGCTGCTCTCGGGCGCGGCGATCGGACGCTGGGGATTCGTGCGTGCAGCGGGGTTCATCCATGTGCCGCAACTGCCCGAGCAGGCTCGTGCGCGCGGCGGACCGTCGATGCCGCTCGATCATGTCGTCCGCGGCGTTCGTGCCAGTGTGTTCAGCCTCGTGCCGCCGCTTGGTTGATCGTGGGCGTATGGATCGGGTCTCTACACTGCGGATCGCACACGTGAGCGCCCCATCATGACAGCAAGCGATCTGACCGACCGACTCCGGCGCGTACGCGCGCTCGTCCTTGATGTGGATGGCACACTCACGGACGGTTCGATCCTGATCGATGATCTCGGGCATGAGACCAAGCGTTTCGATGTCCGAGATGGATTCGGTCTTGAACTCTGGAGACGCATGGGTCTCTCGGTGGCGGTGGTAACTGGGCGCCGCGGATTGGCGCTCGACCATCGGTTGCGTGAGTTGAAGATCACGGTGGCGCTTTCTGCGGTGACGGACAAGGCTCGCGGATTTGCCGATGCCGCGGCACAGTTGGGCGTTCCTGTGGAGTCCTGCGCGTTCATGGGAGACGATCTGCCCGATCTTGCGGCCATGCGCCTCGCTGCAGTGGCATGCGCGCCTGCGGATGCCGCGGCCGAAGTCTGCGCTGCAGCGCATGTGGTGACGCGGGCGCGCGGAGGTTATGGCGCGGTTCGCGAGTTCATCGAGATGATGCTGAAGACGCAGGGGAAGTGGGATGAAGCTCTTCGCGTCGTCTTGCACTAAGACGCGGTGTGTGGCTCAGCAGCACCGGACTTGTCGGTCGGTGGCAGTGCGGAGGGTGGCGTGCTTCCCGCAGTCGCCGTGCCGCCACCACGCGGACGGCGCCCACCAATGCCGAGTTTGACGCAGAGTGTCATGAGGATCACAAAGAAGACAGGCACGACCAGCTGATCCATCGATGCAGATCCCAGCATTCCGCCAATGACCGTTGTGCCGATGGACTGGCGACTATTGGCTCCGGCACCCGTCGCGACGACGAGAGGCACCACGCCGAGGATGAACGCAATGGCGGTCATCATGATCGGTCGCAGCCGTTGGTGCGATGCATTCACCGCGGCATCGATGATCTCTTCGCCGCTGTCGTAGCGCATCTTGGCAAACTCCACGATGAGGATGCCGTTCTTCGCGGCGAGTCCAACAAGCATGACCATGCCGATCTGCGCGTACACATCGAGGTTTCGCCCGCGGAGGTGCATGCAGATGAGTGCGCCGAGCACCGCAAAGGTGACGGCGAGCAGCACATTGAATGGCAGTACCCAGCTCTCGTAGAGCGCAGCGAGCAGCAGGAAGACCGCCACAATTGCCGCCGCAAACACGTATGGGGCGTACGAGCCTGCTTCGATTTCCTGATACGTGGTGCCCGTCCACTCGAAGGTGATCCCGGACGGCAGCGTGGCGGCGGCAACCTCCTCGACCGCTCGGATCGCATCACTCGAACCGTAGCCAGATCCGGTTGCACCGTTCACCTGAACTGTGTTGTAGAGGTTGTAACGAGTGGCATTGTCGGTGCCTACGTCGAAGGAATAGTTGATGAAAGTTTGAAGCGGGACCATATCGCCCTGCTTGTTTCGCACGAAGAGTTTGAAAACCTGCCCAAGACGCATGCGATTCGGCGCATCCGCCTGGACCATCACGTTGTAAACCTGATTGAATTCGTTGAAGTTGTTGACGAACGACTGCCCGAGCGTCTGCCCCATGGCGCTGAAGACATCACTCATGTCGACGCCGAGTTGGAGTGCCTTCGTACGGTCGATCTCGATGCGGACAACAGGCACCTGTGCCTGGAAGGGCGTGCTGACGTTCATCACCTCTGGTCGCTTGGAAAGCGCATCAAGGAAGTCCAGCGCCGCCCCGGAGAGGACATTGAAGCCTTGGCCGTTGACATCTTCGAGTTGCAACTGCCATCCTGCGACCGTCCCGAGTCCCGGGATAGGCGGTGGGGGGAACGGCAGGGCAGTCCCCTCTGGGATCGCTCGGATCTTTGGGAAGAGCCTCCGAATGATTGCACCTGCGTTCTCCGTGATTGGATCGCGTTCATCCCATGGCTTGAGAACCGCAATGATGAAGCCCGCGTTTGTCGTGGGCACGCTTGTGAGGAAGTTGAATCCGTTGATCTCGATGACATCAACGACGGAGGACTCTTGTCGCAAGATCGACAGTACTTTTGCACCGACCGCCTCGGTCCGGGCAAGACTTGCACCGGATGGGAGGGAGACGCCAACGTAGAAGTAGCCCTGATCTTCATTGGGGATGAATGCCGTCGGCGTTCGGGAGAGCAGGTGGTCGACAGCGAACACACCGACCAAAAAGGTGATGATCATGATCCACCAGCGGTGTGCCAGGAAGCGCACCAATGCCGAGTAGCGATGGGTGGACCAGTCGAAGCCGCGATTGAACAGCACAAATGGTGCAAAGGTCGTTTCGTGTGGCTTCTGGAGAAAGAGTGCGCACAGCGCAGGCGAGAGCGTCAGCGAGTTCACCATGCTCAGTCCGACGCTGAATGCGATCGTGAGTGCGAATTGGTTGTACAGCTGTCCGGTGATGCCGGGCATGAGTGCGGCTGGGATGAAGACCGCAAGCAGCACGGAACTGGTGGCAACGATTGGCCCCGCCACCTCCTCCATCGCACGCTCGGCTGCAACGACGCCGTTTGGCGCGCCGAGTTCGAGTTGGCGATAGACGTTCTCGACAACGATGATGGAGTCGTCCACCACAAGTCCGATCGCAAGGACGAGTCCAAGCAGTGTGAGCGTGTTGATCGAGAATCCGGCGGCAAGCATGATCGCGAATGTGCCAACGATCGACACCGGGATTGCGATCATTGGGATGAGTGTGGCGCGCCAGCTTTGCAGGAATATGAAAATGACTGCAAGCACGAGGATGCCCGCCTCGACCAGGGTCTTGATGAGATCGTGGATCGATGCGGAGACGAAGGCGGTGCTGTCGTAGGTGACCTGCCACTTGACGCCAGGGGGAAAGAGTGGCGCGATGCGCTCCATCTGCTTCTTGACGTCCTCCACGACGTTGTAGGCATTGGCGGTCGGAAGCTGATAGATGCCGATGGTGCCAGTGGCCTTTCCATTCAGCTTCGAGGTGCTGCTGTACTGGAATGCGCCGAGCTCCGCGCGCCCGACGTCCTTCAGTCGGACAACCGCACCACTTGGTCCCGTTCGAACGATGATGTTCTCGAACTCATCCACCTTCGTGAGACGACCCGTGGTGAACATCGTCAGCTGGAAGGATGGCGCACCTGTGACGGGGGCTGCGCCCACGCTGCCGATGGTTGCCTGTTGGTTTTGGTCTTGCACGGCAAGTACCACATCCTGTGGCGAGATACCCATCGCCGTCATGCGATCTGGATCCAGCCACACGCGCATGGAGTACTGAAGCAGACCAAAGATCGTGATCTGCCCGACACCATCCACACGCTCGAGCACCGGTTCGACAATGATGTTGGCGTAGTTGGACAGGAACACGCTGTCGTACGAACCATCCGGTGACTCGAGCGATACCACAAGAGTCAGGTTGGTGGACTGCTTCGTGATCGTGATGCCAAGCTGCTGCACCTGCTGCGGGAGCTCTGCCGTGGCGGTCTGGACTCGGTTCAACACATCCGAGGCTGCCGTATTCAGGTCATATCCCACTTCGAATGTCGCGGTGATGGTGGAATTGCCCAGATTGGTGCTGTTCGAAGAGATATAAATCATCCCCTCGGTGCCGTTCACTGAGTTTTCGATTGGCATGGTCACCGTAGTCGCAACGGTGAGCGCATCCGCGCCGTTGTAGGTCGCAGCAATCTGCACGGTGGGCGGCACGATGGTTGGGAACTGCGCGATCGGGAGCACCACCATGGCGACGCCACCGGCGAGCGCCGTGATGATGGCGATCACGCTTGCAAAGATCGGTCTGTGAATGAAAAATCGGACCATCGTGCGAAGCCGGTGTTGTTACGGGGTTTTCTGGGGCACGGGTTCGGGCTGCTCGGGCTTCGTTGTCGTGTCCTCCACGCGTGCGCCAAGCTTCATGCGCTGGATTCCATCGACCACGATGCGATCACCCTCGGCGATCGATCCGGTGATCGCGAGCATTCCGTTGTACTCACGCTGCAGGGCCACGAGCACCGACTCCACTGTGTTGTCGCTCTTGACGCGCCAGATATAGGTGTCTGCTTCGCGGGCGAACACTGCGCGCTCCGGTACCACGAGGGCGTTCTCGAGCGTGCCGAGGATGACCTCCACCTTCACATAGGCGCCTGGACGGAACAGCATCGTCGGGTTTGTGAACTGCGCACGAAGCATGAGCGTGCTCGTGCTCGTCGGGATTTGATTGTCGCTGAAGATGATTTGCCCCGTCGTCTTGAGCGACGCATCGCCGTCGTACGTGAGACTGACGGAGAGCGGTCCCTTGGCCAACAGGTCCTGATACTTCGGCCACTCGGTGGACGCGGGGCTGAACTGCGCCCACAGGGGATCAAGTTGCACCAGCGAGTTCAGTTCCGTGGAATTCACTTGGCCAACAACATCCCCCTCGAACTGTTCGCTGGCACCGATCATCCCTGCGAAGGGTGCTGTCACGGTGCAAAAGGAAAGATTGAGTTCTGCTTGAACCAGGTTTGCCTTCGCGGTGAGGACTTGGCCCTCCGCTGCCGTCAGCTGGGCGACGATCTGGTCGTAGGAGAGTTGACTGATGGCGTTCACGCCCACGAGCGGCTCATTGCGTTTCTGGTCGATCGCGGCGTAGTCACGGTTGGCGATGGCTTGTGCAAGACTGCCTTGGGCAGCGAGTACGGCTGCCTCGTATTGGCGCGGGTCGATGCGGTAGATCACATCGTCGGTTTTGACGATCGCACCGTCCGCCTTGACTTGCGGAAGGAGGAATCCCTCGACGCGCGCATTGAGTTGAATATTGCGGGGCGAGTACACGATGCCGGGGTAGGTGGCTTGCAGCGGGATGTTCTGTCGCGTGACGGTGGTGGTGGTCACGGGCAGTACAGGCGGTTCCGGTGGTGCGGTTTCAGGCCTTTTCGTGCATGCGACGACTGCCGTGCAACACAGCAGCACGAGGGGAAGGCGATGATGCAGATGAACGAGCAGAGGACTTTGCATGATGTGCGTGATCACTGTGGTATTGCGGTCGTGGATGCCATATCCGCAGACCGAAGTGCGGACTCGTTCACGGCACCCTCGTCCCAGCCTCCACCGAGAGCGCGGTAGAGCGAGACGACGTGTTGTGCGACGGAGCCCTCCGCGTCGACCAACAGCCGCTGTACTCGCAGCAGTTTGTCTTGAATGTTGATGAAACGATCGATGTCGATCGTCCCTGCGTTCAACTGTTTCTGGGCGAGATCGAACGCCAGTTCAGCGCTCCTGACCGCCTCGGCCGCGCGGTCAGCGGCCTGCTTGGAGTACACGAGCATGCTGGCGCTCGTTTCCGCATCTCGTACAGCACCCAGTACGGTGGCGCGATAGGACGCAAGCGCCACCTGCGCTTGTGCGCGGCTCTGGGAGATCATCGAAGTCACATAGCCGCCCGAGAAGACAAGCCAACTGATCTGCGGACCGAAGCCGTAGGAAATATTGGACGCATTGCCGAGCCCAGAGAACTGGTTTGCAGCGAGATAGAGGTTGCCGTTGATGGAGAAGATCGGGAGATTGAGGGCTTCGTTGGCGCCGACCATGGCAACGGCCGCCGCCGCAGTCCGCTCGCTTGCACGAACATCAGGCCTGCGCCGCAGGAGATCGGCGGGAATGCCCATGCCGATCCTCTCGTCCATTTTCGGCAGCGGTGCAGGGGCATCGAGCAGCGATTTGATCGGCGCGGGTGCGCTGCCGCAGAGTTCAGCGACCAAAAAAATTGCGGAATCGAGGTCGCCTTGCAAATCGGGAAGCATCGCCTCCAGTGAATCGAGTTCCACTTCTACTTGCGCCACATCGAGCGCCGTATTTGTGCCGGCAGTCAGTCGGCGCTGGGCTACATCGAGCGTGATCTTGACATTCGCGATGCCTGCCTTCAGGATCGCGATTTGCTGCTGCAGTGTCCGCACCACCATGTAGCCAGTACCGACCTCTGCACGGACCGTAATGAGTACGGCCCGCAAATCTTCGATGTTGGACTCGAGTTCCGCCTTCGAAGACTCCACCATTCGCGCCACACGACCCCAGACATCGATCTCCCACGATGCCATGACCGCACCCGCTTGCCACAGGTCGTAGGGAGAAGTCTCCACCCCCTGTGCAGCGAGCAGGGCGACATTCGTCTTGTTGCGCTCGTACAGCCCGCCGACGGAGATGTTCGGCCAGAACTGGCTCTCACTGACACCGAGCGTGCTGAGCGCAACACGCACTTTGGCAAGTGACGCCTCTAAGTTTGCGTTGGACTGCTCCGCCTGTCCAATGAGTTGATCGAGCACTGGATCGTTGAAGTTTCGCCACCACTCGCGCAGTTGCGGCGTGTCGTCGCTTAACGGCGCATCGCTGCGCCGTGACCACTGCTCCGCGGGCAGCACTTGAGGTGTTTCATAATTTGGTCCGACCTTGCAGCCTTCCAAGACTACGAGCGTGCAGCACAGCGCACTGGCAAAGGAAATGCGGCAGAGCGATCGCATCTGACCAATCTGGCGCCGTCCGACTCGCATGGAGTTGAGGAGGTTACCGCATCGGCGTGGAAGCCGCCTGAGCTCAGCGCGGCTTGAAGATGCGGAAGAGGCGGGTGAGCGGATCGTAGAACTCATCCACCACACGTTCCTTCATGGGGATGATCGCGTTATCGGTGATGCCGATGTGCTCGGGGCAAACCTTTGTGCAGCACTTTGTGATGTTGCAATACCCGATGCCGTTCTCTTCCTTGAGGTCGGCGATGCGATTCTCCGTGTCAAGTGGATGCATTTCCAGCGCGGCCGTGTACATCAGGAAGCGCGGGCCGATGAACTCATCATGCTTGTGGTGATCTCGCAGCACATGGCAGACATCTTGGCACAGGAAGCACTCGATGCACTTTCGGAACTCTTGGACTCTGTCCACGTCCTCCTGCATCATGGTCCACGAGCCATCCGCGTGATCCGGCTTGCGCGGCTTGAAGGGCTTGATTCGCCTCTTCATGCGGAAGTTCCAACTGACATCCGTCACGAGATCACGGATGGAGGGGAACGAGCGCATCGGCTCGACGGTGACAGGGCGATCCGCAGGAAGCGCATCCATTCGCGTCATACACATCAGCTTCGGATGACCGTTGATCTCTGCAGAGCACGAGCCACACTTCCCGGCCTTGCAGTTCCACCGCACGGCGAGGTCATTTGCCTGATCTGCCTGAATGCGATGAATGCAATCGAGTACCACCATGCCTTGGGTGACTTGGACGGAATAGGTCTGAAATGCCCCGCCGGATCGATCTCCTCGCCACACGCGGAACTCGACCATGCGGCTGGCTTCGTGGTTTCCATTTCGAGCGGCGGGGGATGACATGCTGTTCTCCTTCATCTCGTTCACTTCATCTTCTCGATGACGGCCTTCAGTTCCGCCCGCATGGGCGGCAGCGGGCGGCGCGATACTTCCATCGATCCGTCCGCAGCCTTTCGGCAGACCATATTGAATGTGCTGCACGCATCGTCTTTTTTCGGGAAATCGTCGCGGAATTGAGCGCCACGGCTCTCTTTCCGATCGATCGCAGAGCGTGCAATCGATTCAGAGACTGTGAGCAAACAGCCAAGGTCGATCGCGGTGTGCCAACCCGGGTTGTATTCACGGTGACCGCTGACGGCAACATTCTTCGCACGTTTCTTGAGGTCCTCGATGATGCCAATGGCACGCTCCATCTCATCGTGCGTGCGCACGATGCCGACAAGATCCTGCATGGAGTCTTGCAGCTGGGACTGGATGGCATAGGGGTTTTCGCCCGTTCGGCGCGCGAAGGGTTCTTCGAGCGCTGCCGTCTTCGCAGCGACCTCGGCTGCGTCAATCTCGACCGCACGGTTTGCTTTGGCGTACTTGGCAGCATGTTCGCCCGCAAGCTTGCCGAAGACGATCAGGTCGGAGAGCGAGTTGCCCCCGAGCCGATTGGCGCCGTGAAGACCCGCGGCGACTTCTCCGGCGGCAAAGAGCCCTGGCACGCTGGACTCTTGGGTGTCGCCGTTTACGAGCACGCCGCCCATCACATAGTGGGTGGTCGGACCGACTTCCATGCGCTCGGTCGTGATGTCCACTCCGGCGAGCTGCTTGAACTGGTGGTACATGCTTGGCAGCTTGCGCTGGATGTGCGCACCTGCGTTTGGGAGTTTCTCCTTGATCCACGCAATGTCCAGGAAGACGCCGCCATGGGGCGATCCGCGCCCGGCTTTGATCTCGCGGTTGATGCAGCGCGCCACATGGTCGCGTGTGAGCAGTTCCGGCGGACGATTGGCGTTCTTGTCTCCGCACACATAGCGCCAGCCTTCCTCCTCGTCCTTCGCGACCTGGTTCTTGTACGCGTCCGGTACATCGTCGAACATGAAGCGTTTGCCTTCGCTGTTTCGGAGCACACCTCCCTCGCCGCGGACGCCTTCGGTCACCAGCAGGCCGCGCACGCTCGGCGGCCACACCATGCCCGTCGGGTGGAACTGCACGAACTCCATGTCCATCAGCTCCGCTCCCGCGTGATAAGCGAGCGCATGTCCGTCGCCCGTTCCTTCCCAGCTGTTGCTTGTGATGCGAAACGCCTTGCCGATGCCGCCCGTGGCAAGCACGACAGCTTTCGCCTTCCACACATGCATGCGGCCGCGCTCTCGGTCGTAGCCAAGCGCGCCGTTGACACGACCGCCGCTCTTCAGGAGCGATACGACCGTCATCTCCATAAAGACTTCCATCCCTTGATGGATGCCATGGTCTTGCAGCGTGCGGATGAGCTCGAGGCCCGTGCGATCACCAACATGCGCAAGCCGCGGGTAGCGATGGCCACCGAAGTTGCGCTGCAGAATCCGGCCATCTTTCGTTCGGTCGAACACGGCGCCCCACGCTTCCAGTTCTCGCACGCGGTCGGGCGCCTCTTTCGCGTGGTGCTCTGCCATCACCGGGTTGTTGAGGTACTGCCCGCCACGCATCGTGTCGGCAAAATGCGTTTCCCATCCGTCGCGGTCGTCCACATTGCCCATTGCTGCAGCCATGCCGCCTTCTGCCATCACGGTGTGCGCCTTGCCAAGCAGTGATTTGCAGATCACGCCGACCTTCACGCCCGCTGCGGAGGCTTCGATCGCGGCGCGCAGGCCGGCGCCACCCGCACCGATGACCAGGACATCATGTTCGTGAACAATGAACGAGTCGGGAAGGCTCACAGGATTCTCCAGTCTGTCCAGACGCCGCTCGCGCAGAGTCGCACATAAATGTCTGCGAATGCCACGCCGAAGAGGCTGATCCAGGCGAACAGTTGGTGCCGTTCGTTCAGCCAAGTGACCGCGCGGTACCGGGAGACACGCGCTTGACTGCACGAGAGGCAGTCATGCTTCCCACCAACGAGATGACGCAGGCAATGGCAACCGAAGGTGTAGGCGCCGAGGAAAGTCGGGTTGAGGATGAGCACGATCGTGCCAACGCTCAGGCCGAGACTTCGCGTGCCATCTGCGTTGTAATGCCAGAGCGCCTGCCAAGCATCCCAGGCCAGGAGGCCAATGAAAAGGATGGCGACGTACAAGAAGTAGCGGTGGATGTTCTGAAAGATCAGCGGGAACTTTTGTTCGCCTCGGTAATTCGTCCCGCGGAACGCAGGCTCGCCAACGGCGCAGCTCGCCGGATCACCCCAGAACGCTTTGTAATACGCACCTCGGTAGTAGTAACACGTGAATCGGAATCCAGCGGGGAATGGGAGGATGAGAAGTGCAGGCGAAAAGAGGAGCCAAGCTGGCCACCAGGTCGGGAGCGATCCGAGCCATGCGTGCCCTGACTCAATGCCCGGGGGATCCCACAGCACCGGCGAGTAAAAGGGTGACAGCAAGACCTGGACGCCGGGCTGGTCCTTGCCGCCAATAAAAAAGTTCTGCCCTTGGAACGCCGCCCATGTGCTGTAGATGACGAATGCACCGAGGCCTGCAAGGACAAGCGCTGGCGTGAGCCACCAGTTGTCAGTTCGCTGCGTTTTGAGAAATCCTCTGGCTTGAGGGAGCGGGAACGGTGTCTGGCTCATGCTTTCGTAGAGTCCTTACTGCTCGGAAGAATGCGAAGTCTCTAACTATAGGGCGGCACTGCGCCGAGTGTCCAACATGCGTGAACTTGTGAATTTGACTTGCTTTGCCGGGTGGCGGATGGCATAGTCGGCAGGTATGGACAAGGGAAACTCCATCAGTAAAGTGCACCAAGTTCTTGTCGCGGCGTTCAGCCTGTTTCTGGGGATCCTGCTCGCGCGGGCGATGGGATTCTGAGGCGCTGATCCAATGCGGGAATGGAGTCCCGCTGCATGGCAAAGCGCCCTCGGCGGTTGGCCGAGGGCGCGTGAAGGATCCGTGATGCCGTTTGCGGGTCAGGGCACTCTGTGAACGATCAGGGGACCAAACCCCAGCGGGCGAGAAGAGCGCCGAGATCCTGTGGTCCGCAGGAGCCGTCGCCATTGAGGTCGCCATATTGCGGATTTGGAATGTCCCACCACCCGAGCAAGATGCTGACATCCTGCTGATTGATGATGCCGTTGAGATTCAGATCGCCGTAGGTGTATTCACACTTGTCGAGCCGACCGTCAATATCGAAGTCGGCGGCACCAGCGGCAATATCGGCTGCATCGTCTGCTCCGTTGTTATCGCAGTCATTGATGACCGACTGCTGTGCTTCTTCTTCGGAGTTTTGCTCATCCTCCAACTTCTCGCGAGCGTCCTCTGTTTCTGCTGCGTCCTCGATCCAAGCCGCGCCTGCTTTGCGCAGCACCGTAGTGGTCTCCGCTTCAAGCGTCTCGGTGTCAATTCGCGTGACGACTCTTTTGCCCGCGGACTGCGTTGTCAAATCAATCGTGTCCGCTCCAACCGATGTGATGATGGCTGCGGAAAGCGCTGCAGCACTCAGAATGAAATTGGTTCTCATGCGCAACCATATCGGTCAAAATCGGCAAAGTCACGCAATGACCGGACTGCCGTTCGGTGCTCGCCCCTGAACTGCTGGTCAGCATCCGAGCCGATCATGGCGATCGCGCGCAGCGTAAGTTCATATGCAGCATGGTGTTGTGCGCAAATCGCCGTTGTTGAGAGCCGGCTCGGAAAGCCCCAAAACAAAATTACTGCGTGACAGACAAACCAATCACAAAGTCGCTGACGAGCTGCAGCCTTGACGTGCCGTTCTTTGTCTTGATTCTGATGCTCTGATGCTGGTTGGGAGCCTTGATCTCGTTTGGGCTCGTCACTTTGTGGCGCACTACCTGATCATGCCACGAAGATCGAAAAGGTCCCAAGTGACGGGAACGTATCCCAGTCTCCAAATATCGCCAATCTCCTCAGCTTTCCGCAGCGGTAGTGCAGACGGTCCCCGAAGGTCGCTGTTTGTGCTTCTGTCAAAGCACATCCCGACCCAGGTTTCTTGTCCCGGGTTCAAATAGTCAGCCAGTTGAAACGGGACTGACGGTATGCGCTCGGAAACCTCGGGGTTCACGGACACTCGGTAGGCATCGCACCATGTCGCCGCAAGAACGTGAAGCACATCGGGTCCTCGTCCCTCGGAGCAGAACATGAGATGTGGGTGGCGTTGACGTGCAATAGCCAGAAATGGGGCGAGTCGCCAGACTGGGGCGAACGAATGAGCAAAGGCGTCGAGCCCAACGAAGCTGACTCCAGAAGCAACCGCCGCGTCCAACTCACGGAAAGCCAACGCGAGATGGTCGGGTCGACTTGGGTCAAGTGACTCCTGAAGGGGATCATTCCAAAAGCGCTCAACACTTGCGGACTTTCCCCACCAGAAACCGAGCAGTTGCCCCTGCGCATTGACCCCTGAAAGTGGTGGCGGCAGGTCAAGGCTTGGGTTGCCGCCTTGATCACGCCTTGGTGGAATCTCAGTAGCGAATTGGTAGGGGTAAGAGATGGAGCCACGCGGATTCAGACCGCTTGGCGTCCACACCAGAACCCGATTCGACGACTGATACCTACTTTGCAGCCATGTGCGCGCAGACGACATGCCATTGGCTTCGACTGAAGTGCCGCCGATCTCAGAAACCCAACCCTTTGGGTTGGAACTCGTCTGCAGTTCCTCCATTGCAAAGGAGGCACCTGCGATGGGGCGACCGTCCCTTTCATAGCTCGGCGCTCCGTAATGCCCTCGGAAGTAGTTTCGGTAGGGAGCAAGCGTTTCCATCCACTTGTCCGCCGGTGCAAAGCGAATCTCAACTGTGTAGCTGAGTTCTTCATTTGGGCGGAGGACGGGCAAGTTGAAGATGAAACTGTCTCCATCGTGTGAGCCGGCATTTTCAAGCCCGAATGTCAAATCAAAGTCGCCATTCGCTGTCTTCGCCACAGAGAGTCGGATGTCGTGCTGATACTCGAAGACTGGGTACAGCACGGAGACGCCGACCGAAACAACGGCGTTTCTCAAGACGATGGTGGGGCAGTAGAGCGCTCGTGGGTAAGTTCCGTACCAACGCTGAATCGTCGCCCCCATCGGATAATCCTGCCCAATTTCGCGGACATCCTGCAGCGTGACGGGGCCTGCCAACTTCAATGTCGGTAGCCGAATGGAAGCCAATTCTCGTGTCTGTGAACTCTGATTCCGATACCGATAGCTGAGTCGCAGTCCGCCATCCACCAACGCAGTATCTACTTCTGGCTTGACGCGAATTGTCCCAAAGGACTCATTGAGGAACGAACCGGGCGCCCAATCCGAAAACAAGACCGAATTGTCTGGACCGATTGCTGTCCAAGTTTCGCCCGACTTTTGCAGAGCGACGAATGGTGGTGCGGGAGTCTGTGGCGGGGCGCTTGGGGACTGAGTGTCCCTCTCGAGGAAAGTAAAGTCGCCGGCGAGTGCTCTCTGAAAGTCCTCCTGAGACATTCGTCCGGCAGAAAACTCCGCAATGGCACGATTGATCTGAGCATCGGATGGCGGTTCAAGTGGCGGAGCGAGAGGCGGCCCTGGTGGCGCTACGGGAGGGGGTACCGCGGGTGGTGTTGCTGTTGACGGACCACGATTGCTGACGGACTCGAGGTCGCGCGCTACAGAATCCGCCGAGGGTCGATCAAGGGAAGCTGTTGCGCCCTTCGTAGGCTTCCCGGAAACCTGATCTCCGACGATCGTTTTGGCGCCGCCAGGTTTCTCAACTTGCGGTCCCGCTGCCGTCCCTCCGGTCGTAGCGCGGGGGAGCCGCGAGACACCATTGGAAGGTGGAAGGGCAGGCGTGGTCTTGAGCGGGGTCTCGGGAACCAATTTCGTTGTCGGCGGTGCCTTTGGTGCAGCGGGCGGCGTGGTAGCAGCGGGTGGTGGCGTGACTGCAGGAGTTGTCGGCGGTGCCTTTGGTGCAGCGGGTGGTGGCGTGACTGCAGGAGTTGTCGGTGGTGCCTTTGGTGCAGCGGGCGGCGTGGTGGCAGCGGGTGGTGGCGTGACTGCAGGAGTTGTCGGCGGTGCCTTTGGTGCAGCGCGCGGCGTGGTGGCAGCGGGTGGTGGCGTGACTGCAGGAGTTGTCGGTG
>Ga0194127_10002325_pt1 | contig 26202 bp, 29 predicted proteins | sample TA2KigC100mmetaG_FD_148624 | JGI IMG/M metagenome (GOLD analysis project Ga0194127, IMG submission 148624) | Freshwater microbial communities from Lake Tanganyika, Tanzania - TA2015036 Kigoma Deep Cast 100m | ecosystem: Environmental > Aquatic > Freshwater > Lake | place: Tanzania: Lake...
TCATCAACAACACACTAAAAAAGCCTTGATAATAAACAAGGTTTAGGCTATAAATTGACCAGCTTATATCCATTATCTTCTTCTGGATTTCTAAAGACTTCACCAGAAGACAGTATATCTGTATTGTCGCGAATTGAGCAGCCTCTAGGAGGCGTTATTTAGCAAATATCCTCATGATATGTGATTAACAAACTGATAAAACCTATACAAAATTGTGGTTTATTATGACCGCATTGTACGCACAAAAAAATTTTCGCCCTATCAATTCTGCATTCGTTACAACGAATGCTATTCATAGTCATAAAGTAACGCAGGTAATATTACTAATGTCGGTAAATTTCAAAGTTATTTTCTGAATGTGCGAAATGTTTTATCAAGCAAAGTAGAGAGTCATTATAGTTAAATCCTACAAATTTAGCTTTAGAGAATATTTAAATAGATACTGGGAGGTGCAAGGTTGGGGTTATTGATAGCAATCGAAGATTTCGATAATTTCAAAAATATCCGTAATATTCCACCTGATACTATATCAAAAGAACTTCAAGATGTAGTCCGTAACCTCGATGAACGCGAGGAACTCGAACCTTTTATTCGTTCAATTCTATTTGACGCCAACATTACTCCACATGGGCCAGCTGAGATAGTCGATATACTTACTCACAAAGTTACTGTCAAACGAAAATTTGGTATGGCGGCTTTTATCCTCAAGGGAAAATCGTTTCCAAAAGTTCGTCCTGAAAACGTTGCCCACCAAATCTATAGATTGGAAAAAATTGTCGGGTTACACTTTGCTGTTTTCGCAGCAACTGGAACTATCCTAGATGCTGCTAAGGAACAGTTCTGTGCTACCGCTGAACGTCTTGGTTGTCAGTACACGATTTTTGATGCTATTGACCTAGCACGTCTTTTTGTTGCTTATGGATTCTTATGCCCACGTGATGCAAGGAGAATAGTTGCGGGAAGGTGTAAGTGCGGTTATTCACCTAAAAAACGCATATTCAATATACTACAATTAGAATCACTTAAAGCGTTGAATGATGCACATAGCATTGGTCAAGTTGCAGGTCTTATTATTCTTCCACCCGGTAGTGGTAAAACTAGAATAGCCGCTGAGGATGCCAAGAAGTTTGGGGCTAAGCACGTATTCTACATTGCTCACACCCAAGAGATCCTTGATGTCGCCCAATCCGAATTTGAGGCTGTCTTCGAACAGAAGGAAGTTACACGTCATAAAGGCGGATACAGCCTGGGCAGTCTAAACACGATAAATATCGCTACAATTCAGCTATTACAGAGAAACATGGCGCGGATTCGCTCAAATTCCTTCGATTATCTTATTATTGATGAGTTCCACCATGCCGCTGCAAAATCCTATCGAAAAATCATTGATCAAGTTAGGCCATCCTTCTTGCTTGGCCTAACAGCAACACCATTTAGAAGTGACAGGCAAAACATACTCGATCTTTGTGGAAAAAATATCTTGGTCAATTTTGAGTTGCGAACAGGCATTGAAACCGGCATACTTTCTCCTTACCATTACTTTGGCTGTTTCGATGACGTTGATTATTCAAATATCCACCACAACGGATTCCGATACGATATTCGTGACTTAGAAAGAGCCCTTATTATTCCCGAACGTGACATTGCAATTATAAGCAAATGGAAACACTACGCAGAGGGAAAGCCGACACTGGCGTTCTGTTGTTCGCATCGACACGCTCATCGTGTCTCGCAAAGCTTTAAGGATAATGGAATCACATCTGAGGTTTATTTGTCCACTACAAGTACTTCTGAGCGAAATCGATTAATTGCTAGACTTCAGTCTGGCGATTTGAATTTGCTCTGTGTAGTAGATGTAATGAATGAAGGCGCCGATCTTCCCTTTATTGAATGCCTGCTTCTCCTTCGACCTACTGAGTCTCAAAGGATATTCTACCAACAACTAGGAAGAGGCCTTCGTAGGTATATAGGAAAATCCCACTGCATTGTTATTGATTTCATTGGCAACTTCAAAAATGCTTACAAAATTGTTGAGTATCAAGGTCTTCTTCCTTTCATAGGCGAAGAAATATTTACGGCTTTCAGTCGTGTTCATAACTTAAAAGAAGTGCTTAACCTTCCCTTGGGATGCGAAGTACACTTGGATGATAAGGTAATTGATATCTTCGCTCAGCAGACACTCGACCCTAGACATGCTAGTCGTCATAATATTGCTCGGATACTCTTTTACCAATACCTGAAACTTTGTCATCGACTAGGACATAAACCAACTCCAACGGAAGTGGATCGCAATCTTCTTCTTCATAGTGAATTCTACTCACATGTATTTGGTAGTTGGAAGAACTTCGAGAAGTTAATCAGCGATGAACCTTCGATGAATATGATTGTTCCTGTTCAAGTAAAGAAACGAAAAGATTATATTAAAAACGGAACAAAAGAATCAGTGTAAAAGGAATACGGTATTAATGTAGATAAAAACGCAGTTTTAGAGATTTTGTCCCGTTTTCGAAAAGCCTTAGAATCGAAAGACACAAAGATAGACACGCTGATACTGTTCGGCTCTTATGCCACTGGTACATACAAGGAAGGAAGCGATATTGATGTGGTTGTTATATCCGCGGATTTCAGAGGAAAAGGTTATTGGGAGAGAATAGACATCCTCTCTGATGCTATTTATGACGTCTTTGAGCCAATAGAAGCTGTGGCTATGACGCCGGAAGAATGGGAAAGAAAAGAATCTCCGGTTGTGGATTATATTAAAGATGGTGAGGTAATCTATGGCTAGCGGGGCGTCGCCTCAAACCTCCAGAAAAACATTTGGAACCGCAGGGCACGCAAAGAGACATTTTTGGTTTATTTGGAAGTTAGAAGCGAAAAATTGAAAGCTGGAAGTTAAAAGTTGATTTCCGGCTTCTAACATCCAGCATCGTGCTTCTGGTTTTTCCCTCTGTGGTTTGCAGTTTTTCGGTAATAGATGAATCCAATGGCTATTAAAAATTTTGCAGGGATACTCCTCCGGGGGATTAGCCAGGTATTTTTGCTCAATAATGTCATCACGGGCATCCTGTTTCTGGCAGGGGCTTTTTATAACTCCTGGCGCATGGGTGCGGGGGCTGTCATCGGTGTTTTGACAGGCACGTTTATCGCACTGCTCCTGAAATACAATAGGGACGATATTAACCAGGGGCTTTACGGGTATAACAGCACGCTGGTGTGTTTGGCGATTTTCTATTTCTTCGGATTCACCGTACCCTCCGGAATTGCTGCATTTCTTGGCTCCGTCCTCTCTGTATTCATTACGAATGTAATGCGTCGTAAATGGAAATTGCCCACCTTCACAACGCCGTTTATTGTTTCTGCCTGGGTCGTAATGGCCGCACTCCTGACGTTCCACATTGCCCCACTGCAAACATCTCCTTTACCGAATGCAGACGCGCTGGAGATTATCCCTGCCCTGAGCAGTGGTGTCGGACAGGTGATGTTTCTGGAGGACATTATATCCGGCATCATATTGTTTGTTGGGATACTGGTGAGTTCCAGAATTTGTGCACTGTATGCGTTTCTGGGGACAGCGATTGGGGTAATTGTGGCATTTGCATGCTCATTTTCTATTGGTATAATTAATATGGGGTTATTCGGTTTTAACGGTGTCCTCTGTGGCATTGCACTATCAGGCAAAAAATGGCATCATGGAATTCTTGCAATTGCATCGATAGTTGGCTCTGTTTTTATAATGTTCGGAATGAGCCGTCTCGGTATCATCACCCTGACTGCGCCGTTTGTCATGTCAACGTGGCTGGTGTTATCGGTAAGCAAGTGGCGTGTGACGGGTGACAAGTGACGTTTTTTTTCCCGTCACTCGCCATTCGACACACGTCACTATTTCTAAAAACTTACAAAAAGAAGTTTTTACGGGGTAATACTATAGGGACACGAAGACACAAAGAAAAAATCTTAGTGACTTGGTGACTTTGTGGTAAACTCTCAGTGTCCTCTCCGCCTCTGTGGCGAGATTATTTTTGGATTGGGAATTTTATGATTAAGGTAAAGGCCAAGCCGGAAGACTTTGTTGTTGAAGAGGTCGCCGACCTTCCGTTTCTGAAGGATGGGGATTTCTGCGTCTATCTGCTCAAAAAAAGGGGATGGAATACCGTTGACGTCTTAAAAAATCTTTCGAAGAAACTCAACTTGCCGTCTTCAGATTTTTCGTATGGCGGTAAAAAGGATAAATATGCCCTTACATCGCAGTACATCACAATCGGACGGCAGGGCCACAAACGAACAACCCCCCCTGTTTCCCCCCCTTTGCAAGGGGGGGAAACAGGGGGGGTAAAAAAACCGCGGGTCATGCGTCGAAGTTCACAATTTCCTTCGGCGGTGAATCCGGCAGAGATCGAAAGGCTTATTCCAACGAAATTAGATAAGGAAAACTATTCGCTCAGTTTTGTAGGCCTCATGGACAGGCCTATGGGGCCCGATCTCATTAAGGGTAATAAATTTCATATCGTTGTAAGAAATCTTACAGCACATGAGTTAAGGTCAGCGCTCAATGAGATTGAGTGTGTAAAAATAGATGGTTATCCCAATTATTTCGACGACCAGCGATTCGGCAGTTTTGATGGACGGCAGGGATTTGTTGCAGAAAAGGTTATTAAGAAACACTACAACGGCGCATTGAAGATATACTTTTCCCGTATCCATCCTGAGGATAGTAAAGACGAAAAGGAACACAGAAAATTCATTTACGAAAACTGGGGTAACTGGCAGGCATGTATTACAAGGGCTACGGGCAGGTTCGAGAAAGAGGCGTTCCTTTATCTGGAGAAACATCCAAAGGGATTCGTTCCGATCCTACAGAGAATATCACATGAAGAAATGGTGCTCTTTTTTTCTGCATATCAATCACATCTGTGGAACGAGGTTTTAAGGAAGATCATACGTTCGGTTGGCGGCGATAGCTCCATGTTAGGGGATTCCAAAGCTGAGATTCTTCGTCGTTTCATTCCTCAGAATGACACTATTCGTCATTCTGAGCAGGGCGAAGAATCTGATTTGAAAATTTCCAAAGGGATCGCAGGGGATTATGTGTTTTATACGCAGTTAGATGACAGGAGCAAGGCGTATCTAAACACGTTAGTTATCCCCATGCCGGCATCCAATATCACGATGCCCGATACCTTCACAGAAACCCTTTACTCGGAGGTTTTAAAGGAAAATGACATAACGTCTCCCATGTTCAATATAAGAAAGATACGACAGGCATTTTTCAAGGGCATTGACAGAAAGGCCGTTGTGACCCCGGAGGAACTGTCTGTTGATCATTCAGAGGATGAAATTTATCAGGGCAAGAAAAAGTTAGTCCTGGATTTTTTTCTGCCAAGAGGGTGTTTTGGAACCATATTTATCAAGCGGATATTCAGTTAATTCAGGAAAAATAAACCACAGCGTGGCACAGAGCCACAACCAAAGAAACCACCCCTCAATCCCCTCCTTCTCAAGGAGGGGACAAAGGGGAGGTAAAATATTTTACACAAAAATCTTTGCTAAAACTTGTCCTCATGTAAATGGAGAAAGCAAGGTTTTATAAATTTGTAGTACAGAGAAAAACCTTTAAATATATTTTTTGTTGACATCGTTATGCCAATTTAGGCATAATGATTAATAAAATTGTTATGAAAGCGAAATTTAAGATATGGTTAGAAGAAAAGGGTGGTGTGGCCTTTGCCGAAGGCCGAAGGATGCTGCTGGAAGCAGTGGACCGACTGGGGTCTTTGAACGCAGCAGCGAAGGAATTGGGTATGTCGTATCGGGCAGCCTGGGGGAAAATCAAGGCGACAGAAAAAGCGCTGGGCATAAAATTACTGGAGGTTACCACAGGAGGAAAGGGTGGCGGCGGGGCAACCCTGACACCCGAGGCAAAGGAACTGGTCTCGAAATATAAGCAATATATAGACAGGATGACCTTTTTGGTGGAAGGGGAATACATTCGAATTTTTGAAAATTTCGAAATCCGAATATCTAAATCCAAAACAAATTCAAATACTAAATGACAGAAATTTAAAAACAGAGTTTAAAGATTTTTAGCATAGCGCTCTGATATCTAATATGGCAAACAGGCTTTGCGGAAAAATTGTCAATGTGGCTCAAGGTCAAATCCACGCCCACGTGCAAATTTTGTGGAAGGAGATACCCTTGAGTGTCATTATTACAAGAGCTTCCTGTGAGGATATGCACCTTTCGGTGGGAGATACTATTTCTGTGCTTGTCAAGGGTACGGATATTATGCTCGCAAAATCCTTTTCGGGGATGCTGAGCGCAAGGAACAGGGCAATGGGCATTGTAAGACAGATTATTCAAGGGGATGTGTTATCAAAGGTTTTTGTAGAATCTCAGGGAGATATGCTCCATGCCTTTATTACCAATACTTCTTTGAAGGAAATGGATATTCGCGAGGGTGATGAAGTTACGGCAATTGTAAAATCAACGGAATTAATATTATCAAAGGAAGCTTAGCCATGAAGCAAATGAATAACATTTCACCCCCTCCCCTAACCCCTCCCACCAGGTATGGGGAAAAACGTTTCCTCCCCCTGTCCCCCTCACTGATGGGGATAAAGGGGGCGGGAAGAAGGTTTAGGTAGGGGCGAACTGTTATGCAAATGAAAGTATTGCACTATAAAAATTTCTTCTTTTGGCAAGTTTTTTACCACCCCTTCATCCCCTCCTTCGCAAGGAGGGGAAAGAGGGATGTCCTATGGTTGCGACTATGCACTGTAGTGATGTTTTTGATGACATGGCTTCCCGATATTGCTAAGGCGGATGAAAAGATACTTATTGCTGCAGCCTCTGATTTGAATTTTGCCATGAATGAGATTTCTAGAGCCTTTGAAAAGGTACACCCAGGCGTTAAGGTAGAAGTTTCTTATGGCTCGTCGGGTAATTTTTATGCACAGATCAAACAGGGCGCACCTTATGACATATTCTTCTCTGCTGACGCGTCTTATCCAGCGCTTCTCGAAAATGAAGGTTTTGCGGTAAAAGGTCAGCGAGAACTTTATGCCATTGGGAAGATTGTGCTCTGGATTCCCAAAAAGTCAGCACTAAATCCCCAGAAAGGTTTAAATCTGGTTTTAGAGCCTGAGTTGAAAAAACTGGCCATTGCAAACCCTAAACACGCGCCTTACGGACGGGCAGCAGAGGAGTCTCTTCGATATTATGGGCTATGGGATAAGGTTCGGGACAAGCTGGTCTTTGGTGAAAATATCTCACAAACGGCACAGTTTGTTCAAACGGGTTCCGCTGATGCGGGTATTATTGCCATGTCTCTGGCAATTTCTCCCAGCATGGCTGAGAGTGGAAGCTATTGGGTTATTCCCACCGAATCGTATAGCAGGCTGGAGCAGGGATATGCCGTATTGCAAAGAGGCAAAGGCAAATCCAGCGTAAAGACTTTTTTAGAATTTGTTCAAGGAAAGAAGGGGAAAAAAATACTTTCTGATTTTGGTTTTATTCTACCCTAACATCAAATGAATTTTGCGGCGCCGCTTCTCTTATCTTTAAAACTTTCCCTCATTACCATGATCTCCTTGTTTATCGTGGGTATTCCGGCAGCCTACTGGCTTGTTTTTTCAAGGGTGCGATGGAAGTTTCTTGTAGAATCCGTTGTCGCCCTGCCGCTTGTCCTTCCACCAACGGTTTTGGGTTTTTATCTCCTCATGATTGTCGGAGGCAATAGTTTCATCGGCCGATGGTATGAGGTTGCATTCAATAAGACGCTTGCATTTTCCTTTGAAGGGCTTGTTTTGGGCTCGTTTATTTACAGCCTGCCCTTTGCCGTACAGCCCTTTCAAACAGCCTTTGCAGGGGTTGACAGAAAATTGATCGAGGCATCATGGTCATTGGGCAGATCTCATTTGTACACCTTCTTTTTTGTTATCCTGCCTCTGTCCCGCCAGGGAATCATTACGGGTTGTGTGCTTTCCTTTGCCCATACGCTGGGCGAATTTGGAGTCGTGCTCATGATTGGCGGAAATATTCATGGTATAACAAAAGTGGCTTCGGTAGCCATCTATGACGAGGTGCAGTCGCTGAATTATGGAATCGCAAATATATATTCGGCGATCCTATTGTCCTTTTCATTCATAATACTTGCCGCAGTTTATTTTATCAACAGAAGATTCGTACGGACTATCTAATGTGCTGAATATTTCACTTCAAAAAACCTGGAAAGAGTTCGGGCTGGACGTGTCCTTTGAAATTCCCCGTGGAAAGGTAACGGCATTATTTGGGCCTTCTGGCGCCGGCAAATCAAGCATCCTGCGCATTATTTCCGGTTTGGAAACAGCCGATGGCGGAATAATCTTACATGGAAGAGAAGTCTGGTTTGACGATAAACAAAAGATTCATCTTCCACCCCAGCGGCGTTCCATCGGCTTTGTATTTCAGGACTTTGCCTTATTTCCCCACCTAACGGTGGAGAGAAATGTTGCATATGGAATAAAAGAAAAAAGAAGGTTGAACGAATTAAAAGATTTGATATCCCTTGTAGGTTTATCCGGCTACGAACGCTATTATCCCGCTCAGCTATCCGGGGGGCAAAAACAACGGGTTGCTTTGATTCGAGCACTTGCCAGGAAACCCGACCTCCTTTTGCTCGATGAACCGCTTTCTGCCCTTGACTGGGAGACACGCAGGCAGTTGCAGGAGGATTTAAAAAAGATTATAAAACAGTTTCACGTGACAACTCTTTATGTGACCCATGATGTAACTGAGGTTTATAAACTGGCAGACTATGTGGTTGTGCTGGAATCCGGTCGGGTTGTCAAACAGGGAACACCGGAAGAAGTTTTCCTGGGGAAAAAATTAAGCACCCGCATCCAGATTGTTGGAAAGGTCGTCAGCATAGAATCCGACCCGATTATGGCCGTTGTTACCGTATTGCACGATGATCAGTATTTTAAAACCCTGATCGATACAGAAGAGGTCGGTAGGTTGAATTTAAAAATCGGGAATGACGTCGTTATCGGCGCTAAATCTTCCGATGTAATCTTGTTTAAAGTCTTAACACAATCTTAACACAATCTTAATATTCCCTTAATAATTATGAGATAAAAGGTTCGTTTAAAATGATTTTCTGAACATTCCTCTTAAATCTTTCCGCAATTATCTCCCGTATTTATTTTAGGAAGCGTTCGAGATGAAGGTTGAACACGATATAAAAGGGCAGCAAAAAACAAAGGTAAAATTAGAGGGTCTGACCTTTTATTATGGGAAATACAAGGCCATAAACAACGTTTCCATGGAGTTCTTTGAGTGTAAGGTTACGGCTATCATAGGACCTTCAGGATGTGGAAAGTCAACCTTGATTAAGTCGATTAATCGCATCTCTGAGATTACGAATGAGGTGCAGGTCGAGGGAAGAGTTTTACTGGATAATAAAAACGTATACGACCGCGACATAGACCTTGTCGATCTCAGACGACGCGTAGGCATGGTATTTCAGAGACCCAATCCCTTTCCCAAATCTATTTACGATAATGTGGCCTTCGGTCCAAGGCTATCCGGGGTGAATAATAAGAAACGATTGGATGAGATAGTGGAATATAGTTTGTCCAAGTCAGCCCTCTGGAATGAGGTCAAGGATCGGTTGAATCAGAGCGCTATTGGACTTTCCGGTGGACAACAACAACGGTTGTGCATAGCGCGCGCACTGGCAGTAGACCCCGAAGTCCTGCTCATGGATGAACCCTGTTCGGCGCTCGACCCAACGGCAACGGCGAGGATTGAAGAGTTAATCGAGGATTTAAAAAAATATTACACGATAGCGATTGTCACTCATAATATGCAGCAGGCGGCGCGTATTTCTGATTATACAGGATTTTTATTGAATGGACAGTTGATAGAGTATAATATAACTACGGAGATATTTACAAACCCTGATAATAAAGTTACGGAAGATTACATCACAGGGCGATTCGGATAGTTTATGGAAAGACATTTTGATCAACAATTAGGGGCGCTTAGGAAAAATCTCATCCAGATGGCCTCCGGCGTAGAAGCGGCAATTGCCAATGCCGTGAAATCACTGATCGAGAGGAATAGTGAACTGGCGCGTCTCGTTGTGCAAAGCGATGAACAGGTAGATGCCCTGGAATTGGAGATTGACAAACAATGCGTGGATTTGCTGGCATTGCGACAGCCTCTGGCTATCGACCTTCGGTTTATTACATCGTCAATCAAGATTACAAACAATCTTGAGCGCATGGGCGACCTTGCCGTCAATATTGCTGAACGGGTAATTCCCCTTTGCCAGGAGCCGCAACTGAAACCACTCATTGATATTCCAAGGATGGCAACGATTACCCAGACTATGGTTAAGGACAGTATTGACGCCTTTGTAAACCGGGACACAGAACTGGCACGTTCTGTATACGAACGAGACTCAACCGTAGATGCCCTGAATGACCAGATATTCCGGGAACTCTTGACCTATATGATGCAGGATCCGGCAAATATAACGCGGGCAGTCCACCTGATCCTGATTTCCCGTCATCTGGAAAGGATCGCCGACCACTCAACCAATATTGCCGAAGAAGTCGTATATATTGTAAAGGCAAAGGTCGTCAAACACCGCGCCTATAACCTGGATGAGTCTTAGGTGTCTATAAAACATAAAAACGCCACATATTTATCAGCAACACATTCACCTGTGGCAAGATTAAATCCCAAACTTCTGTATATACTGCTCTCGCTTATACCGTTCTGTGTTTTCCTAAACTCACTCCAAAGCGAGTTTGTTTACGACGACATCGGGGTAATCGAAGATAATTATTTTATACGCTCCCTGCAAAATATCCCAAAAATTTTCAGCAGGGATTATTTTCATCTTGCTAATGAATTAAGCTACCGCCCGGTCGTTACCTTCAGCTACTTTCTGGACTACGCTATCTGGAGCCTCAATCCTTCCGGATACCATCTGACCAATGTCATCCTCCATACAATAAATTGCTTTCTGTTGTATGCCGTAGTTTTGCGGCTTGTAAGGATACGCCCTGTTGCATTGCTCTCGGCAGTTTTATTTTCCATGCATCCCTGTGTGACAGAGACGGTAAATGCCATCAGCTATAGGGAAGATATACTTGCCGCCTTGTTTATTTTTCTGTCGTGTCTCTGCCTGATTCTGTCAGGCAAAAAGGTTTATTATGCATTATCACTACTATCCTATCTGCTAAGCCTGTTTTCCAAAGAAACGGCTATTGTGATGCCACTCTTTATCTTCCTGTATTGGATATTTTACCTGAGAAAATCTCACACTGGTCAGGAGGGTGCAGCACACTCCACTTCTGTGTTACCATTCAATAGCAGCAAATCACTCTGTCATACAAAATCACGATGGCTGAGGGATTTTATAAACTACTATCTTGGATACGTCCTGATAAGCCTTTTCTATGGATTCATTCGCTTTGTCTTCTTTAAAAATCCGCTCGAAGTGTCTGCCGGCTATGTACAAGGGAGTATCACGATAAACTTCATGACGATGACCAAGATACTGGCCTCGTATGTGAAACTCATGTTTCTGCCCTTTCATCTGAGCGCTGATTATACAATCGCCCCTGTGCTGTCGTTCCTTGATGGCTCTTTTATTACGAGTCTTATCCTGCTTGCCGCTGTGGGTTTTATTATTTTTAAAATGATAAATACAACCGTATCCTTGCATATTTTGAACAGGGATCGAATGTATGGCGTGTTCGTGCTTTGTTTTTTTGCAGCGTTGCTTCCAGTCTTAAATATCATACCGATTGGACACATCATGGCGGACCGGTATCTGTATCTCCCGGTTGCCGGATTTTGCACCGCTATCAGCGGGCTTTTATTACGCGGTGCAATCACTCAATTCCCTGTAAATAAACAGGAAAAATTCCCTGTTTATAATCACAAGATACTGAGTAATTACGCTTTTGTTATTCCTCTCATAGCGGTGATATGTATTTTCTTTACTGCGAGGACTGTTTTAAGAAATAGGGACTGGCGGGATGAATATACCTTCTGGACAAAAATTCTCAGTGAGCAGCCGCAGAATTACGATGCGCACAATAATCTGGGAAGTTATTTTTATAAGCAGGGTGAACTGGATCGGGCAATTCATGAGCTTGAAGAAGCCGTCAGACTAAAGAAGAATTATCCTGAAGGTCACAATAGTCTGGGAACGATGTATATAGACAAGGGGTTTATTGACAAGGCCATTGTAGAGTATGTTGAGGCAGTAAAATATAAGCCCATATTCCCCCAGGCATACTATAACCTGGGGAATGCATGTATTAAAAAGGGCATGGTGGATGATGCCATTAAGTTTTTTGGCAAAGCAATCAGCCAGGGTATGTATAATCCCCAAATTTTCAATAACCTTGGCAGTGCATATATGAAAAAAGGCATGATGGACGAGGCCGTCGCCCAGTATCAAAGGGCATTATCGGTCTATAAGGACTTTGCTGAGGTGCATAGTAATTTGGGTTACGTATACACAGAAAAAGGTGATCTAGACAGGGCAATGTTTGAACTGAAAGAAGCCTTGAGGTTGCAGCCAGGCCATGCCAATGCACATAACAATCTGGGGGCGCTCTATTGCCAAAAGGGATTATGGGATATGGCGCTCGATGAATTCACGAAGGCCGTCAGATTCGATCCAAAAAATGCCAGCGCCCACAAAAATATCGGTATGATTTACTTTACAAAGGGAGATAAGCAAAGAGCCGGAGAACACCTCCTCCAGATGCTGAGATATGACCCGAATTACTTGAAAGATCCGGGTATTTACGCAATCGTCTCGCAACTCGGGTTAATAAAGGAATAATAATTTCGGCAATCTTACTTCTTCTCAATTCAAGCAATTCCCAGTTATCTTTATACACACCGGCGCCTCCGTGAATCAAAAGAATGGGTGGTTTGGCATGAGAACCGTATTTCTTATGCATAACAAACTCTTGCGGGTTCACGTTTGCAACGTGAACCCGAATTTTCGTACTTCTTTATGCGGATTAACACAAACAATTTTTAAGACATTTTATGCGTCGTCAAATTAGGGGTTCAGATTGCAAATCTGAACCCGCAAAGCCGGTTACCATGTATTGAATCCCAGAGTCGTCAAGTGTCTGAATAACTTTTTTTAGTAGTTCCTGTTGTGACATTTATTCAGGCGCTCCAGATATATTTTTTTGATTGCATCATCCGGTAGATCAGGAAACCTCTTGCGCAATCCATGAAGAAAGAGATCCCGGGAAAACTGGGATAATTCAAATGCCTTAAGCAGTCTTTTGCTCAGGCGACATACGCTGAAGCGCTTGGATGTACTGCTTGTGATTTGGATGTTTTTGATTCATTTGCACATTTCCCTGGATAGCCCTAACGACCAAAACTTACCAGGAGCTGCTGGCAAGCCGTGATTTTGTGGAACGCTTTGTTGTACCAACTGATTGCCGTCCTATTTTCATCAAAGTGCGCAGGGCATCATTGACCGAAGCTTCATCGGGAAACGCTGCTGCCACATCGGGACTGAGAAGAACGAGATTTGTACCCTTTTGGTATTCCTTGTAATATTTACCTCTCGTTCCTTTGCCCAAATCTTTCCGTCTGTATTCTTTACGCATTGCTTTGTGTTTAACCGTCTTCATATATTTTCCTTTCTTGTCTTGTTGCAACGTGGCCAATCTCCCCATTAAATTCTATTATTTGTAGTTTTGCCATATTGCATAACCTATTACTTTCAAGACATTAAGTAAAGAATAAAGACTGCAGACCCCCTTTATACATATTCAAAGTATTTTCTGTTTTTTTAATTTGCAATCAACTCGTCTAATGATTTTGTATCGGGTGGTAATTTTAATTCTTTAAGTTCATTTGATTTGTTCATAAATTTAGTCATGAAATATAAAGGCACAGCGTAACTAATATTTGTTGGTAATAATGGTATAGAATAATAATTATTGTTTATACTAAAAATACATGGCTCCTTTAGGCCGGCATAAAGAATTCCTACCACCTTTCCAGATTCTCCATGGAAAACAGGAGAACCGCTAGCACCTCCTTGACACATCACATTAATGGTAAATCCATGTGGATACTTACAAGGAAAAGGAAGTATTGAACTGATTATACCTCTTTGAAGAGTTGGGGTGGCTTGATGTAACCAACCAGGTGCAATTAATAAATCAGTACCCATGGGGAATCCAGCAGTACCTACCTCTAGCCCTTCTTCAAGAATCATTTCCTCTTCAACTTCTACTGGTGGCAATCCTTTGGCCTTTACCTGAACAAATGCAATATCAAGTCCCTCTTTAGGACCATAATAAATTTCAGGAAAATGCCATTTTGTTTTACCGGTATTTAAAATTTCTAAATTAGTGTAAGTCATTCCTTTTTCAGTCTCTTTAAATATCGTTGCATAAACCGGAAAACCATGTTGGGGCACATTAGGTGGGAGAAACACTTTAGAAAAAGCATCTACAACATGTTGATTAGTTAAAATAACGCCATCTTCTCTAATGACAAAACCCGTTCCAAATATCGTTGGGAATTCAGGTGGTGGAACATTTTCATATTTTTGCGTAAAGGCAACGATACTTCCTTTAATCCGTTTATAAGCGTTTGCTACGCTCATATTGATACCAAATTTAGGATGTAAAATTAATGTAAAATAGGTATTGGCTGCGTCTTAATCAATAGCTTTTATACTTCCTCTTTAGGATTCACGTTATAAATCTGAACACACAAGGAATACCAAATAATAATCGATCTATTATGTATTGTGTATAGGATTTTTGAAGTAGATAATCATGTTATTTTACCTGTTTTTGCAAAATCAATTAAACATTCAAAAAGCTTTTTTGTATTTTCCACTTTTCTAACTTCTTTTTCATTAACTCTTTTGTTATGCATTTCGAATTTGTTTAAAACATATTTATAAAGATCAATGTCTTTTTTTATAATACCCAGCTTAAGTGCCTTAGGTACTAACAAATTCAAGGTAAATAAGCTCTTCTGATTCTGGTTATCTTTATTTGTGCTTTTATTATTCTTTGGAATTCGATACTCTATAATTAAAGCATTGAAAAGTTTCTTAACGTTTTCGTATTTAGTAGAATTAATCAAAGTCGCTACCTCATTATAAGCTTCTTCAATTATTACACATGCTGACAAATCCAGAGAATTTGCTAACTCATGGGCCTCTATTATCGGCTTTCCCGCAAAACATAATTTCCTAAAAAGGAAATTTCCAGTTGTAATAGCGCCACGTAGCGGTAATCCGGATTTAAACATATATCGGTTTAGAACTAATGAAGCAATAAGAAATACAAGCCATTTGTTGTATTTATTACCCGGTCTTTCATCTTTCTTAAATGTGCTGACCTGTATAATGGTATCGGAGAAGACAAACCATTTCATTTGACGTAATAGTTTTTTCACTAGTATCTCATTAGCGTTATGAGATCTCATAAAAATATCGAATACTTTCTTTGTAATATATTTATCACTGTTTGCTATAGTTTTTAATACATTATCAATATCTTTTACGGCTGTATCAAAGCTATTGTTATTAAGAAAATTCTTGTATCCGAGGATATCATATAAACCGATTATACCTTCTTGTGATCTAATGTTACTCATGATAGGATTTTCGATGTCAATTAAGTTGGATGAAGAAAGAAACACAATGTTCTGTAAACTAAAATAATTAGTATCAGGCCTCGCTCACACACTACACAATCTTATAGAACTAAGCCTTTGTTTCTTCTCTGTTAAATTTAATAGCGGGAACGGAAATTTTGGGGGCTTTTGCAATCCGTTCGGTATTTTCTAATAATTTCATTATCCATCGTCCTACATCGGCTTTTACTACTTTTTCACCGCACTGAGGGCATATACCTGCCGGAACGTCTTCCACAACAATAAGTTCTCCTCGAATCCAGAAATCTTGTTTAATATATTTTTCTTCCATAGGCGTATTGCAAATTTCACATTCACCGTAATCATATCCTTTTTTTCCACTCTTAATCTTCATCGTATTTCCTCTAAAGTGCATACGTTGTAATTAATAACAACTTTCCTGTGCTTTTAATCCTACAGATAACCGCTATTTCTCTTCCATCTATTGCAGGCCCGACAATTTCATAACGTGTACCTCTTGGGTCTCTAGTAAACTTACGCCTTATTTGTCCATTAGCAATTGCCATTTCAACATCCGCAAAGATAAGGTTATCATTAAACATTTCCTCAAAAAAATGGGAAATAGTAAACTCATATTCTTGCCTTACAATCTTTTCTCGAATCTTATGAATAATATTCAGGAACAACCCCCTTTGTCAAAAAATAAATATTTTCATAGCCCGTTGGTGAATCTTGTACCGAAATCACACAATCAGGAACTCGTGTCCCTTTTATACATGCCTGTATGTAATTGAATAGGAATACAGGTTGCTCCAGACGGAGCTTATTGGAAATAATTTTTATAAAGCTAAATTGTGCCCAAATTATAAAACTTCCTACTCGTAATTCCCAAAAAAGGTAATCTTAATTTGCTGGATATCTACGGGGAGGTCTTTCAGGTGTTTTGACCAGTTTCCTGATTGGCTGTCGCCGAAGGTAAACCCGTCAAGATCCTGGGAATAAACGAGGGTGTCAGAATAATCGTACCCACGGATTTCAATGCGGAACACCAACAAGGCAAAGGTAATTTCTCCTTTGGCAACCTTCCTCCATACTTTCAGGGAAAGGGTGCCTGAGTCGTCTCTCATTTTAAATGTAACTGATGCCTTTGCTGTGCCGTTTCCAAAATACTTGTCAGACAGCTTTGCAGAAAAGCCGGATAGGTCTGTTTCCGATGTTCCTCCATGGCTGACAGAGTACTCCTCAAGAGCGGCTTCCTGAGAGAATAGCGGTTGCAGCAGCCATATTTCAGATACAACTATTACTATAAAAGAAATGAACAGGAATGCTATCCGTTGCATTTTATCATTTCCCCCATTCTTTCCTCTTCCATCCTAAAAACATGTCGGTGTATTCGCCGTGTTTCCAAAAGGGGGAGGCGGTGTGCTTGATGCCCAGCTTTTCTTCGATCTCCGCAAAGCGTTTGAGTTTGCTGGCCTCGTCCTTGATCTGAATGAGCCACCTGTCCTGCGCCCATTCCCAGTACCCGTAAATCGGACTGTAATAGGCATTGTGTGACTTTGCCTTAAAAATACCTCCGATGATATCTACCAGCATTTCATAGGTCAATCGCTCGATATTGGAAACATTGTATTTCCGCATCTCTCCCTTCCCCGGCATAAGGCTGAAGACGTTGTGGCCTCTGGAATCGGGGGCAAGGTCAATGGGCATGGGGTCAATCAGGTTGTCGTTGTACAAGGCTAACACGATACCCATTGCCTCGCGGTATTTTGTGAAGCTCAGTTTGACCGCCTCGTCCATCGCCTCCAGATGATCTCTGGCAAACCGCGGCGAATGGCAGCCCTTGCACGTGTTAATCCATGCTTCACGCGTCGCCTTGTACCGGTAAGCTCCGCGATCCACAAGGGAAGTGCCCATGTATGTATAAACGGTAGATGATTTGGTAACGTTATGTTCTCCGTCCCGCATGTGACAGTAAGCGCAGGTTGGAACGACATAGTTTTTTGCATTGAGCGGCCTTGTCCAGTCCCAGTTCTGGCCTTCGCCCTGATAAATCATCCCATGATACGACTGCATATACATTTCATACTCGTATTGTTCCGGACCAGAATGACACACTCCGCAACTGGTAGGTTTTCTTGCCTCTGCTGCTGAAAAGCGGTGACGTGTATGGCAGCCATCACATCGGTTTTCTGCTATGGCATGACAGGCGAGACAGGCGGTTGTTTCTTCAGCAGGTTTCTCCATCTGACACCCCTGATCCACTAACTCCAGATGATAGGCATGGGCATGTGAACCTCGTTCGCCTTCCCGATGCCCCTTGAGCTGTTTCTCATGACATTCACCGCAAAGGGTATATGTAGGCATTATTAACTTCTCGTGATTCTTCCCATGACAACGGTCGCAACCGACTACCTCTTTCCCTTCGGACGGTGTTCCGTGTTTGCTCTGTCTCCACTGCATTACAATGCCGGGATTTTCCGCTGTATGACAGGTAACACACTGTTCATTAGTAAATTCACCGATTACGGTACTGCCCGGGTGAAAGTTTTCGGGATTAAAATAATATGCCGGGTCATACCATCGTATCACAGGCAAAAAACGATAGAGTTGCCCGAACTTCCCCTTTCCTGGGAAGAGGTCTTTTGGTCCGGTATAATAGCCAGCAAGCCCGCCTGCATTGTAAACATCGCCAGAGTCGTCGGGTCCAACCTTTTCCCCAAGAAGTTCAGCCATTTCGTGTCGGAACCGCATATTACCTGGTATCATATGCGGTGTTGCAGTCGTTTTGGCAAATGGCATTTCGGTACCTTGTGGACTTTTGCTTTCATATTCGTATGCAAAGGAGTGGATCGAAACAAACGGGATGAAAAATAACGGTATAATGAAGAAACGCTTTGCATTAAAATAAAGTTTATTCATTGTCGTATGCTCCTGGAACAATATTTTAATGGAATAAATATGAAATTTTGCCACAAAATCTCAAAGGCACAAAGATCGAAAATAGTTTATTTAAGTAGCAGTTCAACTCACCGCAGAGAACGCCGAGATCGCCTAGGGCAGCATAGCCGCAACCAAAGTAGTGCAGATAAGGCAAGTGTCGTGTGACAGGTGACGTTTTTTCCCGTCACTCGCCATTCGACACGCGTCACTTCCCCGTTTACACGAGAACATGATTTTTAAAAACTTACACAAGAGCTTGCCTCGTGACTTTGTGGCGTAACATTCTATTCAGTGTTCGGATTCGCTGGCAACCCTATATTGGTCAGGGCTTAACAGGCTGCCGAGTTCGTTTGGGTTGGATATTTCAATGTGTAGAAACCATCCCTCGCCGTACGGGTCTTCATTCACCAGTTGCGGTTTTTCCTGAATTTTCTGATTGATCTTGAGGACTTTGCCTGATACCGGGGTATAGATGTCGTAAGCCGCCTTTACTGATTCAACAACCGCACAGGGTGTGCCCATCTTCAGATCTTTGCCTACCGCCGGTAATTCAACAAACACGATGTCTTTCAGTTGCTGTTGTGCGAAGTCGGTAATGCCCATGATTACCTCTTTGGAATTCACCTTCTTAACCCATTCATGTGTCTTTGTATAAAGTAGTCTGTCCGGTATATTCGCCATATGTAGCATCCTGTAAAAACTTTTTATAAATTTTTAGTAACGTGTAATGTTCGTTATAAATCCAAAATACGAATATCGAAATTCGAAACAAATACAAAATAATAAAATCTTAGCGCTTGAATGTGCCTTATTATAGTCTGTTTCGGGTTTCGGATTTCGTGCTTCGAATTTATTTATCGCTTACCTCTTACATCTTTTTGGTTGCATCTATGCCGCACCGGGTTATTCCCTTTTGTAAAATGGGGTTTTTACAATCCGTGCATTATACATATTATCCCGAATCTGAATTTGAAACTCCTCTCCTATTTTGGCGTATTGAGATTGTATAAGACACAAACCAATATTTTTGTTTGTGGAAGGACTAAAAGAACCGCTGGTGACCTTACCAATCATCTCGCTTCCTTTAAAAACAGGATAGCCATGACGGGGAATGCCCCGGTCTATCATCTCAAAGCCAACCAGCTTTCTGTCAATGCCTCTTGTCTTTTGATTTAATAAAGATTCTCTACCAATAAAATTGCCTTTATTAAATTTCACTGTCCAACCGATGGTTGTTTCGAGGGGAGTTATTGTTTCATCCATATCATTCCCATACAACAAAAGACACGCCTCTAATCTCAGGGTGTCTCTTGCACCGAGACCGATTGGTCTTAAACCATCCTGCTTGTTCTTCCCGATGAGCAGATTCCACAGTTTTACGACCTGTCCTGAATCTACAAATATCTCAAAACCGTCTTCGCCTGTGTATCCTGTTCGGGAAATTGTTATGCGTGTACCGTCCCATACATAATCATCGAAGGAAAACCTTTTTATAGAATCAAATTTGGTCTTTAAGGCAACTTCAAGCATATGAGTGGATTGAGGGCCTTGCAATGCGATGAGAGATACCCTGTCAGTCAAATCCCTTATTTCTAACGGCTGATAGTTTGCCGCCTGCTTTTGCAGCCACGAAAGGTCTTTTTCAGCATTAGAACAGTTTCCCACCAGCATGAAATGTTTTTCGTGCCGTTTATAGACAAGGATATCGTCGATGATTCCGCCTCGTTCGTTGCAGATGGGGGTATAGAGCACTTGTTTATCAGCAAGCAGACCTGCATCGTTTGTGATAACCTGTTGAATGAATGGAAATGCCCTGTTTCCTGAGACCTCGAATCTTCCCATATGAGAGATATCGAAAAGGCCGGCATTTTTCCTGACACAGTGGTGTTCGTTAATGATACTGTCGTACTGGAGGGGCATTTCATAGCCATGAAAAGACACCATCTTGGCGTTGCATGTAAGATGCGTATCATACAGTTGTGTCTTTTTCATGGTTCATACGCGCTATTTATTCATCGTCGTACTTGTAACCACAGGTGGGCTTCAGATGATAAAAATAATCACTTTCATTATAAGGGTAGAGCGAACACATGGTTGGTTTTTGGTCGTATACCTTACAGAGGGAGAGGCCGTTTTTATCGTAGGTAAGATGCTGACATTTCAGCGAAGCATGACAACAGCGGCCGCACCGCAGACAATCTCCTTTTCGATTTTTTATAGAATGGTGAATTTCCCGTTTATTGAAGACATAATAAGTCCTTCTCCATGCCTGAAACAAAAGTGCAGAACAGAAAATATCTATCCTCTGTGTTACTTGCTGAACCTTTTGCAAGACTCTAATCTTTTTTATTTCAAGCTTGTTGATAAACTCTGTCATGAGTTTTTACCCTTTTCAAAAAATTAAATAGAAAATTTTATTTACATTTCATAACAAATTTAGCTATTTCAGTCAAGATAAATGACCCCAAATCAGAAAATTGTTATCATCACCTGCCTGCGGCAATTATCGTAAAATTTTAATTCAGTTTGCAATTGACTTCAAAAATGCTTTTTGGAATAATCATTCCATGATTCAATTCAGCACAAAGGCATCCAGGTTTCTTACAATAGGCATTGTGTTATTCTGTTTCATGTGCCTTTTTTTCGCCACCAATATGGCTGCCAAGTACGAGCACCAGAAGACCGAGACCGAAATTCACCGCGGTAAAGTAAAGGAACTTGAAGAGAAGGTACATGAGTTGTCAACCGTAAATCAAGAACTCGTGCAAATGCGCTATGCGTTAGTGCAAGAAAAGGATCGATTAACAAGAGAAATCACCGCCTTGCGAGAAAAATATGCAGAAGCGGATGATTGGAAACTTACCACAAAAAAAGAAACATCCCCGGCAATACAACCTGACAATACAGCACCCACCACGAAACCAGAAGAGACACCAATCAACAGATGAAACATATTTACTCCCTGTACGATTGATTATTACCATTAGGAAATTATGATACGAACAAATGAGTTTTATATTGACATTTCAAAATTGTATGTTTAAATGAGCAATGATTCGGATAAAAATCCTTTCCAATAATCATCTTTAGGGAGGTACGAACCATGCATTATAAACAAATCTTCCTCACCGTATTTACGATTACCATTGGATTAGCGCTGACAGCTTATACTGCATACGGTGCAAATCCACAGGTAACCAATGTCCTGGCATCACAGCGCACTGATGGCTCACTGTTGGTGGATATTTCTTATGACGTTTCAGATGAAGACGGCGATTCCGTTGCGATTTCCGTAAGTGTCTCAGACGATGATGGCCTTTCTTACGATGTCAATGCAACGAGTTTTATCGGTGATACCGGCGCTGGAATAACACCCGGCACAGGAAAAACTATTGTATGGGATGCAGGGACGGATATTCCCGGTGTGTATGGCACGGAATATAGAGTAAAAGTAATTGCCGACGATGGAAAGGGTGATGAAAGTACGCCAAGCTATAAAGCCAGTGTCGTCCTTGGTAAGGCGCTAAAGTATAGCGCGTTCAGCAGTAAAAATTCTACCTATAAAAGCATTTCAACAGGTGGTTCGGTGCCTCTTGGGTTAACTACCTTTGGTAAGATTGTAAATAAAATTACAAAGAGCATCTACCGTGTTTCACAGATAAAGCCAAAACAAATACCGACTGAGTTCCCAATTCCTACCGGTATACCCACGGGAATTCCTACGGGATATCCAACTGGATTCCCCACCGGTTATCCAACAGGATACCCATCTCCCACCACGTACCCAACTGGATATCCAAGCGGAGGTATCGAGGGATTTACTTACAATGGTGACGGCACTTTCACAGGTACGCCTGAAGAAGGGGTAACCGTTACACTCAGCTTTTATAAGTCTGATGGCACACAAATAACCGTTGATATGACCGATTATACAAATTATCTTGAGGGCGGGGCGCTTTATGGCGAAGACACAAGCACCTTCTTATTCCAGAGCGAAGCCACGGTAAGCGTTGAAAAGAGCTTCGCTACCGTCAATATGCATATGACTTCAGAAAAGGAGCAAATAAATGTCGGCGGTTGTCCTGAGGAGGTGAACATGTCGGGCACTGGTACCTTTGAATTCGAAAACATTGGAACCGGCGAGGCAACCAATATAACGGTAACGGTAAAAGAATGTGGTGATGACATCACGGGACATGCCGATATTTCAATAACGATCGATGGCACGGATTGCGTGATTTCTCATGATTTCGATAAGGACGGATGCCAGGGAGGACCCATTACCTGCGGAGGCGTCCAGACAGGAGAAGTAACAAGGGACGACGATGGGAATCTGTATTATTGCGAGCCTGATTGCAGCACAGGCGAAAAAACCCCTATAGATGAAAGTGTCGTCTTCGGTTCCGGTAGCTGAATTCTTCGTACTGCTTCAACTGTAATAACTATTATGAAATAAGAAATTTTTACTGCGTAATAACAGGAGGATATAAAAATGCGTATCCAGGCTAAAATATTCGGGCTGATTTTTATAATGTTCGTTACGGCAGTATTCCTGACAAAGAACACTTTTGCAGGAACAGGATTTGGCGTCTCGAATAAGTTTACTTTAAATACAGGAGGGACACCACCAACCCCGGTACCCGGTATATCACCAACCCCCACAACGGAAGCAACACCGACCGTAATCAATGTTACCGTCCGCATTAAACCCAAAGTAATCAACCTGAAAAGCAAGGGGAAGTTTACCGCCTTTGCAACGTTTACGAGTGAATACGATGTATCGGATATTGATGAAGGCACTATCGAATGTGAAGGAGCTACAGCCACGAAAACCCGCATCTTCCCCAAGAAAAATATGTTTAAATCCACATTCAAAACCAAAGATTTGAAAGACGTTTCTCCGGGCAATTCAGTGTCTTTCACGGTAACTGGCAGTCTCGTTACTGGTGGGAATTTTGAAGGTAGCACCACAGTCAAGGTGATAAGCCCGGGCAAGAAATAATAAGCATCACAGTTCCCCTTTAGAAGGGATATGTCGTCGGCAGTCGGCATAAAACTTATACTTTGTTACCAATAGCTGACTACACGACTTTTTATGCGTATGTGTTTTTAATATACTTTCACTTCGTCAATCTCGAATCGTTCGTCTCTTTTTCTAAGATAGCCCATCCGGACCGTTGGATCATGTTGAAAAATCAGGAGCCAGCGCTCTTCAAATGCCTGTTTTAATATCTTCTTCTTATTTTCCAGCGTTTCCAACGGAAACAGGTCGTATCCGGCAATATAAGGATACTGGAGATGGGCAACGGTGGGCACAAGATCCGCCAGAAAGAAAGCAACCTGCCCTTCAGATTCGATTTTTACACATTGGTGAGAGCGGGTATGACCTCCGATTTTTAAGAGAGAGACTCCCTTATCCACTTCTGTAATTTCATCATCTATGAGGCAAAGGTATTTAGGGTCACCAATAGGCAAAAAGTCTTCTGTTATGTAACTCGCCCGCGTCCTTTCATTAGGATTTAAGGCAACCTCTAACTCTCCCTTCTGGATGAAATATTTTGCCTTTGGAAATGCAGGAACAATCTCTCCCCTTTCATTAAAGGTTGTATTCCCTCCGGCATGGTCAAAGTGAAGATGCGTGTTGATGACGAGATCAATATTTTTGGGCTGATAACCAAACCGATATAGAGATTCCAAAAGGTTGGGTTTTTTATCAATACCATACATTTTGCAAAACTTCTCGTCGTGTTTTGTCCCAACCCCTGTATCGATGAGGATATTGTATTTCTTTGTCACTACCAATGGACAATGAAGGGACAACTGTATCCTGTTTCTTTCATCGGATTGATATATCTTTTCCCATAAGACCTTCGGCACGACCCCAAATATGGCCCCACCGTCCAGAGAGAAGAAGCCGTCAGTTACAGGATAGATTTCAAACTTGCCGAGTTTCATCCATCGTATCCCCGCCTATAGTATGATTGCCAATATTCCTGCTATTGGCAATCATTATACAAAAAACTGTGAAAGATTGCTAATAATTATGACCTTCCCTCCACAAAATGTATGAAATAATTTTTGTTGAAAAACAACCTTATATTGTGTAGTTATAATCACGGGAAATTCCTCGATACTGAGGAATTTCAAACTTTAATTCCTCCCCCTTTATCCCCCTCCAAAGGGGGACAAATAATTATCCCCCTCCGGAGGGGGATAGGGGGAGGAGACGACGCTGATTTTTTCTTTGTGACTTGGTGTCTTGGTGGCAAGAAAAATCGCCGAAGGCTTAATTTATTCAGAAAAAGAAAGGGGGGATTGATGTCTATGAAGATAACCAGTAAATCTATCCTGTGCTTCGTATTCATGATCGCAGTATGCAGTTTATCAACAAAACCACTCTTTGCCTGGTCAACCGGGCCTGAAGCTTACAGGGCAGGCGCACCAGGCGACAAAGGAACTTGTAACGACAGTGGTTGTCATAATTCCTATTCGCTCGATTCAGGTAGCGCAGAGTTCTCAATTACTGGACCTGTCTCTTATACACCGGGAGAAACAATCAAATTAAAGGTTTCATTCAGCAGTTCCAGCGGAAAATTGCACGGTTTCGAAATGACGGCAATTGATACCGATGATAATCAGATCGGAAAATTTAAAAAGATAGGGAAAACCACACAAGTCATTCCTGCCAATGACTACCGGGGGCTTAAAAAAGAAGACAAGGGTACTTATATAGAGCATACGCGCAGTGGTTATAAAAAGAAAAGCTGGAAGGTCAAGTGGATTGCCCCAGCCAATGCTACGGGAACAGTGACATTTTATGCCGCCGGAAACGAGGCAGACGGCAACGGCTCACCCTCCGGTGATTACATTTACACAACAACACTGGAAATTAGTCCCTCGGAAGAATAAATTTTTTTACAAGTTTTCAGAAACGGTGACGAGTGACACGTGGCGAGTGACGTAAGTACATCACTTGTTACTCGTCACCCGACACACATCACTTTTTCAAAGGATTCCCATGAACTGGATTGCCATAGACTTTGAAACAGCAAACGCAAAGTATTCGAGCGCCTGTGCACTGGGAATTGCAATAGTTGAACATGGTAGGATTATAAAAAGGGCTTCCTGGTTAATAAGACCCCGTGAGCTTTACTTCAATTATTATAACACCTATATCCACGGTATCACCAAGGAAGACGTAAGGGACAAGCCTCAGTTTAATGAACTCTGGGGCGAATTTAAGCCATTTCTCGATGGAAAAATTGTTATTGCTCACAATGCAAGTTTTGATATAGGTGTTTTACGCCGTCTCCTTGACGAATATGGAATCCCTTACCCGGAACTTTATTATTTCTGTACTCGTGTTCTTGCTAAAAAGGTTTGGCCAACTTTAAATAGTTACAGACTCAATATGCTTTCTGCGCATTTAGGCATCAGTCTTAGACACCACGATGCAGAGGAAGACGCTGTGGCATGCGCTGAAATTTCGCTGCGATGCTGTGATGAAATGGGTGTAAGCAGATTGGAAGACCTTGCAACGAAATTCGGAATTACGAAGGGATACCTTGAAAATCCTTCAGCAAAAACAGTGAAAAAGAA
>Ga0194127_10002327_pt1 | contig 26195 bp, 25 predicted proteins | sample TA2KigC100mmetaG_FD_148624 | JGI IMG/M metagenome (GOLD analysis project Ga0194127, IMG submission 148624) | Freshwater microbial communities from Lake Tanganyika, Tanzania - TA2015036 Kigoma Deep Cast 100m | ecosystem: Environmental > Aquatic > Freshwater > Lake | place: Tanzania: Lake...
GGGCGAGAAGCCCCCCCTGAAACCCCGTAGATGGACCCGGCGGGTGAGAGTCCCGCCCGGCAAAGGTGGCCGCAGCCGGGAAGCGAGTCTTGCGTGGGCACGGGGTGACCCGTGACTGCGAAGCGTAGACAGCGGGCGAACGGGCCGTGCGATTGAGCCCCGAAACGGCGGCGGGCCCGACGCGACCGCGGACCTGCTCGGCGACGCGCCTGACGAGGCGCCGGCCGACACACCGGCCGACACACCGGCCGACGCCGCCCCGGACGCCCCCTGGACGCCGCCGTTCGACCCGACCGTTTGCGGTGCGCAGCCCCATGCGTGGCTGCCGCCCGACGCGGTCGGGAAGGTCGTCGCGACCCTGCCGGCGGACCTGTTCGCGGACATGACCGCGGAACAGGTGAACGCGCTCATCAAGCAGGCCGGATACGACAAGCTGACGGTCCCGTACGGGGTCAGGAACTTCAGGCTGCGGTACGTGACGCAGGACCGAGGGAAAGCCGTCGAGGCGACCGCGGCCGTGGGCGTGCCGGTCGGGACGGCGCCCGGCGAGGCGCGGCCGATCGCGATCGTGCTGCACGGGTGGGAGGGGGCGTCGGACGAGTGCGCGCCCACGCGCGACCCGATGTCCTCGACCGCCGGGACCACGCTGTTCGCGTCGCTCGGGTTCGTCACGGTGTTCCCGGACTACATCGGGATGGTCGCGTTCGGGGCTCCGTCCCCCCCCGGTACGCTGCACCCGTACCTCGTCGGAGAGCCGACCGCCATCGCGAGCCTGGACGCCGCGCGGGCGGCGCTCGCCGCGATCGAGGCGGAGTCCGGCGCGGCAGGCGAGGGGGCGGCCGGGGGTGGGCCGTGGCCGGGCGTGGGCCCGGGCCTCACGCGCGGCGCCCGGGACCGCGTGGTGCTCTTCGGCGGGTCCCAGGGCGGCCACGCGGTGTTCTTCGTGGACCGCTATGCGCCGCACTACGCGCCGGAGTTCAAGCTCGTCGCGGCGGTCGCGGCCGTGCCCCCGACCGACATGACCGGGCTCGCGACGTGGGGCCTCGCGAACTTCGGCCTGCCCGGCAAGACCCTGGCGGGTGCCCTGGTGTCGCTCTGGACCTGGTACGGCAAGACCGCGAACGGCAAGGCCGTGGACCTCGCCGACGCACTGACGGACCAGCCGCCGCTCATGCTGGCGTCGACCTTCCCTGCGACCATGGCGACCGACTGCCGCTCCCCGCGCGTGCTGGAGGACACCGCCTCGCCCGCGGAGATCTACGCGGCCGGTTTCCTGGCCAAGGGCGCCGCAGGCGACTGGGACTCGCTCGACCCGTGGGGCTGCTGGCTCGCGGAGAACTCGGTCGCGACCACGAGCGTGCCGCGCGCGAACGACACTCCCTACTTCGTGCAGTTCGGCGAGGCGGACGACCTCGTGATCACGTCGGTCGAGCGGACCGACGTCGCCCGCCTGTGCGACGCGGGCTACCGGATCCGGTACCTCGAGTGCGCCGGCAAGGGCCACACGGACGGCGGCCTCCCCTCGTTCCCGCGCGAGCTGGCCTGGCTGAACGCGCGCCTCGCCGGCGAGCCCCTCCCCGCGGCCGACGTCTGCGCCATCGGCGCCCCCACGGATTGCGACGCGATGTAGCGATCCCCGCCCGAATCGAGGGGACTCGTCGCGCCGTGGTGCGGGTGCGTCGCATCCCGGACCCGCTCACAGCGCCCGGTGGCGACGAAGTCCTCATCGTACTCGAAGAAGACCCGGCCGCGATCCTCGGCGAGCGTTCCGACCCGAGGCGAGTCGCCGGTCGCCCGCGTGAAGCGTACCGTGAGCTTCTTCACCTCCGCCCCCTCTTCCGGTCCGGGCCTGCCGAACGGCGCTCGATCTCGGCAAGGCTGCGCGCGGGCGGCGGTGCGAGCAGCGAGGCGAACTCGTCGAGGCGCCCGAGCGCGCTCGCGACCCGCAACACGAGGTCCAGCGAGGCCGCCCCGGTGTTCTCGAAGCGCTTCGCGGACGCGGCCGAGATCGCGGCACGGGCCGCCAGCGTGGCCCGCGTCCAGTTCTCGCGCAGTCGCAGGGCGCGCACGCGCCGCGCCAGCAGCGCGGCGATCTCGGTCGGCGTCAGGAGATCAATAGTGGTTCCATTCATGGCCGTAGTGTTGGCACCTGCGCCTCAACAGGCAACATGATGTCCTTTCAGCCTGGCGCCGGCCCCGGACGCCCGGAGGGCCATGACACACGCCCGGCGGACGTTCGGTTCCTTGACGTCGGGGGCACGCGCGGTCACGATCAGGCCATGGGCGCATCCGATTCCAGCATCCTCGACGAGATCGTGCGAAGGATCGTGGCGGTCGCCGACCCGGATCGCGTGGTCCTGTTCGGCAGTCGCGCGCGGGGCGACGCTTCCCCCGACAGCGACCGGGATTTCCTGGTCGTCAAGGCGGGTGTGCCGCATCGGAGGAAGCTCGCCCAGGACATCTACCTGGGACTCCTCGGCGTGCCCGCCGCCGTGGAGGTCATGGTCTTTCGTCCGGAGGACCTGGAGGCGGAAAGGGACTGTCCCTGGTCGGTGGTACCCCTGGCGATGTCCGAAGGGAAGCTGGTCCATGCGAGATGAATCCGGCGGCCAGGCGGATCCGGGCGAGTGGATGCGTCGCGCGCGATCGAAACCTCGCCCGCGCCCGCTGCGGACCGACCGCTCCCGAGGTCCTGTTCGAGGACGTGTGCTTCGACGCCCAGCAGGCCGCGGAGAAGGCGATCAAGGCCGTGCTCGTCCGCCGCAGGGTGACGTTCGCACGCACCCATTCGATTGCCGACCTGCTCGTGCTTGCGCTGGCCGCGGGCCATGACGTCCCCGACGAGGTCCGCCAGGCCGCCATCCTGACCGCCTACGCCGTGGAGCGGCGCTACCCGTAGTCCGGCGAGCCCGTTTCCGAGGCCGAGTGCACGGTGGCCGTGCGACTGGCCGGAGATGTCGTGGAATGGGCCCGGGCGATCCTCGCGACGTCGACCCGCGCGTAACATTTTCCCGCTCACCCCGATATCAGCAGTGTCAGGCGAGGAGGAGGTCCGGCCATGGACCACGTTTGCGTGACCCGCGTCGGGGACGTGCTGATCGTGCACCGGGACGAGCCGAGCGATGCGGAGGCCCGCCGCCGCGTGCAGGTGCTGCTGATGGGCCGGCTGCCTCCGCGGGGTCTCGTGGAGGCATGGCCCGGCGAAGGGCCGGACGAGGTCCGCTGGCGTCGAATCGGGCGATAGCGTCGCGGGTGCACGGCGGCTCCACGCCGGCTCCACGACGGCTCCACGCCGGCTCCACGACGGTGCCGCGGCGGCTCCGCGCCGGCTCCACGGCGGCTCCACGACGGCGCCAGGTCGTCTTTGACAAGCGCCTGCGCCATCGTCACGGTTTCCGTTGAACGAGCGCGAGGCCGTCGTCAGGACCGGTGCGTCGCGCCCGCCGTCGGGGCCGGTGCGTCGCACCCGCCGCCGGAAAGGAGGCGTCGCGGCCAGGCGCGCCCCTCAGGACAGCAGCGCCACCAGGGCCTGGCCGAGCGCGAGGCCGCCGTCGTTCGCCGGGACCGCGGAGTGGGTGAGCACGCGCAGGCCGGACGCGGACAGGCGGCGGAGCAGGCCCTCGGTCAGCAGCCGGTTCTGGAACGACCCGCCGGACAGCGCCACCACGCGCACCCCGGTCAGGCCGGCGGCCCACTCGGCCGCCGTCGCCAGGGCCTCGACGATCGAGGCGTGGAACCGCGCGGAGGCGACCGACGCCGGCACGCCGGCCGCGGCATCGTCGGCCAGCGCGGCCAGGAGCGGGGCGGTGCGGATCACGGCGGGCCCGGCCGGCGCGGCGGAGGTGTCGAGGCCGCAGGCGTAAGGGCCTGTCCCCCCGTCGGCCCCGCCCCCGACGTCGCCCCCCACCGGGGCCTCCCACGCCGCGTGCTCCAGCGCGATCGCGGCCTCGCCCTCGAACGTCGCGACGTCGCGGACGGCCAGGATGGCGGACGCCGCGTCGAACAGGCGGCCGAGCGAGGAGGACCGGGGAAGCCCGCCCTTGGCCGACAGGCGCAGCACCGCGCGGAGCACGTCGGGCCGCGCGTTCGGCCACGACACGGCAAGGCGCGTCGCCTTCGACGCGAGCCCGGCCTCGTGCAGCGCGGCCAGCGCGATGCGCCACGGCTCGCGGGCCGCCGCGTCGCCGCCCGGGAGCGGCAGGGTGTCGAGCCGCGCGAGCCTGCGCCAGCGGCGGCCGTGGACCAGCACGACCTCGCCGCCCCAGCTCGTGCCGTCGAGCCCGAACCCGGTGCCGTCCATGGCGAGCCCGATCGCGGGCCCGGTCGTCGAGTGCTCCGCGAGGCAGGACATGACGTGGGCGTGGTGGTGCTGGACCACGACCCGCGGCGCGCCCCCGAAACGCGCGGACAGCGCCTCCGCGAGCCGGGTGGACACGTAGTCCGGGTGCATGTCGTGCGCGATCTGCGCAGGCTTCACCTCGAGCAGCGCGCACAGGTGGTCCACCGCCTCGAAGAAGTACTCGGAGGTCGCGGCGTTCGCGAGATCGCCCACGTGCGGCCCGGGGAACGCCTCGTCCCCCCGCGTCACGCAGAACGCGCACTTCAGGTCGCCGCCGACCGCGATCACCGGCGGGCCGGAAACGGGCAGCGTCACCGGCAGCGGGACGCAGCCCCGGCTCCGGCGGATCGGCCGCGGCGCGCCCGCGAAGTGCGCGAACACCGAGTCGTCGGTGCGGGCGAGCACGTCGCGGTCGTGGACCAGGAACGCGTCCGCGATCCCGGCCAGCCGCTCCACGGCCTCGTCGTTCGCCCGGCAGATCGGCTCGTCGCCCGGGTTCGCGGACGTCATGACGAGCACCGGCGGCACGGACGGCCGCGCGACCGCGAACTCCCGCAGCAGCAGGTGGTGCAGCGGCGTGTAGGGGAGCATCACGCCGATCGTCGGGTTCCCGGGCGCGACGTCGTCCGCGAGCGGGAACGGGCGCCGCTTCCGCACCGTCACGATCGGCCGGGCGGGCGTCCGCAGCAGGTCGGACTCGCCCTCTGACGGCTCCGCGAACGACGCAATCCCGGCCGCGTCCGAGGCCATCACGGCGAACGGCTTCCGGTCCCGCTGCTTCAGCCGGCGCAGCCTCGTCACGGCCGCCGTGTTGCGCGCGTCCGCGGCGAGGTGGAAGCCCCCGAGCCCCTTGACCGCCAGGATCCCCCCCCCGAGCAGCCGCGCCGCCGCGTCCGGGATCGCGTCCTCGGTCGAGACGGTCACCCCGGCCGCGTCCAGCAGCGACACGCGCGGGCCGCACACCGGACACGCGTCCGGCTCCGCGTGGAAGCGCCTCGTGGCGGGATTCGCATACTCCGCCGCGCACTCCGGGCACATGTGGAAGTCGCGCATCGTGGTGCGGGCACGGTCGTACGGCACGCCCTCGATGATCGTGAAGCGCGGTCCGCAGTCCGTGCAGTTGATGAACGGGTACGCGTACCGCCGGTCGCGCGGGTTGCTCATCTCCGCGAGGCACGCGTCGCACGTGGCCACGTCCGGCGGGGTCGCGGTCGTCGCGGAGCCGGCCGCGGCGGATTCCGCGATCCGGAACCCGGTCTCGCCGGTCGGCGGCACGGCATCGGCATCGACCCGGTCGATCCGGGCGAGCGGGGGGGGATCCAGCGACAGCCGGTCCGCGAACGCGCGCACCGCGCTGCCCCGGCCCTCGACCTCGATCACCACGCCGTCGGGCGTGTTCGCCACGGACCCCGAAAGCGACAGGTCCGAGGCGAGCCGGAACACGTACGGCCGGAAGCCGACGCCCTGGACGAGACCGCGGACGAGCAGCCGCAGCCGTCGCGGCATGGCCGAGGAGGGTGCGCCCATGTCAGCAGATCCGGGGCAGCGGGTCGGAGGCGAGCGTGTCGTAGACCCGCCGCCCGCCGAACCCGGTCCGGAGCAGGACGGGGCCGGGGCCCTTCGGGATTACCGACCCGATCGACGCCGCGAGCGAACCGCCCGGGACCGCGCGGAGGGCGAGGACGGCGCGGGCCGCGTCCGCGGCCTCGACCACCGCGACGAATCGCCCCTCGCACGCGAGGTAGAGCGGGTCGAGCCCGAGCACGTCGCACACCCCGCGGACGCCGTCGCGGATCGGCAGGTCGTCCTCGCGGACCTCGATGGTCACGCCCGCCGCGCGCGCCGACTCGGCGAGCACGGTCGCGAGCCCCCCCCGCGTCGGGTCGCGCATGAAGACCGGTCTGACCCCGGCCGCGTACAGCGCGTCCACGAGATGGTGGACCGGCGCGCAGTCGGACCGCACACCGCCGTCCGGGTCCCCCGCCGGGTCGAGCCCCGACCGTGTCGCCGCGATCACCGCGCCGTGGTCCCCGACCGGGCCGCTCACCAGGACCGCGTGACCCGGCCTCAACGCCCGCTCGCCCGGAGGCGCGTCCTCGCGGAGCCTGCCCAACCCCGCGGTGACGATGAAGATCCCGTCCCCGTGGCCGTGCTCGACCACCTTCGTGTCGCCGGTCACGATCGCGACGCCCGCGGCGCGCGCCGCGTCCGCCATCGACGCCGCGACCCTGCGCAGGTCCGCGAGCGGCAGGCCCTCCTCCAGCACGCAGGCCGCGGTCAGGTACAGCGGGACCGCGCCCGCGACCGCGAGGTCGTTCACGGTCCCGTTGACCGCGAGGCGCCCGATGTCCCCCCCCGGGAAGAAGGCCGGGCTGACGACGAAGCCGTCCGTGGTCATCGCGATGCGGCCGTCCACCCGGGGCAGCGCGGCGGAGTCGCCCATCGCGTCGAGCGCGGGGTTCGAGAACGCCGAGCGGAACACGGACTCGACGAGGTCGCGCGTCAGGCGGCCGCCGCTGCCGTGGGCCAGGGTGACGACGTCGCCGCGGCCGGTCATGCGTGCCCCCGGTGCCGGTATCGCGCCTGGCAGGTGCCCTCGATCGCGACCATGCAGGGCCCGACCGGGTTGTCCGGCTCGCACGCGCTCCCGAAGAGCGGGCAGTCCTCCGGCTCGACGCGGCCGAGCAGCACATCGCCGCACCGGCAGCCAGGCTCCGCGTCCGGGATCGCCGGGTCCGGCGCGAGGCCCAGGCGCGCGGTTGCGTCCCGCGAGGCGTGGGCAGGCGCGAGCCCGAGCCCGGAGCCGGGGATGGTCCCGATCCCGCGCCAGGCCGCGTCGCGCAGCTCGAACACGTCGAAGATCGCGGACATGGCCGCGGGGTTGCCGTCGTCCCGCACCGCGCGCCGGTAGGCGTTCGCGGCCTCGCCCCGGCCGTCCCCGACCCGGGCCAGCAGGTCCCGCAGGGCCACCATCACGTCCACCGGCTCGAAGCCGCCGACGACCATGGGCACGCCGTGCCGGGCGGCGAGCGGGGCGTACGCGTGAAGCCCAGTCACCGAGGTCGCGTGGCCCGGCAGCAGGAAGCCGTCGAGCCCGATGTCGGGCGTCGCGAGCAGCGCGTCGAGCGCGGGGGGGACGTACCGGTGCGACGCGATGATCGAGAAGTTGCGCGGCGCGCCGGACCGGAGCACCGCGGCCGTCGTGCAGGCGGTGGTCTCGAACCCGACCGCGAAGAAGACCACCTCGCGGCCAGGGTTGGCGGCCGCGAAAAGGGCGGCGTCCGCGACCGAGTAGACCACCCGCGCGTCGGCCCCGGCGGCGCGCGCCTCCATCAGCGTGGTGCGGGCCGGGACCCGGGCGACGTCGCCGAACGTGGTCACGATCGCGCCCGCCTTCGCGGCGCGGATCGCGAGGTCGATCTCCGCGGCCGGGCACACGCAGACGGGGCAGCCGGGGCCCGCGACCAGCCGGACCCAGGGCGGGAGCAGGTCGCGCAGCCCGTGGCGGCAGATCGCGTTCTCGTGCGTCCCGCACACGTGCATCAGCTTGACCGGGCGGCCGGGGTCGAGACGCGCGATCTCGCCGGCGAGCCGCCGGACCGCGACGGGGTCGCGCCACTCCGCGTGACCGGTCATCCGGGACCTCCGTCCCCCGGAGGGCCCGGGGGCGCGTCGGGATCCTGCGCGACCTCGCGCAGCATCGCGATCGTCTCGGCCGCGGCGGCCTCGTCCATCACCTGGATGGCGAAGCCCGCGTGGACCAGCACGTAGTCGCCGACCGAGGCGCCCGGCACGAGGTCCAGGGCCACGGCGCGACGCACGCCGCCGAGGTCGGCCCTGCCCGCGGCGCCGGTCACCTCGACGAGCTTCATGGGGACCGCGAGGCACATGGTCAGTCCTTCGTTCCGCCGACCCTGGAGGCGCGGCGGCGCTCGATCCACGAGATCCAGTCCTCGATCCCTTCCCCGGTCCGCGACGACAGCCGGATCACTTCGAGGTCCGGGTTCAGGGTGCGCGCGTCCGCGATGGCCGCGTGCGGGTCGAAGTCCACGTAGGGCAGCAGGTCCGTCTTGCCCAGGACCATCAGCCTCGCCTCCGAGAACATGAGCGGGTACTTGGCCGGCTTGTCCGCGCCCTCCGTCACCGACAGGATCATCACCTTGTCGTGCTCGCCGAGGTCGAACTCGGCCGGGCAGACCAGGTTGCCCACGTTCTCGATGATCAGCGCGTCCAGCGAGGCCAGGTCGATGCGGGAGAGCGCGCCCTCGAGCATCCGCGCGTCCATGTGGCACGCGCCGCCCGTGTTCACCTGCTCGACCGGCACCCCGTGACGCGCGATGCGGTCCGCGTCGCGCCGCGTCTCGATGTCGCCGGCGACCACCGCGATCCGCAGCCGCCCTCGGCACGCCACGGCGGTCCGCTCCATCAGCGTGGTCTTGCCCGCGCCCGGGCCGCTCATCAGGTTCATCACGTAGACGCCCGCCGCCGCGAACCTCGCGCGGTTCGCCGCCGCCCCGGCCGCGTTGTCGTCGAGCACGTCGCGAACCACGGGGATCTCGCTCATCTCATGCCTGCTCCAGGTCGATGGTTTGAAGCCTCAGCTCGCGGCCATCCAGCACGTCGAAGCCGCGGGCCCCGCACGCCGGGCAGCCTGCGAACGGGTCGCCCCCGCCTTCCCACGCGCACGCCCTGCACCTGAGTCGCGCCGGCACGCGCTCGATCCGCAGCGAGCACCCGTCCAGCGTCGGGTCGCCCCGGCACGAAAGGTCGAACGCGAAGGCCAGGGTCTCCGGGTCCACGCAGCTCAGCTCGCCCACGCGGAGGACCGCGGACGCCACCCGGCCGCCACCGTTCCGGTCCGCCGTGTCCCGGATGACCTCCACGATCCGCTGCGCGATCGAGACCTCGTGCACCCTTCCGACCTCCCGCGGGAGTCCCCGCCGGCCGCGCGGGCGGCAGTGTACCCGATCCCGGAGGCGCAAGGTAGACGAACCGCGTCAACTGCGCTGCCGGCGCGCTTCGTCCCTGAGGTATCCCCGCAAACCGGGCGCGCCGGGCCGCGGGCCGGATGTGAGGCCCGCTGGCCCGGCGCCCACCGCGCACGCAACTCCCCGACTCCCTTCGGCTGCCGATCATGAGGGGATTCCAGGCTTCGTCCGGGTTGACGGCGGGACGCGCGTGCGTATGATTCGCGCCGGCTCCGACCGGGGTGAACGCGTGACGGCCGAGTTCGAGGTCAGGCGCGAGGAGTCCCCGCCGCTCGACGTGGTCCTGCGGCTCTACAAGAGCGCGGGCTGGTGGGAAGGCGAGGACCGGGACGAGGTGCTCGAGGACATCGTGCGCGGCGCGGCCTGCTTCGCGGCGGCCTACGCCGGCGGCGAGATGATCGGCATGGGGAGGGTGCTGTCCGACGGCGTGTCGGACGCGTACATCCAGGACCTCGGGGTCGCTTTCGCATGGCGCAAGCGGGGCGTGGGGTCCGCGATCGTGGTCTTCCTGCGGAACTGGTGCGTCGGGCGCGGGTTCGGGTGGATCGGCCTCGTGGCCATGCCCGGCACGGTGCCGTTCTACGAGCACCTGGGGTTCGAGCCACTGCCGGGTCACGTGCCCATGCGCCTGCCCCGCAACGGCAAGCACGGCTGACATGCTGCGCGGCCTCGACTTCCGGCCGGTCACGCTCGAAGACGGAGAGGTCCTCTCCGAGCGGCTCCGCGCCGCGGCCTTCCCGTTGTGCGAATACACGTTCGCGACGCTCTTCTGCTGGCGCGGGTGCAACCGCACCGTCTGGGCCGCGGACCGTGACTGGCTCTACCTGCGGTTCGACGTGGAGGGCCGCGAGCGCTACCTGTGCCCGGTCGGCACCGGGGATCCGCGCCCCGCCGTCGACGCCTGCATGGACGACCTCGCGGCGCGGGGCCACGCGCCGGTGATCGACATGGTGCCGGAGCGCGTGCTGCGGTCGCTGCCGCCCCGCGCGTACTGGGCCGAGCCGGACAAGCCGAACTTCGACTACTACTACGCCCGGGAGGACCTCGCGACCCTCGCGGGCCGACGCTACTCTCGAAAGCGGAACCACATCAAGCACTTCGAGGAGTCGTGCAGCGCGACCTTCACGCCGATCGGCGAGCGCGACGTGCTCGACTGCCTGTGCTTCGCGGACCAGTGGCGTGACGGCGTCATGCAGACCGGGAACCCGTGGATCGACTACGAGACCGACGCGCTCCGCATCTGCCTCGCCCACCTGGACCGGCTCCCGGTGACCGGGCGCGTCCTGCGGGTGGACGGCCGCGTGGCCGGGCTCGCGATCGGCGAGGAGCTGACCCCCGACACCTTCGTGGTGCACTACGAGAAGGCCGCGCGCGACTGCGACGGCGTCTATCCGTTCATCGCGCGGGAGTTCGCCCGGATCGTGCCCGAGCGCTTCGCGTGGCTGAACCGCGAGCAGGACATGGGCGTCGAGAACCTGCGGCAGGCGAAGGAGCAGTGGTTCCCGGCGCGGCTCGAGTCCGCGTTCACCCTGACGCCCGAGGCCCCCGCGGGCGCCGGGACCGGTGTCGACCGCGGCTGATTCGCGCGCCGGCCCGGGCTACCACTCCGACGTGTCGTCCACCCGCGAGAACTCGGGCGCCGGGACCGCGTCCGCCTCGAAGCTCGTGACCTCCGGGGCCGGGGTCAACGGGGTGTCCGCGGGGATCCACAAGGTCCGCTCGCCGAGCCCGTAGGGCCCGTGGTACTTCACGCAGACGCGCCTCTGGCGAGTCTGCTCGACCACCAGCACGAGCCGTCCGAGGGCGGTGCGGTAGAACCGCCCCTCCTCCCCCTCGACCGCCCTGATCCGTTCCGTCGTTTCTGCCATCTTCCCTCCCCCACCAAGCGGGGCAAGGGCCATTCTAGGCCCGCCGAAAGCGGACCGCCAAGCTCGTGCACGGCCCCGGCCCCCGCCGCCCTCCTAGAGCACGTACCGCGACAGCCACAGTTCGAACGTGACGAGGCTGAACAGCTCCTTGCGGAGGTTCGCGCGGCCCGACCGGTGGAGGTCCACGAGCCGCGTCACGATCTCGGGCCGGAAGAAGCCTTCGCGCGCGATCTTGCGGGGCGCCAGGACCTCGTTGACCAGCGGCGCGAGGTCGGTCCGGAACCACCGCGCGAGCGGCATGCCGAACCCCTTCTTCGGGCGCTTGAGGATCGCGGGCGGCACGCGCCCCGCCAGCATCCGGCGCACGAGCAGCTTGGTCCCGGCCAGCGAGAACGACAGGTGCGGCGGGAGCGCGAAGGCGAGCCGGACCATCTCGGCGTCGAGGAACGGCGATCGCACCTCGAGCCCGTTCGCCATGCTCGCGCGGTCCACCTTGGCCAGCACGCCCTCGCCCAGGTACAGCCGCGAATAGAGGTACGCGAGCCGCACGACCTCCGGGAAGTCCTGGCAGTGCGCGAGGTGCGACGAGCAGTCCGGGTACGGGGCGAGCCCCGCCACCGACGCGGCCGCGTCGCCGCTGAAGACCGCCATCGCGTCCTCGGGCGCGAACCCGCCGATCCAGGCGAAGTGGCGCTCGTAGCGGCCGAACCTGAGCCCGCGCACGAAGCGGTCGAGCTTGAACGGCAGGCTCATGTCCCGGTCGGAGGTCGGCAGCAGCGACACGAGCCACGGGAGCCAGCGCGCGCGCACGGGCCGCGGCAGCAGGCGCGCGGCCAGGTCGCCCGGCAGGTCCGCGTTGAACGTCGGGTAGCCGTAGAACAGCTCGTCCCCCCCGTCGCCGGACAGGGCCACGGTCACGTGCTCGCGCGCGAACTTCGACAGCAGGTACGTCGGGATGACCGAGGCGTCCGCGAGCGGCTCGTCCGCGATCCCCGCGCAGTCGCGCACCAGGGACGCGGCCTCGTCGCCGCGCAGCACGCGCTCGTGGTGGTCGGTGCCGAAGTGCTGCGCAACGGCGCGGGCGGGGCCCGACTCGTCGTACGAGGGGTCCTCGAACCCGATCGTGAAGGTGCGGATCTGCGACGGCGGCACGTCAGCGGACATGGCCGCGAGCACCGCGGCCGAGTCGAGCCCGCCCGACAGGAAGACGCCGAGCGGCACCTCGGACTCGAGCCTGCGGCGCGTCGCGTGGCAGAGCGTGTCCCAGACGCGCGTCGCGGCCTCGGCGGGCTTCACGCGCATCGGGTCCGCCGGCACGCGGATGTCCGTGTAGCGCCCCTCGCGCGCCACGCCCTCGCTGAACAGGACGTAGCCGGCCGCATCGACCTTGTGCACGCCGCGCAGGATGGACCACGGCGCCGGCACGTAGTCGAGGGTCAGGAACCGGTAGAGGCCGCCAGGATCGACCTCGCGCGGGACCGACGGGTGCGCGAGGAGGGCGCGCAGCTCGGACCCGAACACCATCTCGCCGTCGAACAGGCCCCAGTACAGCGGCTTCTTGCCCATCCGGTCGCGCGCGAGCAGCAGCGTGCGGTCGCGCGAGTCCCAGATCGCGAAGGCGAACATCCCGTTCAGCCGCCCCACCATGGCCTCGCGCTCGTCCTCCCACATGTGCACGAGGACCTCGGTGTCCGAACGCGTCCTGAAGGCGTGCCCGCGCGCCGCGAGGTCGTGACGCAGGTCGTGGTGGTTGTAGATCTCGCCGTTGAACACGACGACGACGCGGCCGTCCTCGGACGCGATCGGCTGCCTCCCGCCGCCCACGTCGATGACGGAGAGGCGGCGGTGGCCCAGGAACGCGCCGGCCTGCTCGAAGAAGCCCTCGTCGTCCGGGCCGCGGTGCGACAGCGCCTTCGTCATCCGGCGCAGGACCTCGTGGTCCACCGGCTCGGGCACGTCGCGTCGGATGAACCCGGCGATGCCGCACATCGGTCTTACCCGTCGCCGCGCGGGGGCGGGAGGTTCACGGTCTCGCGGACCAGGTAGGGCGGCTTGCGCGCGGACTCGAAGTAGGTGCGCATCGACAGCTCGGCGAGCAGCCCGAAGAACAGGAGCTGGATCCCCGCGAGCCCGAAGAAGATCGCGATCGGGAAGAACGGGTCCGTGAACAGCGGCTGCCCCCAGACCAGGCGCTTCGCGACCGCCCACCCGCCGGCCAGCATGCCGAGCAGGAGCGCCAGCAGGCCGTATTTCCCGATGAAATACAATGGCTTGGTCGAATACGCCAGCAGGAAGCGCACGGTCAGCAGGTCGAGCAGCAGGCGCACCGTCTTGGCCAGCGTGTACTTGGACCGGCCGAAGCGGCGCGGGTGGTGGGCGACCGGCTCCTCGGCCACGCGCCCCCCCGCCCACTTCACGTAGGCCGGGATGAGCCGGTGCATCTCGCCGTACAGCCGGAAGTCGCGCAGGATCGACGCGCGGTACGCCTTGAGCGTGCACCCGTAGTCGTGCAGCGAAACGCCGGTGACCAGGCTGACGAGCCGGTTCGCGATGCGGCTCGGGAGGGTCTTCGTGAAGAATGGGTCGCGCCGGTCCCTGCGCCAGCCCGACACCACGTCCAGCCCCTCGTCGAGGCGCCGGACCAGCCGCGGGATGTCCGCCGGGTCGTTCTGGAGGTCCGCGTCCATCGGCACGATCACGCGGCCCGACGCCGCGCGGAAACCCGCGTCGAGCGCCGCGGTCTGGCCGAAGTTGCGCGCGAACGCGAGCACCTTGACGCGGGCGTCCGCGGCAGCCTCGCGCCGCAGCACCGCGAGCGACTCGTCCGTGGACCCGTCGTCGCAGCAGATCACCTCGAAAGTGCGCCCGTCGGCGTCGAGCGTCGCGCGGACCCGCGAGAGCAGCTCCGGGAGCGACGCCGCCTCGTTGAACACGGGCAGGACCACGGAGATGTCGGGCGTTGCGGGACCTTCCATCGCCGCTCATGGTACCACACGGAAACGCCGGGCATCCTGGCCCCGGTCGCCCGGCCCACTGAAGGCCGGCGCGACTCGCCGCGGGCGCGCGTGCTACCATACGGTGCCCGGAAGGAGGCCCACGTGCCGGAGCCGAAGCGTCCGACGAGCCCGCGCGTGCCGCGCTACGTGCCGAAGAGCAAGGGACGGGTGCGGTACTACAAGGCGTCCCTCGTCGCGGGCAGCGTGTTCGTGGTGCTCGCGGTCGCGCTCCCGTTCTGGATCGACGCGCTGAGGCACCGTGACGTCGAGACGGTCGAGGCCACCCCGGACGAGGCGGCGCCCGCGGCCGGGGCCGCCGCGGCGGCCGCGGTCCCCGCGCAGCCCGGGTCCTGGGTCAAGCCCGGGGTCAACGAGGGCTGCCGCGCGTACGTCTATGCGCGCTGCAATGCGCTCGAGATCCCTGCCGGCGCCTGCGCGACGGTGGCCGACATGGCGGCCCGCGTGCCTCGCGAGGTCACGATGGACGTGTGCCGCAAGTCGGTCGAGGCGGAGCTTTCGGCCGCCGCCGCGGTCCACGCGCGCAGGGGGCCCGAGGCCGAGGCGGCGGAGCAGGCCGCGCCCGCGACGCCCGCGGTGCCCGCGACGCCCGCCGCGGAGGCGGCGACGGCCGGGTCCGGGACCGACGCCGAGGCCGCGCCCGGCGGACCGAAGGTCGTGACGAAGACGGTGCTGATCCCGGGCGAGGGCCCCGCGCCCCTGCCCCCGGGCGAGCGCGCGGAGAAGCTGGACCGCCTGCAGGACCTGGTGCGGGACGTGCAGCGGTCCCGGTCCGCCATGGACTTCGTGCTGACCCCGGCGGCCGAGCAGGCGCGGCTGGACGAGATCCGCCGGATCGCGGAGGCCGAGGGATCGCCCGAGGCGCGGGCCCTGTACGAGTCGCTCCGGAGGGCGCCCCCCCCGCCCCCGCCTGCGTCCCCGGGCGGTCTCCCGAACGTCGGGCACGCCGACACGAACGCGCCGGCCCAGACCCCGGAGATGGCCGCGGCCGCGCGCATCTCCGCCGCGGCCCGCAAGGAGGCTGGGCTCCCGCCCAGGCCCGCGGCGCCGGTCGCCGACCCGTCCCGCTCGATGTCCCCGAACGAGGTCCCGGCCGCGTCCTCGCCGCTGGTGCCGTGACGGCGCGCACCCGTGGAATGGGGGGGGCCGCACGCCGGCGCGAGTTTGACACTCCTCGGATCCGGCCCGTAGAATCGCGGCGGAGGAGGCGCCTTGGAGCCCGGGGACGTCGTCGGCTACCTGCCGCTCGTGAAGACCGTCGCCGGACGCCTCGCGTCCCGTCTCCCCCGCCACGTGGACATCGACGACCTGGTCGGCGCGGGCGTGCTCGGCCTGCTGAACGCGGCGCGGCAGTTCGACGAGACCAAGGGCGTCCCGTTCGACCGCTACGCGGAGATCCGCGTCCGCGGCGCCATCCTCGACGAGCTGCGGAACCAGGACCAGACGACGCGGTCCGCGAGGCGGGCGTCGGCCGAGGTGTCCGACGTCACGCGGGGGCTCGCCTCCGCGCTCGGCCGCGCACCGACCGCCGAGGAGATCGCGGGCGGGCTCGGCGTGTCGATCGAGCAGTACCTGGAGATGGTGTCGCGCATCTCGCCGGTCGTGGTGCTCGGGTTCGACGACCTCGGGCTGGCCGGCGAGGACGAGCGTCGCGACGTGATGCAGTACCTGCGCGACCCGTCCGCCGCGGACCCGGAGGCGGAGACGAGCTTCCGCGAGGCCGCGGGCATCCTCGCGCGCGCCATCGAGCAGCTCACGGCCCGGCAGCGGCAGGTCGTGACCTTCTACTACTACGAAGGCATGAGCTTCAAGGAGATCGCGGACCTCCTGTCCCTGACCGAGGGCCGCATCTCCCAGCTCCATACCGCGGCCGTGGCGAAGCTGAAGACCCTCCTCGGCACCGACCCCGCCCCGCTCCGCCAGATGTAGTATCCTCGCCCCCGATGGCACGGACCGGAAACGGACGCGGCGACGGGTCGGGGAGCGGGAGGCAGCCGCCCACCTTCCGCCCGGGGGACCGCGAGCCGCCGAACGCGCCCGAGGCCGAGAAGGCGCTGCTCGGCGCCGTCCTGGTCGACCAGACCTCGCTCGTGACGGTGCAGGAGCAGGGCGTCACGCCCGAGGACCTGTTCCACCCCGCGCACCAGAGGATCCTGGAGGCGATGTACCGGCTCCAGGAGCAGGCGATGGGCGTGGACGCCGTGACGGTCGCGAACTCGCTGCGCGATCACGGCGACCTCGACACGGCGGGGGGGGTCCGGTACCTGATGGAGCTGGTCGGCGTCGCGGCCGCGCCGAGCAGCGTCGAGTACTACGCGCTCATCGTGCGCGACAAGGCCGCGGTGCGCGACATGATCGGGGTCGCGGCCGCGACCGTCTCGGAAGGATACGCGGGCGATCTCGAGGCCAAGGAGTTCCTGGATCGCGCGGAGCAGCGCCTGTTCCAGGCGGGCGAGCGGCGGCGGCAGGGCGCGGTCCGCCAGCTCGACGACGCGCTCGACGACGCGAAAAGCCGGCTGAAGGTCCGGCGCGAGCAGCAGGGCGTGACCGGCGTTCCGACCGAGTACACGCGCCTGGACGAGAGGCTGCTCGGGTTCCAGCCGTCCGACCTGGTCATACTCGCGGCGCGGCCGTCCATGGGCAAGACGTCGGTCGCGCTGAACCTCGCGATGAACGCGTCGCGCATCGCGGGCCGCCACGTGATGTTCGTGTCGCTGGAGATGAGCGAGCAGCAGCTCGCCGACCGCCTGCTCTGCCTCCAGACCGGGATCTCGTCGCTGCGCGTGCGCGAGGGCAGGTTCCTGGCGAACGCCGAGGTCGCGCGCATGGAGGAGGCGCGCGACGAGCTGCGCGGCGTCCCGCTCTACATCGACGACTCGTCCAAGCTGACCGTGCTCGAGATCCGCGCGAAGGCGCGGCGGCTCAAGATGAAGGACCAGCTGGACATGGTCATGATCGACTACCTCCAGCTGATCGACCCCGCGGACAAGCGCGTCAGCCGCGAGCAGCAGATCTCCGAGATCTCGCGCTCCCTGAAGGCGATGGCCAAGGAGCTGCGCATCCCGGTGATCGCCCTGTCCCAGCTCTCCCGGGCGCCCGAGACGCGCCCCGGCAAGGACAAGCGCCCGCTGCTGTCGGACCTGCGCGAGTGCGTGACCGGCGACACGCTGGTCGTCCTCGCGGACGGGTCCCGGACGCCGATCCGCGACCTCGTGGGGACGGCGCCAAAGGTCGTCGCGGTCGCGGGCGGACGGCTCGTCCGGACCCGCGCGGAGTGCGTCTGGTCCGTCGGCCGACGTCCGGTGTGGCGCGTGCGGCTCGCCTCCGGGCGCACCGTCCGCGCGACCGCCGATCACCGCCTGCTCGGCTGGGAGGGGTTCCGGAAGGTCGCAGACCTCGCACCGGGCGACCGGCTCGCGCTCGCGCGCCACCTGCCCGAGCCGCTCGAGCCGGAGGAGTGGCAGGACAGCCGCGTGGTCCTGCTCGGACACCTGATCGGGGACGGCAGCTACCTGCCGCACCAGCCGCTCCGCTACACGACCGCGTCCGAGAAGAACAGCCGGGCGGTCTACGAGGCGGCGATCGAGTTGGGCTCGACCGTGACGCGCTGTCCCGGGCGGGGGAACTGGCACCAGCTGGTCATCGCGGGGAACGGGAACCGGTGGCATCCCGCGGGCGTCGGCAAGTGGCTGCGGGACCTCGGGATCTGGGGGCAGCGTTCGCCCGACAAGCGCGTGCCCGCGGCCGCCTTCCGGCTGTCGAACCGGCAGGTCGCCCTTCTCCTGCGGCACCTGTGGGCCACGGACGGGACGATCTCGCCGCGCCGGACCGGACGCGGCTCGTCCGCGATCGCGTTCTCGACGTGCAGCCCCGGCCTCGCCGCCGACGTCGCGGCGCTGCTGCTCCGGCTGGGCATCGTGGCGCGCGTGCGGCAACCGACCGCGGCGGCGGGCAGCGTGTGGTCGGTCTCGGTGTCCGGGGCGGACGAGCAGCGCCGGTTCCTGGAGCGGGTCGGCGCGTTCGGCCCGCGTGCGGCGCCGGCGTGCGAGATGGAGGGGATCCTCGCGGCCGTCCGCGCGAGCACGAACGTGGACACGCTGCCAAGGGAGGCCTGGGGGGAGGTCGTGGGGGCCGGCCTGTCGCAGCGTGCGATGGCTTGCAGCCGCGGGACCGCGTACGGCGGCTCGTCCCACTTCAGCTTCTCGCCCTCCCGTTCCGTGGCCGCCGAGTATGCCTGGCTCGTCGGAAGCGATAGGCTGGCCGACGCAGCGACGGACGACCTGTTCTGGGACGAGGTGGTCGAGGTCCGTCCGGACGGCGAGGACGAGGTCTTTTTCCTGACCGTTCCCGGCGCGGCGACGTGGCTCGCGGATGGCGTAACATCGCATAATTCGGGAGCTATTGAACAGGACGCTGACGTGGTCATGTTCCTCTACCGTCCCGAGTACTACGAGCGCGAGGAGGAGAAGAAGGCCGAGGTCAAGGGCATCCTCGAGATCATCATCGCGAAGCAGCGGAACGGTCCGACCGGCACGGTATGCCTGCACTTCGAGTCGGAGACCATGCGCGTCGCGAACCTGCTGGAGAACGTGCCGGGGTACGAGTAGCGAAGCCCCCCCCGCAGAATCAGTACCCGTGTCCGTGACCGTGGTCGGACCGCATCCTCGGCCGCTCGGACAGCACCTTCAGGAGCACGCGGGGGTCGGGGGCGACCACGGCCGCGCCCTTCTCCTTCTGGACCTGGAGCACCTTCGGATCCTGGCCGAACACGCAGCCGATCGGGGTAAGCTGGTAGCGGTCCTTGAGCCCGGGCAGGCCGCGGGAGTCGACCGCGCAGTTGCCCACGTACGCGACGCGCACGGTGCTCTCCAGCCCCTCCTGCGCCCGGGTCCGCTCGATCGCCTCGCCCACGCGCGTGGCGTAGTCCGCGGCGGTGCCGCCCCCCACGCCGAGCGTCCGGATCCATGCGGACTCGGCCTCGTCCGGCATGCCCATGCCGCCCGCGCCCTGGCCGACCACCGCGTCGAGGTACTGGCCGATGCCCAGGATCTGCAGGACGTACTGCGCCTCGCCCTGGCTGCGGCTCGTCACGGTCGCGAGCCCGGCGCGCTGGCGGAGGTACGACATGTCCTGGGGCTCCAGCCACGCCCGCTCGAGCGCGATGGTCCCGTCGTCGTGCATGAACTGGCGGTTCTGCCCGTACTCCTTGTGGAAAAGCTCCTCGCCGAGGTACGCCTCCGCCAGGATCCGGTTCACCAGGTTGTCCATCATGATGTGGCCCTCGGACAGGGCCAGCCACCGGTTCCTGAGCCCCCGGATCCGCCCGAAGCCGCGCTTCCCGCCGCCCTTCTGCTTCAGCAGCTTGACCAGCTCGTGCACGTTCTTGCGCCGCCCGAGGTCGCCGAGCGAGTCCTGGATCTGCCCGCTCTTCCGGACCGCCTCCAGCATCTCGCGCCCGTCCCAGACCCCGAACTCCGCCTCGGACGGCTCCGCGGTCAGCGTGTGGAGCGCGACCGACAGGAGGACGTTCAGCAGCTCCTCGTCCGGGTCGAACCCCTGGGACTCCATGAACGCCTTGACCTCGTCCGGCGTGAAGACCGGCCCCCCCTCGGGCCGGACCCCCAGCAGGACCGTCAGGTACGAGTCGATCGCCCGGCTGATCGCCGCGCATTCCGAGGACCGGCGATCGACCAGCGCGTCCTCCATGTCGAAGACCACGATGTCGTAAGCGGAAACCGACAGCATCGCACCCCCTCGAGGCCGCATCCGCGGCCCGCCTTGCGCACTATCCCCCCGGCTGGAACTTGAACGGCCACCGGATCACGCAGATCCCGCCGTCCGGCTTCGGGAACTTCAGCCCGGAGACCTGCCTGACCAGGCAGGACTCCACGTTCTTGTTGGCGAGGTCGGACGCGCTCACCGTCACGCCCGACACCGACCCGTCCGGCTCGATCGTGAACCGCAGCTCCACGCGCCCGGCGATGTCCGGCCGCCGCTGCAGCTCGACCTCGTAGCACGACCGGTACGCACCCGACCGGCCCAGGACAATCTTCTGGACCGCGCCCTTGTCGCAGAACCCGGCCGGCCGCGTCTCCTTGACCACGGCCTCGGGCTCCTTCGGCTTCGGCACGGCCGCGTCCGAGAACAGGATCGGCACCGCGGCGAGGCACTCGCGGCCCGCCGGGCACTCCGCGCCGCCGAAGTACGCTGCGAGATGCGGGAAGGTCGGGGCGCCCGGCGCCTCGATCTCGGCGACCGCGTCGAGCACCGCCGCGGCCGTGACGTCCTTCGCGCGCACGACCACGTCCACCCAGGGCGCGGCCCCGGTCCGCTCGCGCACCGCCGCGACCGCCTTGCCGAGCACGCCCGAGAACCCCTTTCCCGCGGCCCAGGGGACCGACAGCTTGAAGAACTTCTTCTGATCCTGCACGACCTTCGCGCCCTCGGGCCACCCCGCGACCGGGAGCTTCTCGGCCGCCTTGCCCGGCGCATGGACGTCGCACCCCTGCGGCGTGACGACCACGATCACGCGCTTCGCCGAGGGCTTCTCGATCCCCTCGACCTCGGGCACCCTGCGATGGACGACGGGCATCTGCGCGCCGATCACGCCCGGCTGCACCAGCCGCAGGTCCCCGTGGTCGGCCGCGGTCGCGGCCGCGAGCGACGCCCCGAGGATTGCCGCGGGCACGTCCGGATCGGACGCGACCAGCACGGCCTTCCGCGCCTTGCGGTCCGCGTTCAGCGGCCCCTTTCCGGCGAGCGCCTTGAACGCCGTCGCCTCGATCGGCCCGACCACGCCGGCCGCCTTCTCGACCGCCGCCTTGACCGCGGCCACCGCCGCCTCCTTCGGGCCCTTCGGGTCTTCCAGGTCCGCCGCCGCGACCGCCTGCGTTCCCGGCCACCCCAGGCCCGCGGTGCGATCCGACGCCTTGCCTCCTTCCCACGCGAACACGGGCCGCGCGCCGGCGAACAGCCCTTCCTTCTTCACGGTCAGGGTCGCGAGCGGCAGGTACCCGCCCGCGAGCCCGTTCGCGTTCGCGCGCGCCGTCGGGTCGAGCCCGAGGCCGACCGGCAGGGGGAACACCCGGCCGCCGAAGGCGCTCGCGGCGTCGCCGGCGCATTTCTCGAACGCCTTCGCGAGCCCCGCGTCCTTGCCGGCGCCCCTCGCGAGGAGGTCGGCCAGCACCTGGAGCGTCGCCGGGAACGCCGTCCCGGCCGGGGACAGGGTCGGCGCGCTCGGCAGCCCCTGGACGCGCTTCAGCAGCTCCGGCCCCCGGTCCGTCTCGGGCATGTCCGCCGCCTGCCGGAGCCCGTCGAGCAGGACCCTCGCAAGCACGAGCCGGACCGCGGCCGCGCCCTCCGAGTCGCCCCTCGCGAGCGCGATCGTGGCGGACAGGTCCGACACGCCGCCAGTGCCGAGCGACCCCGCGAGCGCGGACGCGGCCGCCGCGAGCTGCGCGCCGGCCGGCGACTTCCTCGCCTCCGCCGCGACGCGGCCGAGGAACGCCCCCACGGCCTTGACGTCCCTGGGGTCAGCCCCGATCAGCCGCTGTCCCGCGTGGTGCCCGCCGGACAGCACGGCCCCGAGCCCGGCCAGCGCGGACCGGGCCCAGACGGACGCGGCCTCCGGGTCGGACCCGGCGCGCGTCTTCAGCTCGTCGAGCGTCGTGAAGAAGGCGTCGTCGAGCGAGACGGACGCGAGCTTCGCGGCGGCGTCCTTGACCGAGAACGGCGGAGGGCCCGGCGGGGGAGGGGGCTCCTTGCAGCCCGCCGAGGCGACGGTCGCGGCGATCGCGAACGCGAGTGCGATCGCGAGTGCGAACGGGGTGCGCGAGCGTGGCCCCTCCATGGCGCCCTCCTTCGGCCGGAGGCGCGCCCCGTATATCGCCTCCGGAGACCGGCGTCCATGGCCGGGAAGAGCGGGTCCGGGCTCGTGTACGGGTCTAGAAGTGCAGGGCCATGCCGAGGGTGAGGGCGCGGCCGTCCGTGGACGAGGTCCCGTTGATGGGCAGCAGGTTGGTCAGCGTGAAACCCGCGAAGAACTCCAGGGCCGGGATGACGGCGTAGCCGAGCGTGACGGACACGGGCAGGAACCCGTCCTCGGGGAGCCCGCCGGTCCCGAGCCTGCCGTTCAGCGTCGCCGCGGTCGGGTCGAGCGCCCGGCCGTATCCGAGGGACACGTCCGCCCACAGCTCCGGCAGGAAGTTCGCGGTCACGCCCGCGTCCACGTAGATCGAGACCTGCACGTCCGTGCCGGCGGACCAGCCGGGCTTGGTGAAGCCGAGCAGCAGGTCGGGGCGCGCGTGCACCGCGAGCACGCCCGGGATGACCGTGTGCCGGAACGGGAGCCCGACCTGGATCGCGACCCGGTCGTTCGACATGTGGGTGCCCGGGACCACGAGCCCGCCCTCGAGCGCGAGGAACGGCATCACGCGGTACTTCGCGTAGACGTGGAACGGGCCGAGCGTGCGCTCGTCCGTGCCGGCGAGGCGGGGCCAGTTCGGCCGCCTCGGGTGGACGCCGATCACGTCGTTCCGGCTCCACGTGTAGGCGCCCGCGGCGCCCAGCTCCAGCTCCGGCAGCACCCCGTACGACACGGACAGGCCCGAGTAGCGGTCCGCCGCGAGCGACGTGCCGAGCGCCAGGGTCTTGCCGGGCGCGCCGGCGTTGAGCCCGATCGACAGGTCCAGCTCGAGGACGCCGGTCCCCTCGGTCAGCGTGACCCCCATATCCGCGCGCGGGGTCACCTGGCCGGCGGCGGGGGCCGCGAGCGCGGCGAGGGCGGCGAGGACGGCGAGCAGCGTTGCGATGCGACGGCGCAAGCGATCCGGCTCCGCTCGGGGCGCGGGGCGTACGGTAGACCGCGGTCCATGGGGTGTCAAGGAGCGCCCTGCGCGCGGAACGCCCTGCACGCAGCGGGCTACAATCACCCGGCCCCGTCGAGGAGGCGCGCCGTGCCCGTGAACGCCCCGCTGCCCGTCGTCGTCGTGGACGCCTTCACGGACCGGCCGTTCGCCGGGAACCCGGCCGCGGTGTGCGTCCTGCCGGGACCCGCGGACCCGGAGTGGATGCAGCTCGTGGCCCGCGAGATGTCCCTGTCCGAGACCGCGTTCGTCCACCGCGACGCGGCCGCCGGACCGGACGACTGGCGGCTCCGCTGGTTCACCCCGACCGTCGAGGAGACCCTGTGCGGGCACGCCACGCTCGCGTCCGCGCACGTGATCTGGGAGGAGGCGCGCGCCGCCGCGCCGGACCGGCCCCTCCGCTTCCACTCGAAGAGCGGCCTGCTCGTCGCGTCCCGGGCGGAGGGGGGCGGAATCGAGATGGACTTCCCGGCGACCCCGGTCGAGGCGGCCGCGCCGCCGGCGGGCCTGCTCGAGGGACTCGCGGTGCCCGAGCCCCGGTTCGCGGGGCGCAGCCGCTTCGACTGGCTGGTCGAGGTCGCCTCGGAGGCGGACGTGCGCGCGCTTTGCCCGGACATGCGCCGCCTCGCCGCGGTCGGCGGGCGCGGCGTCATCGTGACCGCTGCGCCGGGACCGCCCGGGCACGACTTCGTCTCCCGCTTCTTCGCGCCGAACGACGGCGTGGACGAGGACCCGGTCACCGGGTCCGCCCACTGCGCGCTCGCGTGCCACTGGGCGCCCCGCCTCGGCCGCACCTCGTTCGTCGCGTTCCAGGCGTCCGCGCGCGGCGGCGTCGTTCGCGTGCGGCTCGAAGGCGACCGCGCGATCCTGGGGGGGGCCGCCGTGACCGTGCTGCGCGGCGTCCTCGCCTGACCCGGCCTCGCGCGGCCGGTCCGCTTGCAGGCCCGGCGCGGAACCGCAACAATGGCCCGTCCGGCGAAGCGGAGGCCCGACCGTGTGCTCGGTCCTGGCGATCCTCGACATCCGGTCGGACCCGGCGGCGCTGCGGCGGCGCGCGCTCGAGTTGTCCCGCCTCCAGCGGCACCGCGGCCCGGACTGGTCCGGCGTGTGGGACTGCGACCGCGCGATCCTCGCGCACGAGCGGCTCGCGATCGTGGACCTGCTGAACGGCGCCCAGCCGCTGGTCAACGAGGTGGGCACCCACGTCCTCGCGGTCAACGGCGAGATCTACAACCACCGCGACCTCGAGCGCGGGCTGACGGGCGGCTACCGCTTCCGGACCGCGTCGGACTGCGAGGTCATCCTCGCGCTCTACGCCGAGAAGGGCCCGGACTTCCTCGACGATCTCAGCGGGATCTTCGCGTTCGTGCTGTACGACGCGGAGCGCGACCGCTGGCTCGTCGCGCGCGACCACATGGGGATCTGCCCGCTGTACACGGGCCGCGACAGCGCCGGGAACCTCCACGTGGCGTCCGAGATGAAGGCGCTGGTTCCGGTCTGCGAGACCGTGGCGGAGTTCCCCCCCGGGCACCTGTGGCTCGGGCCCGACGGCGAGCCGACCCGCTGGTACCGGCGCCCGTGGGAGCGGTACGACGCGGTCGCCGGCGGCCCGTCCGACCCGGCCCTCATTCGCGAGGCGCTCTCGGCCGCGGTCCGGCGCCAGCTCATGTCGGACGTCCCGTACGGCGTGCTGCTGTCGGGCGGGCTCGACTCGTCCATCGTCACCGCGGTCGCGCGCGGCTTCGCGCCGGACCGGGTCGAGGACGACGGCCGCAGCCCCGCGTGGTGGCCGCGCCTGCACTCGTTCGCGATCGGGCTCGATGGCTCGCCCGACCTCGCGGCCGCGCGCGAGGCCGCGGCGCACGTCGGCACGGTCCACCACGAGTTCCGCTTCACGGTGCGCGAGGGCCTCGACGCCCTGCCCGACGTGATCCGCCACATCGAGTCGTACGACGTGACGACCGTGCGCGCGTCCACCCCGATGTACCTGCTGGCGCGCCGGATTCGTGCGATGGGCATCAAGATGGTCCTGTCGGGCGAGGGCGCGGACGAGGCGTTCGGGGGATACCTGTACTTCCACAAGGCACCGGACGCGCGCGCGTTCCACGAGGAGACCGTGCGCAAGCTCGGCCGCCTGCACTGGTACGACTGCCTGCGCGCGAACAAGGCGATGGCCGCCTGGGGCGTCGAGGCGCGGGTCCCGTTCCTCGACAAGGAGTTCCTGGACGTCGCCATGTCCATGGACCCCGAGATCAAGCGGCCGCGGCCGGGCCGGATCGAGAAGCACGTGTTGCGCGAGGCGTTCTCCGACCTGCTGCCCGCGTCCGTCGCCTGGCGCCAGAAGGAGCAGTTCTCGGACGGCGTCGGCTACTCGTGGATCGATTCCCTGCGCGCGCACGCCGAGCGGGAGGTCTCCGATCGCCGGCTCGCGGACGCCGCGGCCCGCTTCCCGGTCAACCCGCCCGCCACGCGCGAGGCCTACCTGTACCGCCGCATCTTCGAGGAGCACTTCCCCCTGTCGTCCGCCGCGGCGTGCGTTCCGAGCGTCCCGTCCGTGGCCTGCTCCACGCCCGAGGCGCTCGCGTGGGACCCGTCCCTGACCGCGGTCGCCGCCGACCCGTCGGGCCGGGCGGTCGGGTCGGTGCACAAGGCGGGGTGGTGAATCGCGGCGCCACGCGCCCTTCCCGTTCGCGCTCGCCGGGTCCGCGCCCGGCTCCGGGCGCCCCGAGGAGAGCGGGACGCGGATCCTCCCCGACCGGGCCGCGCCCCGGCGGCCGCCCCGGCTCCCGTGGGCCGTCGCGGCCGGCGTCCTGGCCGCGGCCGCGCTCGCGGTCGTCGCGGGGCTCGCGGGAGACCCGGCCCCGGCCGTCCCGCCGGGAGTGCCCGCCGTCCCGACCGCCGCCGAGCCGCGGGCGGACGATCCGCCGCCGGCCCCTCCCCCGGCCGCCGCTTCCGGTGCCGGTCCGCGGCCAGCAGCGGATTGAAGCACGCAACGAGCCGCTCTTTCGGGAAATCGGGCGACTTGATCTCGGCCAGGTTCACCTTGTCGAAGAGCGGGAGTTGGAGAGCCTCCCCGTCCACGAGCTTCCGGATCGCCTCGCTCCGCAGGGCCGAGATCCACC
>Ga0194127_10002328_pt1 | contig 26189 bp, 22 predicted proteins | sample TA2KigC100mmetaG_FD_148624 | JGI IMG/M metagenome (GOLD analysis project Ga0194127, IMG submission 148624) | Freshwater microbial communities from Lake Tanganyika, Tanzania - TA2015036 Kigoma Deep Cast 100m | ecosystem: Environmental > Aquatic > Freshwater > Lake | place: Tanzania: Lake...
CAAACATTCCATTTTTTCCAGCTCTCAATTCAGATTTTGGTTGCATTCTACCCTCGGAATAAACAATCAATTTATTTCCGGAAAGAAATTCATCTGCTAATTTTTGCGCGACATCTAAAAGTCCACCACCATTGTCCTGTAAATCTAAAATTAGTTTTGTCATCCCTTTTTGCTTCAAACTTGACATCGCCTTAGTCATTTCTTCCATTGATGTTCTGGAAAAACTATTCAACTTGATATACCCAATTTTATCATCAATCATGTAGTAAGAATCCACAGAGAAGATCGGAATTTTATCTCGAGTTATTGTGAAGTCCAAAAGTTCAGCAATGCCTTGTCTTTTTAACGAAACTTTCACTTTTGTGTCTTTAACTCCCATTAGTTTTTTGCGAACGGCGTTATTTTTAATACCTGTCCCTGCGACCAATTCCCCATCTACTTTTATTAATTGATCTCCTGCTTGAATTCCAATTTTTTCGGATGGTCCACCTGGTATGGTATTGATAAAAGTAACTGTATCTTTCATGATTTGGAAACGAACCCCAATTCCAACAAAACTTCCATCAATTTGCGATTGTGCTTCGTCAGCATCTTCCTTCGGAATGTAGGTTGAATGAGGATCAAGTTTTTCCAACATACTGATAATTGCATCTTCGGTAAGCTTATCAGCATCCACCTGGTCAACATACATATTTTTAATGCTGCTAATTACCTGCTGAAATTTTTGTGAAGCTCCAGATTGCTCTGAATAATATTGAGAGTAAGAATTTAAACCAAAGAGAGAGACGAAAAAAAGAAAAAAAATGGATTTACTTAAAGTCATTTGAATTTTATTATAATATTTAAAGTAACAATATTTATACCTAAAAGTAACAAAAACTTAAATTTTTTAAGTTCAATAAATTTGAGTTTCTTCTATTATTTTTTTTTGAAATTGATTTTAAAAAAAGAATTGAATTTTATAAAAATTAGTTAATGGTGTTTAAAAATCAATGAACGTTAAAGAATTTACATCTGAACAGGAATCATTGGTTACCACTTTTTTAATACACATTTCCTCAGTTTTTTGCGGTATTTCTTGATGACTGTATTTTGATCTGAGATACTCTGGCAACGAATTATCTCACGATAAATAATTTGATCATTTTTGAAAAAACTGAATTCAAAACTGATTGATTCGGCCTCGTCTCGGTATAAGTTGAAAAGTGTACCCCGGTCCAAAGATTCATTAAAACTTATTTTTCGATCAGTCAACCTAAACCGCTTATCAAAGCCTAATACTTTTACAATCAAATACGTATCAAAACCTTTAGATCTAACTACTGCTTTTAGTGAATCAGTAGCAAGTAATCGTGAATCTTCTCCTGTTTTTAACAAATTCAATGATGGTATTGCCTTGATTCCTTGTGTTTTTAAAATTTCTGTGGTATTAATTTCTATCGAAAATCGATCTTCAGGCTTGTCAAATTGACCAATTACTATCGCATTTGTTAGTTTAAAATTAATTTGCGAATAGAAATTAAACTGACTAATTACAATAAAAAGCATGAAAACGTGTTTCATAAATTATTGAAGAATGAGATTATTAAAATACTTCTTTTGCAATGGTTTTAACAGAGGTTGAATTAGACATCGTGTAGTAATGAATACAAGGTACATTTTTTTCCTTGAGTTCTTTTGATTGTTGTATTCCCCACTCAATCCCAACTTGCTCAACAGCTTTGTTATCTTTACACTTTAATAATTCTTTCGATAGCTCATATGGAAAGTCAATTTTGAAGAATTTTGGTAAAAAAGTAATATGATTTAAATTTTTAATTGGTTTTAACCCTGGAATTATAGGAACTGTTATTCCAATTTCACGACATGCATTTACAAATTCAAAAAATTTACTGTTATCAAAAAACATTTGTGTCACAATGTATTCAGCACCACTATCCACCTTCATTTTTAAATAATGCAAATCGGTAGTCATATTCATTGATTCAAAGTGCTTCTCAGGATAACCGGCAGTGCCGATGCAGAAATTTGTTGGTTCTAGCTGAACATCATCAACGATATAATTTCCACGATTCATGTCTGAAATTTGATTGATGAGGTCCACTGCATAGGCATGACCATCTTTATGAGGTCGAAACGCAGCTTCTGTTTTTATTGAGTCACCTCGCAATGCCAAAACATTGTCGATCCCCAAAAATTGGAGGTCAATTAGCGCATTTTCAGTTTCTTCTTTACTGAATCCACCACATATGAGATGAGGAACGGCATCTACATCGTATTTATTCATAATTGCCGCACAAATCCCAACAGTTCCTGGTCGTTTACGAATGGCAATTTTTTCTAACAAACCATTTTCCCTTTCTTTATAAATAAATTCTTCACGATGATAAGTAAAATTAATGAACTTTGGTTCAAACTCCATCAATGGGTCAATACCATCAAATATGGATTGAATACTCTTTCCTTTTAACGGTGGAAGAATTTCAAAAGAAAATAATGTATCTTTCGCATTAGTTAAATGATCTATAACTTTCATCTACCCTTGACAATCTAAAATTACGCGGAATTATTATTTATTTTTTTCCAATTTTTGACAGGCTTTTACTGCACTTACTAGGTTTATTACCCCTGGTGTAATGCTGTAGCTTCCCAATTCTTTTTTGTACATCATTGAATTGGACACTAAAACTGTTCTTATTTGAGTCATTGACAAAGTTGGGAAGTATGACTTTAAGAATGCTGCCGCACCTGAAACCATCGGGGCCGCCATAGAAGTACCTTGAAGATTCTTATATTGATTATCAGGTACGGTACTGTATATCTCTTGCCCAGGAGCAAAAATATCAACAGATGAAATTCCGAAGTTTGAAAACTCAGCCTTCAATACTTTGATATCATTTGTTGACGCACCAATCGTTAAAAAGTTCTTCAATTCAACCGTTTGAAAGCTGTATTTTGCTGCTGGGAAGTTTGGTTCTATATCAATGTTTTTATTATCATTTCCAGCGGCGTGAACCAAAAGAACACCTTTAGAATCAGCATACTGAATTGCATCACACACCCACTCTGAATTAGGCGAATAAGCTTTTCCAAATGACATATTAACAACTTGAGCTCCATTATCTACTGCATACCGTATAGCCAATGCAACATCCTTGTCGTGCTCATCACCATTAGGTACCGCCCTAATTGACATGATTTTTACATCACTTGCAACTCCGTCTCCACCTTTTCCATTTCCGCGAACAGCACCTATAATCCCAGCAACGTGAGTTCCGTGCAAAGCATCTGGACCTTCATAATTATTATTCCCATATTTTCTATCGTTAATATCATTTGGGTTATCACCGATTAATGAACGATCGTCATAATCAGGGTTTAGATTGTATTTAAGGTTATCGTCATAATACTTTTTATATTCTGGAGTTAAATCTATAATTGCTTTGTATTGCTCATATTCAGCTTGCATGTTGCGATACTGTTCTCCTACTTCCTCAGCCACCTTCAAGTATAACGCATATTCTTCATCTTGCTCTATTAAGGTAGCATCAACACCTTCATACTTATCTCTTAATTCGGCAAAAATTCTGGTTTTTTCTAGTCTTGTTGCATCGATATTCTCACCTTTTTCATTCCCTAAAAAGTTCCACCCGTGAATATCATCGATGTACCCATTTCCATCATCGTCTTTTCCATTTCCGGCAATTTCTTTTGGATTTACCCAAATTTTTCCTTGAAGATCTTCGTGTTCAATATCAATTCCAGAATCTATTACTGCAACCGTAACAGTAGTTGATTTTTTCTTTTTTACTAGTTTGTAAGCTGCTTCCGTGTACATTCCTGTTCCTTCACCATTGTACCAATTAATTGTGTTTTGAGCAATTACAGAAAATGAAAAATACATAAGTATTATAGAACTTATGAGATATTTATTTATAAACATAATTTTTTTTTACAAAATTAAGTTTAATTCAAACAACTTTCACTATGAAATAAAAAAATGTTATAAATAGAATGGCAAAAATGTTTATAATAAACCCAATCCTTGCCATTTCATGAATTTTAATTAAACCTGAAGAAAATACAATTGCATTTGGCGGCGTTCCAACAGGTAACATAAACGCACAACTCGCAGCCAACGTGACTGGAATACTCAAATATTCAGGAGGTAATCCCAAAGTGTTTGAAAAATTACCTACTAAAGGGACCATGATTGTCACTAAAGCCAGATTAGACATGATTTCAGTCACAAATATTCCGATGAATACAACGATAAATAAAATCGAGAGGATTGAAAAACCTGAATAATTCGCCAGCACTTGATTAATCGCTTGCATAACCCCATTGTTTTCAAAAATTGTTGCTAAAGCCAATCCACCTCCAAAAAGTAGTAGAATTCCCCACGGCAATTTTTCGGTGTCGTTCCACTCTAAAAGAGGTTTCTTCTCATGTTGCGAGGGAAGCAAAAATAAGACGATCGCCCCAAGTAAAGCAATTCCTTCATCACCATATTTGAATCCACTATATTCTGTAATTGGAACTCTAAAAATCCAACCCAAGATAACAATTCCAAAAACCCCCAAAACTTTTATCTGATCCCTATTCCAGACCTCTCTTTTGATTTCGAAATGGTGCTTTTCTTTTCGCTCCTTACCAAGCAGAACTAGAAAAAATATATACATAAAAATGGCGATTCCCAAACTTATCGGAAAACCAATTTTAAACCAATCCCAAAATGAAATAGCCGTTTGAAAATTTTTATCTAATAATGCTGCCATTTGCGTATTTGGAGGTGATCCAACCAACGTGGCCATCCCACCAATACTTGAACTATAGGCTATTGTCAAAACTAATAAAAGAGGAAATTTCTGTTTTTGCTCTCTTCTTGGCAGTGCGTGAATGACAGCTATGGCCATTGGAAGCATAATAAGAGCTGTTGCTGTATTCGAAATCCACATGCTTAATAAAAATGTACTCACTGTAAAACCGAGTAAAATTCGTTCAACACTATTTCCTAAAATTTGGATTATTGTTCGTGCGATTTGTTCATGAACTTTCCATTTTTCCAGTGCTAACGCGAGAATAAATCCACCAAAAAACAGAAATATATTACTATTTCCATATGATGAAGCAAGATCAAACGGACTTATTAATTTTAATGGAATTGCAAAAATTAGTGGAAAAAGTGCCGTTACATAAATCGGGATTAATTCAAATACCCAACAAATAATCATTAAAACTCCAAGTGCCGAAGCATTCCAAAATAGGTTGGTATTTGCCGTTAGTAGAATTGATACAAAGAAACTTAGCAATAATGCAAAAAATAAATAGTTTTTCCAGTTAAAAGCGAGAGCTTGTTTCATCATTGAATTTGATTTTAAATATACCGCTATTTTAAAAAACACCTTCTTTTTGTCGTATTTTTGCCACATGAAACGCGTCGTTGTTGGTCTTTCAGGGGGTGTTGATTCGAGTGTTGCGGCATACTTACTTCAAAAAGAAGGGTATGAGGTAATTGGTATATTTATGCGCAATTGGCACGATGAATCCGTTACCCTAACTGATGATTGTCCCTGGATAGATGATGCCAACGACGCGCTTTTGGTCGCACAACACCTGGGTATACCCTTTCAAGTAATTGATTTGAGCGTGGAATACAAGGAACGCATTGTAGATTATATGTTCCATGAATACAAGATAGGGCGAACTCCTAATCCAGATGTGCTTTGTAACCGAGAAATTAAGTTTGATGTTTTTTTAAATGCAGCATTGCAATTGGGCGCTGATTATGTCGCTACCGGGCATTATTGCCGTAAAAGAATTAATACGGATGGAAGCTCATCTCTTCTTTCAGGATTAGATAAAAACAAAGACCAATCCTATTTTTTATGTCAAGTTTCACAAAATCAATTGGCCAAAGCTCTATTTCCTATTGGCGATATAGAAAAATCTGAAGTGCGAAGAATTGCCACTGAACAAGGATTATTAACTGCCGAAAAAAAGGATTCACAGGGGCTCTGCTTTGTTGGAAAAATAAGTTTGCCGGATTTCTTGCAGCAACAATTAAAGTCGAAAAATGGTAAAGTCATAGAAATTCCAGCTGATTTACCTCAATTAACGGAATACCATTCCCTTGATAGAAAAACTGAAAATATTGAAAAATTAGTTGAGCCATTCGTTTTTAATTCTAATCAAGGAAAAATGGTGGCAACTCACCAAGGTGCCCATTTCTTCACAGTCGGACAACGTAAAGGATTGCAAATTGGTGGTAGACCCCTACCTTCTTTTGCCATTCAAATTGATACTGAAAATAATCTTGTTTATTCTTGTCAAGGCGATGACCATCCAGCACTAAATCGTTGGGCATTGAAGATCGAATTAAATGCAATTAATTGGATTCAATTTCCAGACTGGGCTCAAAAGCAAGAATTTGAAGTGGAAATAGACGCAAGAATCAGATATCGCCAACCTCTGCAAAAAGCAAAATTGATTAAAAAGAACTTTCAGTTTTATATGTTATTCAATAAGCTACAACGCGGTATAACTCCCGGACAATTTGCCGCCTGGTACATAGGTGAAGAACTGATTGGTTCTGGAGTAATTGAATCGTAATTAACAGAGATTTAATTATTTCAAATTCAGAACATTTTTTGCTTACGAATGTTTTTGAGTAATGAATAAATTTATTTGGATTTCGCTTTCGCTTATTATATTAGTAGGAATCACTTTTATTGTCGTGTCATTTACATCTAAAGATATAGAATCTCCCGAATACAAAGTTCTCAAAACCATTGACGATGTGGAGCTACGTTTGTACCCAAAAATGATTGTTGCAAAAACTTCGTTAACAGATAAATCTTTCGAAAATCAGGGGAGTAACGGATTTAGAACAATTGCGAATTACATTTTTGGAGGGAATGAAAAAAATCAAAAAATTGCTATGACTGCACCGGTGGTTATGGAAATGAGCGATTCTGCAACTATGTACTTTGTGATGCCTAAACAATATAAAAAAGAGGAATTACCCAATCCATCTTCCAAAAACGTGAGAATTGTTGAGGAAGAGCCTAAAACCTTAGCTGTAGTTTCTTACGGTGGCTACTCGTCTGATAAAAAAATCGAAAAGCATCAGAAAGAACTAATGAAAGTTTTAGTCAAAAACCAAATTAAAACCAAAGGGTCATTTATGTACATGGGATACAATGCTCCGTGGGATGTAATCAATCGAAGAAATGAAGTGGCAATCGAGATTGTTCTTGATTAAACATGCATCGCTCTTGCCTCTGTGGCGTCCATAGCCGCTTCTTTCATTGCCTCTGAATAGGTTGGGTGTGGATGACAAATGCGAACTAAATCTTCAGCCGAAGCTCTAAATTCCATCGCAGTAACCGCTTCCATAATCAAATCAGCTGCTCTAGGCGCAATCATATGAACTCCCAAAATTTCATCTGAATTTTTATCTGCAATAATTTTAATCAACCCCGATGTGTCCATGCTCGCTCTTGCCCTGCCTAAGGCTTTAATTGGAAAAGATCCAATTTTAATTTCTCTTCCTTCCGAAACTAATTCTTCCTCTGTTTTACCCACATTAGCAATTTCTGGCCATGTGTATACCACCCCAGGGATCAAGTTATAATTTATATGTGGTTTTTGTCCGGCGATTGTTTCAGCCACGAAAACACCCTCCTCCTCCGCTTTGTGGGCCAACATTGCTCCACGAATCACATCGCCAATCGCATAAATGTTTGGAATCGAAGTCTGTAGGTAATCATTTACTTCAACTTGTCCGCGTTGATTTAAAGTTAGACCAATGTTTTCAACATTTAATCCAGCCGTATATGCTTTTCTTCCCACTGCAACTAAACAGTAGTCTCCTTCAATTTCTACTTTTTCATTTTTCTTGTTGAGGGCTGTTATAATAATCGATTTACCCTTATTTATAACGCTTTGAACCTTATGTTCCATGTGGAATTTGAATCCGTCTTTTTTTAAAATTTTAGTGAATTCTTTCGAAATTGTTCCATCCATGGTTGGAAGCACGGAAGGAGCGAATTCAACAACCTCTACTTCCGAACCAAGTCGTTTAAATATGGAACCCATTTCTAAGCCGATTACCCCAGCTCCGATTACTACTATTTTTTTTGGAATTTCAGTCAAGTTCAGTGCTTCTGTTGAGGTGATAATTCGTTTTTTATCAGGTTCCATTCCAGCAAAAAAATTAGGTTTTGATCCCGTCGCAATTACGATGTTCTTGCCACTAATCTCAGAGGATCCATTTTTTCCATTAATTATAATTATGTTTTTGTTTTTGAATGAACCCACTCCATGATGAACCTCAATTTTATTTTTATCCATTAAAAATTTTACACCAGCACATGTTTGAGAAACAACATCGTCCTTACGTTTAATCATTTGGGTAATATTTGCCTTTACGCTTTGAAATTCAATCCCATGATCTGAAAATGTATGAGTTGCATTGTGGAAATGCTCCGATGAGTCAAGCAATGATTTGGACGGAATACAACCAACATTCAGACAAGTACCACCTAGTGTGTTATACTTTTCAATAATTGCCACCGATAATCCAAGTTGTGCGCATCTAATTGCACAAACGTACCCTCCAGGACCAGAACCAACAATAACCACATCATAGTTTTTCATTCGCAAAATTTTGGAAACAAAAATACGACATAGCACGAATTAACACAAAATAATTTATTTATTATTTTAGTTTATAGAGCTTGCAAGTAAATTTAAGTGGAATAAAGAATTTGCTATTTCTTTCTCTGATACAATCTGATCAAATATGCAAGAACCAATTCCTGAAAGTAAAGAGCATTTAATATTATCGGATGAATTTTTTTTATCGTTGTGAATTACTTGAATGATTTCGGTTATTTCCTCTGCTGATATGGCAATAAAATAAAATGATCTACGTATACAACTTTCAATATCCAAGTATTCTCGTTTACTTAGAAATCCTTTTTGCATAGAAATAAACGACTCTGCACAGATTCCAAGAGCAACGCAATGTCCGTGAGCAAGATTTTTTTTACCTAAATAATACCCCTCTAAGCCGTGGCCAATAGTATGTCCAAAATTTAAAATTTTTCTTACGCCACCTTCATTTGGATCTTGATCGATTATGTCAACCTTAATTTTGATTGATTTGATTAAAATACTTTTTAAGAGGAGATCTTGATCGTTATTGATAATTTTAATTTCTTCCCACAGACTCTTATCTCTGATTAGTGAGTGCTTTAACATTTCAGCGTACCCAAAAATTATTTCGTCTGCAGGGACAGTCTCAAGAAATACAGGATCTATAAAAATTCCTTTTGGGTGATTTATTAAACCAAGTTGATTTTTAAAACAACCAAAATTTACTCCTGTTTTCCCACCAATTGATGCATCTATCATTCCAAGGAGGCTTGTTGGTACATGTATGTAATCCAATCCTCTTTTAAAAACGGAGGCTATAAAGCCCCCCATGTCCGTAACAAGACCACCCCCCAAGTTAATAATCAGGTCCTGACGAGAAAAATTATATTCTGTTAATACTTCCCATATTTGGGAACAAACTTCCATGACTTTGTTTTCTTCACCTGCCGGTATCATGATGATTTTCGCTGTTTCAAATTTTGGATGAACAGTTAAAAAATGGTCCAAGCAGTAATCGTGTGTATTTTCATCAACGATAATTCCAATTTTGCCTGACCTATCACGACCCTCTATTAGCATAGCTAACGAGGACGCATGAATGTTTCCAAATTCAATTAATGAGAATTTTGATTTTATCTTCACAATATTTTTCATAAAAACTTTTGGAAAATCTATTGTTAAATTAACCAGTTTTTGAACAAATTTAATTTTGAACCTTTATAACACAATATATTATGCTTTGTTTTTTTCAAATTTTTTTTGGAACAATCAATAAAAATTATGTACTTTAGTCCCTTTAAAATGTTATTTTACGGTTTATTACAAGTATAAATTTTTAGAAAATTTGATCTATGCGACTGATTACGAGTATTTTAGGCCTCTTTTTATTATTGTACAATGTAAATATACTTGCACAGCAGGATAAGTTGTTGACTCATTTTATGTTTGATAAAATGAGCGTTAATCCTGGCGCAACTGGTTTGAATGACGGGATCTCTGTCACCTCACTTTATCGAAACCAATGGGATAAAATAAATGGTGCTCCAAACTCAGCAATTTTGAATGTAGAAGCAAATTTAAATAGATATTTTCCAGGAGGGTTAGGTATTTCATTTTATCATGATGCTATTGGCTTTGCTAGGCAAAATAATGCGCTCCTCAATTATTCTTTCCCTATTGAGTTTGGTAATGCAGGAACTTTAGGGTTGGGTATTGGAGTTGGAATAATGAACTATGGAATGAATCCTGATTGGGTACCCCCAACAACTTTAAATGATCCAAGCTTACCCAATGAATTTACTTCTACAAACCTTGATTTAAACTTTGGTGCATATTTCAAGGGAACTAACTTTTACGCAGGTATATCTTCTACTCACTTGTCCGAAACGTTATTGGAGAATAGCGTTTCCAATAGCGGTGGTTTAATGCAAAGTTACCAAACTGCAAGGCACTATTACCTGATGGGGGGCTACACACTATCAAATATTGCAGGCGGAGATATTGAAACTAACTTATTAGTTAGAACAGACCTTGTTAAGATGTCAATGGACGTCAATGCGCGTTACATTTATGATAAAAAATACATAGGAGGTTTGACTTACAGAACCTCTGATGCAGTTGCGATTATGTTAGGTTATGTCCCATTAGATTATCTTACTGTCGGATACTCCTATGATATTACAATAAATAAGCTAGCAAGTATTTCACGAGGTTCTCATGAAATAATGGTTAAATATACATATTTATTACCTTTGCCGAGAATAGAAAAATCTAGACATCCGCGATGGTTGTAAGAAGTTTTTGAAAAATGTAACCATTTACAATGTTAATTCGTTATACTAGACCTTCTTTAATAAGTGGTTCGTAAAATATGGTTAATGGTTAGTTGAAAAATTGATAAAATGAAAAAATTATTTTTATTATTTTTAGTAAGTGCATTGGTTTATTCATGTAATAATCCTAGGTCTTATGAATTAACGGGGGCTAAAGGGCGAAAACCATTTTATCCCGAAATACCAACAGGTATGGTTTATGTGCCTTCAGGAAGCTTTACTATGGGGCTCCATGAACAAGATATGTTTAATGCCGATGATGCTCGCCCTAAAGTGGTGACCATTTCTCCTTTCTACATGGATCAAACCGAAATCTCAAATAATGAGTATCGCCAGTTCGTTGAGTGGGTTAGAGATTCAATTGCCTTAGAAAAATTAGTAGATCGAGGTTTGAGAGATCAAATGGATGAGTATATTAATTTTGATCAAGAAATTTTATTTAGTGTCAAAGGTGAAGGTGATGAACTTAAATTGGCAAACTATTATTACGATAATAAATCTTTAGATTTTAGTAAAATCAGCGCTGACGGAACAACAGAAGACGAAACTGTTGATATACTTCCCGAAGATATGCAAAGAGATGCCCGCGAAATTTATAATATTTTGTTTGCAGATTTTAACCGAGAATCAACTTATCCTCTTACATCAAGAGAAATTAAAAATGATTGGTTAAACTTGAATTGGAATTCAAAATCAAGCTTTAACATGTGGGAAAATCCCCAGCTAATGCCTCTGTTGTCAGATATGTATTATTCCGCGAAAGAACGTTTTTACAAACGTCGCGAAATAGATATTAGACAATTAGTTTTCGAATATTATTGGATTGATTATAAAGAAGCAGCCAAAAAAGGTGAAATAGCCTATTATGACGCTCCCGGGTCATACAATTTCTCAGAAAAACCTCAAGACGCATCAAATAGACTGGATGACAGAGATGGTGCATTGCTTTATCAGAAGCTAGGAGATGAAAACAATCCAACTAAGTACAATCAGCCAAATAACAGGCAACCAATTGACAAGGTAAATAGTGATGGTACGTTTACCCAATTAAATAATAATACCCGTCGAACAAACCCGGAGGAGGAACAGGAAAACGATGAAACGAGAATAGGGGAGGATGGCGGTGACAGCGGATCAAGTGTAGATAGGGATGGGTTTATTTCTGGAAAAGACCTTGATATGGGTTACATGAACCGGAAAATGGAATGGAATGCCTACCGTGGTCATTCAGACAGAAGTAGATTTATAATTCACGAAAAAATTCCGGTATATCCAGATACTCTTTGTTGGGTAAATGATCGAACTTATTCTCGTGGAGAAGATATGGCTAACTATTTTTGGCATCCTGCCTATGACAACTATCCAGTTGTTGGAGTAACATGGAAGCAGGCAAAGGCCTTTTCTGTCTGGAGGACTCAATTATTAAATAATTATTTGGTAGATGGAGGGGATGTATATGTAAATGATTTTCGTTTGCCATCTGAGGCTGAATGGGAAAGAGCTGCTCGTGGAGATTTACCTTTAGGGTTTTATCCATGGGGAGGTCCATACATCAGAAATGTTGGGGGTTGTTTTCTTGGTAACTTTAAACCAATGCGCGGAAGGTATTTTGAAGATGGAGGAATTTATACAGTCAAGGTTTATTCATATAATCCGAACAATTTCGGGCTGTATTGTATGGCTGGAAACGTTTCTGAATGGTGCGAGTCAGCTTACGACGAATCAAGCTACGAATTTATGGATGATATAAATCCGGAATTTACTTACAGTGCTAAGAAGTGGGAACCGGAGGTAATGAAGCGTAAGGTTATACGTGGCGGTTCTTGGAAAGATATTGGGCACTATCTTAACGTTGGTGCAAGGTCATATGAATATCAAGATACTGCTAAATCATATATTGGCTTCAGAAACGTAATGACGCATTTAGGTCGAGGAGGTAAAGATATCACCAAGGAAGGAGGAGAAGAAATCCAGAGCGATATCAATCTTCGTTAATTAAATTGTAACCAAATAAAAATCAAATAGTTAATTGTTAAATCTAAATTAAATTTTAAATTATGAGTTCAGGTAAAGGAGGTTTTTTCGCTAGCAAACAATGGAAAAACATTATGAAGTATGTATATGGCCTTGGTGCTTCCATAGTTATTGTCGGGGCCTTATTTAAAATTATGCACTGGCCCGGTTCAGGAATTTTACTTACGGTTGGTTTATTGACTGAAGCAGGTATTTTTGCTCTATCAGTTTTAGAACCTATCCATGAAGATCCGCATTGGGAGCTAGTATATCCAGAGTTGGCAATGGCAGAAGATTCAAATGATTCAGGTCAAAGTAGAGTATCTCGTGGAAAGATTACTGATGAGTTAGATAAAATGTTAGAAGAGGCAAAAATAGATAAGGCCCTCTTGGAGCGGTTAGGTGATGGAATGAGAACTTTGGGAGATAACGCAGCTCAATTGAAAGGAGTATCTTCAGCCGCTGCTGCAACAGATGGCTATGTTACTTCTCTTCAGGCAGCTTCTGAGAAAGTATCGGCGCTATCTGATGCTTATGAGAGAGCATCTATTTCTATCGCGGGATTAACATCGAATACTGCTGAGGGCGAGTCATTTGGGGAGCAAATGCAAAAAGTTTCAAAAAACTTAGCTGCATTAAACAATGTATATGAACTCCAACTTAAAGGTTCAACATCCCACTTAGAGGCATCTGAGAAATTTCATGCTCAAGTTATTGAAATGATGGCAAATTTATCAGCTTCGGCAGAAGATACTCGACTGTATAAAGAAAATATGGCTTTGTTATCTCAAAACTTGACTGATCTTAATAATGTTTATGGAAATATGTTAAGAGCCATGAGAGCTTAATTAAATGAAGTAAAACAAAGTTTAACCAAATTAAATTAAAAGAAAATGGCAGGTGGTAAGGAAACCCCAAGACAGAAAATGATCGGGATGATGTACTTGGTACTTACAGCGCTCTTGGCGTTGAATGTATCTAAATCTATCTTAGATGCCTTCGTGGCGATCGAAGAGAACACGCAGAAATCTGCAATTGTACAGCTGGACCGAGGAAATGCGTATGTCAATGATTTAGTGCAAGGGATAGAGCAAAATAAAAAAGAGGCACCACTGAAGGCAGCAAAGTGTATTTACTATCTTAATATTATCAAAAAAATAGATAAAAAAACAGGAGACTTAATTGATTTTATTGATAAAATGAAGTTCAAAATTCTAAGTGAAAGCGGTGAAGCGGTGGATAGTGAAAAAAATTTCGATAAGGAAACTATTATTTGGAAAAAATATAACAAAACAGATCCTTTGCGTCCAAGTAGAATGAATTTAATGGCTGTTGAGAAAAAAGATGAATACGACATCCCAATGCATGAGATTATTGGAGATGAAATTGCCAAACCCGATTCTGAAAAAGATGGTATGAAGTTGTGGAAAATGTATAATGATTACCGCGCATTTATTGTTGAATCAGTAGGATCTCTTCATGAGAAGATAGATTCAGTGAAAGGAACGGGAATAGGTAATACATTACATACAGTTAAAACAACTCCAATTAATGATTTTAAAGATAACCTTGATTTGGATAAACAAGTTACGGCCATGTTGAACAAATCCAAGATTTACAATAAAAATAACGGCAACACAAAAGCCCATGAAGATTTTGGATTGTTAAAACAGTTGTACATGGAATTAACGAAACAGGAAATTTTTGAGGAGGTGAATGATGTAAAAAATGTTCATTGGATTGGGAAAACTTTTGATCATTCTCCGCTCGTAGCTTGCTTGGCTTCGTTAACTGCAATGCAGTTAGAAATTTTAAATGCACGCGCCACTGCTGCAGGAGCATTGGCCTCAAAGGTAGTAGTTGCAGAATTATCATTCAATAAATTAATTGCTCTTGCTTCAGTTTCGCCGAGTGTTGCATCACCAGGTGATCCAATTGAAATTAGCGTTGTGATGGGAGCCTATGATACTGATAATCAGCCTGAAGTTTCCGGGGGAAGTTTTGTTGTTGAAAATGGTATGGGAAAATGGAAAACATCTGCTGGATCCTCAGATCAAACCTTTTCAGGAACTATAGCAATCAAATCTAGAACTGGTGCAATCAAAGAAATGCCTTGGGAGGCAAAACTAGGAGTTTTGACAAGTGAGAAAGAAGCATCTATTGAAACACCTGAAATGCAGGTATTTTATGAAGGAATTCCGATTGAATTGAAGGCATCCGCAACTGGTATGTACAAAAATGTTAGAATGAGTGTGCCATCGCCTTACACAGCGCCTGCCGGATCTGCGGGGTCAGTCATTACTGTTTCGTTATCTGGAACAGACTCTAAAGGAAATTCTGTTGGTTTAGGATCTAAGAAGTTTACAGTCAAAAAAGCTCCGAAACCTGAATTATCTTGGAATGGAGTTACTGATGGTGGAAGAGCTATGAAATCTGGAGGGAACTTATCCTGTGCCTATGGAAATAATGTACCATTTTCTCCTGGAAAGGGTAAATTTTCAGTAGTAAATTATAGTATAACTGTATCGGGCATAAAGGGTTCTTTGGACGGTGTAGGAAGTTCTATTTCTGCTCCTCATCTGGCTATTTTGAAAGGTGCTACCGGAGGAAATATTGCAGTTCAAGTTCGATATGCTGGAACGAGTGGTGGATTAGTTAGTGCAACATTTAAAAATTAAAATTTTTAACATGAAAACTTTAGTAAAGGCATTATTTCTTATCGTTACAATTAACATTACATCACAAGGTAATGTTGGACCTTCAAATGTTATTATCCCTAATGTAAATGGCTCACCTCAGCCTCAATCTGGTGTTGTAGATGGTGTTTATGAGAAAAAAGATGTACTTGCCAAAAAAAGATCGATTCCTTATGAATTTGTTCGAGAAAGCGATTACGTTTGGGGTAAAAGAACATGGAGTTACATTGATTTGCGTGAAAAGATTAATTATCCGTTATATTTTCCTCACGAAATAATTGATCAAAAAAATCAAGCATCAAAACCTGAGTTGGTAACAGAATTTGCCGCCCAAGGAAGATATAGTTTGTATTATATTCTTGCAAATGCGATGAAAAAAGGGCAATTAATGGGTTATGCAAATAATATCGAAGCTGATTTATCGAAAGGGATTTTGACCCCGAAAGATGGTGGAGATGCCTTTATCTTCCCGGCTCGCCGTGATTATTCAAAAAGTGCTCAATCTGATGGGAATTATCAATCAGATATTGGTGAAATGATTGGTATCTCTATTACAGATCCTGATAAGAATGAAAAAATGGCAATGATAAATGGTATTGCAACACCAATATACGTCTTGCTTGGTTCGTCACCAGAAATTAAAGTTTATTTAAATGGAGATGCAATGATTGAAACTGTAGATCCACAAACTGAGACTACAGATCCGACGCTTGCCGAAATTATTCCCGGAACAAGTGATCCTTATCCAGTTGAGTATAGAGTTAGAAATCAAAAATATGTTGATCCGAAACAAGTTGTGAAATATTTACTTAAGGAGGATTGGTATTTTGACAGAAATCTTTCAAAAATTGAGGTACGAACCATAGGATTAGCTCCAGTAATTTATGAGGATAGTAATTCAATGAAAGAAAAAATACTTTTCTGGGTATATTTTCCTCATGTTCGCGATATACTTAAAAATTATTACGTATACGACAATAAGAATACTGTTGGAGGGAATACTTTTGATCATTTGTTTATGACTCGAAAATTCAATGCTGTTATTTATAAAGAGTCAAATCTAACTGACGGAGTTATAAGAGATTTTCGTTTCGGTGTAGACGCCTTGTATGAGTCTGAAAAGGTTAAGAATACTATTCGTACCTTTGAGCACGATGTCTGGAATTTCTAGAAAAAATGTCTTAAAGTTTTTTAAAGCCGGCCTAAAGCCGGCTTTTTTCTTTGTCTTCCCTCCTTGAGGAGGGTTCAAGGGAGGTGACAAGGGGCAGAGTGTCAAATTCCGTCAGAGAAGTCTATTGTTTTCCCTCCTTGAGGAGGGAGAGCTGTATTATCCTATAATCAGTTTGCAGAAAGTTATTTCAATTTTGAAACACTACACTTCTAGTAAATCGATGGATACTATCAGTTCCAACTGCAGTAAATCTAGAATCTGTAGTTGCTGGGAATGGACCACCATGATGCATGTTATCACAAACTCGAACTCCTGTTGGTACTCCATTTTTAATTATTCTTCCAACTTTTTGGGAGAGTTTAAAAATTAAGTCTTGATTATTAACAAATTCTTCATCTGATAAAAGTATTGAAGCTGTTAATTGACCATCTAAATGATCTATGGCTGAAGCTAACTCAGCTTTAGTTGAATAATATAGAATTAATGCAAAAGGCCCGAATACTTCCTTTTGTAGTGATTTTGAATTTAAAAAACTTTCGATAGATGAAATAAGGATAGCTTGTTTTGCCATGCAAGGAACTAGGTCTCCTTTCTTTTCAATTAATTCCCCAGAACATTCCTCGAGGCGCTCTCGTTTTTTTGCTTCAAATGCATTAAAAATTTTAGGATGCAGCATTGTAAATGAAGGTTCTTCGAGTACTTTCTTTGTTAGTAAATCCACAAATTCACGTCCATCTGAATTTGTTGGCACAAAGAAAATACCTGGTTTCGTACAAAATTGTCCTGCATCATTGGTTATTGATTTTGCAAATATCGTTGACCATTTATCTAATTTTTCCTTCAAAAGCTCCGGAAAGATAAAAACTGGATTGCTACTTCCCATTTCTGCAAAAAGAGGTATAGGTTCTTCTCGTTTGTTAATTAATTCCAACAATGCGTTACCTCCTGAAAAACTCCCTGTAAATCCTACCGCCTTAACTCTTGAATCTTGAATGAGTATTTTGGCTAAATCGTAGCTATCATCAAAGAGTTGTGAAAAAATTCCTGGATGAAAATCTGTTTTGGAAATTGCTTTTTGAATAGCATTTCCAACCAAATAACTCGTCTCTGGTTGAAAAGGGTGGGCTTTTACAATTACAGGACATCCAGCAGCCAAGGCTGATACCGTATCACCACCAATAGTTGAATAAGCTAAGGGAAAGTTACTTGCCCCAAAAACCAAAACAGGTCCAATTCCGATTCTTTTTTTTATCAATTTAGGTAGTGATAAGTCTGTGTTTTCTGGTGTTTCTGATTGAATTTCCAAATAGGAGTTTGTGAGGAATGATGCGAATAAACGTAGTTGATTGATTGTTCTATTGAATTCAATAAAAAATCTATCTGTTGAAAGCCCGCTTTCTTTGCAATAAATGTGTTTTATATTTTCTTGAATTTCAATTAATTCAGCAACAATTTGTAGTAGAAGTAGACTTCTCTTTTGTGGAGTTGATTGAGCAAAGGAATCAAAAGATGTTGAAGCAGATTGAAGTGCTATTTCTATTTCCTCATCTGACGCACACAAGAAATGCTCTGAGTTTTCACGATTTTTCGTCGGATCAAAGGATGAGAAATGACGAATACCTTGGTAAGAAACGGAACCTAAAATTTGATTCCCAAACATAGTGTTTTAGGCTGGTGTTACTACAAATTTATAACTTTCCATGATTTGATTCGCTAATAATTTCTTACAAGCGACATCAACTTTTTCTTCGGCAACAGCCTGATTTTCAGCCTCAATAAATAGACGAATGTGTTTTCCAATTCGAACACCTTCAATTTCTGGAAGCCCTATGTTTGTCATTGAATTACTTACTGCTTTACCTTGAGGATCTAAAAGAGCATCTAGAGGCATTATATCAATCTCGGCTTTAAACTTCATGATTTGGTTTTAAGGGTTCAAGGTTTTCAACTATCGATAAACTCAAATACAAAAGTACAATTATTGGAATCGACCAAACAATAAAAAAAGGTATTGAAATAGCAGAACTTATCAACAGTATATATTTAAATTGGTTGCCCTCCCATCGAAAATGTTTGAATTTCATGGCCATTAAAGGTATCTCTGCCAAGAGCAAAGTAGGGAAGACTATGCACAAGGCAGAGACAAAATAGGGGTTGAACAAAAAGTAATACCATGAAGTGAAAGTTTCACCCCAATTCTCAAAATTGAGTATAAAGCTTATAGGGAAAAATAGAAAAAACAGGGTATTCAAGGGCGTAGGAATACCTATAAATTTATCTGTTTGCCTTTCGTCGATGTTAAACTTTGCAAGTCGAAACAATGAAAAAAATGGGATCATTAATGCACAAAAAGGTAAATATTTAATCGATGCATCAAAGTCATTTGGAATTTCATGAAAAACAGCATTTAACCAACTTATTACTTGATAGTGAATAAAGGATACGGCGTTCAAATCAGTTAAAAAAATGGTCTGTTTTCCTTGAATATATGTGACAATCATGAGCATCATAATAATTCCTGGGGCTAAACCAAATGAGACAACATCGGCTAAGGTATCGAGTTGTTTGCCAAGGTTATTTGAAATAGAAAGTAATCGAGCCAAAAACCCATCCAAAAAGTCAAAAACCATTGCTAAAAAAACCAGTAGTACAGCAAAGTCTATTCTTCCGGCGAAGCAACAAATAACACTTCCTATGCCACAAATGAAATTTGATGCTGTCATTATGTTTGGTAAATTGAAAAGAGAATGTTTTAAAATCTTCATGGGGGGAGATCAAATACGCAATTTTGATTTAAATTTACAATTGATTGGAAAAGTACACAATTTTTTAAAAATCGGTATGTTATTGTAGGTAAAACTTTCTAAATGAGATTTAAAGTAATCATACTTCTTCTTCCTTTCTATTTTTTTATTGCAAAGGGGCAAGAAAATACAATCGCACCGAAATATTCCAATGAATTTTTAGCAATTGGTGTGGGAGCTGATGCTTTAGGAATGGGAAATGCTTTTGTGGCTCAGACATCAGGTGCCAGTGCTTCGTATTGGAATCCTGCCGGATTGATAGGCGTTAATAAGTGGTTGGAGGTTAATTTTATGCACGCCGAGTATTTTGCTGGAATTGCAAAATATGATCAATTAAGTATTGCCCATGTGATAAATGATAAAAGTGCTCTAGGTTTTACAGCTATTCGTTTTGGAGTAGACGACATTCCGAACACAACGCAACTCATTGATAACAGCGGGAATATTAACTATGATAATGTTTCATCATTTTCAGCGGGAGATTATGCATTTCTGTTTTCCTATGCTCGAAAACTACCAATAAAAGGAATGACACTAGGTGCAACGTCAAAAATAGTTTATCGTCAGGTTGGTAAATTTGCTCGTTCGTGGGGGTTTGGAATAGATGCTGGTTGGCAATACCAAGTAAATTCTCAATGGAAGCTCGGTGCAATTTTAAGAGATGCAACCTCTACCTTCAATGCATGGACATTTTCATTAGATGAAGATATTAAAAATGTGTTTCTGAACACGGGAAATGAGATTCCTAAAAATGGTTTGGAATTAACCTTGCCAAAAATGATACTTGGTGTTGCAGGTAATTTCCCTATTTCTAAAAAAGGATTTACCGCGGGTGGTGAAATAGATTTTGATATTACCACTGATGGCCGAAGAAATACGGTAATAAGTGCAAATCCTTTTTCGATTGATCCTCATGCCGGTATTCAAATTGCTTATAAAGATCTTGTCAACGTAAGAGCAGGTATTACCAATTTACAATATACGAATGAGTTGAATAATACAAAAAGGTTCAATCTTCAGCCTAATATTGGGCTTGGTATCGCGATCAAAGGCTTTTATCTAGACTATGCATTCACCGATATAGGAGATGCTTCAGTTGCCTTGTATTCGCACATTATTTCGTTGAGACTGAAACTTGACAAGCCGAAAAGTCAAAAAAAATAAAATGTATTTTAGTTTCTATTGGTTCGGATGTTAAAAAAATTTACAGCTGAAAATCGCAGTATCATCGTCATATTTTTGTTTCCCTTTCCATTCCTCTAGTTTTGAGAAAACAATAGAATTCATGTCTTCCATTGATAGATTAGAGTATGTCTCAACATTTTGTATTAACCGTTCAAGCCCAAATTGTTCTCCTTCCTCATTTTCTAACTCTACAATTCCATCGGTGTAGAGTATTAAGCTTGAGTTGGGTGTAATTTTTAAATTCCCAACTTTTACTGTTGGAAGTTCATCAAGCATTCCTAAACCTGTACAACCACTTTCTAGCATCAAAATATTTTTATTTTCATACAAAATTGGGTGGTTGTGCCCCGCATTTACATACTTCAATTCCCTTGAAAAGCCGTTATAGTGTGCAATAAAAAATGTTATAAATTTTTCGCCGTGTGTGGCAAGAACTACTTTTTTGTTTAATTCTTCCATGAGGAAGGGTAATTCAAAGTTTTGATATTTCAAAACAGTCCGAATTGTAGCTTGAAAATTTGCCATTAGTAGGGCTGCCGAAATTCCTTTACCTGAAACGTCTGCAATACACATTATATATTCTTCATCTCCTAGAGGAATGAAGTCGTAATAATCGCCACCAATTGCATGACGTGGGATATACCTTGCTGAAATATCTAGTTTTTTATTTGTGGGTAATTCGGTTGGGAAAAGTAATTTTTGCATTTCTCTTGCCACTTCCAACTCCTTGTTAATACGTTCCTGGACTAAACTTTTTTTGGCTAAGGATTTATTTTCAATAGCAACAGAAATAATGTTTGATATGGTTTGAATAAATTGGAGGTTAAGAGAATCACTATTTTGAATTGATGAAATTGTTGATTTTGAAATTAAGAGGTATGAAAGAGGTTTCTCTTCATGGATAACGGGAACGACTGCCTGAAACTCATTTAAAAACTCAGAATTTGACGAGGCTAACATGGTAATTTCTTTGAATCGAATCAGTGATTTTGATAACTCATTTTGAGGGATTTTTCCTTTAATTCCAATTTTGATGAGTGTATTCCACGAATCTTGTTTCTGAATAAAAACAATTTTAGAGAAACCAAGTTGTTCCTTGAGAATAAAAGTGAAAATTCGTATCAGCTGATCTACAGGTCCATTTTCATTAATTTCTTTAGTTATTTCAAGAAGGGAATTGAGCTGAATCTCTTTCAGTTGATTCTGTTGTTCCAATAGTTGAATTTTTTTCTCAATCATGAGACAACTTATCTATTATTCCGGGTAGTTTTTTCAATGCTAGTATTTCACGAAATTTTTCTTTAGCATCTTCACAGGGACTTCCAAAATAGGTTTTACCTGCCTCAAGATTTTTCCCTATCCCGGATTGAGCATAAACAGTAACATTATCTTCAATTGTAATATTGCTAGCACAACCGGCTTGGCCCCACAGAGTAACGTGGTTTTTAATAATTACACAGCCCGCAATACCAACCCCAGCTGCCATTAAACAGTGCTCACCAATTTGTGTATCGTGACCGATATGTACTTGGTTATCGATTTTTGTTCCTTTGCCAATATACGTCATTCCTGTTACTCCAGCATCTATTGTGCACAAAGCTCCAATTTCTACATCAGATTCGATGTACACACCACCGCATGTATGCATGCGATCATATCCCGCTTCCTTTTTTTTGTAGTAAAATGCAGAATGACCAAGCACCGTATTTGGACCGATGATTACATTATTTTCAATAATTGTGTTGTCTCCAATTACTGCCCCAGCCATGATTTTACAATTTTCTCCAATCGACACATTCGAGCCCAAAAATACATTTGGAAAAATTACCGTCGAAGAATGAATATTTTGATTGATAGAATTGTACGGATCTCTCTCAGGCATGAAATAGCGAGTCAATCGATTAAATTCATCAAAAGGGGTTTGGGAAATAATAAGTGCTTTTCCCTCCGGACAAGTAACTTCTTTATTGATAATTATGGTTGTAGCGGCTGAATGTAGAGCTTTATCGTAGTATTTCGGATGGTCGACAAACAAAATATCACCATGTTCCACCTTATGAATTTCATTGATTCCCGTTATTTTGTGTTCAGGACTTCCAATGTAAGAACAAGAAATAAGCTCGCAAATTTCTGCCAATGAGTATTCTCTAGGTAATTTCATTATGAACTACTGTTTTAACAAAATTAGGGTGAAGGAGAAGGATTTTTTTAATTTCTCTAATAAGTTATCCTTTAAAGGTTGTTAATTGTTCGTTCTACAAAATGTTGAATAGAAATAATAGCTAATTTTGTAAAAAAATTAGAATCATGAAAAGTATATTCTATTTGTTTCCGGCAGTTCTATTCTTCGTTGCATGTTCTTCAGGAGAAGTTAAAGAGGTTCAAAATTATGACTTGCCAAACTCTGCTGATTCACCAGATGTGTCAAAAATATATGCAAAAGAAAAAGCAGCAGGAGATGCATTTTTAGTTAAAAACAAACAAAAGACAGGTATTAAAACGACTACTTCGGGCTTACAATATGAAGTTCTTAAGGAAGGAAGCGGTGCTAAACCAACAGCAGAAAATACAGTAAAGGTTCATTATACTGGATTTACAATTGATGGCAAAAAATTTGAAAGTTCATTAGATCAAGGAAAGCCTGTTGAATTTCCTTTAAATCGAGTAATTAAAGGGTGGACAGAAGGTTTACAATTGATGAGTAAAGGTTCAAAATATAAATTTTACATTCCAACAGAATTAGCGTATGATCGAAATGTGCAAACTGGTGGACCAATTCTGCCAGGAAGTGCACTCATTTTTGAAGTTGAGTTACTAGATTTCAAAGAAAGTGAAAAGCAAATTGGGTTGAAGTTCTTAGAACAAAATAAAAAGAAAAGCGGAGTAAAAGTTACTGCTTCAGGGTTGCAATACGAAGTGATAAAGCAAGGAGCCGGAAAAAAACCTTCAGCTTCAAATACTGTTAAAGTGCACTACACAGGAACATTGATTGATGGGACAAAATTTGATAGTTCAGTAGACCGAGGAACTCCTGCTGAATTCAGGTTGGATCAAGTAATTGCAGGATGGACAGAAGGGTTACAGTTGATGCCGGTTGGTTCAAAATTTAAATTTTATATTCCAAGTGAGTTAGCATATGGGGATAATCCGCGAGAGAGAGGTCCAATTCAGCCAGGAAGTACCTTGATTTTTGATGTTGAATTACTTGAAATTAAAAAATAATAATGAAGCAATTTTTTCTTTTCATACTGGTTTTGTTACTTACGGCATCCTGCGGAGATGATCATAAAGGAACTGTAGATAAAATTAAATTTAAAGGTGAAAAAGAAAAATTGTCTTATTCATTGGGGGTTAATCAAGCGGAAATCTATTTTAATAAAGCAAATCTGAGTCCTGAAGATTTTAATCAAAACAAAGTGATCGAAGGGTTTTCTAAAGAACTTAAGACAGAATTTGAAATTGATTCAGCTTGCATTCAAACCGTACAACTTTTCTTAGGGAATGGTCAACAAGAAATAAATGATAGATATATTGTTCAAGGGTCATATTGTATTGGAAAAATGAATGCTCAAAATTTTATGAGAATTTGGAATAAACCTGGTGCAATTGAGAAATTAGATCTTGAATTTGTTAAACGGGGATTTAAGGATGTAATTCAGAAAAAACCGTTATCGTTGACTAAAGCAGACCGATCTTTATTAATTAAAAATTTCTATGAAAAACTAGTTGAAGACTTAACTAAAGTTATGTTAGATAGTGTTCTTGTTAAGAAAAACGTTCAAAAGATTGAAAATGAACTATTAATAGAAACTATTCAGGAGGGTAATGGTGCTTCCCCTTCTGACTCTTCCGATATTGCAATAGATTTTATTCTAACAACACCTTATGGCGATACGATGGAGAATAGTTTTAAAAGATCTAAGGAGAAAAAAGAACCGGTTTTTAATGTTCAACAAATGTATGAAGGATGGTCAATTGCTTTCCCTAAATTGAAGCAAGGCGGAACGTATCGGGTTTATATTCCTTTTGATATGCATAAGGATCCGAGGTTACCATTTCCATATATAATTTATTATGTCAAGTTAAATAACGTCGGACCGAAAGGATCACTGATTAAAGCGGATAATTCCACAAACAAAAGGATTAATCCCATAAAATAGATTCGTTTAGATTATTAAGCATAAAAAAAGTCGACCAAAAAGTCGACTTTTTTTATAAGTATATCTGCTTTTTACATAGCCGCTGAATATTTTTCAGAAACTACGTCCCAATTAATAACATTAAAAAATGCTTGAACGTAATCTGGTCTTCTATTTTGATAATTTAGATAATATGCATGTTCCCACACATCCATGCAAAGGATTGGTGTTCCCGAGCATCCTTCACCCATCAATGGATTATCTTGATTTGGAGTCGAACAGATTTCTAATTTTCCATCTGTTACACACAACCAAGCCCATCCAGAACCAAAACGTGTAATTCCTGCTTGTGCAAATTTCTCTTTGAATGCATCAAACGAACCAAAAGTAGCATTGATGTCGTCAGCCAAAGCACCCGTTGGTTGACCTCCTTTGTTGGGACCCATAATTTCCCAAAACAAATTGTGATTCCAGAATCCACCGCCATTGTTTCTGACAGCTGGTTTAGCCAAGCAATTTTTCAGGATATCTTCGATGGATTTACCTTCTAAGTCTGTCCCTGCGATTGCATTATTTAAGTTTGAGATGTATGCTTGATGATGCTTCGAATGGTGTATTTCCATAGTTTTCGCATCAATGTGAGGTTCTAACGCGTCGTATGCATACGCTAATTTTGGTAATTCAAAAGACATGGTTTAATTTTTTTTATTAATAGATTTTATCAAATTTAGTCAGAAAATCCAAATTATTTGAACGTGTAACTTCTTAAAAATTAAATTAACTAAAATCCCTGTTTTTTTTAAGAAATTAAAAATAAGTATCTTTAGCCCGATAGATTTTTTCCATAGGTCACATTCAATCTTTTTAAATGACTCATATGAAATACTATATTATAAAGCAATCAGGTATCTTTTTTTCCTTTCTTTTTTATTCATTCTTTTATGTTGCTCAATGCACAAATACGTTTGAATATGGAATTGTGAACGCACCAACTTCAGGTTCACTTATAATTTCATCTTGTTCTTATCAAACTGAATATTCGACCATTAACAATGTTGCTGCAGCATCAATTTATGAATGTGCCATAGTCGATGGCGGTTATATTACAATCAGAGAAGGAGCGCCGAACGGTCCTGTTGTAACTTCAGGTTTAAGCCCGCTCAATTGGACATCAACGAACGCTGGTA